>Ga0070733_10001096_pt1 | contig 20590 bp, 18 predicted proteins | sample Coa_R1_9_FD_66450 | JGI IMG/M metagenome (GOLD analysis project Ga0070733, IMG submission 66450) | Surface soil microbial communities from Centralia Pennsylvania, which are recovering from an underground coalmine fire - Coalmine... | ecosystem: Environmental > Terrestrial > Soil > Unclassified ... | reverse complement strand
TCACGGTGAACCGGCCTCCGTTGTCCGTGGTTGCATTCAGGAGAACGGGCTGAGGCGCCGGGTTGTTGACGATCGATAGGTTTATCGTTGCGCCCGCAATCGGCGAACGGCTCGCCCTTTCCAGCACGACACCCTGAATCGGCACCGGTTGCGGCGCATCTTGCGCGAAACTCGGCTCGAGACCCGCGGCAAATGCGAAGGTAGTGAGTAAAACTCCTGGAAGTTTCATTCCGCCTCCATCATTCCTGACGTTGATCGTACACCTTTCGTTGGGCCGCTTCTCCATTGTGTTTGGTGCTATGCTGTGGAGCAAATGAAGCTCCGGACGGCGGCTTGGGCGGCGGGCGTCGCGTTGGTTTTTGTGTCCGCGCTTGCGGCCTTCCAAATGCCGTTTCGCGTCTATCGGAGCATGGAGGGGATTGATAACATCCCCTTGCCTCCGGACTATCAAGTCAAAGCGGAATGGATCTTTGCCCGCCTGATGTATCCGCAGAACCCTTACTCGCCGCGCCGGGGCGGACGGGGAGGCTTTCGTGGCGATTGGCGTCAAGGCGGAACCAGTTGGACCCAGGATTATCCGCGAGCGGAGCGCCACCTCGCTCAAGCGCTGCGCCGGTTGACTCGCCTGAACGTGCGCTCGGTGGAACAGCCGGTGAATCTGGATGATGGCGACGATGTCTATAACTGGCCTTGGCTGGCCGCTGGAGAAATGGGCGACTGGCTGCTCACCGACGCGCAAGCCGCCAAGCTGCGGGATTACCTGTTGCGGGGCGGGTTTCTCTATCTGGACGATTTCTGGGGCCCCGAGGAATACGCCAGCTTCTACGAATCCATGCATCGCGTATTTCCGGACCGCGAGGTCGTCGAGATCGAAAATAAAGACCAGATTTTCCACGTGGTCTACGATCTGGACGACCGCTATCAGATCCTCGGGGAGTGGTCGATCGGAAGAAACGGCAGAGGCGGGGGCTTTATGAGCAATCGCGTCGCCGGCACCCACGCCGAGTGGAAAGGGATCTACGACGATCACAATCGCCTCATGGTCGCCATGTCCTTCAACTCCGATGTGGGCGACTCATGGGAGTGGGCCGACGTTCCCGAGTACCCGGAGAAGTTTTCAGCCCTCGGCATCCGCATCGGCGTCAATTACGTCACCTACGATCTGACGCACTGAGCTAGTTCCGGATGGTCCAGCTCGCGCTGCCGCAGGCGTTACATTGCCGCGCGTTCGGATGGAGATTGGCTCCGCAGCGTAGGCAGGCAGGAGACGGCTTTTTCCTGGCGCGCTTCGACTGGTAGGCCACGAACGCCCCGAAGGCGGCGAAGAACAGCGCCACGATGATCCAGGAACCGGTGAAGTAGTACAGCGTGAGCACCGCCAGCACGGCCGCGGTTACCGTCAGCCACCATCGCGGTTTGGTCGGGGAATCGTCCATATACGGCTTCACGGTATCAGAACAGGCAGTCGCAAAATTGCAGTAGGATATCTGGGGGTGCGCAAATGCGTCGTAGAGATCTTCTTCCGGTGTTGATTGCGCCGGTGGCGTTGTCCCAGAGTGTCGCTCAGAGTAATCCGCAGGCCAAGGTGCAGCGCAAGGGCCGCCTCAAGCAGGGCATCACGCGTGGTGTTTTCGCGCGCGAAATGAGCATGGAAGATTGCTGCCGGGAAGCCGCCCGCCTTGGCGTCCAGGGTTTCGACCTGGTGGGTCCGATGGACTGGCCTCTGCTCAAGAAGTACGGTCTGACGCCATCGATGTATCCTCTGGGTCCGGGCGGCACCATCCAGGATGCGCTCAATCGCAAGGAGAATCACGATCGCCTCGACAAATCGCTGCGCGCGGCCATCGATGAGTCGGCCGCCGCGGGCGTGCCCAACGTCATCACCTTCTCGGGTAATCGCAAGGGAATGGACGATCGCGAGGGTGCCGACAATTGCGTCGCGTTCCTGAACAACATCAAGGCGCACGCCGAAGACAAGGGCGTCACCATCTGCATGGAATATTTGAATAGTAAGGTGAACCACAAGGACTATATGTTCGATCACATCGCATGGGGCGTGGATGTGATGAAGCGTGTCAATTCGCCGCGCGTGAAGATCCTGTTCGACATCTACCACGCGCAGATCATGGACGGCGATATCGTCCGCAACATTCGCGACAATTTTCAGTGGATCGGCCACTTTCACACGGGCGGAAATCCGGGGCGGCATGACATCGACGACACCCAGGAGCTGAATTACCGCTTCATCGCGCAAGCCATCGTGGATTTGAAATTCGCCGGATTCCTCTCGCATGAGTACAGTCCGGCTCCGGGACACGATCCCGTCGCGACGCTGAATAAGGCGCTCGAAATCTGCGATGTGTAGGGCAGGCGCAGTGTCGTTCGTGCTGGCCGCGACCGTGTGGGGGCAAGCCGGACCCACACGGCCAGATGTCGATTCCGCCGCCGCGGCTCGCGGCAAACGAGTGTATCTGCAATTCTGCGTCAACTGCCACGGGAGCCAGGCCAAGGGCACTGAGGACGGGCCGGACCTCATCCGCTCCGTGGTGGTCTTGCACGATAAATCCGGCAGTGAGCTTACTCCAGCTCTGAAGAGACTCGCAAATCATAAAGGCGATCTCATGCAGGCCGAGCTCCGCGATCTTTCGCAATTCCTGAAGCAGCGCGTCGAGGAAACGGTCAAGGACCGGAACGCGACTCGGCCGCCAAATGTGCTCACAGGCAATGCCGCCGCCGGCAAGACATATTTTGAAGGGGCGGGGAAATGCGCCGCATGCCATTCTCCCAGTGGCGATTTTGCAGGTATTACCAAGCGCTATGATCCGTTGACGTTGCAGCAGAGGGTACTGTTTCCGCGCGGCGGAGGCCGCGGAACTCCGCCGGTGCGGCCCACTCAGGTGACTGTAACGCCGCCGTCAGGACCGCCTGTGTCAGGGAATCTCGACCGCATCGACGATTTCAATGTCTCCCTGCGCGATTCGGCGGGCGAATACCATTCCTGGTCGCGGACTCAAGCCTTGAAGGTTGAACTGCGCGATCCTTACGCCGCCCACAACCAATTGCTCGATCAATACACGGATGCCGATATCCACAATCTTGTGGCGTATCTGGAGACTTTGAAATGAGGCTCCTTGCGATTGGTCTGCTCTCGGCGATAACCTTGATCGCGCAGGATTGGCCCACCTACAACGGCGATTATTCAGGACGCCGCTTTAGCTCGCTCGCGCAGATCAACGCGTCCAACATCGGCTCGCTCTCGCTTGCCTGGGTTCATCGGGCGAGTACCGGGGAACGTCAGGCCGGCGGTGGCGGAAATGCCCCGCCGGTAATCAAAGGTACGCCCATCGAGATTGGCGGAGTGCTGTACTTCACCGCGCCCGATCACGTCTGGGCGGTGGATGCGCGCAACGGGCGCGAGCTCTGGCACTACGCGTGGAGATCGAAAGGCGGCTGGCACATCGGAAATCGCGGGGTGGGCGTGTGGGGCGGCTACCTGTATTTCGAAACGCCGGATTGCAATCTTGTTTCGCTGAATCTCAAGGACGGCACGGAGCGCTGGCACAAGGAAATCTGCGACCTGGAGCAGTTCTACTATGGCTCCGCGGCTCCCGTTGTGGTGAAGAATCACGTAATCGTGGGAGTGAGCGGCGACGATCTGGACATCCCCGGCTACATTGAGTCGCATGATCCGGAGACGGGCGCTTTGCAGTGGCGCTGGTATGCGCATCCCAATCCGGGGGATCCCGAAGCAAAAACCTGGCCCAGCGTGGAAGCCATGCTGCACGGCGGAGGCATGACTTGGGTGCCCGGCACTTACGATCCTGAGTTGAATCTCTACTACTTCGGAACGGGCAATCCGCAGCCCGTTATCGCTGGCAAGGCACGTCAAGGAGACAACCTTTACACCGAGTCAATCATCGCCCTGAATCCGGATACCGGAAAACTCCAATGGTATTTCCAGCCGTCGCCGCATGACACCCATGATTGGGACGCGGTGCAGACCCCCGTGCTGTTCGAGCAGGAGATCAACGGTGAGAAACGCAAGCTGCTGGCGCAGGCGAGCCGCAACGGCTGGTTCTTCGTGCTCGACCGCACCAATGGGAAACACATCCTCAGCTCGGAGTATGTGAAGACAAATTGGGCCAAAGGAGTGGACGCCAGGGGTGAGCCTATTCCGAATCCCGCCAAGCAGCCGCAACCCGACGGCGCGCTGGTTTCGCCCAACCAGGGCGGCGCGGCGAACTGGCCTCCGCCGAGCTTCGATCCCGATACCGGACTGTTCTACGTGAATGCCGCGCGCGCCTTCAGCGTTTACTACATCTACGACGATGACGACGACAAACCTGAAGGATGGGGCGGAAACGATCGCAGCGGATTCTCGGAAGGAATGGTGCAGGCGATCGATACCAAGACCGGCAAGATCGCCTGGAGCCACAAGTGGCCGAATGGCGGAGCCGCGCGCTCGGGTCTGTTGAGCACGGCCGGGAAACTACTGTTCGGCGGCGATACAGCGTCCAATTTCATCGCGCTCGATCCGGCGACGGGAACCCCTCTATGGCACGCCGGGCTGCATGCGTCGATGACCAACGGCCCGATGACTTATGAGTTGGACGGCGTGCAGTATATCGTGATTGGCGCCGGAGATTCGCTGTACGCGTTTGCGCTGGGCGCACATCGATGATCAGAATACTCGCACTGCTCAGTTTCGCTCCGGCTCTTTTCGCTGCGGACAATTCCTTTGTCGGCCGTTGGGATTTCAACATCGACACCCCCGGCCGCTCCGGCGCGGCGTGGCTCGGCGTCTTCGAAAAGAACGGGCAAGTCGAGGTCTGGTATCAGAACACCACCGGCAACGTCTCCCGCGTCAATTCCTTCAAGTTGGAAGGGGCTCACCTCAGCGTGCCGATTGGCCCCGCGACGACATGGGAACTGGACGCCGTCGGCGGTAAGCTCAGCGGATTCGAAAAGCGCGGTGACCGGTCGATTCCCCTGACCGGCATGCGAGCTCCCGAGCTCAAGCGTGCAGAACCTAAGTCGTGGACCACACCAGAGCCTCTGTTTAACGGCAAAGACCTCGCCGGTTGGGAGCCCATCGGAGACATCGCCAACAATCATTGGGTCGTCCAGGACGGTCTGCTGGTCAACGAAGCCCACGGCGCGAACCTGAAAACCACGCGCCAGTTTGATGACTTCAAGGTCCATTACGAAGTGAATTGCCCCGATGGCGGCAACAGCGGTTTCTACCTGCGCGGCCGCTATGAAGTGCAGATCGAGTACGAGCCGCTCTCCAAGAATCCGCCCGAGCGCCGCATCGGCTCAATCTACGGGCGCCTCACGCCCAGTCCCGACCTGCCGCGCAAACCTGGCGAGTGGGAAAGTTTCGACGTAACTCTGACCGGGCGCATCGTGACCGTCGCGCACAACGGAATGATCGTGATCGACCACAAGGAGATCGAAGGCATCACCGGCGGCGCGCTCGATGCCAACGAAGGCCAGCCCGGTTCCTTCTACATCCAGGGTGACCATACCGGGGGTCTGAAGTTCCGCAACATTACAGTCTCTGTCCCGAAGAAATGATCTGAGGTGATACGGTCGCTCCCCGTGTGGCGTGAAGTACCGTGATACCGAGGGCACTAACGATAGGAACGGCGCGCGTAGGGGCAATGACCGCCGCCGATCTTATCGGGGGTATGAAGCAGTCGATCTCAAGTCACGGCCTAGAAGTGGAAGCCGATCATAGCGGTGACCGTTCGCGGCGTGACGTAGTGGGTTCCGCTGAAGGTTGAAAGAAAATTGTAGAGGGCTTCCTTGTTGGTCAGATTGATCACCGTCAACCGGGCGCTCCACTTGGTCCTGTCCCCGTGAAAAATGTTGTCCTCACCCAGGGACAGATCAAACAGGTTGCGCGGCTGGATCCGCTGCGGATTGTGATCGTCATTTTCGGTGCCGGGCTTCGGAATCTGAAGATATATGGATCCGAGCCCCGCCGCGCTGCACGTCGCCAGCGCGGGACCCAAGGGATTGGGAGCCGCAGGCTTGCCGTTACAGGTGAGGCCGGCTTGAAACTCCTGATCGGCCGTCAGAGGCAATCCAGAGATGGTGTTCGTCAGCGCCACCTGCCCGCTCGGAATAGCGGCTCCTCCGCCATCCGCGATCGGTGTTGAAGAAAAGCAAGTTGCGGTTGGCGCGTAACACGGCGTCGCGCCTGCCACCAGCCCGCTGTCATAGCGCCAGTTGAGTCCAATCCACGGACCGCGCTTCCAGGGCTGGTATTGAAGGTGCGTCGTTTCGTTGAATACCTCGTCGTGGTCGATGCGGAACACCTCGTTGCCCACGGGGATGATGGGCAACCCGGCGACTTGCGGAAGGGAGAAGCGCGCGGCAACGCTGGACATCACCACATATGCAGTGAACCCATGGACGTCCGGCACACTAAGGCGGATTGCGTACCCGGGAATTTTGGAGCTGGCCCATTCGATGGGGAAGGTGATGGGAGTACTGCCCACGACGCCGAAATCGAAGGCGTTGTGGGTGTATTTCCAGATGTACTCGCCGTCGAAAACCAAATATCTTCCGAAAGCCTGTTGCAGGCCGACATGGAATTCGTTTCGATGGCCCGGATCGATCGCTCCCAGGTTACAAGCAACGCCGGGAGGCGGTGTTAGAGTTGCGAGAAACGGGATGTTGCATCCAATGCTGGCAATCACAAGATTCTCATTGAACGGAGTTTCCATGGTTCGTGCGTACGAAACTCGGAAAACCGTATGAGTCGGTTTTAGATTGTATGAAATTCCGAGCCGCGGCTCGGCCTGCCGGGCGATGGCCAGGCCGTTATACAGATCGCCGCGAATCCCCAGGTTGAAGGTCCAGTTCTTCACATTGATCGTGTCCTGGATGTACATGCCGAGTTCCTTGACATCGGTGTGCCCGTGGAACGCGAATGCACGACCTCCCTCGGTCAGGTCATAAGGCTGCAGAATCGCGCAGGGCGTGCCGGGCAGAGGATTCCCATTGGAATCCTGGCAGTTGAGCCCCGGGACCACTCCGGGATCGACAATACCGTAGCTATCGCCTTCAGTGAGGAAGGTGTGTTGGTAGGTGGCTCCGATTTTTATGTTGTGGATGCCCTTGACATAGGACACGTTGGACCGGACTCCGGCGTTGGTGAGCGCTCGGGACTGCCTGACGGATTCGCCCAGCAAATCCGGAGAAAAATCGTCAAACGGATTGGCGCTGGGATAGTAATTATATTGGTCCTTGCGCAGGTAAACGCCGAACGTAAGTACCGTCTGTGGGTTCAGGATTTGGGTCCACGCCGGAGCGACGTTGAGCGTTTTGATTTGCGAGCGCTGGTCTGACGGACCCAGCGGGCCTCCGGTCACTGGATTCGTCAGACCGGGATGATACTCCTGATCGAAGTTGTTCGGGGTTTGGAACCAGGAGCGCGTGTATTGCAGGTTGAGATTGACCGTGCTCGCATCCGAAGGCTTGAAATCGAACCGGTCGAAGGCATTTTCCTCGTTACCCTTATCGTGCATGACCGTGAATTCGGGCGGATCCAGAAAGCGCCCGGTGTCGAGTCCGTTCAGGGAGATGAAGTTGCCCCACTTCTGGCCGCCGTAGCCGAGGTTGACGCCTCCCGTCGAACTTCCAAATGTTCCGTAGGACGCCGTCACGTCGCCATGCGGCTGTGAGAGTCCGAGGCCCGACCGCGTAGTAGCCACGATCACCAGGCTGTTTTTGCCGCCATATTCGGCGGGAGGGGCGCCCTGGATCACCTCCAGAGACTGGATTGCATCGATGGGAAGCTGGTTGGAAAAGACTTTGCTCTGCTGATCGGTAATCGGCTGGCCGTCGACGGAGAAAGAGTTGGAAGCGTGATCGCCCAAGCCGTGGAAAAGGCCGTTGGAATCGGCAGAGACGCCCGGCGAGGCCAGAGTGATCAGTGAGCTGAGCGAGGAGGATTGACTCTCGAGCGGGAGCTTGTCGAAAAGAGCGCGATCGACGTCGGTATGCGACACGGGATCGGTCTCGATCAAGTCGCCGGCTTCGACGACGTTCACGGTCTCGGTCGAGGTCCCGATTTTCAAGGTGATGGTCATAAGCTGGAGAGGCACGGAGGACTTCACGTCCACATCCTGCTCGCCGGTCTGGAACCCGGACGCGGTGGCATTCAGGTGATAGGGATTGAAGGGAACGTTGTCCAATTCATATTTTCCCTGGGCGTCGGTCTGGGTCTTCTGGCTGTAGCCGGACACGGGATTCCGAATTTCGACCGAGGCGCCCTTGATCGCGGCTCCCGAAGGATCGAGAACGGAGCCGCGAACCGTGCCTGAATTCGCGCTGGTGGACTGGGCACGCAACGAAAGCGGGAGAGCGAGGGCGACGCAAAAAAACGTTGCCCGAGCGAGAATCTTCATTTTTAGATTTTGCGGCCGGCTACACAAACTCCCTAGTAGAATCTGACAAGTGGACTAGGGATCTGGGTGAGTGAACTGAAGTTTAGAGTGAGCGGACCAGAGTCACCACTTCAGAAGCTCGCGAATGGCGCGGGCCTGGCGCTTGCTGGCGATGAACTCCTGTTGGTTGCTCAGGGTGATGAGCCAGCGCTGACTGCTCAGGGCGCTCATTTTCTGAATGTGGTCGACATTGACAAGCGTCTTGCGATGAATGCGGCGAAAGCTGGTGTTTCTCAAACGCTCCTCCACGGCGTTCAGTGTTTGGGTAGCCATGTACTTCTGCTTGGCGGCGATGATCCAGACAATGTCGCCTTCGGCTTGAAAGGCCGAAATGTCAGCGGTGCTAAGAAGAAAAAACTCTTCGCCGATCTTGCCCACGACCTTCCTGACGCGTGGCCCGGAGACTGGCTCCGCGACCTCCTGGAGCCTCGCCAGCTTCTCGGCCGCTTGCTTTTCCGTGACGCGTCTTGCCCGCTCGACGGCTTTGGCGAGCCGCTCATGTCCGACGGGTTTGAGCAGGTAATCGACCGCGCCGGCTTCGAAGGCTTGAATGGCGTAGCTGTCATAGGCGGTGACGATGACGATCACCGGCATGTGGGTCCCGCGTTTCAGATTGCGGACGACCTCGAGGCCGCCCATGAGAGGCATTTGCAGATCGAGCAGAACCAGATCGGGGCGGTGCCGCTGAATTTTTTCAAGAGCGGACGCGCCGTTATCGGCCTCGCCGACGATCTCGACGTCCCGTATGGATTCGAGTTCCTCGCGCAGCACTTTACGCGCGATGGGCTCGTCATCCACGATGAGCGTCTTCACTTCATCTCCTTGTTTTCAGCGCCATTGCTGGGCATGGGTCAGACATATTTACCATGCGCCGGCGGATTCGATGAGCGGTTTCCGATGACCGGGCTGGGACGCACGGTCGGCGAACCGGAAAGGACGGTGGGCGGGACGCGATGCGGCCGGAACGCGCCGCCACGGCCCTCGACGCTATAATAGTTTTTCGTGGTCCAGACGAAGGAAATGGCAACGAAACCGGCACTTTTGCGTCAGCTTGGAGTGATCAGCGCAACCGCGCTGGTGGTGTCGAACATGATCGGCACCGGCATCTTCACCACCACCGGTTTTCTGGCGGGCGATCTGGGCTCGCCGCGGCTGGTCTTGTGGATTTGGGTGGTGGGCGCGGTGGTCGCGTTTATCGGCGCGATGTGCTACTCCGAGCTGGGCGTCAATCTTCCCAGCTCCGGCGGCGAGTACGTTTATCTCACCGAGGCCTTCGGTCCCACCTGGGGCTTCATGACCGGCTGGGTATCCTTCTTCGCCGGATTTTCCGCGCCCATCGCCGCCGCAGCGCTCGCCTTCGCCGGCTATGTTGGCTATTTCTTTCCCAGTGCGCTTCCGGAAAATGCCCCCGCCATCGCGGGCCACGGCGATTGGACCTTCCGCCTGGGCGGCGCACAATGGATTGTCTGTGTTCTGGTGGCGCTGTTCACCATTCTGAACGTGCTGGGCGTGCAGCGCGCCGCGCGTGTGCAGAATTTCCTTACGGCTCTTAAAGTGGTTGTGGTCGTCAGCTTTATTTTGTTCGGATTCCTGGCGGGACACGGCGACCCCGCCAACTTTTCGCGCCCGGCACTTCGTGATACCTCCACGGCCCTGCCGGAGCAGTTCGCAATCAGTCTGTTTTGGATTTATGTGGCGTACAGCGGCTGGAACGCTGCCACCTATGTCGCCGAGGAGTTGCGCAACCCAGCGCGCACGCTGCCGATCGCGCTGGCCATCGGCACCGGTTTAGTGACGGCGCTGTACCTGGGTTTGAATCTGGTTTTCATCTACGCCGCGCCGCTTGAGGCTATGAAGGGCAAGCTGGCGGTGGGCGCCTTCGCCGCCTCGCGCCTGTTCGGAACTGAAGTCGCCGGCCTTTTCGCCGCGCTGATGGCCTTGTCGCTGATGGCCACGGTGAATGCAATGGTGACGATCGGACCGCGCGTCTATTTCGCCATGGCCAAGAACGGAGCCTTCCTCGCCGCCGCCGCCGAAGTCCACCCCAGGTGGCACACTCCCGTCGCGGCCATCGTCGCGCAAGGCGTTTGCGCGATGCTGCTGAGCGTTACGCCGTTTCCTCAACTGGTGATCTATATCGGCTTCATGCTGAATTTTTTCGCTGTGTTGAGCGTAGCGTCGCTGCTTCTCTTGCGCCGCCGACCCGGCTGGCGAAAACTGCGTATGGTCAGCTTTTTGTACCCTTTCTTTCCGCTCTTGTTCGTAGCGGTAGGGACCTGGATGATTCTTCGCGGAGTGGAGCTAAAGCCGTGGGTCTCTCTAGCCGCGGTGGTTACGATCGTCACCGGAGCACTGGTGTACCATCTGCGCTTGAAATCGCATCAGCCCAAGACGCCCGCAATAGAGACGTACTAAAATCGTGAATGTGCGTGCTGCGGGGAGTCATGCGCGACCAACCAGGCAGAGGTGAACGAAAATGATCTTATCAGCGAAGGTACGCCGTTTCGTGACATCCTGCGCAATTGTGCTTTCCGCCGCCATTTTGCTGATTGCCGCGACGAACTTTCCGTATGACGTCGACAAACCGTTAAGTCCGGAAGATCTGGAAAAGAGCCGCAAATATTACGCGGAGGCCTACAGCAAGGGGACCCCAACCGAGGAACAACCCGCCTCCGATTACGAAACCAAATACCTCAAGATCGGGACGGAAGCCGCGGAGGGGTCGCGAATCGAGCAGAGGGTTTCAGATTTTGCCGCTGAATACGGACTGCGCAACGGAGCGGTTCTGGACATCGGTTCGGGCCGGGGCTATTTGCAGGATGTTGTGGAGAACTATACAGGCCTCGACATCTCGTCGAATGTAAGCCGCTTCTACCACAAGAAATTCGTCTTGGGGTCGGCGACGGCCATGCCGTTTCCCGACAACTCATTTGATGGCGGTTGGTCTATTTGGGTGATGGAGCATGTGCCGAACCCGGAACAGGCTCTGGTGGAGCTCCGTCGCGTGATGAAAAACGACGCCGTGTTCTTCCTATACCCTGCCTGGAACTGTACTGCGTGGGCAGCCGAAGGATACGGTGTGCGTCCGTATTCCGACTTCGGCTTGAATGGGAAACTCATCAAAGCGAGCATTCCGATACGCGACTCCAGGCCGTTCCAGGTTTCCGTAAGAATTCCTCGGCGGATCTTGCGCAGCGTAGCATCCTGGTTCGGCCCCACGCGGCTCCACTATCGACTGTTGCAACCCAACTACAAGGAATACTGGGTAGGGGACAGCGATGCACTGAACGACATTGACCGCTACGAAGCGATGCTGTGGTTCCGTAGCCGCGGCGACGAGTGCCTCAACTGCGAGGGCGTCTCCGGGTCGGTGTTCATGCGGGGATTTCCTTTGATCATCCGGGTTCACAAATGAACCCGCTTCGCGGCGTGCGTCCTTATCCAACGCCATTGTATATATGAGTTGCGAAAGATGGCTCGCGCCACGATTTAGCTTGGAACCAGGGTGATGAAAGACAGCTTGCACGTTTCGGCAGCGGGCCTCGTCTGGAGCTTGTAGGTGAGTCTGAGACTCTGGCTTACGTTGACAGCGCTGGCCTGTGCCGCTGCCGCGCAGGCGCCATCGAGTGCGCCCTCGATTCCGGCTGCCGAGACCGAAGCCAAGGACGCCCCAGCCCAGCTGGCCCCTGCCCAGTTGGCCCCAGCCCAGTTGGCCCCAGCCCAGTTGGAAGGTTTTGTGCTCAACGACTCCACCGGTCAGCCATTGCGTCGCGCGCGCGTCGTGCTGCATCCGCTCGAAACCGGCCTCTCCACCACGGGCACGGAGGCTGACGATGCGGGCCATTTCCTGTTGCGCGGCATTCCCGCGGGCGGGTATGCTCTTTCCGCGGAGCGCGACGGCTTTCTCACCAGCGTCGCGCCTTTGACGGGTGGTCTGCGGATGCCCTCATCCTTCCATCTGACCGCCGGCCAACGCATCGCCGACCTGACGTTCCGGTTGCGTCCGTGGGCGGTGATGGCCGGGCGGGTGCGCTACGCCGACGGCGAGTTCGGTGTGGGCGTCCGCATTGAACTGTACCGCACCGATCATATTCGCGGACGCAGCGCCTACAGCCTGTACGCCAGCGCCGTCGCCAATGATCGCGGCGAATTTCGTATCTACGGGCTCGCGGCGGGTGCATACCTGATGGCCTCTGTGTACGATCCCCCAGTCACTCCGAACTATCGCGAGCAACCTATGACGGACTCGGAGGGCCGGGTTGTGCCGGCGATGGGATACATGACCACGTTCTATCCGAACACCGAACTATTGAGCCAGGCTGTGCCGGTACGCGTCGATTATGGACAGGAACTCGCCGGGCTGGATCTGTCGCTGCGGCTCGCGCCCAAGGTCGCGATTCGCGGCCGCGTCATCAGCTCGATCACCGGCGCCGCAGTGTCCGGAGCGTCGATCACGCTGGAGCGCGTGGATCAGAGCGGCCAGGGAACCATGCCCACCAACGCTCGCGCTAGCTTCGACCGGGACAATTATTTTCAGATCCCTAACGTCTCGCCCGGCTCCTACCGCGTGTACGTCCGGGCCGCCGGCGATTCGGGTGAGCCGCTGGTGGGACATACGGCGCTGCTGGCCGGCAACGAAGATGTCGATGACCTGGAGGTAATCGCCGCGCCGCAGGAACATTGGAAGGGGCAGATCGTGACCGAGGGGCCGGGCGCGCTGGGACCTGGCGCGGCGCCTCGCATCACGATGGAGCCGCGCAGCATCAGTGCGCCGGTGTGCAGCGCCACGGCTGCACCGGAGCCGGTGACCGGCATCCTCGGCTTCGATTGCACGATTCAGCGCGACGAAACCTACGACGTCTTCGCCGACAATCTTCCCAATGATTACTATTTATCGGCAGTGCGCGCCGGAGGCGTGGATGTGAAGGGCTTCGGGCTGCCCGGCAGCATCGCCTCGCGCACGGGATTCGAGGTGGTGCTGGACTCGCGCGGCGGCAGAGTTTCCGGTGCGGTTGCGGGCGCCGACGGAGTGCTGTGGGGCGGCTCTAGCCTCATGCTGATCCCCGACCCGCCGCAACGCCGCCTGCAGGATTACCGTTCCACTTTAGCCGACGCCAACGGACGCTTCCTGTTCCACGGTGTCGCGCCCGGAACTTACACCATGATCGGCTGGCTTGATCAGATTCCTTGCGACGTCTATGACCCCGGCGGTCTCGATCGCTGCCGCTCCGTCGGCACCCCCATCACCGTCAGCGCCGGCGACGAGCAGAATCTGATTTTCACCGTTCGCGCGCTGCCGTAAGCGTCCGCAGCCCGGTAGTCAGCTAAATCTGTGTTGAGGGGGGGCGGGGCGTTTTTTAGCGCCCCGCCCAAATCGTCCTACCTCTTCGACAGTTCGCGAAGAGAGACGGCTAGACCGGCAAGCACGCTTGCGCCCTGGATGACATCCCAAAGCGATGGCGGCTGTTGTGGGTAGTAGTACAATATCGGCACGGGGAGGAAGGCAATCCTGCCGTACTCATCTTGAACGAGCATACCTCGTTCCTCCTTTCTCGGGGTCCTTGTCCCGTGAATGGAAAAAGAGGGCCGTTGGAAGCGGCCCTCTTGCAATTCTATCGTGGTGGTGGTCTCTGCCAAAGTGGAAACATCACTAGGCCGCTTCCAGCAGTTCGCGGACGCTCCACACATGGTCCGAGATTCCAGCGGCCATAGCCGGGGTTACGCGGAGCGATTTGTGGACGCGGCAAAAGTTGTAAAATGCAAACCAGCAGGACACAGCGGCCCAATGGTTCTCCCACTTCTTACTGAACGCGTTAGTCAAGCGAGTGAAGCGGCGTGTGCCCATGCGAATGGAGAGGTTCTGGCGTTCGACAATCGAAGTGCAAATGCGCTCGGGGTCAGGCTGACCCATGACTGGGACTACCTCCACGGCTTGGACTTCGGCGGGGCTGTATCGCGCTTCGCCTTCTTGAGAAGCGCGGTAAACCTTGATGAGTTGTGCAAAGTCGCAGCGATCCTCCAGGGTGTTGAGGATCGCGGAGCGGTACGGTCCAAAGCCGTCAGTCGTGATTTGGAATCGTTGGCTGGAAGTCGCGTGGCGCAAGCCTTCGATGAAAATGTCCGTGGTGGCTTGGTTGCGCTTACCCATGGCGATGTTCAGCACGAGCTTGGAATGCCGCTCGATAGCAACGAAGGTGTAGCAGTCGCCAAAGTTGGGATCGTCCTCGGGCCGAACACGCTTTTCTTTTTTCTGAATGAAGGCCCACAACTCATCGCACTCAACATCGCGAGCGGAAACGTTGCGGACCTTCTCAGCCATGACGCGCTCGCACTTCTCGCCAGCGAGGACCAAGAGTTTCAGAATCGTGGTGTGGTGAACTTCAGTGAGGCGCTCCACACTCGAAACGCTGTTGCCTTCGAGCAAGAGTTTCAGAACCATTTCGGCCTTCTCGATGGGCAGGTACATTCCGTCAAGCGGATTGTTTCGCGGCTCAGAGAAGGTCTTGCCGCATTGACGGCACTGGTATCTAGGAAACTGGTTTCGCGTCTTTCCGAACTTGCGGCATTCGGTTCGGCAGTTGTGGCACGTCATTTGGACCTTGAACTTTCTTCAAGGCCGTGTCACGCTGGAAGGGGACCTCAGAAATCCCGTCCTTTGTCTCACGACCTAGGGCTACTCCCGCTGATAGGTGCAAACTATCAGCGGGAGGAATCATCATCTCTGCAACGCCAGTCTCCCAGCAGTTGTAATTCTGTAGTGGATCGGAGCACCCGGAAACGGATTACCCGTCTCCACGTACTGAGCCTGCGCAAGCCTGCCGAGCGTGGTGTGGAGTATACCCAACGGATTCTTGCCGTTGATGTAGACACCAATATCTTTCAAACGATCACGAACCTCAGGCACAGACATGAAGTTGAAGGATTGACCAAGAACCTGCAAACAGACAGACGGCAAGGGATCAGATATTGGCGCAACCGGCTGCGCGGAGGCTGCCTGCAAGTAAGGGATCGTTTGTTCCAATTGCTGAATACGGGCAACAATGGCTTGGTGTTGTTGGGCAACCGCCTGTTGCTGCTGGCGGAGCGCTTCAATTTCCTGCTGAGCGTTAATCAGTGCTTGTTGGTACGGATTCCGGTAGAGGTAAGCCATGAGTAAATCTATTGAGAAATCACTACATCACGATATTACACCAATACCTACATCGGCGTCAAGAAAAAAACAACCTATGCCGATGGCAACATGGAAATCAATAGCGGAGTCACTGGAGTGGCAACTGGAAGTCGCCATTGAGAAACGAGACACCGCACGAGCTAAGGAGTTGCGCGCGTTAATCCCAGGTGCACGCAAGCATGTTCAGGCTGGCGACCCTTTTCCAGTAAGACGCTTCTGAAGTAATCAGCGGCGATCAAACCGTTGATGATTCGCTTCGCAGCGACCACCTGCCGGAACTCAGCCGGGCTTTTGTCGCCCTTACTGAGATTGCAATCAACGCAGGTGATACACAGATTTCCCGATACATGAGCGCCACCTTTCGCCAGCGGCTCTTTGTGGTCCACCTGCCGTTCGCCGGGGAAGGTTACACTCTTGCACCAGTAGCAGAGAAGAACCTTCGCATGCACCGCGCGCCGATAGACCTTGAGCATCGGCTTGCGTCTTCCGATCTTGCAGCCCAGCCGTCTTGCCCTCGTCCGCGCAGTGGTCTGCAAATGATACTGCGCGATGGTCGGGTAGCGAGCCCGACGTTGCTCACCCAGGTAGTCCCTGTGCGCGGCACGCCATTTCATATGATCCTCTGGAAATGGGGTGCCGTTGTCCCATGCCACCTTGCGAGCTTTGGCGTACTCGATGCGTGCAAGCCGTTCGACCTCTTGCGCCCGAGCCTCCGTATCCTCTCCGAAGAGCAGCCCTTGAATTTCCAAAATCCCCTACCCGTCGCTCCAATCGGCAAGATGGGACCAAAACTGTAATTTCCCCTCAACACAGATTTAGCTGACTACCCGCAGCCCGCAAGAAGCCGGGGGCTAAAGTATAATGACGTTAGTTGGCGCTATCGTCTAACGGTTAGGACGGAGCCCTCTCAAGGCTTAAATACGGGTTCGATTCCCGTTAGCGCTACCAATTCCTCAACAACTTACAAGGAACGCGGTCACACGAGGTCACTGTTTTTGGTGCGCGCGTTTTCAGCGGCCTGAAAGGCTTCCCACTTTTTTGTGACCTCATCATCTCTTCCGGCAATCGCGTGCGCGTACACAGTGGCGGTAACATAGACGCTCGAATGCCCCAAACGCTTTGACACTTCAGCAAGGGACACACCCCCGGCGATTAGATGCGAGCCGTGCGAATGTCGCAGGGTGTGAAGGCTTGCGCCCGCCGGAAGCTTGAGGCGTCGGCAGAGAGCACTTATCGCCGAACTGACGGAGTCGGGACGTAGTGGCGATCCGTCCAGGTTGCAGAACACAAGATCCAAGTCCGTGCGATACGTGGGGCCGAACTGAATCCGAAATTGCTCCTGAGCTACGCGGTGCGCGGAAAGAGCGCTTATTGCCGAACCAGGGAGCACGATCCTGTTCTCTCTGCCGGTCTTGGTTTCCTTGAACTCTAACCCGGCCCTGGTCTGCGAGAGCGAGCGTTCAATGGAGAGCACTCCGTCTTTGATATCCGACCACCGGAGCGCAAGCACTTCGCCGCGGCGTCCCCCGGTAGCGGCTTCCAGTTCCAGGAAAACTGTCATACCCCATTCCGAGCTGGAAGCGTCGATCAAAAGTCGTTGTTGGGCCGGGGTCAAGGCAAAACGCGGTTTCTTGCGAATCACCGGGGGCTTGCTAGGCTTCACCGGGTTGATGCTTACCATTCCCCACTCGATACCGCGCCCATAGGCGCTCGACACAACCCCGGCAATGTTCCGCACGGTTTTGGTGCTCAGCGGACGCGGTGTCTTGTCTGCCCGCGTGTGTCCCCCGGATTGAAGCAAACGGTTCCATTCCCGCGAGAGGTGCAGCGCTGTCAAGTCTGCGAGCGGCATCTTGAGTAGATCGGCGTCGAGCATGGCCGCTTGCTCGCGATAGCGTTCAAGCGTCTTGCGGGCGAGCCGCTTTCCACCATGTTCCGAGAAGAACTCATCCAACAAGGCGCCTAGTGTCTTTGGCAACGGCGAGGTATCGCGCGGCGCGCGCTGCGCGGCGAGACCTTGAAGTTTTCGCAGTTTGTGCTCTGATTCGACCGATACGCGCCGCGCGGCCTCTGCTGTTTCCGCTTCACGCTTCGTTGCGAAGCCTGACTCCACGATCTGTGTTCGTTCTTTTGCCGTTGAACCGGGCGCATTGAAGACGTAGCGCCAAACAACCTTGCCGCTACGATACTTGCGTTTGTGGACTGGCACTGTGGTTTGAGTATACTTGCTAAGCCGCTTGCCGATTCGCCTGATTTACCTGAGGTGCGTTCGGCGCTGGGCCCGCCGTGACGCGCGCCCCGCAAGTTCGCTTCCAGCTTTCATAAGCGTGCCGAGTCACAAGCCAACCACGTTTCAGCCGGATACCAGGGAGAATGCCGGATTCAAGCATCTGGTAGACGCTGTGCCGCCCGATGGCAAGGTCCTGGACAATCTCCGGGATGGAAACCCGAGATGGGGCCATTGGCGCGCCACGCAAAGGATCGGTTTGGGCCATTGTCAATATTCCAGCCAGCTCGAAAAGGTCAGCACCTGCCCCGCTGTCATGAGAGGCCATAAAAGCCGGAGACGCAGGTTATCGTTTAACTCGGCCAATCGCCAATCAGGGGTGTCCTGATAACGGCTGTTCCATCGGCGATCACAGGAAGCGCTGCTGGCACCGGCAAAGGAGCCAGCCGCCACGGGCATAGCATCGACAAACGAACTGCTACCGGCGTCTTCGAATACGAAACGCAGTGACGCCCCTGTGGGTGCCGACTGGAGCAGAAACACCAAGGTCGAATTTGTCGGCAGAAAATCAAAGGAGCCGAGGCTGGCCACAACGCTATAACCGACGTGCTGGCTTGTTCCCCCACTTGAAAAGGACCCGCCGAATGTCGAGCCGATGAGATCGTAGGTGGAGCTGGCGATGACGGCCACCTGAAATTGGCCGGTTGCCGCCGGAACGCCTCCGACACCTGCGACCTGGACCCAATCGCCACTTTCTAGCCCGTGACCCACAACCGTAAGGCGCACGGCACCGCTTCCGTTGTTGGCAGCGCCGGTAACCGGGCCAGTTGCCTGAATGGTCTTGCTCTTGCTTTGAACAATGGAAATCTGGGTCATAATTTTATTTCTCCTTGACTAGTACTTGTGGGACCTGCACGGGCTGCACGTGAACAGCGGGCTTTGCCAACGAAAAGCGTACCGGCACAGGACGGCCCAGCGCGCCTTTAGCAGCAAGCGCCTGCCGAATATGCGGTTTCATTACTTGGAGGCCGCCGTTACCCGGCGCGCGGCGTTCAACACTTGACATGCCCCCCGCGATACAAGCTCTGCCTTCAACTCCGATTCATGAACTGCTACCAACTCACTGATAAGCGCGCTCACTGAGGCTCGCCCGCCCAACGTGTCCTGACGGTGCCTCACAACGCGGCGTAAAAGAGCGTGTTGAGTTCTAGGGAGTGCGATCCCGGTGTTAGTCAAGCGTTCTGATGGCATGAATATAACCTCGTAAAAGGAAAAAGGCCCGCAATCCCCGAAGGGTTAGAGCGAGCCTTATTCTAAGCGCGGAAACCTTTTTGAGGTTACCTAACTACAGTTTACCATTTGGCACCAAACGGCGATTTGAAGTCTCCCATTGGATTCAAGATGCATGCGGTTTGAGGTGACGCGAGCCGTCAGACCTCCGGGCGATGTTCGAGCCTTTGAGCGACCTCTTCCAGTTTCCGAGTAACCTCGCCCAACGCAAACGCGACGGCTAGTTGTGCATCGACTTCGGTGATTCCCCCGGCGTGCTGGCGGATTTCCTTGACGTGCTCAATGAACTCCTTGAGTGAGTGTTTGGGCATGTGTTTCCTAACTACCAAGTTCCGCCGTCCGGGTCTGACGCTCCAGCCGACCCTCCAACTTCTGTTCGGCCTGAAGCCGGGCCTGACGCTCTGGTGTACCACTCTCGATCAGATCGCGTTCGATTCTGTCCAACTCTTCCTCCTGTTTCGGTGTCCAAGTGTTCGACATATCCTTATAGTCCTTTCCTAGAAAATGCGGTGCTCGGCGGCCCGCCTCGAAAACAACTCCCCAGGAGTAGTGGCTGTTAAAGCTTTTTCTCTCAACCTCTTTCAAAGCTGGCCCCGCTTCCCGAAGGACCGGCGGGGCCAGCAGTGGGCGGGCAAGATGGATTCAACAAACCCGCCTGACGAATTGGAGCACGGCGCGCAACGGGCGCAGTGCGTCAACTGCTGAGAATGTTTGATTCTTCAGGGGATAACAAGTTCTTCAGCCGTGGACACTGCCTCCGTGGGATGGAAACGAGAGGACCCGGAGACGCCCAGCACTCTTCATTTGTGAGGGATCGCCCCCGCTGTTCCTGGACGATCAGCCACGGCAGGTACAGGAGTTGGTACTCTGGACGAATTGAACAAGCTCTACTACGGTGACAACCTAACGGTCTTGCGGAGCGAGATTCCGCGAGAGAGCATCGACCTCGTCTACCTTGATCCCCCTTTCAACAGCCAGGCGAGCTACAACGTTCTCTTTCGCAGCACCTCCGGCGAACGGTCCCAAGCCCAGATAGAAGCCTTCGACGACACTTGGCATTGGGGCGACGAAGCAGAGCGTGCCTTTGATGAAGTCATGCACGGGGAGAACACGGATGCCGCCGAGCTGCTCCGGGCATTGCGAGCGTTCTTGAAAGAGAACGATATGATGGCCTACCTTGCGATGATGGCCGTCCGTCTGCTCGAACTTCACCGCGTGCTCAAGCCGACGGGAAGTCTGTACCTCCACTGCGATCCTACGGCAAGCCATTATTTGAAGCTCCTGATGGACGCCGTCTTCGGAGTTGCCAACTACCAAAACGAAATCGCGTGGAAGAGAACCACAACGCACAGCGACAGCAAGACGTGGAGCCGCGTAGCGGATGTGATCTTCTTCTACACCAAAGGATCACGATTCACCTGGAACACTCCCAGAGAACCGCAC
>Ga0070733_10001095_pt1 | contig 20599 bp, 20 predicted proteins | sample Coa_R1_9_FD_66450 | JGI IMG/M metagenome (GOLD analysis project Ga0070733, IMG submission 66450) | Surface soil microbial communities from Centralia Pennsylvania, which are recovering from an underground coalmine fire - Coalmine... | ecosystem: Environmental > Terrestrial > Soil > Unclassified ... | reverse complement strand
GGTCGGGCGACGACCATCTCTTCCTGCCCTGCTTGGCGCTGGGAGCCGATGGCGTCGTCGGCGTTGCGTCGCATCTCTGCTCCCGCGAGTACCGCGCGATGCTGGACGCCTACCAGAACGGCCGCGCGGAAGAGGCGGCGCAGATTCACGCATCGCTGCTGCCGCTCATCGACGCGCTCTTTGCCACGACGAGCCCAATCCCGGTGAAGTGGGCGATGGGGCAGCTGGGCTTCAACGTCGGCTCCTGTCGCCTTCCGCTCGACGCGATTCCGGAAAGTATCGCGGAGCGCTTGCGCCCCTTCCTGGCGGCATACGCGTCGCACGCCGTCGAGTCGCGGTGACGTCGCTGCAGATTCTTGGTTGCCGGCTCGACGTGCTCGACGCCGGCGAGGCAACGCGTCGCATTCTCGAGCAAGCGCGCGAAGGAGGCGGCGCGCAGATCGTCACGCTCGGAACCGAGATGGTCGTCTACGCCCAGCGCGACCCGCGTTTTCGCGAAATCGTCAACGCGAGCGAACTCTCGCTCTGCGATACGGTTGGATTGCTGACGGTTGCGCGCCGGCGCGGCGCCCGGCTTCGCGCGCGCGTCACGGGCGTCGAACTGCTGGAACACCTCTGCGAGGGCGCGGCGGCGGCGGACCTTCCCGTCTACTTCTTGGGCGGTGCGCCGGGTGTCGCAGCCGATGCGGCCGCGATTTTGGAGGTGCGCTTTCCCGGATTGCAGATTGCCGGCGCGCACGACGGGTTCTTTACCGACGAGCAAACGCCGGCGATCGTTGCGAGCATCGCCGATAGCGGGGCGCGCCTGCTGTTCGCCGGCATGGGATCTCCGCGCCAAGAGTTTTGGCTCGCCGAGCATCTGCGTGAAACCGGCTGCGGCGCCGGCGTCGGGGTCGGCGGCTCGTTCGACGTAATCTCGGGGCGCGTCGCGCGCGCGCCGCATATCGCGCGCCGCTTGGGCCTTGAATGGCTTTACCGGCTCGTCAAGGAACCGCGGCGGTGGCGGCGACAGCTCGCCCTCCCACGTTTCGCCTGGCTGATTTTGCTCGAGGAGTTCCGGTGAAGGCGATGATTCTCGCGGGCGGCCTCTCGACCCGGCTCTATCCGCTCACCAAATCGGTTCCCAAGCCGCTCGTGCCGGTCGCGGGCGTTCCGAATGCCGCGCATCTGATGCGCTACCTCAAAGCCTACGGCTTCGACGAAATTGCAATCAACGTTCACTATCTCGCCGATGCAATCGTGGAGGCGCTCGGCGACGGTTCGCGCTACGGCGTGAAGCTGCACTACTCGTATGAAAGCGAGTTGCTCGGAAGCGCCGGCGGCCTCAAGAAGGTGCAAGAGTTCTTCGACGACGAGCCGTTTGCGGTGATCGGGTGCGACGAAGTAACCGATATTCACCTCGATAAGCTCCTCGAGTTTCATCGCCACCGAGCGGCGATCGCGACGATCGGTCTCGTCGAATGCGACGTCGTCGACCAGTACGGCGTCGTGGTCCTCGACGAGCGCGCCAAGATCGTCGAGTTCCAGGAGAAGCCGCCGCGAGGGACGGAGCGCAGCAAACTGGCCAACACCGGCGTCTACGTTTTTTCGCCGGAGATCTTCGACCATATCCCGCCGGCGGAGTTCTACGATTTCGGCAAGCAGGTCTTTCCCGCGCTGCAGATCGCGGGAGAGCCGTTCTACGGATTTCACGCGCGCGGCGCCTACTGGGCGGATATCGGAACGCCCGGCGAGTACCGCCGCGCGAGTTACGCCGTGCTCGAGGGCGTCGTGCAGATTCCCAAGACCACGTCGAACGGCATCGACGCGTCGGCGCGGCTCGGCAGCAACGTCCGCATCGAAGGCCCCGTGCGAATCGGCGCGTCGGCGACGATCGCCGACGGCGTGTCGATCGTGGGCCCGAGCGTCATCGGCGATCGCGTGCGCGTCGATGCCGCGGCGACGCTCGAGCGCAGCATCCTTTGGAACGGCGCGACGATCGGCGCGCGAGCGAATCTGCGCGACACGATCGTGGGAACCGGCTACGTCGTCCAGCCCGAAAGCGTGCTCGACGACGCGCTCGTCGCGGTGGAGGCTCCCACCTAGACGTTTCATCGCTGCGGCGTGATCGAGCAATATGGACTTGCGCCCGCTGCTCGACTTCGTCTTCCCCGCACAATGCGCGAGCTGCAATGCGATCGGTTCGGGGCTCTGCAGCGCGTGCCGTCCGAACGGTAAAGCGATTGCGGTGTATCTTCCCTCGCTGCGGGTCGCGGCGGCTGCCCCGTACGAAAGCACGCTTCGCGCCGCGGTTCTGGCGCTCAAAGAGGGGCGCCGCGACGTGGCCGAGGCGTTAGGGCGCATGACGGCCCCCTTGGTTACGGCCGGCGCGATCCTGGTGCCGGTTCCGACAACGGCCAAACGCCGGCGCGTGCGCGGCCTCGACGGCGTCGCGCTGGTGGCTCGCATGGCGGCCGCAATCGCCGGTGCCCGGGTGGTTCTGGCATTAGACCAGCGATCCGGCGACGCGCAGCGCGGACGGTCGCGCGCGCAGCGTCTCGCCGCCCAGGGCCGATTTTCGTGCAATGCGGGCGGCGTCGCGGGCCTGCGCGTGACGCTCTTCGACGACGTTTGCACGACCGGATCGACGCTGCGCGATTGCGCCGGCGCGATTCGTGAAGCGGGCGGAGTCGTGGACGATGCGATAGTGGTCGCGGTGGCGAACAGCCCCAAGCCGTGGAGCAACTCCATCAATCGCTGACGCCGCTTGACGAGCTTTACTTGCAGCGTGCCTACGAGCTGGCCGCCCGCGGCATCGGCAGCACCTCGCCGAACCCGCCGGTCGGAGCCGTCGTCGTGCGCGAAAACCGCATCGTCGGCGAAGGGTATCATCACCGCGCGGGCGACGCGCATGCCGAGGCCAACGCGTTGCGCCAAGCCGCGCGCGATGCCCGCGGCGCCACGCTCTACGTTTCGCTCGAACCCTGCCGGCACACGGGACGCACGCCGCCGTGCACGCTCGCCGTCCTAGAAGCCGGTATCGTCCGCGTCGTCGCAGGCACGCTCGATCCGACGCCGCGCGGCGGCGCCGACGAACTGCGCGAGCGCGGCATCGATGTTGCGGTTGCGCAAGATCCGATCGCTGCGGACTTGATCGAATCTTTCGCCCGCGCCGGCGCGTTGCAGCGTCCCTACGTTGCACTCAAGATGGCGATGTCGCTCGACGGCGCAATCGCAAGCAGGCCGGGCGTCGAACAGCGGTTGACTTCCGAAGATGCCCGCCGTTTCGTGCGCGAGCTGCGCATCGCGCACGACGCCGTTATGGTCGGCGCAGGCACGGTGCGAGTGGACGATCCTCGACTAACGGTTCGTCCCCCTCATCACCGTCTTCGTCCCTACGTGCGCGTCGTTCTTTGCCAAACTGAGGGCGTCAGCGCGCGCAGCCGCATCTTCGATCGCGAAGAAGGCTACGCAAAGTCGCTCGTCTTAGCGCCCGCCGGTTTGGCGAATCGTTTGGACGATCTTCGGGGCGTTGCCGAAGTGATCGGCGTCGGACCCCCGGAGAGCCTCGAGCTCGATCCGTCAAAAGCTCTCGAAGCGTTGCGCGCGCACGGCATCTACAGCGTCTTGTGTGAAGGCGGCCCCACCTTGGCAGCGCGTCTGATCGCCGCCGGCCAAGTGGATCGTTTCTACTGGGCAGTCGCCCCGCTCTTTCTGCAAAGCGCAACCGCGGTACCGGCCCTCGCCGGTGCGAGTTTCCCACCGTCGGGCGTACCGTTGCGATTCGACCGCGTGCAACTGACCGGTGAGGACGTAATAATTAGCGGAACCTTCGCCAATGTTTAGCGGCCTGATCCGATATCAAGGCCTTGTCATCCTGAGCGCAGTCGAAGGACGACAAGACGACAAGGCAAGCGGGATTCAATTGGCTATACGGTGCGACGGCGTGCAATCCGAGCAACCGCAGCCTGGCGACTCGATCGCCATCGACGGCGTCTGTCTTACTGCAACCGCAATCGACGGAGAGGCTGTTGCGTTCGACGTGGTTCCTGAAACGCTCGCCTGCAGCACGTTGGGAGATCGTGTGGCCGGCGACGTCGTCAACGTGGAATATGCGCTTCGTGTCGGCGACCGGCTCGGCGGCCATTTTGTCTACGGCCACGTGGATGCGGCGCCCCGAGTGCTGTCGCGCACGCCCGAGGGGCAGGGTGAACGCATGCGCGTCGAGTCTCCGCCGGGGCTGGCCGCGATGATCGTCCCCAAAGCCTTTATCGCAATCGACGGCATCAGCCTGACCGTCGCCGCAACCGGCGACGGCTGGTTCGAGATCGCGCTGATACCCGAAACGATCGCGCGCACGACGCTGCGAGCCCGGCCCCCCGGCACCCGCGTAAACCTGGAAGTCGACCCCATCGCCCGCTACGCGTTGCACGCCTCCGTGTCATGCTGATCTCTCCCCATGTCATCCTGAGCCCTTCGACTGCGCTCAGGACAGGCTCCGTCGAAGGATGACAAAGCAATAACCCATGACTAAATTCAAAGACCCCCTCCCCGAAGGAGCGCGCACGTTCGAAGCTCGCTTGCAGGTGCAATGGGCCGACGTCGACGTCGTGGGAATCATGTACTTCGCGGCCTATCCGCGCTTTGCCGAATATGCCGAGATGCGCATGTTTGCCGATCTTGGCTTTCCGTACGAAACGGTATTCACGCAGTACGACTTTTGGCTGCCGCGCGTCAGGGTGGAGGCGGAGTATCACGCGCCGGCGATGATGAGCGACTGGCTTAGAATGCGCACGCATATCGAGCGAGTCGGCTCGTCGAGCGTTCGCTGGAAAACGGTTCTCTTTAACGAGCGGACGGGTGAGGCCGGCGCCGTGCTGACGTTCGTCGTGGCCGCCATCGACGGCGGGACGAAGAAGAGCCGCCCGTTGCCCGAACCAATTCGCTCGGCCTTGGTGGCCTGCGTCGCGGCCGCGCCCGCGTGATCGCCGCGGAGCGTTCGCGCGTCGCGATGTTGGTTTCACCTAAGACGATCGAACTGCGCGAAGAAGCGGTGCCGCCGGCACCGGTAGGCGGAATCGTCGTGCGGGTGCGCGCCGCGTTGACCGACGGAACGGATCTGAAAACCTATCGTCGCGGCCATCCAAAGATGCCGATGCCGACGCGCTTCGGCCATGAGTTTTCCGGCGACGTCGCGTCCGTCGCGCCGGGCGTCACGGCCTTCGCCGCAGGCGATCCCGTGATGTGCGTCCATACCGCGCCATGCGGCAAATGTTATTGGTGCCGCAACGGGCAGGAAGAACTCTGCGAACAGCTGCTCTCAACGATGATCTTAGGGGCATACTCGGATCTGATCGCGGTGCCGCAGCGGGTCGTCGAACGCAACTGCTTTCGCAAGCCCGTTGACGTTGGTTACGCCCAAGCCGCATTTCTCGAGCCGCTCTCCTGCGTCGTTCGTTCGATCGAGCTTCTCGCGCCGGCCCCCGGATCGATCGTTGCCGTCATCGGCAACGGCGGCTTTGGAATTCTGCACGCCTTGTTGCTGCAGCGGCGAGGCATCGAGGCGCTGCTCTTCGGCCGCCGGCCCCAGCGCGTCGCGCTGGCCCGCGAACTCGGGCTGCAGAGCATCGATGCCACGGCATCCCCAATCGCCGACGTCATTGCCGAGCGAACCGGCGACCGCGGCGCCGACGCCGTGATCGAGTGCACCGGAACCGCCGAGATGTGGGAGCGCGCGCCCTCGTTCGTGCGGCGCGGAGGACGCGTTTCGTTTTTTGCCGGCTTGCCCGCCGAGACGCGCGTCTCGTTCGATGCTTCGCGGCTGCATTACGACGAGGTCCAGTTGCTCGCGCCGTTCCACTTTACCCCGCGCGACGTGCGCAGCGCCTACGAGTTGATCGCCGCTCACGCGCTGCCCCTCACCGGCCTGATTTCCGATACCTATTCGCTCGATCGGGTCGCCGAAGCTTTCGAACGGCTCGACACCGGCGACGCGCTCAAACTGTTGATCGAGCCGTGATGCCGCAAAAGATGCGCGCGGCGGTGCTCTACGACGTCAACGACGTGCGAATAGAAGAGCGCCCCGTGCCCGAACTGCGCGACGGGGAGCTGCTGGTGCGAACGATGGCCAGTGGGATCTGCAGCGGCGACGTCATGGGATGGTACATCGCGCGCAAGGCGCCTCTCGTGCTCGGCCACGAACCGGCCGGCATCGTGGCGGCGGTCGCCGGCGACTGCGCGCTTTCCGTCGGGGATCGCGTCTTCGTTCATCATCATGCGCCCTGCTTTGAGTGCCGCGCCTGCCGGCGCGGTGACTACGTCCAGTGCGCGACCTGGCGCGCTACGAAGATCGAGCCTGGCGGCATCGCCGAATACTTTCGCGTTTCGCGTGAAAACCAGCGCGACACGCTGCCGCTGCCGGCGAACGTGCCGTTCTGCGATGCTTCGTTGGTCGAACCGCTGGCCTGCGTCGTCAAATCGCTGCGGCGCAGCGGCGTTCGAAAGAACGACCGGCTCTACGTGATCGGCTTGGGCGTGATGGGCTTGCTGCACGTCGTGGCCGCGGGAGCGCTGGGCGCCGAAGTCTTCGCGAGCGATTTCATCGAGCAGCGCCGCGCGATCGCGCAACGCAACGGCGCTGCGGCCTTCCATCCGGATGACGTTGGCCGCGTTCTTCCAGACGGCGCCGACGTGGTGATCTGCGGTCCCGGAACAGCGCCCGCAATGAAAGCGGCATGCGAGGCGACGGCGGCCGGCGGCACGATCGTGATGTTCACGCCATTTCCGCCCGACGTTCCCGTAAGCATGGACCCGACGCGTTTTTACTTCGGCGATCTGCGGCTCGTCGCCAGCTATTCCTGCGGACCAAACGACACGCGCGAGGCGCTGGACCTGATCGAGCATGGTCTCGTCACGGCCGAAAAGGTCGGTGCCGCGCTCATCTCTCTCGACGACGTCCCGCGCGCCTATCGCGAGCTGGCCGAATCGCGAATCGTCAAACCGATCGTCGTCTTTAATTAACTTTCGGCGTATTGCGGGGGCATCGGCTCGACCGGCAGCGCGACATCGTCGGCCGGCGACGTGACGCGCCATGCGACAACGAGCGCGGCATTCGGCCCTTCGACGCACGCTTCCACGGCAGCCCTAAGCAAGCAAGCGCTCCTTCGGTGCAAAGATTTATCTCGACACTCGGGTTTCCACTATGTTATAATTCGTGCGTATTCAGCTGGTGTTCCCTATCTTAACTCCTGGCCTTTTTTCGCTTTCCGCAGACCTGCTTCCCGAGACCATATATCTCGCGCATATTTGTCTGCCGATAGCTCACATCCGAGGGAGGTAGAATGCGAACTGCCGTCACGCTCATGATGCGCGACGAGGAAGGCGCGTCGATGGTCGAGTACGCGCTGCTTGTGGCTGTGATCGCCATGGTTGCCCTCGTGGCCATCCAAACCTTCGGCATCAACCTCGAGGCCCTATTCAACACCATGGCAGGCTCGGTTTAAGGTCGCCACAGACCCGCTGACCGCCTGCCGGAGCACTCCCTCGGTGCAAGCTGCCGGAACCGGCTAGCCGTCCAAAAGACGCGCTTAAGAACTCGACACCCCCGTTGGCCGCGTGCTATACTAGCAAACTAGCTAGCGGCCTGCGGCTAGCTCTTTGAGAATTTGGGGCGTTTCGGCAGACCGTTTATGCGCGGGGCGGTTCGTTAATTGTCTATACACAGGAGAGAACGGAATGCTGGCTGCCTTCACCATAATGATTCGCGACGAAGACGGCGCGACGATGACCGAGTACGGGATACTCATCATGTTGATTGCGCTCGTTGCGTTCTCCGGCGTACAGCTCTTCGGTGTTAATCTTTTGGCGTTGTTTCGCACCTTTGCCACCACCGTGCAGGGCTCCACGCCGGGTTAAACCGCCGTCTGCCTCCGCACGTGCCTTTCCGGCTAGCCGGCATCTTGACATTTGTAAAGCCGGCGCTAGGCTTGAAGCATGGGCAGCTTTGCGGATCTCCTCAACGCGGAGATGGACGAGGCGCGACTTTCCGCCTCTGAGGTCGCGGAGAGCGCCGGACTGACCGAGTCGGCGATCTCGCTGCTTCGCGCCGGCAGGCGCGAGCCTTCGTACCGAACGCTCCAGCGGTTGGCCGCCGTTTTTCCTTCCCTCACCGAGCAGCTGAGCGACGCCGCGAGCCCCTTCGACTCGATTGAGGCCGCGATCGCCGACGTGCGAGGCGGCAAGATGGTCGTCGTGCTCGACGACGAGGACCGCGAGAACGAAGGCGATCTGGTGATGGCCGCGCAGATGGTCACGCCCGCCGCAATCAACTTCATGCGCAAGCACGCCGGCGGTTTGATCTGCGTGCCGATGCCCGGCGCCCGCCTCGACGAGCTGCACATTCCGCAAATGGTGCGCGACAACACGGCCGTCCACGAAACCGCGTTTACCGTCTCGGTCGAAGCGCGTGGTCTGACGACGACGGGAATTTCCGCGCACGACCGCTCCGCTACCATCAAGCGTCTACTCGATCCGGAGGCGAAGCCGGCGGACTTCCTGCGTCCCGGGCACACGTTTCCGCTGCGCGCGCGCGAGGGCGGCGTGCTGGTGCGCGCCGGTCAAACGGAAGCCGCGGTCGATTTAGCGCGGCTCGCGGGGCTCTTCCCCGCCGGCGTCATCTGCGAAATCATGGCCGACGACGGAACGATGGAGCGCTTGGAGGGCCTGCGCGGCTATGCCGACCGGCACGAGCTCAAACTGATAACGGTAAAGGACCTCATCGCGTATCGCATGCGCACCGAGAAGCTCGTCCGTAAAATCGCCGAGTTCGATCTGCCCACGGTTTTTGGAAACTATACCGGCATCGCGTATGGCACCGCGATCGACGAAAACACGCACGTCGCGCTGGTTATGGGAGAGATTGGCGACGGTAAAGATATTCTCGTGCGCGTCCACTCCGAGTGCATGACCGGCGACGCCTTGCATTCGATTCGCTGCGATTGCGCCGCTCAGCGCGATGCTGCGATGGAGCTGATCGCGCAACAGGGTCGCGGCGTCTTTCTCTACCTGCGGCAGGAAGGCCGCGGCATCGGGCTCGCCGACAAGCTTCGAGCCTACGAACTGCAAGACCGCGGCGCCGATACCGTCGAAGCGAATCTCGCGCTGGGCCTGCCGATCGACAAACGGGATTACGGGATCGGTTCGCAGATTCTCGCCGACCTCGGCATCAAAGAGATGCGCCTGATCACCAACAACCCCAAGAAAATCTTTGGGCTCGAAGGGTACGGGCTCAAAATCGTGGGGCGAATGCCGCTGCAGACGACGCCGACGGAACACAACAAGCACTACATCGACACGAAGCGCTCGAAACTCGGTCACATGCTCGACAAAGTGGTCGCATCGTGAAGTCGAACGGGGCGCGCGATGGGGCGAAGCCCGACTGCGCCGGGCGGCGTTTTGCGATCGTCGCGGCGCGCTTCCACGCCGGCATCGCCGATCGCCTCGTCGATGGGGCCAGACGCGCGTTGCGCGACTGCCGCGTCGATGACGAGCACGTCCGCCTCTTCGAGGTCCCAGGCTGTTTCGAACTGCCGCTGGCGTGCCGAAACCTGATCGATAGCGACAGTTTCGACGCGCTGGTCGCGCTGGGGGCAGTGATTCGCGGCGAAACTCCGCACTTCGACTTCGTCGCGGGCGAATGCGCGCGCGGCATCATGGACGTGCAGCTCGTTACCGGCGTTTCGATCGGCTTCGGCGTGCTCACCACCGATACGCTCTTGCAAGCCGAAGAGCGCGCCGACCCCAACGGCGGAGATAAGGGCTACGCGGCCGGCTTGGCGGCAGCCTCGTTGCTAACGCTGACGGTCGGCACGCCGCGTGCCGGCTTCCGCAGCTAAGCGATGAATGAATTCATCCCCGTCGCTTGGGACGGCGACGCCGTGCGCTATCTCGACCAACGCTTGCTGCCGCATGAAATGCGCTACGAGCGCGCCCAAACGGTCGCGCAAATCGAAGGCGCGATCAAAAGCCTGGCCATCCGCGGAGCGCCCTGCATCGGCGTCTTCGCGGCATACGGCGTGGCGCTGCTTCGGCGGACGAGCCCCGACGAGGGGCGCTTTCTCGAAGAAGCCCGCCGCGTACGTGCCGCGCGGCCGACGGCGGTTAACCTCGCGTGGGCGGTCGACCGCGTTCTTGCCGCCGGCGACGCGCTCCAAGAAGCGAAGGCGATCCACGAGGAGCAGATCGCCATCGACCAGGCGATTGCGGAAAACGGCTTCGAGCTGATTCCAAAGAACGCGCGGATCGTCACGATCTGCAACACGGGGCCGCTCGCGACCGCCGGCGGCGGTACGGCGCTCGGCGTGATCATCGCCGCGCAGCGAGGCGCCAAGAAGCCCCACGTCTTCGCCTGTGAGACGCGGCCGCTCTTGCAAGGTGCTCGGTTGAACTATCTCGAGTTGCAGCAGGCCGGCGTGGATGCCGTCTTGATGGCTGACTCCGCGGCGGCCATCGCGATGAAGCGCAAAGGTATCGATCTGGTGATCGCCGGCGCCGACCGCATCGCGAGCAACGGCGATACCGCAAACAAGATCGGCACTTACGCCCTCGCGATCTTGGCGGCGCATCACGGGATTCCGTTCTACATCGCCGCGCCGCGGTCGACTTTCGACTTTGCGATCCGCAGCGGGGATGAAATCCCGATCGAGGAACGCAGCGCCGAAGAGGTGAGTACGTTTGCCGGCCATCGCGTCGCGCCCGAAGGCGCGGCCGTCTATAATCCGGCGTTCGACGTAACGCCGGGCCATCTCATCGCGGCATTCGTGACCGAATGCGGTATCGTTCGGTCGCCGTACGTCGAGTCGATCCCCGACCTCGAACTGCGCCCGCGTGTGCCGATTGCAGGTGCGGGGGCGCGTTGAAATTCTACGACTTCCTCGATAAACAGCCGGCGATCGGCAAGCTCGTCATCGTCGAGGGGACGGAGCGCGCTCTCGCCGAGCGCGCCATCGAGGTTCTCCTCGACCGATTACTCCCCGACGAGGTGCGCGATCTCAATCTCTCGCGATTCTCCCCCGAAGACCTTGGCGACATGGCGCGCCTCCGCGAGGCCGTGCAGGCGATGCCGTTCCTCGCCGACCGGCGCGTGGTCGTCGTGAGCGAGGCGCAAACGCTGCGCGCCGACCCGCGGCGCGCGCTGTTCGCGCTGATGGAGGACGTCCCTGAAGGCAATACGTTGCTCGTGAGCGACTTGCTCTCGCCGCGCAGCGCTCGCCCGCAATCGTTGGGCAGTTTAGCGGGACGTACGGCCTTGCGCATCGATACGACGGCCGACGAACCGACGCGCGCGCGTTTTATTGCGGAAACGCTCGAACGTTTGGCGGCGACCGCCGAGCCGCGCGCCGTCGCCGAGCTCGCTCGCAGCGAAGCGGATTTAACGACCGTCCGCAACGACCTCGAGAAACTCGCGCTGGCCGGCAAAAAAATTACGCTGGCCGATTTGGAGCAGGAAACGCTTACGATTGGGGACCCGAAGGCCTACAAGTATGCCAGCGCGCTGGTCGAAGGCAATGTCGCTACGGCGCTGCAGATTGCGCACGAGCTTTTTGCGGAGAACCGCGGCGCGGCGGTTGCGCTGTTCTCGGCGCTGGCAACCGAAAGCGGCTACCTGTGGGAGGCCGCCAGGCCGGGCGGCCAAATTCCCGACCGTATGCGCTGGCGCGAGCGCACCCTGCGTCCGCTGGGACGGCGCATCGGCGCTCGCCGCGCTCGCGTCGCCTTTGAAGGCGCCCTAACGGGAATCGAAGCCATCGTGACGGGCCGGGCAGGCAACGATCCGGAGGACCACAAGACGCTCGTCGATCGCATCACCGTCGGCCTCGCCGAGTTCTTGCGCCGTTAGAAACCTGATCGCCGCTTGACGAAGCGGCGACGGTGCGGTATCCTCCCCGGTTCATGGTTAGCGAGGTCAGCGCGCCGAGCATCTTTGCTTCGCGTGGGTTTCGGCGGTATTTTGCGGGTCAATCCCTGAGCTTCGTCGGGGACGGATTGCGCATGCTTTCCGTTCCGCTCCTAGCCTATCACCTCACGCATTCGGCGCTCTCGACCGGCACGGCTTTTATCTGCGAAGTGGCGCCGTTTTCGCTCTTTGCGCTGGTCGGAGGCTCGTTGGCCGACCGGCTCGACCGCCGCAAACTGATGATCGGCTGCGACGCGGTGCGTTTTGCGGTGATGGGTTTCTTTGCGATTTCGTACGCGATGCACGTCCTGACGCTGCCGATGATCTACGGCGGCTTGGTGATCATCTCGATCTGCGCGGCCGGCTTTCTGGGCGGACAGTCGTCGAGTATCCCGTATCTGCTCGGCAGCAAACAGTCGACCAAGGCAATCGCCATGCTGATGGCGGCCGAGAGCACATCGAATCTCGTGACGCCGGCCATCGGCGGCGCGCTCTTTGCCTACCTCGGCCCGCTGCCGGCGCTAACGATCAATGCGCTCACGTACTTGGGTTCGCAGCTCTCGCTTATTTCGATTCCCTCGCTAGGGCCCGAGAAGACCAGCGGGCTGCCGACGTTGCGCCATTTTCTCAGCGACGTTGCGCTGGGGTACCGCGCGCTCTGGTCCGATCTCGGGATGCGCGCGCAAGCCTTCGTCGCCTTCTCGCTCAACATCTTCGGCTTCGGCTGTTATGCGATTCTAATTCCTTTTCTGAAGAAAGGCTTCGACGCCACCGATCAGCAGGTCGGGTTCTTTTTCGCGATCTCCGCGCTCGGCGCGATCGGCGGAGCGACGGTCGCGGCGCGCTACGCCGAACGTTGGCCGCTGGGGCTATCCCTCACGCGAGCCTATCTGATCGACGCGCTGCTGTTCATTCCCGTGGTGCTCGTCTCGAATATCTGGCTGGCCGCCTTCTTCTGGGCAAGCTCCAACGCGCTGGCGAACTTCGAGATCGCGCAGATCATCGGTTTTCGCATGCGCGTCACGCCCGAGCACATGGTCGGGAGGTTAATGGGGGCGGTCCGGCTGCTCGTTCTCGCGGGCATGGCGCCCAGCGTGACGTTCTTCGGCTGGGTCGCGGACCATCGCTCGCCGCATCTCGCAATGACCATCGCCTGCATGGGTACCGCCGTCGTCGCGATTGCCGCATTCCTGACGCCGGCCATCCGCAACGAGTCGCGCTAGTTAAATACTCCAGCGCCAAGCGTCCCAGGATTCGACGACCGGGTTGGGATCGAAGCCGTGGAAGTCGACGCTTATTGCTTCTTGCTGGCGCTGCCACCAGAAGAAGAGGATGGGGTTGTCGCGCGCGAGCAGGTGCTCGATCTTTGAGTACGCCGGCCGCCGGGTCGCGCGGTCGTAGTGCGCTAAGGCCGCCTGCTGCGCGGCATCCATCGCGGCGCTGCAATAGCGCGGATCGTTATAACCGTGCGGCGGGAAGTTGTTGCAGGTCAGCTCGGACGAGTTGTCCGGATCGATGCCGGCGTACCAGCCATAGGCCAGCATGTCGAACTTTCCGCCGTGCTGGATGCCGCCCATTGCTTGCGGTGCGTAGAGAAGGTCCAACGGGTAGTACTTCACGTCGACGGCAATGCCGATCCGCCGCAGCGCGGCTTGGATCAAGATGCTCTCCGACCGGTGCGTCGCGGCTGCGCTATCCGTGACCAGCAGCAGCTCCAGCTGTTGACCTTGCTTTCGAACGATCCCATCGGGGCCGGCGACCCATCCGGCTTGCGCCAGGAGCCGCCTCGCGCGATCGAGATCGAACGGCACGGACCGCACGCTCGGGTCGAAGGCCCACATCCAGTTCGGCAGATCTTCGGTTGCCGGAACCGTCTGCCCGTGCGTGAGGACGAGCGTAAGGCCGCGTTTGTCGAGCGCCGCCGCGATTGCCTCCCGCACGCGAGAATCGGCGAGCAGCGGGTGCGACAGGTTGAACTCGACTCCCTCGAAGCCGTTGACGTTGACCCACACAATGCGCGCATCGGGCAGTGAGCGCAGCGTCGGGTACGTTTGAATCGACGGCTGAAAGAGATAGTCGATGGCATGGGTGCGCAGCAAGTTCGTGCCCGAGTCCTCGTTAGGAACGAAGAGTATTTCGACATGCTTCAATCCAGGCGGCCCCTCGAAGAAGTGGGGATTGGCGTCGAGCAGGATGCGATCGGCGCGCCGCCACTCCACGAAACGGAAGGGCCCGTCGCTCACGGTGGGCCGCGCGTTGAACGGCACGCTATTAAGGGTCGCGTAGCGCGCCAGAACGTGTGCCGGAAGGATGCCGTAGGGCTGGTCGCTCTCGGCAAAAAAAGTATTCACGAAGGGTGAAAAGCGCCTCTTCAAGTGCACGACGACGGTCTCTGCATCCGGCGTGTCGATCGCGCGCACCTCGTCGTAGCCGTGGCGCGAGACCGCGTCGTTGTTCGGGTTCTCGATCGCCCGCCAGGACCACGCAACGTCGCGCGCGGTGACCGGCACGCCGTCGCTCCAAGCGGCGTCGTGCCGCAGATGATAGGTAATCGTGAGACCATCGGCGCTGATGCCCCCATTGCCTTGCGACGGCACCACGGCGGCGAGCATCGGCACGGTATTGCCGCGCGCGTCGGCCGAGACTAGCGGCTCGAACATGAATCGGTCGACGAATATTTCGATTGTGGTGCCGGCGAGCAACGGATTGAGGTTCTTCGGTTCCTCGGTGACGGCGACCCGGAGCAAGCCGGCATGCGTCCACTGATGACGCATGCCCGGCGCGGACTCGTTCTTCGTGCAGCCCGCCAAGAATGCTACGACGGCTGCCGATAGTATCGTGGCCGGTTTCATTGCGCTGATTCTACGGTGACGAGGCCGCGGCTTCCCGTAAGGCGAAGGCCGTTCCAAATCAATGGATCATCGCACGTACGCCTCGCCGTTCTCCTGGCGATATGGCCGCGCGGAGCTGCGCTCGCTGTTTTCAGAGCAACGGCGGCGGCGGCTCTGGCGCGCCGTCTGGGTCACCCTCGCCGAAGCGCAAGCCGCGCAAGGCCTGGTCGCACCGGACGAGCTCGACGATCTGCGCGCGCATGCCGGCGATATCGACATCGAAGCGGCGCTGGCCATCGAGCGTGAGATCCACCACGACTTGATGGCGGAGATCCGCCTCTTTGCATCGCAGGCAAAGCGAGGCGGAGGAAAGCTTCACCTCGGTGCGACCTCGATGGACATCGAGGACACGGTCGAAACCTATCGGTTGCGAGTCGCGCTCGCGTACGTCGGTGCGAATCTGCGCGAACTGCTTGCGGCCTTCGCCACGAAGATCCGGGCGTATGCGGATCTCGTCTGCATGGCTTACACGCACCTGCAGCCGGCCGAGCCGACGACGCTGGGCTATCGACTCGCAAGCTACGCCCAAGACTTGCTCGTCGACGACGAAAACTTACGGTTTGTCTTCAAGAATCTCACGACGAAGGGGCTGCGCGGGGCCGTCGGTACCGCTGCGTCCTACGAGCGCCTCCTCGGCGAGAACGGCCGCTCGGCGGAGATCGAAGCCTACGTGCTCGAACGGTTCGGGCTGACCGCTCGCGAGATCAGCACGCAGACTTATCCGAGAAAGCTCGATTACTTGCTGCTCTCGGCACTGGCCGGCCTCGGGGCGTCGCTCTCGAAGTTTGCGGCCGACGTGCGCGTGCTGGCAAGCCCGGGCTTCGGCGAGGTGGGAGAGCCCTTTGCGCCATCGCAAGTCGGCAGTTCCGTCATGCCGTTCAAGCAGAATCCAATCCTTTCCGAGCGGATCGACTCGTTGGCTCGACTCCTGCCGGGCTACGCCGACGTAACCTGGCAAAATGCCGCGACGAACTTTCTCGAGCGAACGCTCGACGATAGCGCGAACCGCCGCATCGTGTTGCCCGAGGCGTTGCTCTGCGCCGACGAGTTGGTAACCCTGGCGCGCACGGTCATCGAGGGTCTGCGCGTAGAGGAGCGGCGCATCACGCAAAACGTCCGCACGTACGCTCCCTTCTCCGGCACGCAGGCGGTCATGTTGGAAGCGGTGCGTTCCGGCGGAGACCGTCAGCTCTTGCACGAAGCGCTGCGAAATGCATCGATGCAAGCGTGGGAAGCGGTTCGTCGCGGTGACGAGAATCCGCTTTCGCGCCTCTTGACGGATCGCGCGGAGCTGACCGCACTCCTCGACCCGGCCGAGATTCGGCACCTGCTCGACCCAAGCAGTCACGTCGGCACCGCGCCGCAGCGCGCGCGGCTCTTGGCCGACCGCATCGCGGTTTTGGAGCCATTCCCCCGCCAGGTCGAGGTGCGCGAGACGTGAACAAAGGCATCGAAATAGCGCGCGGCAAGACGAAGGTGCTCTACGAGAACCCCGGTCAGCCCCACCAGCTCGTCGTCGCGCAGACCGATCAGATATCCTCCGGCGACGGCGCGCGGCGTAACGTGATTGCCGGCAAGGGGCGCCTGGCCGCGCAGACGACCGCGCGCGTCTTCCGCCTGCTCAATCTCTGCGGTCTGCCGACGCATTACCTCAATGGCGGGGAGGACGACGACAACAACGAGATGGTCGTCCGGCGCGCCAACATGATTCCGCTCGAAGTGGTCACCCGCGGCATCGCGGCCGGGTCGTTTGCCAAGCGCAATCCCGGCCTGGCGCGAGGAACTTTGCTCGTGCCGCACGTGATCGAGTTCTTCTTTAAAGACGATGCGGCGCACGACCCGATGATCACGCCCGACCAGATCGTCGCACGCAACATCGCCGCGCCCCAAGAGGTCGGTGCGATGACGGAGCTCGCGCGGCTGACGTTCGACATCCTGTCGCACGCGTGGCGCAAGCGCGACGTGATGCTCGTGGATCTCAAGATCGAGTTCGGGCGGCTGGCGGGCGGAGAGAATCAGGGTCAGCTCGTGATCGCCGACGTGATCGACAACGATTCCTGGCGAATCTGGCCGCAAGGCCGCGAGGAGCTGATGCTCGACAAGCAGCTCTACCGGAACCTTGAAACCGTCGACGAGCCGGCATTGGAGATGGTCAAGCAGGCGTACGAACGGGTCGCGGACTTCGTGGGAACCTTTCCGGTCATGCGCCCGGGCATGGTCGCGGTCATCGCCGATTCCGCCGCGCAAGTCGAACGCGCGAATGAAGTGGTCCGAGCGCTCGGCCAGCTTGGCGTCCCGACGGTGCGCCACGTGGCCAACGCGGCGTCGACGCCGGGTTTCGTTCTCCAGTTGATGGCACAGCTCGAAGCGAGCTTCGCGCGACTCGTCGTCATTCCGGTCGGCGAAAACGAGCTGCTGCGTTCGATGCTCGAAGCGGCCTCGTCGGCGCCGGTCGTCGACGGCCGCGACGATATCGCTCGCGTGATGATGCAATGCGCGAAGGTTTTCGGACTCGAAGATACCGTGCTTTTTGGACGCACGCTGCTGATGCAGGCCAATGCGCGGTCGGCAGTGCTCCACGCGGATGCGTCGTTGCAGCAGCCGCCGCCGGCGTCGCAGAAAGCTGCGCTTGGTTAACCTCCGTGACGAGGAGCTGCAGCGCATCGCACAGCGGCTCGGCCGAGAACCTTCGGTCGTGGAGCTGCATGCATTCGACGCGGCGTGGAGCGAGCATTGCAGCTATAAATCGAGCCGCCGCTTCTTAAGGAACCTTCCCGCCGGCGGGGCTCGCGTTCTGCTCGGGCCGGGAGAGGATGCGGGCATTCTCCATCTCGGCACGCACGACGGCGAGCGCTATGCAATCGTCGTCGCGCACGAGTCGCACAACCATCCCTCGCAAGTCGTTCCCTTCGAAGGTGCCGCTACCGGAATCGGCGGGATCGTTCGCGACGTGCTCTGCATGGGTGCCGAGGTCGTCGCGGTAGCCGATCCGCTGCGCTTCGGTCGATGCGACGACCTCGCGTCGCACCAAAGTTCCGTCGCGCGCGGTGTGGTGGACGGGATCGGCGCCTACGGAAACGCGATCGGCGTTCCCAACGTCGCCGGCGACGTCTACTTTGAGCGTGGCTTCGACGAGAACTGTTTGGTCAACGTCGTGGCGCTCGGAATCCTCAACGAAAAGAACGTCATCCACTCCTACGCCCCCAAGGGAGCCGAGGGTTGGCAGATCGTGCTCGTTGGAAAAGCGACCGATCCAAGTGGTTTTGGCGGCGCTTCGTTTTCGTCGCTCACGTTGGATGCGCGCGACGCCGAGCTCAACAAAGGCGCCGTGCAAGTCCCCGATCCATTCTTGAAGAACGTTTTGATGCGCGCGAGCTATCGCGTCTTTGCGCTCCTGCGCGAGCGCAAGGTCCCCGCGGCCTTCAAAGATCTCGGCGCGGGCGGCGTCGTGGGATGCTCGGCGGAGATTACGGCGCACGGCGGATACGGCGCGCGGATCGAACTCGACAAGGTCAACGTGGCCGTCGAAGGGATGCCGCCCGAGGTCATCGCCGTCGGCGAGACGCAGGAACGGATGCTCTGGGTAGTTCCGCCGGATTTTGTCCCGGAGCTTTTGCGCGTGTATAACGAGGAGTTCGGGCTGCCCGACGTGGCGTGCAACGCGCGCGCGGCCGTTATCGGCGAGGTCACCGCGCAACAGCGTTACGTTTTGGAGTATCGCGGCCGCGTCGTTATGGACGTCGAAAGCGAGTTCCTCACCGGATCGATTCACGACGACCTGCCTTATACGGAAAAGATTTATCACGGCGCAGCCGCGCAAGAGCTTCCGGCCGTGGACCTCGAGGGAATCTTCCCGCGCGTGCTGGCGCACCGCGACGTCTGCTCGCGGGAGCCGCTCTACCGGCATTACGATGCGGTCGTTCGAGGGTGCACGGTTCTCCCGCGCGGTGCGGCCGACGCCGGCGTCTTGGCGCCCGTTCCCGGCTCGCGACTCGGCGTCGCGCTCGCCGTCGCCGGCAACCCGCGTTACGGGCGCATCGATCCGGCGTATGCCGCCGAGCAGGCCGTCTTGGAGGCGATGCGCCGCGTCGTTGCCGTCGGCGCGCATCCGATTGGCTTGACGGATTGTCTGAACTTCGGCAATCCCCGCAAGGCCGAACAATACGGCGCATTTGTCGCGGCGGTCGAGGCGCTGGCGCGTGCCGCCACGGAGCTCGACCTGCCCTTCGTTTCCGGAAACGTCAGTCTCTACAACGAAACGTCGGCCGGCAACGCCATTCCCTCATCGCCGATCGTTGCTTGCATCGGGTCGATCGACGATATCGCCAACGTCGTCACGCCCGGCTTCAAGGCGCCCGGCTCGGCGCTGCTGTGGGTTGGAAACCGTGAACTGGTTGCGGGCGGATCGGTGCTGGCCGAGCTGCTCGGGGTCAAGGGGACGCTGCCGAACATCGAGTACGACGCGGAACGCGCCGCGCTCGCAATCGTCAGAGATGCAATTGCCCGCGGAGTTCTGCGCGCTTGCCGCGTCGTCGCGGACGGCGGAATGCTCACCGCGGTTGCGCGCTTGGCGTTCGATGCTTTGGCCGCTGGGCGGAAGATTGGCGCCGAGATCGACTTCGGCAATCCGCTCTGCGAAGCCGGAGGTTTCGTCTGCGAAATTGCCGCCGGCAGCGGCATGGACGTAACCGGAACGCTCCAAATCGGTGCGACGATCGATGGCCCCGAACTGATCGTCAACGGGACTCGCTTCGATATCGAGCGTTTGCATGAGATCTGGTCCCAGCCGTTAGCGCAGCTCTATCCATGAGCGCGAGGATCGCGGTGCCGGTCTTTCCCGGAACGAACTCCGAAGACGAGACGCTGCGGCTGCTTCGCGACTGCGGCGGCGACGCCGAACTCGTCCACTGGTCGCAGGCGAGCCAAATGGCTCAGTTCGACGCATTCGTGCTCTCCGGCGGCTTCGCGTACGAAGACCGCATCCGGGCGGGGGCAATCGCCGCCCACGACCGGATGATGGACTACGTCATCGAAGCGACCGGTAGCGGAAAGCTCGTCTTCGGCATCTGCAACGGAGCGCAGATTCTGCTCGAAGCCGGCCTCGTACCCGGCACCGGTCCGATCCGCCGCCCGACCGCCGCGTTCACGCGCAACGGGCCGGCGCCGCACTTTATCTGCCGGCACGTCTACATGAAGCTCGCAATCGAGCCCGCGCGCTGCGCAATCACCGCGGCGCTGCCGCAGGACGCGCTCGTGCCGGCGTGGGCCGCGCATGCGGAGGGGCGCCTCGCCGCCACGCCGGAGCATTTGAGCGAGATCGCGGCCGGCGGCCACCTCGCCTTCATCTACGCGAACGCAAACGGCATCGTGGACCCAGCCGCGATTCCCAACGGATCGGCGCTCGGTTGCGCCGGCTTGGTGAATCGGGAGGGCAACGTGCTGGCGATCATGCCGCATCCCGAGCGCGATGCCTGGAACTTCAACCATCTCGACCGCCGCGAAGGCGAAGACGTTCTCGCACCCTCCGGCGGCTCAATCCTCTTCCACAGCTTCATCAAGGCGCTGTCGTCATGACCAGAGCAGTCGCAATCAGCCTCAAAATCCCCGACAACACGGCCTTCACCGCGGCGGTCGCGTTGCGCCGGCTTGGCTTGGGCGTCGAGCGCGTGGAGCGCAGCGAGATACGGTTCTTTGACGACGGCGGCGACGTGCCGGCGCTGATCGAGCGCATCGCGGCCGACGAAACGATCTTCAATCCGAACAAGCATCGCGTGAC
>Ga0070733_10001093_pt1 | contig 20626 bp, 20 predicted proteins | sample Coa_R1_9_FD_66450 | JGI IMG/M metagenome (GOLD analysis project Ga0070733, IMG submission 66450) | Surface soil microbial communities from Centralia Pennsylvania, which are recovering from an underground coalmine fire - Coalmine... | ecosystem: Environmental > Terrestrial > Soil > Unclassified ... | reverse complement strand
ACTTCGTGCCGGACGCCGTTGATGGTGTTGCCGAGCACCAGGTCCTTGACGCCGCGATGCCCGTGCGCGCCCATGACGATCAGGTCGGGACGAAGCGCCCGCGCCAGTTTCACGATCTCGTCCTTGGGGCTGCTTCCGTGGGTCACCGTCAGCTCCGCCGCAATGCTCTGCTTGGCCAGTGACGCGACGATTCCGCTGAAGTACTCCTCGCCCGCGTGCACCTCGGCGTCGGAGGCGAGCGAGCCGAACAGCCGGCTGGTGGCGCCCTCCTCGACGTGCACCAGGTACAGCATCGCGCCGTTTAATCGCGATAAATAAGCCGCATGTGCGATGGCAGCGCGATCGCGCGAGCTATGGTCCAGCGGCACAAGAATGCGGCGGTACATCGGCGCCGGCAGATCGGCGGTAACGGTAACCGCGGCCGTCGCCGCTTCAGGAACCGTGAGCCGTGGCCGCGCGCCCGCGAACGTGATCCAACCCAGCAGTGCTACAACCGCCGCCAGCAAGGGCGCCAGCAGCAAGCCACCCACGGGGTGCGCGGCAACCCACGGCGTCATCTGGTCCGCCACCAGCCACAGGTTCAATCCCAGGATCACCGCCGCGGTGCTCCACGCCAGCGTCTTCACCCAGGCGCGATTGGCGAACGTACCCATGCGTTCGCGGTCGTTGGTGAAGCGGATCAGCGGAATCACGGCGAAGGGAAGCTGCATGCTGATGATGGCCTGGCTCAGCAGCAGCAACCACAGCGTGGCTCGATCGCCGGCGATGCGGATGGTGATCACGGCCGGAATGATGGCCAGGGTACGCGTCACCAGCCGTCGCATCCACGGCCGCATGCGCAGATCCAGAAACCCTTCCATGACGATCTGGCCCGCGTAGGTTCCCGTGAGAGTCGAGGATTGGCCGCTGGCAAGCAGAGCCACCGCGAATAAATAGCCTGCGATCGTGGTGCCGAGCAGAGGCGCAAGCAGCCCCTGCGCCTGCTCGATCTCCTCCACGATGATGTGGCGATTGAAGAACACGGCGGCGGCCAGAACCAGGATCGCCGCGTTCACGATCAGCGCTCCGTTCAGTGCCACCACGGAATCCACCAGGTTGAAGCGGCAGGCCTCGCGTTTCTCGGCCACGCTTTTGCCGATGCGCCGGGTCTGCACCAGCGCGGAGTGTAGATAGAGATTGTGCGGCATCACGGTAGCGCCCACGATGGTCACAGCCACGTACAAGCTCGTATTATCCAGGCGCGGCGTCAGGCCGAAGAACATTTCATGCATGGCCGGGTGGGCGAAGAAAAGCTCTACCAGGAAGCAGCCCGTCATGATCGCGATCATCGAAAGGATGGCCGCTTCAATCACGCGGATGCCGAAGCGCGAAAGCCACAAGACCAGGATCGTATCCAGCGCCGTCAGCAGCACGCCGGTCAGCAGCGGCAGTCCGAACAGCAGCTTCAGCCCGATGGCCGCGCCCAGCACCTCCGCCAGATCGCAAGCAGCGATGGCGATCTCGCACAACGCCCAGAGTGCGTTGCATACCGGCTTGGGATACGATTCACGGCAGGCCTGGGCCAGATCGCGTCCGGCCACGATGCCTAATCTCGCCGCCAGCGTCTGCAACAGAATCGCCATGAGGTTGGAAAGGACGATGACCCACAGCAGCCTGTACCCGAAGCGCGAGCCGCCGACCAGATCGGTGGCCCAGTTGCCGGGGTCCATATACCCGACGCTGACCAGGTAGGCCGGTCCCGCGAACGCCAGCATGCGTTTGAGCACGGTAGGTCGCGCGGTGGCGACGCTCGAATGCACCTCGGGCAGGGAAGCCGTGATGGCCGGGTACGGTTTCATCCTCTAAACACAACTATAGCCAGTGGCGTTGCGCCCAAGGAAAACGGCGAATAACACGGGGCGACCGGGGGCGGTGAAATAAGATATTCTCGGCTTATATAAAGCGGAGGTGAGTCATGTGGCGACGCACAGCCTTCAGCCTTGCAATGGTCGGATTGTTATTGCTTTCCGCGAACACTCGGATCGCGAGGGCGGCGTCCGACAATCCATTAGTGGGCGTCTGGCGCGTGGCCGAAGGCCCGGCGGGCGCGGGAATGTATATGTTTACCGGCACGCACTACAGCATGATCGCGGCGACTACGGATCGACCGGACATCAGCGACACGTCCAAGGCTACAGCCGACGAACTCCGCGCGGTGTGGGGGCCCATGCTGGCCAACGCAGGTGCGTATGAAATCGCCGGGGACCTTCTTACCATCCGGCCGGTCGTCGCCAAGATCCCGGTAGTGATGAAGGCGGGCGCCTACGAGGTGTATCGCTTCCGCGTGGAAGGCGACACGCTATCGTTAACCCAGGTGCGCAACGTCAGAGGTCCGGTCGCACAGGGTGCGACCACGAAACTGGTACGCGTGGAATAACGCAAGCCGCCGCCATCGTTCGAGCTGATCATTTGCCCGGTTGGTGCGCGGCGTCCTTTTCGTTTTCGGAGCAGATGTGCTCGAACACATCGGTGTCCGGAAGAAGCTGCTCAACGAAGTTGATCGTAACCGGTTTGGTAAAAGTTTTCGGATCGGTGACCGTTACGGTGACTTCTAGATGTCCGAAATCGCGCCGGTGGAAGCGCTCCTGAACGCGCATGTCCTGGCTGTGCCCGTGGCCGCGTGCGTCCAGCCAGCTGAGATCGTTGAACCCCATCGTGTCGACCACCAGGGTGTCGCCTTCCCATTTGCCGACCGAATATCCCAGCCAGGCCGGCGCCGGATCGGAGGGAAGCATGCGTCCGTCGGTGAAGATCTGGCGGAAGATGGTTTCCACCTCATACAGAATCACGATTTCGCGAGGGGTCTGAATGATCTTAAATGGCTCCGGCAACAGGTCGGCGTGAGGCACTCCATCGGGCAGGCAGATGAGGCTGGGACCGACGACTCCCGGCTGGCCGTGCTGACGGAGAATCTCCGCGGCCGCCGGCGTCAGCGGCTCCTCGCCGGGCTTGAAATCGGACAGGATATCGCGAAAATATTTTGAATTCGGGGATTCGCCCAATCCGAACAGTCCCGGACCACGAGGCTCGGCCTCTACCTGCCAGATTCCCGAAAGGTCCGGTTTACCGTTGACTCGGGGAACCTTCCCAGTCATATTCACCTTGCCATCGGGCATGCGAGGAGCTCCCGGAGTCGGCTGATTCAACCACTGGGCTTGCGCGCAGCAACAAGCTCCCACAAATGCGACTTCAATCCAGATATGACCACGCATGCTTTACATTAAACTACACGCTACGGCCGGCGGAGCGCCTTATCCGGACTGTCGATGGCTTGCCAATAATCGGTGGAGGATTCCTCGGTCGGCGTCTTGGCTGCGGAGAGCCGGTTCGAATCTTGCTCGACCGATTTCAGCAGTCCCGGCGCCGTGGAAAGAAACGTTCCCGTCCCGGGCCACGCCCGGCTGCCTTGGATGAGAGCGCGCATCACGCGGTCCAGGCGGATCACCGGCATCGCGGCGAGCGCTTGATCCGTCTCCACGCGATCCAGTTCCAGATCCGAGGAGTCGCGAATCAGAAACGTGGGCCCCTCGGCCGCGTCGATCTTGATGTTGTGCAGCTCCAGCCCCTTGGTGTTGAACGCCTGCAAACCACGCTTGCCCGCGCCCACCAGATCGCGGATGCGCAGTCCGGAAATGGGCATTTCGGGAAGGCCCTGGACATCGACCACCACTGGTGCGCCGCTCACGGTCACGTTGCTGATCGCAATGTTGCGGAACACAGGCGTGCGTTCGGTTACAGGCTCCTCGGGAATGCGGACGTAATAATTGGTGACCAGGATTCCATCGCGCACAGGATTATCGATGACCCAGTTGTCGAAGCGCAGGTTTTCGATGACGCCCCCGCGGCTGCGGCCGCTCTTGATGCGGATGCCGATCTCAGTGCCCTTGGCGACGATGTTGCTCGCCGCCACGTTGCGCACACCGCCGGCGGTCTCGCTGCCGATCACCACCGCGCCGTGGGCTCGCCCAAAGGTGCAGTTGGTAATTGTGATGTTCTCGGCCGGTTTGGCGACACGCCTTCCGTCCACGCCTTTGCCCGACTTAATCACGATCGCGTCATCGCCGGTGTCGAAGTAAGAATCCGAGACGCGGACTTCACGGCTGGAGTCGATGTCGATGCCGTCCGGATTCGCGCCCGGATAGGTTTCGACGATCACGTTTCGCACCACCACGTTCTCGCAATACAAAAGATGGATCACCCAAAAGGAGGAGCCGACTACGTGAATGCCTTCGATCAGGATGTTCTTGCTGTCCATCGGCCGGATAAACGCGGGACGCAGGCTCGGCGCGGCCTTGCGGTAGTCGGCTTGGGGAACCGCCTCCTTTTTCTCCAGGCGATCCTGGATGCTGGTCCACATCGCGCGGGCCTCCGCGTTATTCGCCTGCTTGACCCAGGCGGCATTGTCGGTGGTGAGCGTCCCGCGCCCGGTGATGGTGACGTTCTGAAGATTGCGTCCGCCGATAAGCGGCGCGGGAGTCAGCCCCTCGGTGCCTTCGGAGCGGCCGGGAACGAGCGGATACTCGGATAGGTCGGTGTGAAATCGTAGCGTCGCTCCCGAGTCGATGTTCAACGTAATGTTGCTGGCGAGCTCGATCGAGCCGGTTTCGTACGTGCCGGGCGGAAAGTAGACCGTGCCTCCGCCCTGCTTTGCGCAGGCCTGAATAGCATCGTGGATGGCCTTGGTCGCGCGCGCGCTGGCGTCGTTCTTCGCGCCGTACGCGGTGACATCGCAGACGCCCGCGGCATGGACGGAAAAGACGCCGGCGGATAAAGCGCAGGCGAGCAGAAGCAAACGGATCTTCATAACTGGTCTCCTATTTTTCCAATTTATCGAGCACGGTGCGGGGAACTTCCAGCACGCCGGCCATGCGCATCCCATCCGGGAAATGGATGGGGCCGGCGTCCGCGAAGGTCCAGAAATCGCGAGTTTTCAGCAGGCCCGTGGCTCGGGTTTTCGAATTTGTATCGTAAATCCACCACTCGTCGCCGAGTTGGATCGCCTCGGGATTTTCGACAAACTTTTCGGTAAAGGCGTCGCGCGACGGTCCCCAAGGCCCTAGCGGAGTCTCGCCGAAAGCCACTCGAAGGCGGTGCATCGGAATCGTGTTGTCGGCGTGCAACAGTGCGAACGTCTTCCCGTCCTTGAGGATCACGCCGTCCTTCGAAGCATAGTTGGGATCGAAGAGCAGTTTCGGATCGGAGAAGCTTTGAAAATCGCTGGTGGCTGCGTACCAGATGCGAGGATTGGCATCCACCTCTTCCTGGAACGCTTGAATCGAGTTCGCGGCCATCGTGGACGCCCACGTCACGATGAACTGTCCGCGATCGGCATCGTAATAAAGGCGCGGCGAGACGACATCGAGGGCGTTCTGCTTGGCCATGATCTCAATCCGCCGCGGCGGCGTCCAGTGGATCAGATCCTGCGAGCTGGCGTAGCTGAAACCCTTGTCGCCTCGCGTTCCGCCGGACCAGACGAGATGAAAGCTTCCATCGGGAGCGCGGAGCAGGGAAGGATCCTGCATGCCGGCGACGGCGATGCGTGCGCCACCAGCCGCGGACCATCGGATGCCATCTGTGCTGTACGCGAATCGCAAACCCTCGTCGCTGGGGGCGGGCGCGAGCAAAACCGAACCTCGCGTGAGCGGTGCCGGCTTGGGAGCGGATTCTTTCGCAACAGTCACGGCGGTAAGCACTACACCGGTTTTCGGGTTCCAGCCGTCGATTCCGCCCAAAACATTCTCGATAGTATACGTCTTTGCCTCAGCCTCGGTCAGCTTGTGCGCCCAACCCACACGAGCGCTGGTATCGCCGCCGGGGCCCGTGCTGGCATACTCGCCGTAGCGCGCGGTCTTTTCTTTCGCCGGGTCGTTCCAGTTGTTCCATCCGGCCGGACGGACCGCGCTGGACATCTCCGTATTCAGAAACACAGTGGCCGCATAGGCGCGCCACGGGCGGCTGAGAAACGTGAGCACGTTCGGCTCGCCGGTGATCTTCGAGTTCAAGAAGACGTAGCCGTATTTCTGATCCTGCGGAGTGTTGGGAGCGGTGATGTAGCCGTTGGCGGTGACATGAATTTCGCAGTTGTCGAACACGGCGGTCGACCCGCCAAAAATGAAATCGGTGGCGCCCTGGATATAGCAGTGGTCGAAGTACTGGCGGCCGGCCTGCGCAAGCAGAGTGTCCTGATAGCCCAGAAAGCGGCAGTAGCGGAATACTCCGCGGTCGCTCATGATGGTGAGCGCGAGCGCTTGGCCCTGCCTCCCCGCTGAGTTTTCGAAAGTAATATTCTCGGCGGTGAAGTCGTTGCCTTGAATGAAGACCGTGGGGGTATCGAAGGTGATCAGCGCGCGGCCCTTGGGTCCGCCGGTGGGGGCGGGGTGGACGTCGAAGGTGATGACCGTGGTCTTGGCGTCGTCACCGCGAAGGGTCAGAAATGTTTTCTCGGGCGGGACGGTGACGCGCTCTTTATAGATCCCCGGCTTGATGTGGATGACAAATCGCTCACGCGAGTGAGACGGCGCGTGATCCACGGCCTCCTGAACCGACTTGAACTGGCCTGTGCCGTCGGCGGCGACCGTCAACTCGCGAGAATTGGGTTGGGCGGACGCGCAAGCCGCCACAACCCAGATTGAAATCGCCAGCTTGATATGGGGTGGCCTCATGCCACCCCTGATTGTACTTTAGTGCTTGGCCCTATAAATCTTGCGGCTGGCTTTGTTCTGCGCTCTGTTGATCTGTTGCTTCTGCTGCCCTGTAAGCTTGCCGCCGTTGGCTTGCCGGTCCGCAGCGACTCTTTGATTAATTCCCTGTTCTCGATTTTCGAGCCTCGCGGTCTGCCCCGCCTTCAGAGATCCGCTGCGAACGCCTTGCGCGATGCGATCCTGCTGATTCTCGCGGCGCTGTCCGACTTCATTGTTTCCGTAATGCGCGGTGTTGGCGTTGGTCTTGTCCTGATGGATCTCATTGCTCAAGTGGTTCTGCTGCTGGTTGACCTGCTGCTTTTCGGTTTGAGTGAGCGTGCCTCCGTTGGCTTGACGGTCGTCGCGGATCTCGCGATTGAGGTTGGCTTCCTGGCCCTCCACCTTCTTGGTTTCTCCGGCAGTCATTTGACCGGATTGAATACCGTTGGCGATGCGGTCCTGCTGATTTTCGCGGCGTTGGTTTACGGTCGCGGGGTCCTGCGCGAACGCGGTCGCGCAAGTGAACACTCCGGCGGCGAAAATGACTCGGTTGATTTTCATGATGATTGCCTCTCCTTCCTGCTAAAGAAAAAACATTCGCGAGCAAAAAGTTGCGGCCGAGTTGAGATAAGGACATCGATGTTCCGCCTCGCCGCCGTGATGATGCTTGCGCCCATTACATTTGCGCAGACTGCGCAGGAGCCCGAGATCGCCCTCGCCGCGAAGTCGCCGAGCACGCTGGCGCTGTACGTGGAGTCGCATCAGGCCATCGACTGGAAGTCTCTGAGAAGCGAGCTCGGCCTCAAGGACGCGGAGTATTGGTTTGCTCCGTGCGGAGGGAATGCCCCCGGGAATAATGCTCCATGTTCGGCTGAGATTGCGACCGTGGCGAACCCGGACCAGACAATCGTGATCATTCGAGGCGACGGCTTCTTGTTCATCTTTGGGTACCCCCGCTACCTTCAGGAGACGAACGGTGACTGGAGGCAAGCCGTTTCTCAAGATTTCCAGCAATCATACTCAAAACGGTGCCGGCATCCAGCAGGAGGTCGAAGATTGGTTTGACCTGACGCAACCGGAGTTCGAGCCCGTCTTCTCCTTTACGCCAGACGGCAGCGTCAGCGGCATCGCCTTCGGCGTCGGACGGACCATCGAAGCGCGATGCTTTCTCAGTGAACCCTCCGGGCTTGAACGAATTGATATGACTCTCCAGATTCGTTTCGATGGGATGCTGGACCCCGGGTTTGACGTGCAGGGGAGTCTATTATCGGGTGGCGAACGAAAAGCGCGACGTCCTCGACCTGCTCACTAAACCTTCTGCACCCGCACCGCCTCCACCTCCGACACCGCGATAACGCCGGTCTCCATCATCTCCTCGACCACCGGAATCAGCGCGTCCAGATGCTCGGCGGTATCGACGATCGAGATCACAATCGGCTGGTTATGACGAACCAGGTGCGCGCGGTGCATATGAGCGGTTTCACCGTAGCCTTCCAGACCGCGGAAGACCGTCGCGCCGGCGATCTTCAACTCGCGGCACTTGGCCACGATGGCTTCGTAAAGGAGTTGGCCCTGAAACCGGTCGCCTTCCGAGATGTGAATGCGCAGTAGCTTAGCCGGATATGCCGCTTGCATTGACTGCCTCGGAACTGCGAACTAAACGAACCATCTCCGCGTCGGAGGTCACGATCAGGCCGTCTTCCAGCATTCCTTCGATCACCTCGGCCGCCGCCGCGATCTTCTCGGCCGTGTCGATCACGGAGATCATGATGGGCAGGTCGCGCATCGGATGAAGGAAAGTCGCCTTGTGCTGATGCCCTTTCGCGCCGTACCCGAGAATGCCCCGGTATACCGTTGCTCCGGCGATATCCATCATGACCAGCCGCTTCACAATGGCGTCGTAGAGCGGCTCGTCGTTCAACTTGTCGGCCTCCCCCATGAATACGCGCAGGAGCTTCGCCGGTCCCTGCTTGCGATCATGAGGAGCTTTCGCCTCGGACTTCGTTTCCTTTCGCGTGAGCTTCACGACGTTTGTGTCCTGGACCTCGATCAACCCGTCCGAGACCATCTCGTAGAGAGTAGGCAGAACCTCATCCACCTTCTCCTTCGTGTCGACGAACTCAATGCGAATCGGCAGATGCCGCGCCAGCACCTCAACATCGGGAGTGTGCAGCGCCTGGTGCGACCCGAAGCCAGCGTATGCCCGGGTCGCAGTTGCTCCAGCGACTCCCTTGTGCAAGAGAAAGGTCATGATGGAATCGTGCAGAGCCGTCATATGGTGCCGGGTGTCTTCGTTGAGGAAGATCGTAACCTTCTTGGCTGGGCCCTTGGTGAGCATATCGCCTATGTTATTATGCGCTCGCGGCACGATTATCCGCTCGCGGTGCGGCCCGCCTCCAACGTCGTGGGGGCGCCTGGGTCATGACACGCAACCGCGCGCGTCAAGGAGGAGCCGTCTAGCGCAGGCCTTGGTTGGCTGCCCAAGCTCCGTAAAGGTAGACCGCGGCGAGCGCCAAGCCGCCGACCACCGTGGCGACAGTGAGGATTTCACCCCAGCGGTCGATCTTGTGGATCTTTGCGTTTACCGCAACTTGGTGAGGAATCAGTCGTTGCTCACCCTCGGAAATGTGGACCAGGTCATCTTCTTCGTGCAACGCAATCAGCTTTCGGTACACCGCGAGTCCTAGCACAAGCAAGCCGAGAAGGGACCAAAGGGCGATATAGGGTGTGAGATTCATGAGTTTTACAACCTCCTTACCTGTTATGCGTGCAATCTCCAGTCCAACCATGGCGACGCTTGCGAGCGGGCCGGGTGTCAGATAAGATCAATGCACTTGTGCAGGAGAGATTGAAGAAATGACAGTGACGAAGCGATTGGAGACGAATGCGATCTTGCTCCTCGGCTCAGAGCCTGTTGTCCGCTTGGTGATGACGGAGGCGCTCCAGGAAGCGGGCTACGTGGTCCAGTCGACTGGCAGCTTGGGGACGGCCGTCGATATGCTGGCGGACGTCAAGTTCGGCCTGCTGATTATTCCTCCCTACATCGACAACATCTCTGGCCATGAAGCTGCCAAATACCTGCGCGCCAGGAACCCACACATGGGGATCCTGATGGTGGGCGGCCTTATGGATGACGATCGGATTCGATATCGTGCAAAGCTGGAAGGGTTTGAGATATTTCCGCCGCTGTTTAGCGCGTCTGAACTGCTCCTGAAGGTGGATGAGGTGATGAAGTCGGCGCAGGAGCGGGCGGCACACGCCGCTGGGGCGCATCCATCGCCACATCCCTCGGGACATCATCCGCCGGGACGTTGACGAATCCGTATTGAGTCGGCAGAACAAAAAATGCTACCTTTCTTGCATGCGGACTCTCATTGCGTGTTTTCTCGCCGTCGGCCTTGGTGGAGCGCTTGGGGTTTTTGCCCAGGACAAGAAAGCTCCTCCCGCAAAACTTACGTTTGTGACCAAGAATGGGAACGTAACATTCGATCATGCCGCGCACCTGAAACGTGCGAATGGCGATTGCGCAGCCTGCCATGAGAAGCTGTTCAAGCAAGACTCGAAGGCGCCTCTAAACTTCAAGGCAAACCTGCACAAGACGGCCGAAGCGGATATGACCTCGTGCGGATCCTGCCACCGCGCCGGTGGCGCAGCGTTCGAGACCAAGGCCAATTGCGCGAAGTGTCACGTGAAGGGCTGATTCGCGAACGTCAGTCCAGCGCATAAATGCAGAAAGGGCGAATGCCAACTGGCATCCGCCCAGACCTGCCTGCTAAGTATTAATTTTCCGCTTAGTTCGCGGCCGGCTTTCCAAACTTGGCCGCGTCGATGGTTGGATTAATCTGTACGTTGTTCAGCTTCGCGTTAAAGCGGCCGTCCAGCCACAGGAACTGATAGTCGAACGGGAACTTGATTCCGTTGACGTCACGATAGTCGGCGTAGTCGATCTGCGTCGGAGCCTTCCCGACCGGCGACGCCGAATAGCGGATCATCCGCGACAGGAGGTTCGTCTTTGAATCGAAGAACAGTGTCACCAGTGTGCCTCCGGCGCGGCTTCCCTGAACCACCAGGTAGTCCTTGTCGCCGATGCTTTCCGGCGAGCCGGTTCTCCAGTTGGTGAAGAGCGTCTTGATCTGCCCCGGGAAGCCCAGTTGCGCTTCCAGCCTGGCGCCGTCGAGATTGCCGCCGGACAGCTCGTATTCTCCCAGCAGCCCGCGCGGCACTTGCATCCAGCCGGTCTTGCCGTTGAAAGTCCAACTGCTGGTTCCGCGATCCGGGTGTTCTTTGAAGGAAATCTGCGTGGTCTTCTCGTCCGGAGACTTGGCATACACCGTGAAGGTGCCATTCCCGCCCAGCCCCTCATACCCGATACTCTCGCCGTTGAGGATATAGCTGGTGAGGGTGTTCAGTTTCTGCTGCCCGCCCAGCGCCGCGATATATTTGTCGAGAATCGTCGCCGCGGGAGGCTGCATTGGATCCGGCGTGATAAGGTCGTCTCTCTCCATGTTCGGCGTGCTGTACAAAGCATCCAGGGAGATGGTTGTCGCCGGTTTGTCTCGGGCGTGATGGCACGTATAACACGTCACATTCTGGATCCCGTTGAAGTTCTGTTTGTTGATGTTGGCTACCATCTCCACCATTTTGCGCGCGGTCTTCTTGGGCGGAGTGTCGAACACCCAATCCACTTTGTCCGTGCCGGCGCCGGGATGGCAATCCGCGCAGTCCAATCCCAGTGAGTCCGCCATGACTCCCATGGCGCTCAGAAAATCGTCCGGAGTCAGCTCCTTCAGCGTGCTGGTCGTGACGTTCTTAAAGTACGTTCCCGATTTCACTGCCGTCCCTGCGGCCGGCTTTGCTGCTGGCGCTTGCGCCGCTGCGCGGTCCGATAGCGCAAATCCCATGATCAATCCAGCTGAAGTTCCCGCGGCTGCAAGCATCAACCGCTTCGACCAAATCCTCATATATCATCCCTCCCTAAAAAAGTCCGTAAGCGACCTATCGTACTAACGATCGTGCTCCATGCGCAAGCAGGGTAGTGTCTTAAGAAATGCGGCGGCACTCGACCGGGCTGCCCTGCTGCCCCGGCACGCCGGGTGCTCACGAGAGCAGGAACGTTGCCAAATCGCAACCTGCAATTCTTGCGTTGTTGCGGTACCTGGCTCGGCAATAGATACTGGGCGGACCGCGCCATCTTGCAGATTCGTCGTCAACCTCCCGGTTGGCATGGCGCCTGCACTCCCCTTGGATGCGGCTCGGCCGCATTTACCAAAATAATCGAAAGGAGTTCGTGTCATCATGAACTGGGATCAAATCCAAGGAAAATGGAAACAAATGAAGGGCAGCATGAAGCAGGAGTGGGGCCAACTCACCGAAAACGATCTTGAGATGATCGCGGGAAGCCGCGATAAGCTTGTCGGCAAACTTCAGGAGCACTACGGCTACGCCAAAGAGGAGGCCCAAAGAAGGGTCGACGAGTTTACGAAGAATCTGGCCGAGCCCGCACACTCGCAGACCCAGCAGCCCACGGGCGCCCAACAGCGCGGCGCTCAGGAACACGCGGCCCGCCGCTGAAAGTCAGACGCAGGATTTCACTTCCCGGGCGAGACTCGCTCCGCCCGGGCCCAAGCCCTTGAGCTGATCGGCGGCACTACCACCCCGATCGAGCGGTATGCTGCGCTTCCAGCTTCGGAACCTTGGTCTGAATCCACGCGTTGATGGTGTCGAAGACCTGCTTGCGATTGGTTTCCAGCATCATGAAGTGGCCGTTGCCCAGGATGCCTTTCCCCTTAAGAGTAAGATCGGTGGCGTCGCACCCCGCCTGCTTCAGGTAAGCCGTTACCGGCTCGCCGTGTCGGCCGCTCCGCTCCGCCGTTATATACGCAATCGGAATAACCTGGAAATTTTTGAGCTTCCGGGCCGGTTCCTTCTGCATCTTGTAAGCCGGAATGCCGTTCGCCGCCGCTACATCCACCGTGGCGAGCTCACCCGCATCCTTCACCGGCGGATCGTAGGCCAGCGGAAGTTCCGACAAGCCATACGCCGCGCCCTGCATGAACGGCGTCGCGCCCGCGCCCTCCACGTTCACGATGCCCTTCACCAATTGAGGCCGCTCATTCATCACCAGCCAGCTGAACGGCCCTCCCGCCGAGTGCACCACGATGATCGACGGTCCGATCAGGTCCAGCATCTGCCCTCCGCGAGTGGCCCAGAGTTTGTGCATAGCCATGTTATCAGTGGGCGTCGAGTTCTGCCCCGCCTGGAATTGATCGATATGCGGATCGCCCACGTCGCCCGTGCCGATCCACCGCCGGTTCGGATCCTGTGCGCCGCGCATGAAGTCGCCGGTCACGCTGGCGTACGTGAACACCGGCCCGATCGGACCCAGTGAATCCTGGAACCATGGCGCACGCCCTTGAGCCGGACGATCCACGATGTACGTCTTGAATCCGGCCTGCGCGAAGTAATGCGCCCATCCGGCTTCGCCGTCGCCGCGTCCGAAGTAGTGCGTGCCTTGCCCGCCTCCGCCGTGCACCAGGACAATGTTGTACGCATACTTGACCTGCTGCGGAATCAGGTATTGGTAATACATTGGGCCAACCAGGATGGTCCCGTAATCCACCTTCTTCATTTCCATCCCGACCCAGCGGTAGCCCTGATCCGCGAGCTTCAGCGAAGTTGTCTCCGCGCCCTTCGCCACCGGCTTCGGCTGCTTGATCGCGGCCTTGTTCGGCATGGTGACGTTCTTATTCAGCCAATCCAGAATCGGTTGCAGCACCTCGCGATTATTCTTTTCCAGCATCATCGCGTGGCCGTTGCCGTGGATTCCGTGATCCGCCAGCCGGATCTCTTCCGCGTGCACGCCCGCTTGCTTCAGATACGCGACAGCGCCCGGATTCGGCAGCACGAACGACGCCTCCGAAGTCACGATGCTGATGGGACAGTCCTTCCAGTTCTTCAGCTTTCTGGCCGGCTCTTCCTGAATGTTGTACGCCTGAATCCCGAGCTTGGCGTCTTCCGGCGTCGGCTCTACGCGCTTGGTCTTGATCTCCGACGGATCCTTCACCGCGGGTTCATACTCCACTGGCAAATTGATGAGCCCCCAACGGCTCTGCGGACTGAACGTGTTCCCGCCCGCGCCCTCCACCACCACGATTCCCTTGACCAGCTTCGGCCGCGCCTCCAGCGCGTAAAATCCGAACGGCCCGCCGGCCGAGTGCGTCATGAAGATCGCCGGCCCGATTTTATCCAGCAGCTCCGCGGCGTTCTTCTGCCATACCAGCACCTGCGAGTCCTTGATAATGCCCATGCCGTTGCCGAACGACCCGCCCTGCGACGCTACCAACTGGAACAGCTCCGGCGAGCCGACCTCGCCCGTCCCCGGCCACTGGTTGTGCAGCTTGGCATTGGGAGCCGGCGGCGCGCCTCCCCGTCCCGGCACCTTGGCGCGCTGTGGAGTGAACTGGCTCGAAATGCTTTCGAGCGTCTGGCCGCGCGGGATGCCGCCGTGCAGATCCGGATGATAGGGCGAGCGGCTGTGACCCGGCCGGTCCACCACATACACGCGGTAGCCTTCCTCAAGCAGCATCGTGGACCAGCCCCTGCGGCCATCCACCGTGCCCATCCAATCCAGACCCGAGCCGCCGCCGCCGTGAATCAGCACGATCGGGAACGGATGTTTGACCTTCGCGGGGACTTGATATTCGACGTACATCTGCTTGCCGGAAACCACCGGCGAAGTGCCGCCCGGGAGCGTCACCCGCTCGACTCCGACCCAGAAGAAACTCCACTCCGCGATGTCCAGCGGCTTCACAGGCGCTGCGGCGGTCGTCGCGGCAGTAAGGACGCCGGATCTGCCGAGCAGTGCTCCGCCCGCTGCGATCCCGCCGAACTCGCGCCGGTTGATTTTTCTTGAAGACATCGTATGCGACTCCTTAATAAACAGAGGTTCGTCCGCTATTGTTATCACCTTCAGTAGGAAAAGTCCAGACCACGGTGACCTGGCGAGGATGCTGCATAAACTTGAAAATCGCCATGCAGTCCGATGTTGTGGTTCCACGTCCAAAGTCGTTGCAAAGGACTTCACAGGAGTGATCTGTCAACACTGCGCCGTTTATGGCGATTCGAGCCGGCGCGACACTCCTTCGAGCCATGTTTAATGGCCTCGGGATGACTGCTCAACTACCGCCCCCAAGCACTACCTCGAAGTGTTCAACGGTGGGAAAAGGGTCATAAAAGTGATGAAGGAGCGTCCCCCAACGTTGGTACTCAGGCGATTGGCGAAAGCCGACCGTGTGATCTTCGAGTCGGTCCCATTGGACGAGAAGCACGTACTTATTTGGATCTTCGAGGCATCGCTGCAATTGATGTGAAACATATCCGTGCATCGACGAGATTATGGCCTGCGCTTCGGCGAATGCCAGTTCATACAGCGCGCATTGTCCTGGTCGAACATTTAAGATGGCAACTTCGAGAATCATGAGGGTTGAACAAAGAGAACTATAGCATTTCCCTCAGCTTCACTACGTGCCTGCAGACTCGTCAGCGATGCCTCGCGCCTTCTCGCGAAATGTAGAGCCAACGGTCTGGATTGGTCCCGTTCAAACGCCGATCACGGAAGCCTAGCGCAGGGTCGGCGCCAAGCAAATCCGGTACGGGCTCGCTACCCTATATTCTTCAGCGCCTCCCGCCTGCTCAACGGGCTCAACTCCTCCTCGTGTTCACGCACATGCCGGGCGACCTCGCGAGGATCGTTCCATGCGTACTGCCGCAGCGCCCAGCCGATGGCCTTTTGCAGAAAGAATTCCTTCGATGAAAGCGACGGCTCGATGCACCCATACAACAACTCGAGATCGGTCTCGCCCTTGAAGCCAAGCTGACAAATGATCGCCGACCGCCGTTTCCACATATCCCCGCAGCGGCTCCATTTCAGCATCGTTTTGCGCATCCGGCCCGGATAAGACCGCAACAGCCCGCCCGGACTCTTCGAGGAAATCGAGTCCACGAAATCCCACCACGCCCCGCTAACGATCATTTCTTCGTACATCACCAGCGTGTTCAGCCTCTGGAACGGACGGTACAGTCGAAAGCCCGTCAGCCCGATCGCGGCATAGCGTGCTTCCCTGAATTCCGCTTCGCGCCATATCTGGAGACAAGTTGCTTGCCACGCCGCAGCCGTCTCGATCGGATGCGCATCAATTCCGCGCGCAGATTGGATTCGAGCTTGCCCACTGCGTCCGATTTCACGCCGCTGGAAGGACCTCCGCTTCCCACACGCCCTCGAAGTCGACAAAATACGCCTCCACCGTGACGCCTGGCACCGCGGCCCGAAGATTCGCTGCGGCACAACGCAGATCGCGATGATGATTCTCGGCCTCGGCGCGTGCATCGCCGCGAAAACCGCCGGCCAGCCCGCCATAAGCGCCGCAGTCGGAATGCAGCATCAGGATCACGCGATCGGTTCCGTGCAGCCGCATCGACTTGCGAATCTGTTCCAGCACGAATTGCCGTTCGCTTTCGTGATCCGGGGACGCCAGACACTTCGCCCCGCCGGCAATCTTGATCGGATCGGCATTGGCCACACCGATCTTCTTCAGGAACTTGCGGAATCCCAGCTCAAATCGATTGTCGAAACACCACACGATCGCGGCGTCGCAATGATACTTCTCGCGCGGAGAATCGAAGTGAAACACCTTCCTCATCGGCTATCCCGCGCGCTTAGTCTTCAACTGCGCCAGCAATTGCTCCACTTGGTCGCCCTTTTCCAGCGCCGCCAGCTTATCTTCGACGTCGTCGCTCGCCATTTCGGATTTCGCCTGGCCGATCGCTTCTGCATTCCGCACTTTGGTCTTCATCCGGTCGAACGTCGCGAATTTAGCTTTGTCGTCGATGTTCATCCGGGCGTCGCTCGATCGGGCCAGCACCTTGGCCCTCCGGTGTTGCGCGATCAGCATCTCGCTTTTTGACTCGGCTTCCGATAGCTTCTGCTCCAGCTTGCCCAGAGCCGTCCGCAGATTTTCTACCTCAATCTTCTGATCGGCCACCTGCTGTTCAAACGCTGCCGCCACCTGTTTCGAGCTCAGCGCGCGCTCCAACGCCGCCCGAGCCAGGGCGTCCTGCTGCTTGCTGACCGCGAGTTCAGCCTTCCGCATCCAGTCGGCTTCCTGCTCCACCGTCTCCTTGTGCCTGCGCTCGAGCACATGCTGGTCGGCCATGGCGATCGCCGCCTGCGTCTTTACTTGCAAGAGTTGATTCTGCATATCCAGAATCACTTGCTTGATCATCTTCTCCGGGTTCTCGGCCTGATCGATCAAATCGTTCAGATTGGCCCGGACTAATGTGGACACTCTTTCTAATAAAGCCATATATTTACTCCTTACCTTCCAGCTTGGGGGTCTTGTCTCCGATTAACTTGACTTTCGACAAAAGCTCGGACATTTTCATTCCAGATAATGTCTCGAACAAGGCCGGAATCTGCGCCGCCATCGCCGTCATGTCGCCGGTGATCTTGTGCATCCCGGAAGCGTCTCCATTCCCCGTGGACACAATCGTGATCTTGTCGATGTTGGCCAGCGGGGCCGCCAGAGCCTTCACGATGTCCGGCATGTTGCCGAGCAGCCGGTCCACCACCGCCGCCTGGTTGTATTCCTGATAAGCTTCGGCCTTGACGTTCATCGCCTTCGCTTCGGCCTCGCCCTTCTTGAAGATAATCTCGGCTTCCGCTTCACCCGTGGCCCGGGTCGAAGCGGCGTGGCCGTCGGCTTCGAAAATCAACCGCTGCTTCTCGGCTTCCGCCAGCGTCTCGATGCGTTGCCGCTCAATTTCGGCCGGCTTCAAAACAGTGGCGATCAACTCTCGCTCTCGCCGCTGAATTTCCGCGTCCTGCACGGCGATCTGGGCTTCCTTTTGCACCCGCTCGATTTTGACTTGCTCGGCCATGACCTGTTGCTGCATGACGTTGGTCTGGATTTCGTAGGCCTTATCCGCGGAGGCTTTCTGTTTCTGCACCGTTTCCAGGAAGTTGGCTTTCTTGACCTCCAGATCGCGCGTCGCCTCGGCCTGCGCGGCCTGGGAGAGTGTTTCCGCCAGCACCCGTTCCTTGTCCGCTTGAGCCTTGGCGACAGCCGCCGCCCGCATCGCTTCGGCGCGCTTGATCGCCGTGTCGCGCTCGGCTTCCGCTGTGGCCACGTCGGCGTCGCGCTTGATCCGCGCGATGTCCGGCCGGCCCATGTTGCCGATGTAATCGTTCTTGTCGCGGACTTCTTTAATCGTGAACGAGATCACTTCCAGGCCCATCTTGTTCATATCGTCGGCGCAGGTGGAGCGCATCCGGTCGCCCACCATTTCCGGCTGCTTCACGATCTCTTCCACCGTTAGCTGTCCGATGATGCCGCGCAGGTGACCCTCCATCACCAGCCGAATCAACCCTTCGCGTTCCTGCGGACTCTTGGTGAGAAACTGCTCCGCCGCCGTGTGGATCGATTCGGGATCGGACTTCACCTTGATCTGCGCCACCGCTTCCACCGTCACCGCCACGCCCTGCCTGGTGTAGAGATCCTGCTGCGGCGCGACGTCGAACGACATCAGCTCCAGCGAAAGCAAGCGGCAATTCTCCACCATCGGAAAAATTACGCTGCCGCGCCCTTTGATGATGCGAGTGCCGCGGAAGCCATACACCACTAAGGCTTCATGCGGTCCCGCCTTTCGATACAACCGCGCGAACATGGCCATCAGGCAAAAGACCGCGATGACCATTAAGCCCGGGATAATAAAAATCGCGCCTGGATTCATATGTTCTCCCTATTTCCTGTGCTCGACTTTGCGAGCTCCTCCCACGGCCGGACGTACGCAACGCCCCTCTCGTAGTGAGTCACGACAACTTCCGTGCCCTTGGGGATCACCAGCCCGTCATGACTGCGTGCCGCTACTGCGCGCCGTGCCCCCGCTTGCGAAAAAATCATCTCTCCCGTCCCCGAGGGGCGAATCGCACTATTCACTTTTCCCAGCACGCCAACCATCTCATAGTCGGCCGGATCCAGCGCCTCCTCCTTGCGGATCAAAACCTTCGCGAGGAACAGGAATAGCACCGCCGCTCCGCCCAATCCACTCATCACCGCCAGCCCCAGCACCAGCAGAAACCACACACTGTAATAGCGCGTCAGCAAATAACCCGTGCCGCCGAACCACGCCAGGAACGCCGCTACCGTCCCGATGTTGATCCATCCCGGGCCTCCCCGAACGGGCACGCCGTGCGCCGGCGAGCTGCCTACATGGAAGTGGAAATGGAAATGCGGCCAGTGCAGGTGAATGCTCCCTGCTACGAAAGAGACCACGCTGAACGTCAAACCAACCACAAAACAAATGAGGTAGAAATCCGCGAAGGTCATGCGGAGGGCCTCCTTTCCGCCCGGCGTTCGTCCGCCGGCGATTTAAGAACTTGAAGCAGCCGCTCGGCCAGGCCTGGATTCTCCAAAATCGCTCCCAGCAGCACCAGGCACTTGCGTGAATCCTGATGTTTCGCGACTTCCAGCAGGGCCTGGTGCAGGTCAATGTCACCGCGGAATCGCTCCGCGCCATTGATGAGCCACAAATCCAGCTTGTCTTCGAGCGCTCCAACGTTGGAAATCAGCTCGGTTTGAAAACCTTCAGGATCGTCCACTAGGTAGCCCGGATGCACTTTGAAGAACTTCGCCAGCAGCATCCGAGTCGGATTGGTCAGGTGCGGTCGCGCCCCGTTTTCGATTTGCGACAAATAGGATTGGCTGATGCTCTTGCCCGTCTCCTTCTTCAAGGCGCGCACGATCTCCTGCTGCGTCATCTCCCGGCCCAGGCCGCGCAGCGTTCCCTCCACTTCCCTCAGGTATCGAAGCTTGACTCCCAGCGTCATAGCGATCTGCAATAACTATATCACGATCCGCAATAGTGTCAAGCCCCTCGCAAACGTCACTTGGCGCCGGGCGGTTTTCTCATTGCGGGCGCCCCCCCGCGGCCGGCCACACCTTTACGGTTCATTCACCGGGGCTGAGCACGACTCGCCGCACGGGCTTGGGCGTCTCGACCACTTGCAACTCGAACTCGACCGTAGGGGTGGGGATATTCGCGCGTACCTCGCGGCGTTGCTGCGCAGGGCCGCGGAGAGCACAGGTTGTGGACGCCGGCGACGTTTCCAAGGAAACGTCGTACTCGCCCTCCCGGAGATTGTCGAAGGAAAACCCGCCGTCGGCATCGGCGGTGGTGTATCGCCCGGACGGCTCCAGGCGGAGCCGCCCACTCTCGCGGCAAACTGCACTGGTGCTGGCGACGATCCCCCGAATCGATCCCAACCGCCAGACCTCCAGTGTGACCGTGGAGTTCCGCCCCGGGTCAACCTGAACCATCGCTTCGAACGCCGGGCCAGGATCGTAGTCCGCCGGAAGTTCGCGCACGGCCAACGCGACGCTGTGGATTCCCACCAGGACATCGGGCAGCACAAACACGCCGGTTTCGCCGCTGAGAACGGTGCGGGATCCGTCCAAAACGACGGCGACATCCGCCGCTGGGAGCGGTCCGCCGGTTCCCAGGCTTCGGATAGTTCCCCGCACCTGCCCCCGCAGGCGTGTCTGGTCGTCCGCGTAACGATCAATGCCCCCCGCCGGAACCGGCCCGCCCCATGTAAAATGCTTGAAAAGGCGGAAATAGACGCTACGCTGGTTGAAGCCGGCGAGCATGAGTTGCGCCGGGATGCCCTCGCCCGCCTGGAAAAATGCGTTCTCCGGATTCAGCTCCGTGGTCAACCGATTCCGGAACGCCTCGACCTGTAAATTCCACCCATGCCACAGTGGCGCAGTCACGCCTGCCACCATGGTGCGAAAGTTGCTGGTGGCGAACAGTGTTCGATTCAACAAGTCATTGCCGTTTTCAACCTCTGCGTA
>Ga0070733_10001092_pt1 | contig 20627 bp, 17 predicted proteins | sample Coa_R1_9_FD_66450 | JGI IMG/M metagenome (GOLD analysis project Ga0070733, IMG submission 66450) | Surface soil microbial communities from Centralia Pennsylvania, which are recovering from an underground coalmine fire - Coalmine... | ecosystem: Environmental > Terrestrial > Soil > Unclassified ... | reverse complement strand
GCAGGCCGCGCAGTCGATCGCGTCCCAGCCAACGTTTCGGGCGACGACGGGGCCCGCGTGGCCGGCCGGCGCGGCGAGCTCCCGTGTCGCGGCGGCGACGCGCTCGGCACCCCGCCCGTCGACGAGCTCGCGGCCACGGGCGGCGAGCGCCGCGCGGCGGTCGCCGTCGGCCAGCAGCTCGCGCACCAGCGCGACGAGCTCCGGCGGCCCTGCGGACATCTCGCACAGCACGGCGGTCCCGTTCGCGCAGAAGGCCGCGGCGTCGTCGCGGTGCTCAGGCAGCGCAGCCACGACGATCGCCGGGATTCCGAGGTGAGCGGCCTCAAGCAGAGTGTGGCCGTAGCTCGAGACGAGCAGCTGGGACGCTGCGAGCGCGGCGATGAACTGCTCAGGGGTATCGACGATCGTTCCCGAACGCGGCCGCTCTCCGCGGTAGCCCGGACCGATCGCCACGCGCACGTCGATGCCGGCGTCAGTGAGCGCGTCGGCGAGCGCGGGTGTGGCGCCGGTCGGATCGCTTCCGCCCAGCGTCAACAGCACGGCCTGATCAGGGGACGCCGTCGCGGCCGCCGCGCGCACGGCGCGGCGCAGCAGCACGTGTTCGAAGCCCCCGAGTCGCGGCGTGCGCGTCGGCGGCCAGGCGACCGCGGTCGGCGGATCGATCACCAGGTCGGCGGTGTCGCGGCCGCTGCCCGCGTCGTCGAGCAGCACGACGCGGCAGCCGTCGGCGTGCAGGGCCGCGACCTCGACGGCGTCGGTCGGCGCCCTTCGGTCGATCAGGACGACCGCCGCCGGCTCGCCGCCTACGCGCCCGCCGTGCCGGCGCACGAACTCGGCGGCGGCTTCGTCGGCGACGGTGAAGTATGTCGCCCCGTCGCCCAGCTCCTCGGCGATCGCGAGGCAGCGGCCGAGGTGGCCGAAGCCGGTCTGCGGCCCGCCGTCGGCGAGTATCTGGAGGATGGGAGGCAGGACGGCGGTTGTCGCTTGGTAGGGCCCTCGGCGGCGCCCGCGCGCCGCGGGCCAACACACTAGCGGTATGGTCCGCGCTCGTTGATGGCCAAACGATCCGTGCTCGTGACCGGTGCCGCGGGGTTCATCGGATCCCATTTGTGCGAGGCGCTGCTGGCGGCGGGCCACCGCGTGCAGGGCCTCGATTCGCTCGCGGCGCACTACAACCGCGCCCTGAAGCTGCTCAACCTGGCTGGTCCGCTCGCCCATCCGGACTTCACCTTTCACGAGCGCGACTTGCTCGCCCCAGGCCTCGGCGGGCTGGTCGACGGCGCCGACATCGTCTTCCATCTCGCGGCACGACCGGGGGTCCGCGACAGCTGGGTCGACTTCGACGACTACGCGCACTCGAACGTGCTTGGGACCAAGGCGCTGCTCGACGCCTGTGTCGGGTCTGTTTCGAAGCTCGTCTACGCCTCGTCGTCGAGCGTCTACGGCAACGCCGCCGAACTGCCCGCGCGAGAGGCGGCTCCGGTCGCGCCGATCTCGCCCTACGGCGCGACCAAGGTCATGACGGAGGTGATGGCCGGCGCTTACCAACGCGCCCACGGGCTGGATGCCGTCGGCCTGCGCTACTTCACCGTCTACGGCCCGCGCCAGCGACCTGACATGGGGCTCGCTCGCTTCATCGACGCGGCGGTCGCGGGGCGGCGCCTGCCGATCTACGGCGATGGGCGCCAGCTGCGCGACTTCACCTATGTTGGCGACGTCGTCAGCGCCACGGTCGCGGCGGCGGAGCGGGGGCGCCCGGGCGCGATCTACAACATTGCGTCGAGCAACCCGCGCCCGCTGCTCGACGTTCTCGACGCGCTCGGCGAGGCGCTCGGTCGTCAGCTCGACCTCGAGTTCGAAGACAACAAGATCGGCGACGTCCGCGACACCTGGGGATCGACGGAGCTCGCGCAGGCGGATCTCGAGTTCGCGCCGGCGACGACCCTGGTCGAGGGGCTCGAGGCCCAGGTGAGCGAGGCCCGCCGCCGGCGTGAGGCGCTCGCAGCGGCCTAGCCGTGACCCGTTTCATTGCCGAGATCGGCAGCAACCACAACCGCGACCCGACGCGGGCGCACGCGCTGATCGACGCCAGCGCCGCGGCGGGCTGCGACGCCGTGAAGCTCCAGCTCTTCCGGGTCGACGACCTCTTCGCGCCGGAGGCGTTGGCGGCGAACCCGCAGCTGGATCAGCGGCGCGCCTGGGAGCTGCCGCTCGAGATGCTCCCCGACATCCGCTCCCAGTGCGACGCCGCCGGGCTCGAGCTCGGCGTCACGCCGTTTGGACTGTGGGCGGTCGAGGAGCTGGCCGGCTACGTCGACTTTCTCAAGGTCGCCTCCTACGAAATCCTCTGGCACGACCTGCTGCGCGCCTGCGTGGCGACCGGGAAGCCGCTGGTGCTTTCGACCGGCATGGCGAGTGAGGACGAGATCGCGGGCGCCGTCGACGCCGTCGGCGGCGAGCTGACCCTGCTGCACTGCGTCTCCGGCTACCCCACACCGCCGCAGCAGGCCAACCTCGCGGCGATCGGGACGCTGCGCGAGCGTTTCGGCTGCCCGGTCGGCTGGTCAGATCACACCGGCGTCGAGTCGGTCATCGCCCAGGCCGTGCTGCGCTGGCACGCCTCGGACGTCGAGCTGCACATCGACCTCGACCACGGGGGCTTCGAGGACGGCGAGCACAACTGGTCGCCCGACGCGATCAAGGGGCTTCGCGAGCGGATCGAGGCCGGCCGGCCGACCGTCGATCCCGCTTTCGACGGCGACGGCCGCAAGGTCCCCCAGGCGGTCGAGCTGCCCGACGTGCCGTGGCGGGCTGATCCGAGCGACGGGCTGCGGCCGCTGCTCGCGATGCGCGCCCAGCTGCGCCCGCGTTAGTCCGCCTTCGACTTGAAGGCGTGGACGACTAGCCGGCCGCTTGGGATGTAGGAGAGCGGAAGGCTGTTGCGGCGGCGGTCGAGTCGGCTGTGCACGACGTTGCCGACGTTGTAGGCCCACTCACCGAGGCGCCGCACCCTCGTCGTCGGCCAGACGACGCGGATCTCATCGAAGCCGGCAGCGCGCAGCACGCCGATCACACCCGCGCGGTTGAACCCCCACCAGTTCCCCTCGTTGAGGAACTCTGCGCCGGGGTAGAAGGCCGCGGCCGGGCGGCGAAGGTAGCGCACGTCGATCAGCGTCTCGACGATCAGCTGGCGGCGGGTCACGCTCGCCACGCGCTGGAGCCCCATCAGCGGATGCTCGAGGTGGTAGAGGACGCCGAGCATCATCACCAGGTCGAAGGTACCGCCGAGCATCTCGGGGCTGAAATCCATCAGGTCGGCGTGCCTGTCCTCGACCTTGGAGCCGAGCGCCTCGCGCGCGAGCAGGAAGCCGTCCTTCGTGCCCCAGCTGCCGGGGTGGTCCGACCACGACATGAAGTCGACGGCCAGCACGCGGCTCGCTCCGCGGCGCTCGGCCGCGAAGGAGTAGAAGCCGTCCCAGGCCCCGATGTCGAGGACCGTCTGACCGCTCAGGTCTTCGGGCATGGCGATCCGCTGCAGCAGCTTCGAGCTGTCGGACAAGCCCGGGGTGACGATCCCCTCTCCGAGGTCGATCGAGTGAAACCAGCCGAGCTCGCCCACCCGGCGTTCGAGCAACGCTCTCTCCATTCCGGGCACACCCTAGCTCGGCTGCACGCGGTGGGCCGAGTTGAGGTCGCGCAGCGCCGGTTCGCGCTCGATCACCTCCAGCACCTCGCGCCAGCCAAACGGCTCGCGCAGCCGCTCGTAGACCGCGCTGACCAGCTCGAGGTCGGCCGCGTGATCGACCGTCCAGCGCTCGCGACCGAGGTCGCGCTCGCACTCGAGCGTGGCGGCCGCGAAGAGCTCGGGGTGACGCCAGATGTAGGGGGTGACGTGCTCGCGCTCGTAGGGGTCGTGAGCGTCCGCGTCGGCCTGCGCGAGAGCGGCCGCGGTGAAGACCTCGGCGTCGAGCCCGTCTGGGAAGCGCCGCAGCCCCGTCTCGGCGCCGACGGCCCCCGTCGCGACCGAGGCGTAGACGACGCCCCGGGCGGCGGCGCGCAGAGCCAGCAGGTCGGCGATGACCTGCGGATCGACGAGCGGGCAGTCCGCGGTCACGCGAACGACGAACTCGGGACCAAGCGCTTCGGCGGCCCCCTGGTAACGAGCGAGCACGTCGTTCTCGGAGCCGCGCAGGCACGTCACGCCCTCGCGCTCGCACAGCTCCGCGATCGCGTCGTCGCCATCGGCGACCGACGTCAGCACGGCGACGCCGTCGAGCCCGCGCGCCCGCTCAAGGCGTTCGACGATCCGCAGCAGCGAAGGGCGACCGGCGAGCGGCTCGAGCACCTTGCCCGGCAGCCGCGTCGAGCCCATGCGTGCCTGGACGAACGCGAGCGTGCTCACGCTAGCCCGCTAGCGCGGCGCGCCAGTGACGCCGCGCCCCCGGCGCCGCCGCGGCGACCCAGAGCGCGAGCGCGACCAGGCCGAAGACGCCGAGGCCGACGATCCCGCTCGGTTTGAGCAGGCGCGAGCAGACCCACACCAGCGCCGTCCACGGGACCGCCAGTCCGTAGGCGGGCAGCGCGACCTCGAGCGCGTACTCGCGGGCGGTGAGTCCGGCTCGCTTGAGAACGAAGTGGAGCCAGATCGGGAACCCGGCGACGCTCGGGATCACCGTCCCCCAGATCACGCCAACCGTTCCGAACGCCGCCGTCATCCCGATCGAGAGCCCGAGGCTGACCACGCCACCGATGACGGTGAGGATCACGAAGATGCGGATCCCGGACATTCCGAAGACGAACGCCCCAAGCACGCCGGTGTTCGCACCCGTGAGCCAGTAGGAGACGAAGATCTGCACATAGACCGCGTAGCGGACGTACCGCGTCCCGACCCAGGCGAGCACGAGCGGCTTGGCCAGGACGAGCACGAGGATCACCCACGGGAGCGTTACGACGAGGCCGATGAAGCTGCCCGCGACCGCCAGTCTGCGGAGCCGCTCGAGCTGACCGCTCGCCGCAAGGCGCGAGATCGTCGACACGAGTGCGCCCGCCGTCAGCGCGTTGATCATCCGGACCGCCGTCTGCGGGCGCAGCGCGACCTGGTAGATAGTGATTGCCGCCGAGCCGACGAGCGCCGCAAGGATCAGGTTGTCGAGCGAATAGATCGCGGTGTCGGCCAGCCCTATGACGAACAGGCCGCCGCCGAAGGCGATGACCTCGCGCAGGTGGCGGTCGCGCCACGATCCGACATGATGCGCGACGCCCACGCGTTTCCACGCGATCACCGCGCAGGCGACACCTTCGGCAACGGCGACAGCCCCGAACCAGCCGACCAGCACCGGCACGGAATGGGTCGCGAAGGTCAGCCCCCAGAGCCCCGCCAGAATCAGCGCCGTCGTGACGATCGCGACCATCGCACGCTGGTCGTAACGCTCGAGGCCCTCGAGCATCGCTGTGCCTATCCGCGAAGGCCAATAGAGCACCGACGTAGCGGCGGCGACGAGGATCGTCGCGACGGCCTGGCCTCGCACTGCGGGGTCGCGAAACAGCGCATGGCCGGCCGCGAGCGCGACGACCGTCAACGCGGCGCCGAGCACGAGCCCGATGCCGATCATCAGCAGCAGCGAGCCGCGCAGCATCGAGTTGATCCGCTCGTGCTCTCCCTGCGCGCGGAACTCGGCGACGTACTTGGTGACCGAGGTCGCGATCCCAAGCTCAACGGCCGTGAAGTAGCCGGTCATCGTCGTCGCGAAGATGAACAGGCCGTTGGCGTGGTCGCCGAGGCGGTGGATCAGCAGCGGCAGCGTCAGGAAGCCGACGGCGAAGACGACGAGCGTGCGCAGCCCCATCAGCACCGTGTTAAACGGGATCGCACCGGGCCGCCAAATGCGATGCGCGTCGACCGCCTCGGGGGGCTGGGCGGTCACGACGCGTCTCCAAGCCGAGCCAGCGCCTTCGCGAAGCGATCGGCGTCGAGCGGTGCGACGTAGCCGGTCAGGCTCTGCGCGAGGCGGCGCGGCGCCTCGAGGTCGCCGGCCAGGGCCTGCGCGATCAATGCGCCGAAGCCGGCGGCGTCGTTGAAGGCGCCCGGAAGGTCGTCACTCACCGGCGGCAGGAGCTGGCGCCGGCGCACGGCCTCGGGGATGCTCGGAATCCACAGCGCGACCGGGATTGCCATTGCGGCGGCCTCGAAGGCGACCGAGGAGTAGGGCGTGACGAGCAGGTCGGCGCCGCGCGCCACTTCCGCGAAGGAGCCGGGCGCCGCGAGCGGCAGCCCGTCGCGTCCGGCGCGCTCGTCCATCTCTTCGTACTCATGTGGCGACTCGACAGGGTGCAGTCGCAGTTCGACGGCCACCCCCGCGGAGCGCGCGCTGGCCAATCCGTCGGAGATTGCGTCGAGGAAGTCCTCGCGCGCGCTCCAGCGCGCCAGAGCGGTCCCGAACGGGTTGTTCGTGGTTGCCACCAGCACGCGCCGCAGCCGCTGGGCGCCGCTCGCGCCGTAGGTGCCGGGGAGGCCAGGCACGCCGACCGCCTCAAGGCGCGGCTGGGGGGGCGCCCACAGCGCGACTTGGCGGGCTACGTCGGGCCCCCAGCCGAACAGCACCTGGGCGCGGCGGTCGCCGCCGTCGCCCTCGATCAGGCCGTAAATGCCGTGCTGAAAGGACGCGAAGACGACGCCCCGCGCCGCTGCCCAGCGGCCCAGTAGCCTCGTGACGCCCAATGCGGCGGTCGGGACGACGATCGCGCGAAGCTGCGGCAGCCGCTCGAGCCGAGCCGTCACGGCGACCAGCTCGCGCACGCGCCGCACGCCGCGCGCAAGGACCGGCGCGGCGGCGCGAGCAAGCGCCGCGTCGAGCGCCTCCTCGCCGGTCAGCGCCCCGAGCGACGGCGGTGTCGCGCTCGCCGCCTGGGTGGACGGCAGCGCGACCGCCGGCAGCCGCAGCTGCAAGATCAGCCGCGCCGCGTCGCCGTGGCCGAGCTCGGCGAGCGCCGCGACGTAGACGCCCAGCTCGCCGAGCGTCTCCGCCCCAAGCTCGGCGAGCGCGGCCGTCAGCTTCATCCCCGGGAAGGTCAGCACCCGCAGCCGCGCCGTGCCGCTGCTCGCGGCTCGCGTCCCGATGATCAGCCGCGCCACCTGATCGCGCCTGTTCGCGTGACGGCGGTGCGCGATCGTCGCGCCCGTTGGGGTCGACGCCGGTAGGCCGAGTGCCGCCTCGACCCCCGCCGTGACAGCCGCCGGCGTCAGCGGAGAGGGCAGCGCCGCGTCGAACGGACCGCGCTCGCGCAGCAGCGCGAGTCCGACCGTGTGCGCCATCAGCAGGTTCACCCACTCGACGCGCAGCTCGTACTCGCTCGCCTCGAGCGTGTCGTCGTCGCCCAGCTGCGCCCGGGCCATCTCAAGCAGCGCGCTCGCGCGAAGCTCGATCTCCGATCGCTGCTCCCACGAGAGCAGGTCGTCGGCGAGCACGACCTCGCCTTCGCGCGGTGCGGCGCTGCGCGCGAACACAAGCGCGATGTCGGATCCGGCGGTTCGAGGCGCGGCGTCCCGCGGGTCGGACGACCAGCGCAGGTGGAGGCTACGCACGGCCCGACCGCGCGCTTCTCAGTCGGCCGCCGGGATCAGCTCGGCCATCGCCCGGATCGCTCCCGCGTCGAGCCACTCGGTGTTCGTGTCGCTGGCGTAGCGAAACCCGGGCGGCACCTCTTCGCCGAGGAGCTCCTGGCCCATCGTCCAGGACGGGTAGGGCGGATAGATGATGAAGCGATCCTCGAGCACACGCGCGTTGCGGGACTCGTCCTCGGTGATCAGCACCTCGTGGACCTTCTCGCCGGGCCGGATCCCGACGATCCGCCGTGTGGCCTCGGGCGCAAGCGCGTCGGCGATCGCATCGACGCGCATGCTCGGGATGCGCGGCACGAAGACCTCGCCGCCCTGCATCATCGATAGCGAGCTGATCACGAAGTCGACGGCCTGGTCGAGCGTGATCCAGAAGCGTGTCATCGATTCGTCGGTGATCGTCAGCTCGCCGGTCAGCGCCTGTGTCTTGAACAGCGGGATCACGCTGCCGCGACTGCCGACGACATTGCCGTAGCGGACCGACGCAAAGCGCGACGCCGAGCTGCCGGAGTAGGCGTTGCTCTGGGTGACGATCTTCTCCGCGCAGAGCTTGGTCGCGCCGTACAGGTTGACCGGGTTGACCGCCTTGTCGGTCGACAGCGAAAGCGTCCGCCAGACGCCGGCCTCGAGTGCGGCGGCGACGACGTTCTCGGCGCCGCGGACGTTGGTCTCGACGGCCTCGAAGGGGTTGTATTCGCAGACCGGCACGTGCTTGAGCGCGGCGGCGTGGATCGCGATGTCGACCCCGCGCATCGCCAGCTTGAGGCGGTCGCGGTCGCGCACGTCGCCGATCAGGAAGCGCAGCCGCCCGTCGCCGTCGAAGCGCCGCGCCATCTCGGTCTGCTTGAGCTCGTCACGGCTGTAAATGCGGACCGCGGCCGGTTCGTGCTCGTCGAGGATGCGCTCGATGAAGGCCTTGCCGAACGAGCCGGTTCCGCCCGTCACGAGGACGACCTTGCCCTGGATAACCGAGCCAGCCATGGCGGGGATGTTATGCGCTGGCGTGGCCGTACCGGCCCCGGCGGCGCGTCGACGCCTCAAGCTAGGCTGTCGGGCGGTGGCAATCCCCTACGGACGTCAGACGATCGACAACGATGACGTCGACGCCGCGGTTGCGGTGCTGCGCGGCGATTGGCTGACGACCGGCCCGGCGGTGCGCGCCTTCGAGGAGGCCGTGATGGAGGCCTGCGACGTCCCCTACGCCGTGGCCTACTCCTCGGGCACGGCCGCGCTCCACGGCGCCGCCTTCGCCGCCGGCATCGGCCCAGGCGACGAGCTCGTGACCAGCGCGATCACCTTCGCCGCGAGCGGCAACTGCGCCGCCTACGTCGGCGCAACGCCGCGCTTCGCCGACATCGACCCGGCCACCTGGAACGTCAGCGTCGCCACCGTCGCGGCCGCCACCAGCGATCGCACCAGGGCGCTGATTCCCGTCCATTTCACGGGGCTCCCAGCGCCGATCCGCCAGCTGCGCGCCGCGCACCCCGATCTCGTCCTGATCGAGGACGCGGCGCACGCAATCGGCGCCCGCCAGGCCGATGAGCCGGTCGGCGCCTGCCGCCACTCCGACATGGCCGTCTTGTCGTTCCATCCGGTCAAGACCGTCACGAGTGCCGAGGGCGGCATGGTCACCACCCGCGACGCCGAGTGCTTCCGCCGCCTGCTCGAGTTCCGCACGCACGGCATGACGCGCGACCCAGCGCGCCTCGAACGCGACGAGGGCGGCTGGTACATGGAGCAGCAGGCGCTCGGATACAACTACCGGCTCTCGGACGTTCACTCCGCGCTCGGCGTTTCGCAGATGCGCAAGCTCGAGCGCTTCATCGAGCGGCGGAACGCGATCGCGGCGCGCTACCGCGAGCTCCTCGGCGACCTCGAGCAGATCGAGCTCGCGCCCGAGCCGCCGCCGGGCGAGCGCCACGGCCGACACCTCTACGTGATTCGCCATCGCGGCGGTGCGGCGGCGCGGCGGCGCCTCTACGACGGGTTGCACGACCGCGGCATCCTCGTCCAGGTGCACTACCTGCCCGTCTACCTGCACCCCTGGTACCGCGACACCTACGGCTATCAGCCCGGCCTCTGCCCAGCGGCGGAGGAGTACTACGCCGGCTGCCTGTCGCTGCCGTGCTACCCCGCGCTGAGCGACGAGCAGCAGGACTCGGTTGTCGAGGCCGTGCGCGAGCTGAGCTGAGCCGGGCGCCTTCGGTCGTGACCGCCAGCTGTCGCTTCTGCTCCGCCCCGCTCGAGCACGTCTTCGCGGACCTCGGCATGACGCCGCTGGCAAACAGCTTCGTCGAGGTCGATCGGGCAAACGCGATGGAGCCCTTCTATCCGCTGCGCACGTACGCGTGCGAGCGCTGCCGGCTCGTCCAGCTCGAGCAGTTCGAAAGCCCCGCGGCGATCTTCTCCGACTACGCCTACTTCTCGTCCTACTCGACGAGCTGGCTGGAGCACTGCCGCCGCTACACCGAACAGATGATCGAGCTGCTCGACCTCGGCGCGCAGAGCCGCGTCGTCGAGCTCGCCTCCAACGACGGCTACCTGCTCAAGCACTTCCGCGATGCGGGCATCCCGGTCCTCGGCATCGAGCCGGCCGAGAACGTGGCCGCGGTCGCCAACGAGCAGGGCATCGAGACGCTCGTCGAGTTCTTCGGCGTCGCGAACGCGACGCGGCTGCTCGAGCGCGGAGGCGCCGACCTGCTGCTCGGCAACAACGTCCTCGCGCACGTCCCCGACCTCAACGATTTCGTCGCCGGTATGAAGGTTCTGCTGAACCCCGGCGGCACGATCACAATGGAGTTCCCGCACCTCCTGCGCCTGATCGCCGACCGCCAGTGGGACACGATCTACCACGAGCACTTCTCCTACTTCTCGTGGCTGACGGTGCGCGAGGTCTTCACCGCCCACGGCCTGCGGCTGTTCGACGTCGAGGAGATCCCCACCCACGGGGGCTCGCTGCGGATCTACGGGGCGCATGCGGAGGACCCGCGGGAGGACACGCCGCGCGCAGCCGAGCTGCTCGAGCGCGAGCGCGCGGCGGGCCTCGAGCTGACCGCCACCTACGACGCCTTCGCCGGCGAGGTCGCCGCCGACAAGCTCGAGATCCTCAGCTTCCTGATCGCCCTGCGCCGGGAGGGGCGCCGGGTCGCGGGCTACGGAGCGCCGGCGAAGGGCAACACGATGCTGAACTACTGCGGCATCGGCCCCGAGATCGTCGAGTTCACCTGCGACCGCAGCCCGCACAAGCAGGGCCGTCTGCTGCCGGGCAGTCACATTCCGATCCTCGCGCCCGAGGCGATCGCGCAGGAGCGTCCCGACGTGGTCCTGATCCTGCCCTGGAACCTGCGTGAAGAGGTGACCGAGCAGCTCGCCTTCATCGGCGATTGGGGCGGTCGCTTCGCCGCGCGCGCTCCGAAGCTCGAATTGCTCCCGTGATCCTGCGCGAGACACCGCTGGCGGGCGCCTACGTCGTCGAGCTCGAGCCGGCGCTGGACGAGCGAGGCCACTTCGCGCGCACCTTCGACAGCGAGCAGTTCGCCGCGCTCGGCCTCGACCCGCGCGTCGCGCAGACCTCCACCTCCTTCAGCGCTCGCTCCGGCACGCTGCGCGGCATGCACTACCAAGCCGACCCGCACGGCGAGGCCAAGCTCGTGCGCGTCACACGCGGCTCGGTATATGACGTGATCATCGACCTGCGGCGTGAGTCGGCGACCTTCCGAGGCTGGTTCGCTCTCGAACTCGACGCGTCCGGCAGCAGCTCGCTGTACGTCCCGGTCGGCTTCGCCCACGGCTTCCAAACACTCAGCGACGACGCCGAGGTGAACTACCAGATGAGCTACCCCTACGTTCCCGAGGCGGCGCGCGGCGTGCGCTTCGACGACCCGGCCTTCGCGATCGAATGGCCCGCGGCGCCGCTCGGCGGGCGCCTTCTCTCAGAGCGCGACCGGACCTTCGCCGACTTCGAGTTTTGATGGCGCGCGTGCTGCTCACCGGGGCGCGCGGGTTCATCGGCCGCCACGCGGTGGGCGAGCTGGTCGAGGGCGGCTTCGAGGTGCACGCCGTCAGCGCCGGGCAGCTCGACGGCCTGGACGAGCGGGCGCGGTGGCATCGCGCCGACCTGACCGACATCAGCGCCGCGCGGGCGCTCGTCACGAGCGTGCGGCCCACGCACCTGCTGCACCTCGCCTGGTACGTCGAGCACGGCTCCTTCTGGACATCGCCGGAGAACGAGCGCTGGCTGACTGCGAGTCTCGCGCTGTTCGACGCCTTCGACGGCGAGCGCGTGGTGTGCGCCGGAACGTGCGCCGAGTACGACTGGACGACGGATGCGCGAGCGCTCGATGAGCGCCACTCGCCGATTGGCCCACAGACCCCCTACGGGGTAGCCAAGGATGCCCTGCGTCGTGCCGCGGAGGAGCGGCTTGGGCCGCGGGCTATCTCGTTTGCCCACGGGCGAATCTTCTTCCTGCATGGACCGGACGAGCACCCCGATCGGCTCGTCCCCGCGGCTGCGCGCGCGCTGCTCGCCGGCGAGCCGGCGCGCTGCACCGACGGCCGCCAGGTGCGCGACTTCCTCCACGCCGCCGACGCCGCGCGCGCCTTCGCCGCGCTGCTGGCGAGCGACGTCGACGGGCCGGTCAACATCGCTTCCGGCGAGGGTGTGTCGGTCGCCGAGCTCGTTACCTGGATCGGTGCGGCGCTCGGGCGCCCGGAGCTGATCGACCTGGGTGCGCTGCCGAGTCGGCCGGGCGAGCCCGAGCGGCTGGTGGCGGAAGTGGCGAGGCTCCGCGAGGAGGTCGGCTTCACGCCGCGCTTCGGTCCTCGCGAGGGCGTCGAGGAGACGGTCTCCTGGTGGGCTAGTCGGGAAGCTGATCGTGCGTCGCGCCGAGCCGCGCCGTGAGCCGCAGGTAGGCCCGCCACAGCGGCGCGCCACCGCGCCGGCGGCCGATCGCGGCCATCGTCGGCGCGGTCGCGTGCCAGGCGTCCGAGCGCCAGTCGAGCACGGCAAAGGCCGCACGCGATGCGAGCACGCCGCGGCGCATCGCGGGGATGAGGCGAAACGCTTCGCCGCGCCAGAGGATCTGCGCGAACAAGAGCCAGGCGATCACCGCGTGAGGCAGCAGCGCCTGCACTCGTGGTAGCCCGAGTGTCGTCACGACCTTCTTGACGTTCGCGCTCGTGCCGCCGAGCTCGCGCATGATCGCGGTGTCGGGGATCGTCGTCGCCGTTCCCTGGGCGACGATGCCGGCGACGAGCAGCCAGTCGTTGCCGATGGAGTTTCGGATCGGCGCGGCAGCGCGCAGCGTTGTCGCGCGCATCAGGCCGTAGAAGAGTCCGTCGGTGTCCTCGGCGCGGAGGTACTCGAGGACGCGTGCGCCAGGCGTGCTCGCTCCGATCGCCACGAGCGCGCCGCGCCGCTCCTGGTTCTGTTCGTCGATGTAGCAGGCGCGCCCCGCGACGAGGCTCGCCGAGCGCTCGGACTCGAGGGTCTCGAGGCAGCGCTCGAGATAGTCCGGCTCGAGCCAGTCGTCGTCGGAGAGCAGCATCGCGAACTCGCCGCGAGCCTCATCGATCAGCCGGTTGAAGTTCGCCGTGGGGCCGCGGTTGGCCGGCGCGCGCAGGTAGCGCACGCGCCCATCGCGCACGCAGAGCTCGCGGCAGACGGCCTCGGTGTCGTCGCTCGACGCGTTGTCGGAGATGACGAGCTCGAGCTCGCGGTGGGTCTGAGCGAGCACCGACCCGGCGGCCCGGCGCAAGGTCGTCGCGCGGTTGTAGGTGGGGATGCCGACGCTGATAAGCGCCATAGGGGCACCATCATCGCGTCTGAGGGGCGGCGGCGCGCCGCGGCGGCTGGAATGCTTGGGCGGTGCATGTCGGCTTGAACCTGGTCTTCCTCGTGCCGGGGGAGACCGGCGGGATGGAGGTCGCGGCGCGCGAGATGATCCCAGCGCTTGTCGCCGGCGCGCCCGCGGACGTGCGCTTCACCGCCTTCGTCAACCGCGACGCCGGGCTGGGCCCGTGGGGCGAGCTGATCCCCACGGTCGAGGTGCCGGTTTCGGTGCGGCGACGGGTCGAATGGGTCCGCGGCGAGCAGCAGCTGTTGCCGCGCCTGGCGTCGCGCGCCGGCGTCGACCTGTTGCACTCGCTCGGCTCGACGGCCCCCGCCTGGGGTCGCTTCCGGCGCGTCGTGACCGTGCACGACCTCATCTACCGGCACTTCCCGGAGGCGCACGCTGGCCTGCGGAGCCTGGGAATGCGCGTACTCGTGCCGCTCGCGGTGCGCCGCTCAGACCGCGTGATCGCTGACTCCCAAGCGACAAAGGACGATTTGGTCGAGTTGCTGCACGCGCCGGCGGAGCGCATCGACGTGGTGCCGCTCGGGGTCGGGGTCACCGCGACGACTGCGGCACCGCTCGATGAGCGCGAGCTGCGCGAGCGTTTCAATCTCGGAGGGCGCGACGTCCTCCTGTCCCTCTCGGCCAAGCGCCCGCACAAGAACATTGGTGCGCTGCTCGAGGCGTGCTCGCTGCTCGAGGACCCGCCGATCCTCGTGCTCGCCGGCTACCCGACCGCCCACGAGCGGGAGTTGCGCCAGCGGGCGACGGCGCTCGGGATCGCCGAAGACGTGCGCTGGCCCGAGTGGCTCGAGCCCGCCGAGGTCGAGGCGTTCTGGCGCATCGTTCCGGGTTTCGTCTTTCCCTCGCTCTACGAGGGCTTCGGGCTTCCGGTGCTCGAAGCAATGGCCCGCGGCGTGGTCGTCGCCTGCTCGAACGCGTCGTCGCTACCGGAGGTCGCCGGCAACGCCGCGCTGCTCTTCGACCCGCGCGACTCGCGCGCAATCGCGGCCGCGATCGAACGCCTCCTGGCCGGCGGTCCGGCGGTCGAGGCGCTCCGCGCGGCCGGGCGCGCACAGGCCGAGCGTTTCAGCTGGGCGCGGACCGCCGAGCTGACCCTGCAGAGCTACAGGCATGCCGTGCGACGCGATCTCCCGTGAGACCGCGTCGTGCGGCTCAGCGGCCGCGCTCCCCGCGCGCGGAGCGCAGCGCCGCATAGCTTTCGACGACGGCCTCGAGTGAGGATTCGATTGAAAGGCGCTCGCGATTGCGCGCAAACCACGCCGCGGTCGCCGCGCGCAGGGGCGGCCCGCCGGCCCACACGGCCTCTATGGCGTCGGCCAGCACCTCAGGCTGGGCGCTGGGGACCACCGTCCCGTTGACGCCCTCCTCGATGAGCTCGACCGCCGCGTTGTCGGGTGCGCTCACGAGGATCGCCGGCGTGCCAACCGCCGCCGCCTCGACCACGACCAAGCCGTATCCCTCGCGGCGCGAGGGAAGGAGCAGGCAGCAGGCGCGGCGCAGGGCGGCGTGCACGGCGTCGCCGTCGACGAACCCCGGCGCGCTGACCACCTCGGGTGACGAAAGCTGCGCGATGCGTTCGTGCACCGCCTCGCGGTCGGGCCCGTCGCCGAAGACGATTCCGTGCAGACCGGGGATGCGCTCGGCCGCGAGCGCCACCGCGTCGACCACCGCCGGGGCGCTCTTCTCGGGAATCAGCCGGCCGGCGAAGACCACCAGCGGCTCGGCCGCGAGTGGCTCCTCTGCCTCGACCGAGGAGCTCAGCAGTCCGCGCAGAACCGTGACCTCGCCGCGCAGACCCGCGGCGCGCAGTCGCGCTGCGTGCAGCTCCGAGAGGCAGAAGGCGCGTTGGCGGACGCGCGCACAGCGTCGCTGGACCGCAACTCCTGCCCGCGCCGCTCGTCCAAGGTATTCGCGCCAATACTCTCGCGACCAGACCTCCAGCCAGTCGACGACGAGGTCATAGCCGCACAGCCGGCGCAGCAGCGCGGCCGCCAAAAGCGAGAAGTACGGAAAGGAGGAGCAGTGCACCACGTCGTAGACGCGACCGCGGCGCAGCAGGTGCCAGAAAACGCCCGCGCCGAAGACGAGCGGCGGGACGATGCGCCGCCGCCCGTTCGCATAGAGCTCCATGCGCGGCCCCGCCACGGCGACGCGCACGCCGTCGATCTGCGGCGAGGCGCCGCGCGCCCACTGACGCAGCGTCAGGTAGGTCACGTCGTGCCCCTCGGCCGAGAGCCTCTCGGCGAGATTGCGGTACCAGCGCTCGCCGCCGCCGACGGTGTGCGGGTACAGGCAGTCGTAGACGACGCAGACGCGCAAGGCCCGCGCAGCATCCCAGACGTGATCTACACTGGCGACGGCGGCCGCAGCGCAACGTCGGAACGCGCTGCGTGTCCCACTCTCCGGGCCTTTCCGTGAGCACGCTCGAGCAGACACCCCACGTGGCGGTTGATCCAGCCGCCCCTCTCGTTTCGGTCGTTATTCCCTGCCTCAACGAGGAGGAGAACGTGGAGCGCTGCGTCATCGCGGCTGTCGCCGCGCTTCGCGACGCCAGTCTCGCCGGCGAGGTGATCGTCGTTGACAACGCCTCTGAGGACCGCAGCGCCGAGATCGCGGCAGCGGCCGGCGCGCGCGTGGTGAGCGAACGCCGGCGCGGTTACGGCCGCGCCTACCTGGCCGGGTTCGCGGCCGCGCGCGGCAATTACATCGTCATGGCCGACGCCGACCTGACCTACGACTTCGGCGAGATCCCCAACTTCGTCGCCCAGCTCGACGCCGGCGCCCAGCTCGTGATGGGCAACCGCATGGACGACATCAAGCCCGGCGCGATGCCGTGGCTTCACCGTTACATCGGCAATCCGCTGTTGACCGGCGTCCTCAACCTTTTCTTCCGCACCGGCGTACGGGACGCCCACTGCGGAATGCGAGCGCTGCGCCGCGACGTGCTCGGGACGCTCGACCTGCGCACGACGGGGATGGAGTTCGCGTCCGAGATGGTCATCCGGGCGTCAAAGGAGCACCTCGACATCCGCGAGATCGACATCACCTATCACCCGCGCGGGGGCGAGTCGAAGCTGTCGAGCTTCCGCGACGGCTGGCGCCATCTGCGCTTCCTGCTCGTCCACAGCCCGACATACCTCTTCATCCTCCCGGGCGCGGTGCTCGCCCTGTTCGGGACCCTGATCTCTCTGATGGTGCTCACGCACCTCGACATCTTTGGGCGCAGCTGGGACATCCACGCTCTGATCGGCGGCGCGCTGTTCACCATCATCGGCACCCAGGTTCTCGCGCTCGGGCTCTGCGCGCACGCCTACGGCACCTACTTCATGAACGAGCGCGAGGCCTGGTTCGACAAGGCGCGCGCGACGTTCCGACTCGAGCACGGCCTGATGCTCGGTGGCGCCATCGCCCTCGCCGGCTTCGTCACAGCGCTTGTGATCGTGATCGACTGGATCAACGAGGGCTTCGGCGCGCTCAGCCAGGAGCGCTTGGCGATCATCGCCTTCGAGCTTTTGATCGTGGGAATCCAGGTCTTCTTCTCTTCGTTCCTGCTCAGCATCCTCGGCCTGCGCCGGGACGGGGAAGGATGACTCTCGGGCGCCCCCGCGCGGCGGGGGCCTGAGATTTGAGCTTCGAGCCGAGCCTCTTTCAGAACGTCATGGCGATTGGCGGCCTGCCCGTCGCGCTGTGGCTGACGGCACTAGGGGTCGGGCTCTTCATCGAGCGCGTTGTGCGCGCACGCCTCGCCAACGCGCTGCTGATTCCGCTCGGGCTCGCGGGCAGCATCGTCCTCGTCTATCCGGTCTACGCGCTCGGCGGCTCCTACGTGCCGGCGCTGGTCGTGCTGTGTGTGATCGCTGTGGCCGGTCTTGCGTTTGCGACGGGCGGCCTTCCCAGCAGGATCAACCCGGGCCTCCCGGGGCTCGCCGCGCTCGGCGTTTACGTCCTCTTCATGCTCCCCGTGCTCGTCAGCGGCCACTGGCTGTGGACGGGCTACAACTTCGTCAACGACACGTCGGTCCAGATGCTGCTCAGCGCGCATCTGAAGTCGTCGGGGATGGCGCTGGTTCCCCAGCATGTGAGCACGGCGGGGGACGTCATCGACGCCTACCTCAGTACGTCCTACCCGCTTGGCGCGCACGCCGAGCTGGCCACGCTGAGCGGCCTGCTGAGCGTCGGGCCGGAGGTCGTCTACCAGGGCTTCCTGAGCGCGATGGCCGCGCTCGTCGCACTGGCCGTCGGCGCCGCCGCCGCGCCCGCGATCGGGGCGCGGCGGGCGGCGGTGCTCGGCTTCGCGGCAGCCTGCGCGAACCTCTTCTACCAGTACGCGATGCAGGGAAACATCAAGGAGGTCGCGACCGCCGCGATGGCCGTCACGGCGTTTGCGCTCTCAGCCGAAGCGATCCGCGCGGGTCATCGCTACCGCGGAGTAGGGGTCGTGGCCGTTCCGCTCGCCGCTCTCCTTTGCACCTACGGGGTTGCGGGGTCGCCCTACGTGCTCGCGGCGATTGGGGGCGCTGCGCTCGTGGTGGTCGTATTCACGCGGCGGCTCCCAAGGCTGTCCTGGGCACGGCCCGGCCTACTGGGCTGTGGGCTGATCGCGGCGCTCTCGGTGCCGGCGCTGTCGGGCGCCTCGACACTCTTCAGCGTCGCTCAGGGCGTGGTGGGCGCCGGCGGCAGCGGGGTCACGAGCCTCGCGGTCAGCCCGCTCGGGCAACTCGAGCGCCCGCTGCCGCTCAGCCAGATCAGCGGCGTGTGGCTGTCCGGCGACTACCGCTTACCGGTCGCGGGTCATCCCGCCGGCGGGCTGACCACGCTCGCGACGATCGTCATCCTGCTCGCGCTGATCCCGGGAGTGCTGTCGAGCATCCAGCGCCGCGACGCCGGGCCACTGATCGCGGCGATCACGACCGGACTGGTGCTCTTGATCGTGGTTCCGCGCGTGACGCCCTACGCCGTCGGAAAGGTCTATGCGATGGCCAGCCCGGTGGCCGTGTGGGTCGCAGGTGTCGGTCTGTTCGCGATCTCGTGGCGGCGCCTGCGGTCCTTGGTCGCGCTGGTCGGACTGGCCCTGACGGTGGCGATCGTCGTCTCCGACCTGCTCGGCTACCACATCGACGTGCCCTCGCCGACGCAGCGGATGCTCGCGATCCGTGCGACGACCGAGCACTTCGCGAAGAGCGGGCCGATCCTCTTCTACGAGTCAGACGAGCTCATCAAGTACTTCGCCGGCACGACGGAGACGATCGCGCCGTTTGACTCCATCACCCCTGATCCCGCGCCCTTCAGTGATCGCTTCAATCGGTTCTACGACCTTGACGAGGATCGGCTCTCCTATGTCGAGTCCTTCCCCGTGATCATCACGCGCCGCTCCCCGATTCAGAGTCGGCCGCCGGCCAATTTCCGCCTCGTCTACTCCAACAGCTACTACTTCGGCTGGCAGCGCGAGCGCGCGCCGGGCGTGCTCGCGCACATGCCGCTTCAGACGCTTTGGGCTGGAAGCGCGGTGCCGGTCTGCTCCGCGGTGCAGGCGCTTGCGGCATCGGGCCATTCGGGCGATGAGCTCATGGCCGCCGTGGCGCCGCCGGTCCTCGGCTTCGAGTCGCTGGGCGCGCCGAACCGGCCGTTCGGCTGGGGCGAGAACCTCAACCTCTCCGGCTCGGTGACGCTGACCGGCCCGGGCAAGGAGTTCCAATTCGTCTACGTCGCGGCGCCGGGGCTCTACCGCGTGTGGGTTCAAAAGAGCGGCGTGCGGCCGTTGTCGGTGTTCGTCGACAATCGACCGCTCGGCAACGTCAGCGGAACCGACTCGGTCGACCAGTGGCAGGCGGCGGGCGCGATCCGCTTGCGCCGCGGCCACCACCTCCTGCTGATCAAGCGCGCGGGCGGGACGATCGATCCCGGCGACGCCTCCTATCAGGCCGAGTTCGGTGCGATGGTGATCGCGAAGAGCAGTCCGGAGGTGCTGCGAGCGGTGCCGCTGTCGCGCTGGCGGAGTCTGTGTGGGCGATCGGCGGACTGGATCGAGCTCGTCAAGCGATGAGCCTTGTGACGGTGGCAATCCCAATGCGAAACGGTGGCGAGCTGCTCGGCGGCGTGCTGGCGGCGGTGCGCGCACAGCAACTCGACGGCGACATCGAGCTGCTCGTTGCCGACTCGGCATCCAGCGACGGCTCGCGCGAGGCGGCGGCTGCCGCCGGTGCAAGAGTCATCGACGTCGCGAGCGGCGAGTACGGCCACGGACGGACGCGCAACCTGCTGATGAGCGAGGCGCGCGGCGCGCATGTGGCGCTGCTGACCCAGGACTCGCAGCCGGCGGATGAGAGCTGGCTCGCGCGGCTGCTCGGCGGCTTCGAGCTGGCCGACGACGTGGGGCTCGTCTACGGTGCCTATCGCGCCCGCCCTGATGCGTCATCTGCCGTCCGGCGCGAGCTCGAGCGCTGGTTCGACTCGCTCGAGCCGGGCGTGGTGCGGCTTGGAGACGACGAACGTGACCTGCCCGCTGTCGAGCTGATGGGGCGCCGCGGCTTCCTCAGCGACGCAAACGCCTGCATCGCCCGCTCGGCCTGGGAGCGCGTGCCGTTTCGCGACATCGCCTATGCCGAGGATCGCGCGCTGGCACTCGACATGATGCGCGCGGGCTACGCCAAGGTCTATGAGCCCGCCGCTGTGGTTCTCCACTCCCACGAGTACCGGGGGCGCGACCGTTTCGGACGGGCGTTCGACGAGTGGCGCGGGCTGCGCGAAGTCTACGGCTGGGTTGAGCCAGCGTCGCCGCGACGGCTCGTTTCGCGCCTGCGCGGGGAGCTCGGCGCGCTGCGGCGCGAGGGGGCGGGAGCCGCCGCGCTGACCGCGGCTGGCTGGAGCGAGTTGTGCCGCTATGCCGCCGCCGTGCTCGGCTCGCGCGCGCCAGCGCTTCCCGAGTCGCTGCGGAGACGGATGTCGCTTGAGGGGCGTGGGCGGTGAGCTCCGAGCCCAAGCGCGGGCGGGTCGCGACGCTGTGGCGGCGGATCGTGCTCACGTGGCGGTACCAAGGGCCGTTGACCGTGCTGTTTCGGATCCTGACGTTCCCGCTGCGCTTCACACCGCTTCGCGACCGCCTCGGCGTGCGCCGTTTGATCGACCCAACGACCTATCAGGCGCGGCGCTGGTAC
>Ga0070733_10001090_pt1 | contig 20644 bp, 18 predicted proteins | sample Coa_R1_9_FD_66450 | JGI IMG/M metagenome (GOLD analysis project Ga0070733, IMG submission 66450) | Surface soil microbial communities from Centralia Pennsylvania, which are recovering from an underground coalmine fire - Coalmine... | ecosystem: Environmental > Terrestrial > Soil > Unclassified ... | reverse complement strand
TGGCGGCGGACGGGCATCCGGATCTGTCCGGCGTGTGGAGCCCCGACACCAGGACGCTGCAGGTGATCGCTCCCACAGCCAGCATCCCATTCCAGCCGTGGGCCGAAAAGCTGACGAACGAACGGGCCGACGGGGCCCGGGGCAAGGACGATCCCGCGTCGTACTGCATACCGGGAATGCCCAAACTGATTGTGCTGCCTTACCCGTACAAGATTGTGCAGGTGCCGGGGATGATGATGATCCTGTACGAGGGCTTCACAACCTATCGACAAATCTTCACCGACGGACGCGCACTTCCCAAAGACGCCGTCCCCACATGGTTGGGATACTCAGTCGGCAAATGGGACGGGGATACGTTCGTGGTGGATACGATCGACGTCAACGAGCGCACCTGGCTCGACAACGCCGGACGCCCGCACAGCGACGCCATGCACCTGACGGAGCGTTATCACCGTCGCGACATCGGACACCTGGACGTACAGCTCACGATTGACGATCCCAAAGCGTATACGAAGCCATGGACCGTCAACGAAAACGCCAGGCTGCTCCCGGACACCGATCTACTGGAATACATCTGCAGCGAGAACAATAAAGACGTCCCGCATCTTGTGGGCAATAATAAATAACCGCACTACTCGTAGAACGCGGGCGATTTCCTGAGCTTGGCGTTCCCTATTGTGTCGTGCTGAATCCACAGTTGGGCGTGCGTTTGCTTCAGAAAAGCCTCGATCTTCGCGCGGGACGCAACGGTTTGATCGCCATTGAATTCGGTGGTCGGGATCTTGTTGAGCTTGCGCTCCTCCGGATAGTGATAGAGATCGCCACTGATCACCACGGGCCCGGTTTTTTTGAGCTGCAGGAACAGCACCTGATGGGCGGGTGAGTGCCCCGGCGCGGCCTTGATGATCACCGTCTTATCGCCGAAAACATCGTAGTCGTCGGTCGTGATGAAGATGGTTTTGGCGTTCTTCAGCGCGCTGAAGTTGGCCGGCTCGGTACGCGGCGACGGCGGATCGGAGAACATGATGTCCCGCTCGGCTTTCGGCGTGAGCCAAGTCGCGCCCGCGAAGAGATTCGCGTTGCCCACATGGTCCCAATGAAAATGCGAGAGCGCCAGATACGTGATGTCGGACGGGGCGTAGCCGATCTCGGCGAGCCGGGCCGTTAATGGCTTGGTGGCGGTCGCGTACCGCATGGTTGCGGGTCCGCCGCCGGGCTTGAAGTTGCTGTCGGGAACCGGACCGGTATCCCACATCAACGTGCCTTTGGGATGCGCAATCAGAAAACACGGCGCCGACATCTTCGCCGAGGCCAACTCTTCCTTCTTAAAACCGTAAGGCGACGTGTCGGGAATGTCCAGGGTGGCGCAATCGAATACGTAGAGACGCAACGACTTCGGCGGTTGGGCTCCCAGGGCGGTCCCTATCAGCAGAAGCGCTGACAGCATCGAGCGGTAAACTCTCATGGCGAATCTTCCCTTTCCTTAGCGCATCACGACGTTCTTCAGATTATCCGCCGGAATTCTATCGATCAGCATCGACAGCGGATCGACTCCGGCCTTTTCCGGCAGCTTGTCTGAAACAAATGTATACGAGCCCGTGTGATTGGTCATGTGGATGCGTTCGCGGTGGAGCACAACGCCGTACTTTTTGCCCTTCTCGGGCGCGGCCAGCGCGCCGATTTCAATCCAGTCGTTCAGCGGAACGTCGGTCTCGTTCCCCTTGTCGTCGGCCTTGAATTTGTGCGCCTCGATCTTTACGGTGACGTCATACTTCCCGTCGGCACGTTTTTGCGCCGTTGCCTCCAGCGTGCGGTTTGAAAACAGCGTGATGTCGTAAAACAAGTCCTTGATGAGGTATTGCAGTTCGGGAGGAGTTTGCGCCGTGAGGGCATCCGTCAGCGCATACGAGACCGGATACGGCGGCGGCGCGTAGCCGTAGTGTTGGAGTACGTTGCGAAGCGCCGTGTTCACCGCGTCTTCGCCGATCAGGTCGCGAAGATAATACATCACGACCGCGCCCTTGTTGTAGTGAATGTATCCCTGGCTCGCCTGCACGCGCAGCAGCGGCCGCTCCTTCAATAATTCCTTGCCGCGCGCTTTGAGGTAATCGTCCATTTCGTATTGGAGAAATTTCCGCATGGCGTCGCGGCCGTATTGTTTCTCCATCACCATCAGCGCCGAATATTGCGCCAGCGTTTCCGAAAGGGAAGTAGCGCCTTCCATGTTCGCGCCGATCACCTGGTGAGCCCACCATTGATGGCCCATCTCATGCGCGACGACGTAGTAGACCTTGTCGATGTCGTCCGGGTGCTCCAGGTTCGCGATGAAGCCGACCGATTCGGCGTAAGGCATCGTGCCCTGGAAACCCTGCGCGAAACTCGCGATACGCGGAAATTCGATAATGCGCGCCTCTTTCTGCGGGTAGGGGCCGAAGTTCCGTGAATAGTATTCCAGCGACTTTCGCACCGCGCTCAGCATCTTCGGCACGTTCCAGGGATGTTCCTTCAGGTAGTAGACTTCGATGCTCACGCCGTTCCAGCTGTCGCGCGCCACCGTGTAACGCGCCGACAGAAACGAATAATAGTTGAACCCGACGTGATCCAGCTTGTATTCGAAGTAACACCGGCCGTTTTCAGTCCATTGCCGGATCAGCGATCCGGGGGCGATCGCAATCTGATCGGGTGCGGTTGAGATCACCGTGTCCACGTTCACCCAGTCGGAATTGTTGGAGATGTAAGCGTTCATGCAGTCCGCCGTGCAGTTACGCTCGAGTGGGGGCAATTCGGCCTTTTCCTTCAGGCCGTACTTCTTTCGCTTATTGCGGTCGAGCAGCTCATTATTGGGCTGGTAACCGATCTGCGGGGCCACGGTGGAATCGAAAAACGTTCCATTCGAGACCACGCGCGCATTGGTGATGGCGTTTTGAAAGCCCGCACGACGCGTGCCCACGGTGAACTCGATAACTCGCGTTTCGCCCGGCTGCAGCGGCGGCTGCAATTGGTAGATGCGGTATCCAAGGCGCCCATCGTCCTTCGTCATCCCGCCGCCTGGGACCTGTAAGTCGCTTGTATAGTCCTGCCGGTCCGCCAGGGTGAAATGCACTTCGCCGAGCGGCCGGGTGGTCTCGTTCTTCACGGTTTCGGAGCCGTGCATCGTCATCGCGCCGGCTTCGGGACGCAGGTCGATTGCGTAGTTCACGTCGACGGCGCGCGGCTGCAGAATCTTCTCGTACCGCTTGTACTGTTTCTCGTAGTCGGTCTGAAGCACTTCGTTGTCATGATCGCTGCGAACGGTATTCAGCAATTCGGTGTTGTAAAAAATCCACACGCCAAGCGCTGCGAACGTGATCGATGCCCCTACGCCCGTAACCGCAAGGGAACCTCTGAGGCGGAGCTTCGCCTCGCCCAGCCTCCCGCGCCATCCCGTTTCCCAACCACGCCGCCAGAGCGCAAGACTGAGAACCGCCAACAGTACGCAGAACGCGGCCCAGTAGGCCGTAAACCACAACCAAGATTTCCAGTAAGGGCCGTAGCCGAAGAAATCGGAATAGGTCATGGCAGGCGTTCCGCCGAACTGCACCAGATTCGTTGCGACGTGGAGGGGTTCCCACGCGAACGCATTCACCGCCGCGAAGGCGATGCAGGCAAAATACCCCACATACTTGTTTGGCGAAATCACGTGTATGAAAAATGCCAGGACTGTAATGAACGCGAAAGCCGAGAGGTTTGTCCCGAACAGCGTTTCGAGATACAGCCCGGGTTGTATACGCGTGAATCCGTGCGCCACCTGTACGCCGATGGCAGTCAGCGTGGCAATTAACTGGATCGCCGCCACCGCGCACAAGAGGGCCACCAGTTTCGCGGCATAGAGCGGCCATTCGGGATGCGGCAGGGCGTCATAGATATCGCTGACGCGCGCCTCACGCTCCTGCCAGACAAGTACTCCGGCGTAATAAACGATCGTGCCGAAGAGGAAAAGATACAGCGTGCCCTGCAGGAGAGCGATCATGTTGTACGTGACCGGGAACGAAACGTCACCGAAGCCTTCCGTGGCATTGAACATCAGGCTCGGCAGGCAATTCAACAATGCCGCCAGGCCAATCACGATGAACACGGTCGACTTGAACAAGCCTTTCAACTCGAATCGCAGCGACCGCAGGAACTGTGCAACATGCGCCCCGGCTCCGAACGAGAATGCCGGTGAAGGTTTGGCCATAGGGGCAACAACCTTGTCCGCGACAGATTTTTTGCGCCGCACCTTCGAAGTGCGCTCGGTGAAGCGGAACCGCCAGTACGCGAAGCTGAAGATCAACGCGCCGACCGCCAGCCAGATGAAACGATTCCACAGCAGGGGCCCTGTAAAACTGACTGTCATCCGGTTCTTTTCGGCGACGGTCCAATACTTGGTGGCCAGCGCGTAGGTGTTGATAGCAAACGGATCGACCAGAGCCGCGAGCGTCTCGTTCTTCAGGTCACTGGTCAGTGTCACGGCCGTGGCGTAGGCGGCCAGCAGAATGAGGCTGCCTACAAACGAAATGGTCGTGCTTCGCGTCAGGACCGCAATGGTGAAGATCACGGCCGCAATAAAGAGCGTATTCGGAATGGCGAAAATCAGGATGCCCTGCAGGTGCGCATGCCAGGAAACCGGCCCCCAGCGTTCGGCGTCCACCCAAGGCATATATTTCGCCAGCAAAATGCCCGCCGACACGCCGAGAATCGGAATCACGGAAACAACGGCAGAACCCAGAAAGCGCCCCGCGAGAAATGCGGGCTTCTTCAGAGGCGTCGAGAAAAGAATCTGCCAGGTGTTATTCGCAAAGTCCCGCGACGCGGCGGAGTTCACGAATGCCGTTACCATCAGCAGCGTGAAGACTGAGGCCAGCGCGTAGTAGGTTTCGATCACAAACGGCGCATTGCGATTCGTGTTCGAAAGCACTCCTCCGACCGAGATGCTGTCGGTGCTCGCGGCGCCGAAGAACAGCAGGGCGATAATGCCGAAGAATACCCAGACCATCGCGCCGCGGAGCCAGTATCGGATTTCGTATCGAAAGAAGTAAGTGAACACGGGGTTCCTTCTACGCGAGTCCGGAGATCCTGGTGAAGAACACGTCTTCGAGATCGGGCGTCACGGGTTCGAAACCGTCGCCGGGCGGTTCCGCCGAGAAAACGTGAATCAGGGGGCGCCCGGAAAGGAGCTTGCTCGAGATGACGCGGTAGTTTCGCGCGTATTCGTCGAAATCGGCCTTCGGCACGAAGCGCTTCCAGATGGCGCCCTGCAGCGTTTGCACCGCGCTCTCAGGGCTGCCCGCAAAGAGCACCTTGCCCTGATGGACGATCGCCATATTGGTGCACAATTCCATCACGTCCTGCACGATGTGCGTGGAGAGAATCACAATCACGTTCTCGCCGATCTCGGCCAACAGGTTGTAGAAGCGGTTGCGTTCGCCGGGATCGAGCCCCGCCGTCGGCTCATCGACGATGAGCAACCGGGGATTGCCGAGCAGTGCCTGCCCGATGCCGAAGCGCTGGCGCATGCCGCCGGAAAAACTGCTCAGCGCTTTCTTCCGGTGTTCGTATAAATTGACGCGGTTCAGCATCCACACCACGAGTTCCTTCCGCTCGCGCGCGTTGGCGACGCCTTTCAGGAGCGCTATCTGATCGAACATGTCCTGCGGCGTGGTTCGCGGATAAACGCCGAAGTCCTGGGGAAGATATCCGAGGACTTTGCGCACTTCGTCCTTTCGGCGCAGCATGTCGATGTCGCCGAGGAATGCGCTGCCCGAATCCGGCTCCTGCAGCGTGGCAAGCGTGCGCATCAGCGTCGATTTGCCCGCGCCGTTCGGTCCCAGCAGACCGTACATGCCTTCCGGGATGGTCAGCGATACGTTGTCGAGCGCCTGGACACCGTTCGGGTAAGTTTTTGAGAGTCCCGCGATGCGCAGCTCCATGCCATTCAGCATATCGGAATGAATGCCGATCACGCCGAGCCATTGAGACGGGTTCCAAGCGTTCTGGGGGTGATGGCTCCATGCGGCGGATCAGCGGCGAGAAGCCGGCTTAACGGGACCGAGTGGTTCATTCAGCAGAGGACGCCGGGAACCTTTTTCCAGGATAACCTGATTAGGGATCGGTTCGGCCCGACAACGACCGCATGCTGGATATTCTGGAAGGCGGTCGGGACGCATTCCTGCAAAGGAAGGAGATGTACAGCCACTCAGACCTCAGTGGGGATACAGATTCAACCGTTTGTTCAACTATCGCCAATTCGATTTAGCCATATCGCGAACTGTTGATCTTGAAAGGCTCGGATGGCATGAACGGGGAGAGGCTGGAAACGACAGCGGCCTAGGATGCAACAGGGAATATGTCGATTTGCGGCGCCTCTCCTGGACCGAAGCCAAGCGAGTCCTCGCCGAAGAGGCTCGGCTGATTGCGCGAGTCGAGGCAGCCGAAGACCCGGAGGGCGAGTACGAGGCGATCGGCGAGGAAGAATACGATCAGGACACCGACCTGTATGGTCTGGATATCGGGGTCGCTTCAACGGTCGTGGCGCTGAGCGCTGCCAGATGCGTGCCGTTCACCAGCTGCAATGGTGGGGCTTTCGGCGGGGCACATTATGAGCGATACCCGCTGGTGGCTGTTTTCGCCAAACGTGCGACCGCAGCGCTTCTGCTCGAAAAAGCTGCCGAAGCAGACATTGGTATGGAACAAGGCAGCAACGGCTGCGTTGTAGCTTTTTCAGATGACATCCGGAAGTTCCGCAGGTTCGCCGAAGTCCTGATTCGCAGCAGAAAGCAGTTCGACGCCCTGCATCTGAGATCGCCGCGATACGAAAACCCGAAGAAAGCTCCGAGACAGAATGTCCAGGATGACCTGCCTTTTTGATGATTACCTCAGTCATTCGTTCAGCTGCCGCCTGATCGTCTTTATGAATGACTCCACGCTGAGAAGAGAAATAGGATGGTCGAGAGGAAAGCTTTTGTGGAGGGATTTCGGAACCACAATTGAAACGCCTGCAGCGTGCATTTCGCTGAGCTGTGCCTCACTAATTCCGGGCTGCAGTGTAACGATATGTTTTGCGCGGACGCGATGTCCTTCATACAGGACCTGTCGCCAGCGGTCTTTACATGTAGTCTTGAGCCCGACGACAAAGAGTTTGTCTTCCGGCCAGCTCTGATCAAAATAAGCTGCCTCGCCCGGAATGACGATATCCGGTCTACCGTCTGGACCGAGAAAGGGCCGCATCTCGTGCGGAATCTGGGCTTTCGTCAGAAGATACTCAACATGATTCTCAAACGAGCGACCGGCCCTAGCCTTGCGGCGATTCATGATGCTCGCGGCTGTGTGAAGGAAGTCGTCGATGCTCTTGAACAGTCGACCGCTGACCTCGTTCTGGCATACCTGCCGTTCAACCGCCTGGAATAACTTATACTCCGTCTGAAACGAGCGGACCAGCGTCTCATCCGCACTCAGTTTCGCGAATTTCTTAAGACAGCCGGACAGGATGGTCCGTGTACTCCCGGAAAATACCTCGCCGCTGGGAAAGCCGTCGAGCGTCGCCGACAGCTCACGTATCTGGCGGTCTATGCACGCGCCTTCGGATTCAGGCTTTTGTGCCTGGCCGTCAAGATAAACGCCCCAATTCCGCCCACGGCGGCCGGCTGAACCGGTTTCAAACGCCTCAACGCCAAGTGCAGACTGAACCTCCTCAATGTCGTCGTCGTAGTCCAGCACATAAGCAAGAAAGTCATCACGCGACTTGCCGATGAGAACCAGGAGATCGCCAACCACGTCCTCATTCAGGAACGGAAAGTCCTTGCCAAACCGGGTCAACCGGTACTCGTGCTTCGCCGCACCGTACCACGTGATCATCGATTCGGTGTTTCGACCGTCCTGCCACACGATCGATACCGGATGCTTGTCGTTACGGCCTTTGACCGGCGGATGCGGCGTATACATTTCCCATGCAGAGATCGGCAGATAAAAGCCGCATTCGTGGCTGCCGGTGAGACCCACGTTGTTCGGCGAAATGAACTTCAGCAATGCATTGCCGTGCCGCAGCGCGTCTTCTATCGCCCGCTCGCAGAACGGTGAAATCATTCCCCTGCCTTTCTCGCGGTGCGCCCGCTCTGGGTCGCGGGGATACTGGTGACGCGCTTAAGAAGGCAACCGTCTTCCGCCACCTTCTTCGCGAGCACGTACATAATCTGTCGCCCCACCGCTTCCACCACCTTAGGGACGACAGCGTTGCCGAACTGTTTGTAAGCCTGAGTATCGGACACGACAATGTGATTCTGGTGACATTCATCGAACCCCATCAAGCGTGCACACTCTCTCGGGGAAAGCCTGCGCGGTGGCTTGTTCGCTCCCTGGGGGATGAGGATTTCAGATCCGTCTTTGTAATAGCGCGCGCTCAGCGTCCGCGAGATGCCCGCCGGATCGGCGAGCCCGAAGCCGAAGCCATTTCCCTTCGCACGGTGACCTTCGGCATAACGCTGCAGGTAATTCCAGAGGTGATCGGTCAGCGTGTATTTCGGGTCGGGATCCGGCTCGAGTATGTCCCTGAGGCACGGCTTGTTTCCGTGTGGTGCCGAGGGAAACCCAAACGCTGGCTTCGTCGGAAACACGTCCTTGTCGAAGCAGATGATGTAGACGCGTTCGCGGTGCTGCGGAACCCAGCCGGCTGCGTCGATAACCTTCGGAAAAACCCAGTAGTTCAGATCCTCAAGGGTCTCGCTAATGACGCCCCACGTCCTGCCTTGGTCGTGCGACTGGAGATTCTTGACATTTTCCAGAAACAGCACGGGCGGACGTTTTGCCTTGATAATGGTCACCAGTTGGAAAAACAAATTCCCTTGGGTCACGCATTTGAATCCGTGGGCCATGCCTAGGCTCTGGCGCTTCGAGACGCCCGCGATCGAGAAGGGCTGGCACGGGAAACCTGCTGCCAGAACGTCGTGGTCCGGAATATCGGCGGGTTTCTTCGCAATGATCCGGATGTCGCCTTGCGGCGTATCGCCGTACCAAGCCTTGTATGTCTTCTGCGAATACTTGTCCCACTCGGACGAGAAGAGGCAGCGGCCACCAAGCTTCTGGAGGGCGTTGCGGAAGCCTCCAATGCCTGCGAACAAGTCGATGAACGTGAAGGGCAGGCTTTCCGGCCGGGATCTCTCAATGACCTTGGGCATCGAGAACAGGGGCATCGTGACTTCAAGATCGGCCTGTACTGCACGGCCGAGCACCGAGAGCACAACTTCCTGCTGACTCATGTTGGTCAGCCCGCGCTGGTGATCGATCCACGAACAGATGTCGTTCGGTACGTTTCGGACAAGCAGTTGTTTGCTCATGACTGTCCTCGCCGGAACCTGGGACAAACCGATAGCGGTTCGGAACGCTGATAGCAGTTTTTCCCAGGGGCCTAACGATATTATTGCAGATAAAAAACATTTTCAAGCGGTTTTGTTAGGATGCTTTGTTAGGAGCGTGAGTCCGCCTGCCGGCTTTCTTGCTCACATCTGGAGTATTAGGAACTGCTAAAAACGCGCTTCGCGGGGGTTTTCAATATCCGAGAGTATTTCTGTGCTTCGGGCAGGATAGCCGCCCGTGCTGGAATCCGAGCCTTATTGGGCACGCGTCCCTTCCGCAGATCAAAAACCGGTCCTGAAACCGAGCGGTAAGGCGCTGCGCGCCGGGTCAGTTACTATACAATCGTGTTTCCAATGTACGCTCCCAGCGCATTTGCCCTGTTGGCCATCGTTGCCATATCGGCTCAGGCGGCGGCGCCCGATTGGACCGGATTCTACTCGCTCGCCCGCGGTAAGGACTTGGGCAGCTTCAAGCCCGTGAGCCCCAACCTGCACGAGGTGATCGTCGCGCACCTGCAGCCCTGGGCGCGGGCCAAAATGGAAGCTACCGACGGCGTGGCCGACGATCCCGGCGGCACCTGCCAGCCCGACGGCATCTTCCGCTATCCGGTGTTCGCAGGCAGCTTTCTGTGGCTGCCGTCGGCGGATAAAATTCTGATCGTCTACAACGAGATCAATACGGCGGGCGTCGAGAGGGTCTACCTGAACCGGCAGCATCCGAAGAACCTGCTTCCCACCTGGAACGGCGATTCCATCGGACATTGGGAAGGCGACACGCTGGTGGTCGATACGGTCGGCTTCAACGACAAATCGTGGCTTCAGCCTGGCATGGAGCCGCACTCCGAAGAGACGCATTACATCCAGCGCTTCCGGCAAGTGGGGGATGGCGCGTATATGGAAATGACAGCAAGGGTGGAGGATCGGCAGGCGCTGACTTCGGCTTACACGCTGACCCGTTATTACAAGAGAACCGGCGAGTCGATGGCGGAGAATGTCTGCGCGGACGATCCGCAAATCTGGAAGGATTTTCGAAGAAAGGCGCTGCAGCGGCATCTGGACCCTTCAAGGGAGGTTAAGTGACGCGGGCTGTGCTTGCGGTCCTTGTCTGCTCTGGTTGGGCTTACGCGGAACCGCCCGATCTCGCGGGAGTCTATCAAGCCATCCCCGACGGAACGACACTGGCTGGCGGTCTGAAGAATGCGGGTTCGCCCGCGAATATCGCTCTACTTCCCGGGACCGCTCATGCGGACCTTAAGCAGGATCCCGCCAAAATGTGCCAGCCCATCGGCCCTTTCCGGATGATGGCCCGCGATGGCGCGAGGGTTGAGTTGGCTCCGGCTCTGGCGCACGGGATGGTCGTGATGTTGTTTGAAGACGCCTCGCGCGGGTTGATGCGCACGATTTTCTTCAACCGCGGCCACGCTCCGAAGACCGCCCCAACCTGGTTGGGCGATTCGATTGGGCGTTGGGAGGGCACGACGCTGGTGGTGGATACAACCGGATTCAACGACAGGACCTGGTTGAACGATGCCGGCGCTCAACACAGCGATGCGCTGCATCTTGTGGAACGAATCCGGCCGATTCTCAGCGGCCAATATCTGGAGTATAAGGTGACCGCCGAGGACTCGAAGGCTCTGGCCAAGCCTTACACGTATACCCGGTATTACGAAAAGCAGAAATCCGAAATCAGGGAGGACGTTTGCGAAGACGAGCCTCAGTAATCTTATTGGCCGGCATTTTCGTTCCGGCCCTCTATCCGCAAACGGACTGGCCAGCCTACGGCCATGACCCGAGCGGACAGCGCTACTCCCCGCTCACGAAAATCAATGTCCGGAATGTTTCGAAGCTGCAGCCGGCTTGGCAGTACGGCATCGATCCGGGCAACCTGAACCTTGACGCGGCCAACCGGTTCCTGACCTCGACCGAAGCCGTGCCGATTATGGTTGGCGGAATTCTCTACGCACCCACTCTCAGCCATACTATCGTCGCGCTCGAACCCGAAACGGGAAAGGAAGTCTGGAAATACGATCTCGAGAAAGCGGCTGGAGCACCGCTGCGCGGCGTCACTTACTGGCAGGGCGACGGGTCGATTCCGCCGCAGATCCTCGCCGGGACCAGCGATGGGCGGTTGATCGCGCTTAATGCCAAAACCGGAAAGCTCGTGCCCGGATTCGGCAATGAGGGGACGGTCGATCTGCGCGTGGGTGTCGCCGAAAAATTTCCCACGGCACCGTATCACATGGCGTCTCCCGCCATGGTGTATCGCAACCTGATCGTTACCGGCGCGCAGGGTAAGGAGGACGACCCCGACGGGCCCGCCATGGATGTCCGTGCGTGGGATCTGCACAACGGCAAACTGGTCTGGACCTTTCACACTATTCCGCATCCCGGCGAACCCGGCTACGAAACGTGGCCGAAGGACAACTGGATCACCGCCGGTTCGCCCGCCAACTGGGGCGCGGCCACCCTCGATGCCCAGCGCGGCCTGATTTTTCTGCCGATCGGTCAGCCGGCCGCGCAATATTACGGCGGCGCGCGGCACGGTCAGAATCTGTATTCCTCTTCCATCGTGGCGCTGGACGCGAATACCGGGAAGCTCCGCTGGTCTTTTCAGTTGACCCACCACGATCTTTGGGATTACGACGCGGAGGCGGCGCCGTCGCTGATGGAAGTAACTCGCGATGGGAAGAAGATTCCCGTGGTGGTGGCGGTTTCGAAGCCGGGACTGATGTTTTTCCTGGATCGGGAAACCGGCAAATCGATCTACCCTGTGGAGGAGCGGCCGGTGCCGCAAACCGACGTTCCCGGCGAGGAAACCTGGCCGACACAACCATTTCCGATGAAGCCTCCACCGCTGGCCCGGCAAAGCATCAAGCCGGATGAGGTCTTCACCGGGGAACCGGAACACGAGAAATTCTGCCGCGACCTGGTTGAAAAGATCGGCGGAATTCATAATGAGGGCGCTTACACGCCATACAGCAGCAAGGAATTTCGACTCATCTTTCCCGGCCAGCAGGGCGGACCGAATTACGGCGGCGTCTCTGTTGATCCGCGGTTGGCCTACGTGTTCGTCAATGTGCGAAACGTCGCGGGGATGGGCCGGTTGGATAAGTCGAAGGATGGCGACCAAGTGGCGTACCGGCGCTTCAGCCCTTTGGGACCGGGGTCGGTTAATGCACGCTTCTGGGACCCGGCCAAACAGTTGCCGTGCCAGCAGCCGCCCTGGGCCGAGTTGATGGCCGTCTCCGCCAATACCGGAGACATTGCGTGGCGCGTGCCCCTCGGAACGAACGATGAAATGGAAGCGAAAGGCGTTCACAATACGGGAGCATTCGGGCAAGGAGGATCGATCGCCACCGCGGGCGGATTGGTGTTCATTGCCGGGACCAACGACAAGCGCTTTCGCGCGTTTGAATCCCGCACAGGAAAGCTGTTGTGGGAGACGAAGCTCGATGCGGAAGGCCACACCAACCCGATGACTTATCTGGGGCGGGATGGGAAGCAGTATGTGGTTATCGTGAGTTCGGGTCTGAACGCTTTCGCTCTGCCGTAAGTAGGGTCCGAGAGCGTGCGTGGTGCAGGCCATCGTTTCCCCGTGGCCTGCATTTTCCTTTCCGGAAGTGGGCGGGGACGCCGTCCATGCGTCTTAAGAACGCAGCCAGTGATGGTTGTCAAAACGTCCACGCGTACCGGCGGAACTCCAATCTGATAGACGGTCTGGTCCACGCAAAAAGTGTCTTCGGCGACTCCGTCATGTTTAAGTGGAGCGCCAAATCGCGCCAGCGCGGCGAAGACACGCTTGGAATTATCAAGCGAGTTCCCTACCCAAATATCCAGATCCTTGGTGAAGCGGGGCTCCGAGTATCGCATCACGGCGTAGCCGCCGACGATCAGATACTCAACCAGACATTCGTTTAAGTTTAAGAGAAGTAACAGTTCTTTGAAGTTCCGGCTTTCGGCCATGCTTCATTTCCTCAGCCACTTCAATCATTTCCCAGGCAGTCGAAAAAATCGCCTCATCTCCCTGTTTTTGCCAGAACTCTATGTCGAACTTGCGGTCCGGATATCGTCCAACAACGAGTCTGGTTGTCCATTCGGATGTTGGTGTCGTGTCTGCGCCCATTGCGGCTCGCCTACCAGAATAGCGCTCATGACCCGCTATCTGCCTGGGCATTCAAGCAGTGTCCTGGGAGGAGCGTTTAGAAAAATGAACCCTCGCTTGACAATGAATGGCCGGTTTAACCAAAAATCCCGGAGCGGTAATAGGGATTGGTGAGTTGTCCAGTCCCGTTGCACGTAGGGCATATCCCGGTTCCTTTGCAGTTCCGGCATTTCGCCTCATCCTGATTGAGATGGGGGTTGACTCCTGAGCCATTGCATTCAACGCATCTGCCGGACCCTTTCAGCGTCATGAACGCAAGTGAATCGCGGCATTCACCACAGACGAGGTATGGGCGGTTTCCACCGGGCATTCGCGAATCTCCGTTACAATCAGTCTTTACAAAATGCAAGCGCGAATGCAATCGCTTGCTGTTTACGGAAGAAAATCCGGTCAACGCATCGCCAGCACACTGCCCGTATTCAGCTGCGCCGCGAAAATCATATACCATGAATGGTCATGCGTACTCTGATCGGTGGTTTCTCCCTATTTACAGCCGGCGTTGTGGTTGGAAGTTTCCTGATGCAGCCCGGTTTCGCTCAGCAAAATCAGAATCCGGGGCTGCGGCTGAATCATGTCGGCATCTACACGAAGGATTTCGACGAGTCCATGCGCTTCTATACCCAGACGCTGGGCTTTCGCGAGGCGTTCTCGATCAAGGACAAGGACGGCAAGCCGACGCTCGCCTATCTTCAGTTGGGCAAGGACACCTTCATTGAGTTGGCGCCTGCCACCGCCGAGCGTCCCGCCGGACTGAGCCATATCGGCTTCTGGCCGGTGGATCTGAACGCGGCTGTTACAGCGCTGCGGCAACGCGGCGTCACGGTGGCCGATCCTCGCACCGGCTCCACCAAAACCAGCATCACGAATGTAACCGACCCCAGCGGCGTACGGCTGGAGTTGCTGGATTTCCTGCCGGGTTCATTGCCACGAATTGCCATCGATTCGTGGAAGTGAACTAAGGCGCCAGATCGAGCAGCCTGGCTGGATTCGTCCTCGACATCTCCACGATCTCAGCCTCCGATACGCCGTGCGCCATGAGCGCGCGGTACATCGCGAGCAATCCATCCGGATGCAGGGGATTGGAGGGTTGCCCAAGATCGCTCGATAAAACGACCGATGCCGGTCCCGCGGCACGGATCGCGTCCACATCCTTCCGCACCGTGGCGTCATCGAGCGGCGTGTAAACCAACTCAATATACGCGCCCATCTTCGCAGCCTGCGCGATTTCCGCGATCGACAGCGGGCCGCCCGGATTGGTCAGCGCGTGCGTGACCATGATGTGCTTCACCCCCAGGCGCTTCGCCTCCTGAATAATGAGCAGAGACTCGGCCGGGGAGGAATGCCCCGTTTCGAGCACCAGGTTGTTTTTCGCCGCGATGGCCATCACCTGCAATACCTCGGGCACTACTTTTCCATCCCTGGTAACGCGGGCAAACGGCCGCTGCTGTTTCGTTAACTTGACTTGGGCTTCGGCGTCGAAAGTGGGCAGCCAAATCACGCGCCCATAGCCGCCTTTGACCTTCGTCATCCATTCAACCGCCGCCGGATTTACGCCGCCTACGGTGAGGTCGAGCGAAATGCCGCCGAAGATTTCAATCCCCGGCACTTCCTTGCGAACGATGTACGCGAGAGAAGCGGTGGGCTCGTAGTGATTCTTAAGCACCAGGCCGCGCATTCCCCGGCTCTTTGCCAGACGCGCCAGATCGATCGCGTCGATCGATCGCGGCGTGCCGTCGGGATCGGAGTGCGCGTGCATATCGATCACGCCCTCCAGCGACTGCGCGCTGACGGGTAATCCAATCAACAGGAGCATTAACACGGATCGCATAGTTAATGAGTTAATGATAGGATTATTCGCACCTGTGAAAATCGTTTGCCTTTCGCTTGTCTGCATGGGGCTGGCTTATGGACAGCTGGGCCGGAACTACGGCCGGTCGATGGTGATCGCGCAGCAGGGAATTGCAGCTACCAGCCAGACGCTGGCGTCGCAGGCTGCGGCCCAGATCCTCGCTCAAGGCGGATCGGCGGTGGATGCGGCGATCGCCGCCAATGCCGTGCTGGCCGTGGTAGAGCCGATGAAAACCGGACTGGGTGGCGATCTGTTCGTTCTCTACTGGGAGGCGGGCAGTGGGAAACTCGTCGGTCTGAACGCTTCAGGCACCGCGCCGAAAGCTCTCTCTCCTGAGTTTCTGGCCAAGCAAGGGATCAAGACCATGCCGCCATCCGGCATTCACAGCTTCACCGTTCCGGGCGCGGTGGAGGGGTGGGCGCAGATTCACAAGAGGTACGGGAAGCTGCCCTGGAAGGAGCTGTTCCCTGCCGCTATCGCTTACGCGGAACAGGGATTCCCGGTCACCGAAGCCATTCATGAATCGTGGACGCAGTCGGTGGCGCGAATCCGGGCGAACCCGGAGTCGGTGCGCGTTTTTCTCCCCGGCGGGCAGGTGCCGAAGGAAGGGGATCTGTTTAAGAATCCGGACGTCGGCCACGCTTTACGCCTGATTGCCGAGCAGGGTCCGAGCGCGTTCTACAAAGGCGAAATCGCCGCGGCAATGCTGAAGACTTCGCAGAAGCTGGGCGGTACGATGACAGCCGATGACCTGGCCGGCTTTTCTCCCGAATGGGTAACGCCGATTTCAATCGATTACCGCGGGTGGAAAATTGCCGAGCTGCCGCCCAACAGCCAGGGCTTCGCCGCGCTTGAAATGCTGAACATTATGGAAGTCACGCCTGCATCGCCTTTCGGCGCTTTCAGTCCGGCTGAGATGCACAAGCGGATCGAAGCCATGAAGCTGGCCTACGCCGACGTGCGCCATTACAACGCCGACCCGCACAGCGCCGATATTCCCGTAGCTCAGTTGCTGTCGAAAGACTATGCGAAAGAAGCGCGCCGAGCTCATCGACCCGAAGAAGGCCCATTGCGACGTTCCCAACGGCGATCCGATCGGCAGCAACACCACCTATCTGACCGTAGTCGATAAAGACGGCAACATCGCGAGCTGGATCGAAAGCGTCTACAGTGAATTCGGCTCGGGGCTGACCGCCGAGGGCATGGGATTCATCATGCAGAATCGCGGCGCGCTGTTCACGCTGGACTCCAAATCCCCCAACGTGCTGGCAGGCGGCAAGCGCCCATTTCACACCATCATTCCGGCGTTCATGGAGCGCGGCGATCAGCACATCGGGTTCGGCATCATGGGCGGCGCGAATCAACCGCTGGCGCACGCGCAGTTCGCCTCGAACGTCATCGATTACGGAATGAATATCCAGGCGGCGCTGGAAGCTCCGAGGTTTACCAAGCTGAACGCATCCGGGTGCGATGTGTCGATCGAGGTGCGCGTACCCGCGGCTACATTGCAGCAGCTTTCCGAGCGCGGGCATGAAATCCGGATTCGGCGGGAGTATACGCAGGAGATGGGCCGTGGCCAGGCGATCCTGCATGATTCGCGAACGAAGACGAATTACGCGGCGTCGGATCCGCGGGCCGATGGCGAAGCGGTTCCGGAACCGATCGTTCGATAAGCGCGCCCAACTTGTGGCGCCGACGATCCTTGTCGTCGGCATGTTGTTCTCTAAGCGCCAAGCTTCGTCGCCAGATCCGCCATGCCGGTGGACACCACGTCGAAATCCCCCGGCTTGGGGTCATCCGCCTTGCGCGTGGGTCCGTATTCGAGAGGCCTGTGGATGAAGCCTGTCCGCAAACCGAAGCTGCGCGCGGAACCAAGATCGCCGGAATGCGCGGCGCACATCATCACTTCTTCAGGCTTCAACTCCAGCAGATCGACCGCGGTAAGGTAAGCTTCGCGATCGGGTTTGTAATGCCGGGCCAACTCGGCCGAGAGAATCAGGTCCCAGGGAATGCCGGCGTGTTTGGCCATGTCGGCCAGCAGCACGACATTGCCGTTCGAGAAAGGCGCGATAGTGTATTTCTTCTTCAGGCGCGTGAGACCGGGGACGGAATCGGACCACGGCTTCAATCGGTGCCAAACCAGGTTCCAGTGTTCCTTTTCCTCTTCGGTGAGACCCTCGATATGAAATTCCTTGAGCAGATCTTCGAGCAGCGCGCGATGCAGGTGGTCGAGGTTGGTCCACGGCATTTCGCCGCGCCGAACCTTATCCATGGAAGGCCCGTAGCCGGCACGCCAGCGATCGGCAAAGCGCGCCCAATCGATGGTGATGCCTTTGTGTTTCTCCCAAGCCTTGCCTTCTTCGATGATGGATCCGCGCCAGTCGACCACGGTGCCGAAGGTGTCGAATACGAGCGCCTTCACGGGAGGCACCGGGTCTGCGGCATCAACACAGCGTAATGCAACCGCCGCGGCACCGATCCCCACTGACTTCATCATTTGTCTGCGAGTCATGCTCGAGTCCTAATTGGGTGCGGTCGTCCCGATGTGCGTGAGGTCTTTGTTGTTCTCGAGGCAGATGTATTCCATCAGATCCCAGCCCGGCCGAAACTTCACATAGAACTTAGTCGTCCACGGCCTGGTGTACATTTCTTTGTCGTCGATGGTTGCCTCGTATGCCAGCGTCAGCGAATCGGGACGGCTGAATTTCTCAATCACGTGCAGCGCCTCGCTGGACGGGTGCCCGACATAGTCGAGCCAGGTTCTGCCGTTGAACCCGATGGTATCGACCACCAGCGTGTCATTGCCGTCATAATGACCAATCGATTCGCCCATCCAGGATGGATTCAAGGCTTCCGGACTGGTGTGCTTGCGGCCATCCATATAGATGGTGCGATACATGTGCGCGGCGCCCTCGTAGAGAATCACGACCTTGTCCGGAAGCTGGACGATCTGGAACGGATAAGGCGTACCGGTGTAGCGCGGCACGCCCGGCGGGAGGCAGTAACCCTCGGGATCGTCTTTCGAAAAGTTCGCCTTGCGCTCCTGAAAGAGCTTCAGGCCCTGCGGCGTGAAAGGAACGTCGATGGTTTTGTCGACATATTTGTTGTCGGCCCAGTCGAGCACCCAGATGGGAGCCCAGACGCCTTTGCCGCCGAGATCCACTTTGCCGTCCGGCAGGCGCGGGGCGAGCTTGGCCTTGGCTTTGCTCTCAAGCCCTGGTTTGGCGCGTTCGGCTTCGGGCGCCAAAATCTCCTGGGCGGAAAGCAACAGCGGAAGGACCGATGCGATCAGAGCCAACGCAACCGGACTGCGTCTCACGGCTTCGCGAAGACGGCCGCGTCGATGGGCACGTTGACTTTTACGTCGGCCAGTTTGTAGGCATCCTTGCCGTCGAGCCACGAGAAGGTGTAACTGAACGGGAACTTGATTCCGCCCACGTCGCGATAGTCCGCGTAATCCACTTGCGTGGGAATGCGGCCGACGGGCGACTTGCTGTAGCGCACCTCGCGCACCAGCAGGTTGGTTTTCTTGTCGAAGTACAACGTTACGAGAACGCCGTTGGGGCCGCTGCCCTGCACGACCTCGACATCGCGATCGCCAATATCCGCAGTCGCGGTGCGCAGGCCGGTCAGGGTCGTTTTGATATTCCCGGGGAACGACAGCAGGGCGTCCACGCGCACGCCGTCCAGTTCGCTGCCGCTCAACTGATACTCGGGCACCGCATTGCGCGGCGTCTTGTTCCAGCCAACTTTGCCGTCATAAACTCTGTGGGTGTCTCCACGCTCCGGGTGATCCTTGAACACGATGACCGTGCTGCGCTGATCCGGAGCTTTGGCGAAAATCTGAAAACTGCCGCCGCCGCCCAAACCTTCGTAACCGACGCTGGTTCCGGTGGCGATAAAGCTTTTCAGAGTCGCGAGTTTCTGCGCGCCGCCGAGGGCCGCAATGTATTTGTCGAGAACTTCGGCGCCTTTGGGCTCACCGGGTTGCTGCGCCACGAAGTCGTCATGTTCGTCGTTCGGCGAGCCGTAGAGCTTATCGAGAGTAATGGTATTCGCCGGAGTCTCCTTGCCGTGATGGCAGGTCCAGCAGGTGACGTTCTGCACGCCGTTAAAGTTAGCCTGATTGATTGCGCCGACCATGTTGATCATCTTGCGTGCGGTTATTTTCTGCGGCGTATCGATGACGAAGTTGGCCTTGTCGGATCCGGCGCCGGGATGGCAATCGGCGCAGTCGAGGCCGAGGTCGGCCGAAATCACGCCCATGGCGCCCATGAAATCGTCCACGGTCAGGGCTTTGAGGGCCGGGGTCGTGACGTTCTTGAATGTCTCTCCGGCGGTTTTTTGTTTCGTCGCAACCTGCGCGGAAGCCGGACCAACGAGCCCGACGCCAGCCAGCACGACTGCCGTCATGATCGCCGCGGCTGCGAGCGCAGCTCCCGACACGTTTAACTTCTTGCCGATTCTCATCATTGATTATTTATCTCGCTCTGATTTCTTCTGTTCCTGACCCGCCTGCGGGCTGCCATCGTCGGTGGATCCGGCAAACAATTTACGGCCGTCGGCCAGCTTAACATTTCTCGCATTGGCCAAATTGGAGCCATCTTTCGCCATGTAACCGTCCACAATGACCACGTCGCCGATCTTCATGGAACTTCTGGTCCATCCACGCCGCGCCAGACCATTGGGACTGCCCAACTCGAATTCCCAGTTTGTCACCGTGCCCTTATCGTCTTTCACATCCATGTAGAAACGGGCATGGGGGTTCATCCACTCGACCTTCGTCACCGTTCCGGTGAGGGCAATCGGCTTGGCATTGTCGTACTCCGCCGCGAAAGAATGATGCGCGAACACGGGCCCCGCGACCGCAAGCAAACCGAGAGATACGATCCACAAACCAAACCCGGCTTTCATCGAAAAACCTCCAAAACAACCAGAAACTCGTCGAACGACAGTATATATGACCGCTTGTTGGTATTTCAACGAAAGCTGCCTTGCGTCACATCCTTATCGAAGGATTGTACCAGGGCTTTCAGTTGTTCCAGAACCACGGGTTCGAGCAGGATTTCGTGCCCAGCCCCGGCGCAATCGTCACTGCCGCATCCACGCCGCGCCTGCGGAGGGCCCCTGCATATTCCTGGGTTAAATCCAATACTCTTCACTTAACGATCCTGATAGCCGCGCAGATTTCGATGACGGGCAAGCGCTTGTAACCGCGGCGCAATGGGTAGTTGCTCATCTTTCGCTTGACCCCTCGGGGATTGCGGC
>Ga0070733_10001089_pt1 | contig 20647 bp, 15 predicted proteins | sample Coa_R1_9_FD_66450 | JGI IMG/M metagenome (GOLD analysis project Ga0070733, IMG submission 66450) | Surface soil microbial communities from Centralia Pennsylvania, which are recovering from an underground coalmine fire - Coalmine... | ecosystem: Environmental > Terrestrial > Soil > Unclassified ... | reverse complement strand
AGCGACGATGAGGGAGGCCTGCAGAGTTGGAAAATAGACGATCACCCGAATGATGGCGCCGCCGCGACGGAAGGCTTCGAGCGACAAAGCGACAATCATGCCGAGAACGAAAACCGTCGGAATGGCGAGAACGCAATAGTAGAGGGTGTTGCCGATGCATTGCAGGACCAGCGGGTCGGTAAAGGCGCGCCGCCAATTGTCGAGCCCGGCGAAGCGCGCCGGCGCCAGGACGCCGTCGTTCTGGAAGGTCAGATAGAACAGCCAGACGACCGGCGCCGCCAGAAAGGCGATGAAGAAAACAAGGATCGGCGCAAGAAAACCGTAGGCAATCAAGTCGCGACGCCAAGCCGCCTTCCTTTGCCGCTTCCGATGTTCAGTCGCCGACAAGGACATGGAAGGCGCCGCAATCAGCAAAACTCGCCCCGGGCCAAACGGCGGGCGAGCATGCGCTCGCGCCGCCTCGTCGAGATGGCGAACGTCAAACCAGTTTATCGATGATCGCGCCCATTTGCGCGATCGCGTCCTTTCCGGTGAGGTTTCCAAGGTAAGCGTTTTCGGCCACCGGCCAGATCTGTTGAAGCATCGTGAGGATCTTCGGATGCGGCTGCACGCCCTTCACCCGCGGCACGAACTCCTTTTGGATTTTCTGCATGGGCGGTTTGTCCGCATAGAGCTGATTGACAATATCGGTCCGCACGACCTGGAGGTTGACCTCGCCGGCGAAGCGGCCGACCTCAGGCCCCGACGCCCAGTGCTTTATGAAAGCCCACGCCGCGTCTTTGTTCTTGCTCGCTGCGGCGATAGAGAGAATTCCAAAGTTGCCCATCACGGTTTGGGCTTTGGGACCCGGCGGCGCGTAGGCGACGTCCCATTTGAAGGCCGGAGGTTTCGCCAGAAGCTCATTAATCTGAGGCGTTTCGCCGTGATAGATGGCGATCTTTCCTGCTTTGAACAGGTCGAATTGGCCTTGCCAATCCACGCTGCCGACAGGCGGGGTTAGCTTGGCCTTGTGCAGGTCGATCAGAAATTGCATGGCGTCTTCCGCGTCCGAAAGACCGTTGCCGCTCCAGTTTTGGTTTAGGATGTCCGCGCCCGCGTTGTGGATGTACGGGAACCAGTCCCAGAATGCGAAGTCGGAGACTTTCGTGCGCAGGGAAACGCCGTATGTGTCGCCCTTCGTGGTCGCCTTGGCGGCGGCGAACATATCGGCGTATGACTTCTGCCAAGAATTTGCGACGCCCGCGGCATTGAGGAGATCGAGATTGAGAAAGATGTTGTACACAGCGCCAAGAACGGGCACGCCCCAGACGCCCTTCGATGACTTCGCAAGGTCCCAGGCGAACGGCGCGATCGCATCGTGCTCCGATTTCCAAGCCGGATCATTCACGAGGGGCGTCATGTCCTGCAGAAGGCCTCGTTGGGCGTAGGCCGGATAGACGAGATCCACTAGATACAAGACGTCGGCCGGCGAACCTGAGGCGAATCCGGCAGTGAGCTGGGCGTTCATATTGGCCCAGTCATAGGTCGTGAACTCGACCTGAACGTCTGGGTTGGTCTTGTTGAAGTCGGATATGATTTCCGCTTCGAACTTCGCCTCATCGGCGGAGTGCGGGCCCTTGATCATCGTGATCTTGCCGGACAGCCCGGCCGCCCACGCTGAGTCGGCGCTCAGAACGTAAGGAGCAGCGATCGAGCCGCCCAACAAGTTGAAGAATTGCCGTCGGCTGTAGTCCCCGATACGCGTCGCAGACATGAGCGCTCCTCCTTATGCCGTCTCCGCGCGACTCCAACTGCGACGGGCGATGCGCCGCCCGCCACGGGGAGGGGCCGCGTGGTCGTCTCCCCGGTCACAGTTTGTATTTAACGTTACACATCGGAAGGCTGTCAAGCGGCTTCCTCCGCCGATCTGTTACGGCGCAGAGACGACTGCGAATTTCGCCCTCGCCTCGGCCGGAGATTGCCGAAACCGGCTGGTTCTCGAAGACAGATCGTACATCGAGAACGAGCGGGATACGAAATCATTCGAAAGCCGACGCCCTCGCCTCGGCCCCGAGGTTTCCTTGACAGCCGACTTTCTCGATATGTATCGTTACATAGAAAGGGAGGATTCCTGGTGGCGATTTCATCCGAGCTGATGAAGACCTTGTATACGGCTGTGTTGTCGGACGTGATGGACGAGATGGGCTACATGAACCAGGCGCTGCGTCCCTTCGTCAGGCCGCTCGACGAGACGGCGTCGTTCTTTGGCCGCGCCCGCACCGGCCTTTACGCCAACGCCTATTCCGTACTCGAGGGTGAGAACCCGTACGAGCTCGAAATTCGCCTGTTGGATGACCTTGAACCGGGAGATGTCCCCGTCATCGCATGCCATGGTCCAACCGACCGCATGGCGCCGTGGGGCGAGCTTTTGACCACCGCGGCGATCGCGCGCGGCGCCGTTGGCTGCGTCACGGATGGCCTAGTGCGGGACGTCCGTCACATCCGGGCAATGAAATTTCCGGTTTTTCACGGCGGCATCGGCCCGCTTGATAGCAAGGGCCGTTGCCGGATGATTGAGATGGATCGACCGATCGAATGCGCGGGCGTGAGAGTGTGCGCCGGCGATACGGTCGTGGGCGACGTCGACGGCGTCGTGATCGTCCCGCAGGCGATCGCCGACGACGTATTCAGCCGATCGATCGATAAGGTTTCGCGCGAGAACCGCACGCGTGACGAACTTCGAGCCGGCCGGCTTCTCTCTGAAGTCTACGAAAAGTATGGGGTCCTCTGACGCGTCAAGCAGGCTTCGGCTATTCGACAGCGCTCAACGGAACGAAATCGTTGTGGGGCAAATGATCGTCAGCGGCGTTCCTCAGAGGTCCGATCGCTCCTGGCCCGGCTCTTCGCCGGCGGCCATGGCCGAGCCTTTCCGGGGCGTCCGCTTCGCGGTCGATACGGGAGGCACTTTTACCGACCTCATTGTCGGCAATCCTGACGGCAGCCTCGAAATGCACAAGGCGGCGACAACGCCGGCAGATCCCGCCGCCGGCGTCATCAACGTCGTGAAAGCGGCCGCGGATGCGTCGAATATGAACCTTTTGGACTATCTCGGCCGAGCCGAGGTTCTCGTCCATGGCACGACGCATGCAATCAACGCCATCGTCACCGGGCGCACCGCGCGAACCGCTTTCCTGACCACCGCCGGGCACCCCGATACCCTCGTTTTTCGCGAAGGAGGCCGACAAGACGCGTTCAACTTCACGATCCCATACCCGGCGCCCTTCGTGCCGAAGGCGCTGACCTTTGAGGTCGACGAACGGATGCTGAGCGACGGATCGATACGACGCCCGCTTGACGACGCGCAAGTCGTTGCCTTGCTGGGTCAGATCGCCAAGCTCAAGGTAGAAGCGATCGCGGTGTGCCTTTTGTGGTCGGTCGTCAATCCCGAGCACGAGCTCGCCGTCGGGTCCTTGATCGAGCGCCATTTGCCGGGGCTTCCGTACACGCTGTCGCATCGGATCAACCCGTCGATCCGCGAATACCGCCGCGCGATGTCGACGGCTCTGGACGCCTCGCTCAAGCCGATCATGGGCGCCTATATGAGCGGGCTCGATGCGCGGTTGAGAGACGCTGGCTTCAAAGGCCGTCTTCTGATCGTGACGTCGCAGGGCGGCGTAATGGACGCCGCCGAAGTCGCTCGCTCGCCCGTTCACCTGATTAATTCGGGGCCGAGCATGGGGCCAGTCGGCGCGAGGGCTTACGGCTCGACCGGACAAGATGAGACGCTCATTGTCGGCGACGCCGGCGGCACCACTTTCGACGTTTCGGTGGTGCGCAACGGCCGCATTGCGCGAACGCGCGAGACATGGCTCGGCAAACCTCTATCGAGCCACATGACGGGCATGCCGTCGGTTGAGACCAAGAGCATCGGCGCCGGCGGCGGTTCGATCGCCTGGGTCGACATCGGCGGCCTTCTTCACGTCGGGCCGATCAGCGCGGGCGCAGTCCCAGGACCGGCGTCCTATAGTCGGGGCGGCACGCGACCCACGGTCACCGACGCGGCGGTCGCGCTCGGCTACATCGATCCAGCGCATTTTCTTGGCGGCCGCATGAAGCTCGACAGAGCGGCGGCTGAAGCCGCGATACGACGGGAGGTCGCTGACCCGCTGGGGCAGGGCGTCGAAACCGCCGCGGCCGCGATCGTTGCGCTCGCCAACGAGCATATGGTGCAGGCGATCTTGGACATCACTCTGAGCCAGGGGATTGACCCGACCGCGGCGACGTTCGTCGCAGGCGGCGGCGCCGCGGGCCTTGGTTGCGTCGCGATCGGCCGACGTCTTGGCTGCAGAAGCATCCTCGTTCCCGAAACGGGCGCCGCTCTCGCCGCCGCCGGAGCTCTGATCTCCGACCTGACCTCGTATCATCAGGCGGTGTTCCACACGACCAGCGGTTGCTTTGACATTGAGGGCGCTAACGCCGTCCTGGCGACGTTGGAGGAGCGATGCAACGCCTTTGCAAGGGCGATAGGCCCAGACGCGGAGCTTGTGGGAATCGAATGGGCCACGGAGGCGCGTTACCCCGACCAGGCTTGGGAGATCGAAGTGCCGTTGCGGCGAAGCCGGTTTGCCTGCGGGGCCGACGTCGACGCCCTCATCGAGGACTTCCACCGTACTCACCAAAACATCTTCGCCGTCAGCGACCCGGCGTCTCCGATAGAAACAATCGGCTGGAGCGCCACGGTCCGCTGTCGCATTGGATCGCCGGCCGCGGGGCGAATCCGAGCCGCCAAGCCCAGCGGAGAACTTTCGGACCGCCGGGCCTATTTCACCCGGACCGGATGGACAAACGCCAAAGTTCGGGGCTTCGAGACGCTGCCGGAAGGCGTCGCCGTCGAAGGCCCCGCGATCATCGAATCCAGCTTTACATCCATCGTGATCGATCCGGCCGCTAAAGCGCGACGAGACGGTAGAGGGACGTTGGTCATCGAATTTAGCGATTAGGAGACGAAAGTGGCGGATACCGGCGCCGCGACGATGGGCGGCACGCAGCTTGCGGTCTTGACGGCGCGCTTCGAGGGGATCGTGCGCAAGATGGCGAATACGCTTCACAGGACCGGCCGCTCCGGCATTCTCACGATTGCCCGCGACTTTTCCTGCGTCATTTTAACGGCGCGCCACGAACTGCTGACGGCTGCGGATAGTCTGCCAATCCACACTTTGCGCGGGCCGGAGGTCATGTCTCGGACGATGACCGACAATCACAAGACGCTACGGCGCGGCGACGCCTTCTTGCATAATTCGCCCTACCACGGTTGCACTCATCCGGCCGATCACAGCATCCTTGTTCCTGTAATCGACGACGACGACGTACACCGATTCACGGTGCTCGCGAAGGGCCACCAAGCCGATTGCGGCAACGCGCTGCCGACCACCTATATGGGCGCCGCCAAGGATGTTTATGCTGAAGGCGCGTTGATTTTTCCCGCCGTTAGGATTCAGTCGAATTTCGAGCACGAGATGGACGTTGTCCGGATGTGCCGGACCCGCATACGCGTGCCTGAACAATGGTGGGGGGACTATCTTGCGACACTTGGCTCTGCGCGAGTCGGCGAGCGCGAGATTTTGGCTCTAGGTCGGGAGGTCGGATGGGAGACGCTCGAGGCCTATGTCCAACAGTGGTTCGACTATAGCGAGAAGCGAATGGCGGCGGTTATTCGATCGATGCCGAAAGGACGATTGACGCGCTCGAGCCGACATGACCCGTTCCCCGGCACTCCGGCCGACGGCGTCGAAATCAAGGCCACAGTCGAAGTCGATCCCGCAGCCGCCCTCATCGAAGTCGATCTTCGCGACAATCCAGACTGCATGGAGAATGGACTGAATCTTTCGGAAGCCTGCGCCCGTTCAGCGCCGATGATCGGCGTCTTCAATTCAATCGACCACACCGTTCCAAAGAACGAGGGCAGCTTTCGCCGGATTCGCGTCGTTGTGCGCGAAAATTGCGTCGTCGGCGTCCCGAGGCATCCGACGTCATGCTCGGTCGCCACCACCAATCTGGCTGATCGCGTGGCGAACCCCGTTCAATGCGCGATTGCGGAGCTCGCTGATGGACTTGGGATGGCGGAGGCGGGGGCCTGCATCCCGGCGTCCTCGGGGGTGATCTCGGGCATCCGTAATGGCGAGCCATTTGTTAACGAGGTTTATCTTGGGTGCACCGGCGGCGCCGGCGCTCCGACCACCGATGGTTGGTTGACAATCATGCATGTTGGCAACGCCGGCATGTGCTACCAAGACTCGATCGAGATTGATGAGCTTCGGCATCCTATCTTGGTTCATGCGCGCCGCCTGATTCCGGACACCGAGGGACCTGGCCGTTTCCGCGGCGCGCTGAGCGCCTATTCCGAGTTTTCGCCGCTCGGCGGCGATATGACAGTCGCTTATGTCAGCGACGGCAATCGCAATCCGGCGAAGGGCGTGCGGGGCGGTCTGTCCGGCGGCGCCTCGTCACAGTTTCTCAGGCGACGAAACGGCGCGCTCGAACCAAAGCCGGGATGCGCGGAAGTTGTTGTCGCCGCCGGCGAGGCGATGGTCTCGATCAGTTGCGGCGGCGGCGGCTACGGGTCGCCGCTCGAACGTTCGACGGCATTGGTGATTGATGACGTGCGCGAAGGCTGGGTCAGCCGCAGTCGCGCCGAAGTGGTCTATGGCGTCGCTCTTACCGACGACCTAGAACTCGACGAGGCGATGACGGCTCGGCGGCGTGCGGGCGAAAGGCCGCCGCCCGCGAGCGGGTGAGAGAAAAGTCTGGCAAGGAGCCGTTTCATCAATGCAGGAGGGCAGGCTCGCATGGCCGAAAACAAGGCGCGCGTGACGCTGACCGAGATCGCCGCCGCGGCCGATGTTTCAGTGACAACCGCGTCCAACGTCGCAAATGGTCGCCTCGAATTTATGTCCGCGGCCACGCGCGAACGCGTGGAGGCGATCATGCGAGAGCTCAACTACCGGCCAAACGAAGGCGCGCGCGGCTTAAGACTTTCACAACGACGAGCGATCGGATTGATCGTCGTTGACGATTCTCCACGGTTTCTCGCCGACCCGATGAACACCAATATCCTTGCCGGATTTTCCAACTACCTTAGCGTAAACGGCTTCGGCCTCCTGATTGCGGGCATCCCTCTCGCCGCAATCGACGACGCCCATCTTTTGCGACGGCATCAGACGGATGCGCTATGCGTCATTCCCTCTGGCGCGGCCGCCGAGCGAAAGCGACTTTATCTCAGATTGAGAGACACCAATCAGCCAATCCTAATCTTCCAGGATGACGCGCCGCACTTCCTAGAGGACGCCCTTTCGATCCGCCAGGACGATCGCCGCGCCGGCGAGCTGATTGCGGCGCGGGTTATTGAGCGAGGAGCGCGCCACCTCGTGCTTCTGACGCCGTCGCAACAGTGGCCGGCTATGGCGGAGCGCCAGGAAGGCATCGCCGCTACAATAAAGGCCTCGGGCGCGGAGATCCGATTTGGAATTGTCGTATGTGGGAGTGAAAGCATCGTAGATACGCAACTGGCGATCGGGCGCTATGTCGACCGAGAGGGTCTGCCAGATGTGTTCATGGGGGGAAACGACCAGATGGCAATTGCGGCGATGACCTGGGCTCTCGACCGCCATCTCTCGATACCCGCAGACCTCAAGATCACCGGATTCAACGGCTTCGACTTCGCGCAATATGTCCGGCCGCAGCTCACGACGATTGTTTCGCCCGCTTATGAAATGGGGAAGAAGGGCGCGACGCTTCTTCTGAAACGTCTGTCCAAAGGGGCTTTCGACCAATCGGGCCTAGTTCTCGACGTCGCGCTTCAGCCGGGAGATTCCGACTAGCCCAGGGAGGGCCTGGCTGAGGCCGCGCGAAAGTTCCCTCGTGCGCGAGCGAGTGGTTCAATCAAGGTGCAAGCCCGCGCTCGGCCCACGTCGGATCTTCTGCCCAGCGGCGCGCCTGCTGCGGCCTCAGGGTCACAGGATCTATCGGCAAACTTTCGCACAATGTCGACTGCGCCTTCCAGCAATTTCGCAGCTCCGAAAAGACGCGCTTCGCTCAGTCGTGGTCCAAAAATCTGAAGCCCTACGGCAAGCCGTCCGAGGTGGGAACTCGGTGGACAGGAGAGCGTGAAGAGAAGGGGCCCAGACCCAAACAAGGCTCTCGTGATTCAATGGCGTGATTGAAGGCTGGAGGGGCCAAAGACGGAATCCGAGGTCGCGGCCGATCGGTCCGCAACAATTATTAACCGCTCCTCCACAGAACGAGGTTGATCGCTTCAACTCCCGTTCGAGGGCGCCGAAATCATATTTGAGCTGCGGAGCGAATATGATCAATCGTGAGGATCGGGCGTTGAACGGATTGTGGTCGATCAAACAGCGCGGTCGCCATAAGGTATTGATATTTTGGTAATTTGTGTTCGATGAGTGTATCGCTGGTGCTACCTGCAAGTTGCCTGCGGGACTATTCCGCCCTGTCACTATCGCTCAGTGAGAATCGCCAGGACGCTCGGCAGGTCACGGTATTCTTTTCATCCCAAGCTGCTAACGCATCGGTGGGGTACAAAACGGTTTTCCCGATCTTTATGAAAGTTGGCCCAATACGCATGGCGCGCCAGTTTCGAAGCGTGCCAACTGAGATCCCACTGCGGTAACGCTCGGCGACCTCCTCAGGAGTTAGAAACTTAGTATCACTCATCCGATCTCACCAAGCGCCGATCGATATCCCGCTCCCTCGGACAGCCACGGCTTTGGGCACGGTCTCGCATGATCGGAGAGAAGAGCAAACGAGGAGTGAGTTAAAGAGGCGAGTCGCCAGTGTCTTGGAATCGGATGCTTCCGAATAGAGAAGGCGGAAAATGCCCAAGCCACTCACAGAGATTGCACGGGGCGAGCGAAATGAAGGAAGCAGAATTTTGGGATCAACCCGGCGCGGGTAGAATTTCGGAATAGCGGCCGCAAGTCTGGCAAGGATCTGCCAGATTGAAGAACGCTGCTAGAGCGATGCGCAATGGCTGCCCCAATTCAGCTAAAAGGATCGAACGGAAAGTGATCACGATTCGCGAAGGGCGCGTAGTGACGTTGAAAGGTCCTGCATCCACAATGGCCGCGGCCGGCTTAGCGGTCGATCTGGTCGCGGTCCTGGTGACTGTTACCGATGGCGAGCCGCGAGCCTTGACCATTCGCGATGGGTTGTGACTCCCCTCCGGTCCTTTCCAACTCGCCGACCGCTCCTTTGCAATCGGGGCCAAGGGCGTGGGTCGAGCGGCAAACCGGCCATCCCCTCGGCTATGTCGAGCAGCTCTATACCTTCGCCGACCGAGATCGAGTAGGCGAGGGGCCCGAGCAATTCAACGCCCCGGCCGAGACGATCATTCATATTGTTCTAAAGGGTTGCGGCGTTCGCTGCGACAAGGACTCGCCAGACAGCCGGCCGAGCGGTTCTATAACAAGGACTCAGAAGCGGCAGCGGCGCGACATATCAGGAGATGACGATGACGGAACCGAGAGCGGCGTCCGAGCGAGAAAAATCGCTGTTCGGCGTCGATGAAACCTGGCTTCGAGGGCGTCGCGAGGCGATCATCGAACCTGACCTTCCGATCGTCGATCCCCATCATCATCTGTGGGATCGCGGGTCGCGTTATCTTCTGGACGAATTCTCAAGCGACATCGAAACCGGCCACAACATTCGCGGCTCCGTTTTTGTGCAATGCGACTCGATGTATCGCGCCGACGGCGATCCGGATTTCGCGCCCGTCGGCGAGACCGAATTCGTCAATGGCGTGGCGGCGATGAGCGCAAGCGGCGGCTATGGGCCGGCTCGGATTTGCGCCGGCATCGTCGGTTTCGCCGAGCTTCGCCTCGGCGCGCGGGTTGACGCGGTGCTGGAGGCCCATCTGCGCGCCGCAGGCGAGCGATTCAAAGGAATCCGCGGCCGTTCCGTGTGGGACGCCGATCAGACCATCAAGGGCTCGTCCAAAGACTTCCCGAAGGGCCTTCTGCTCGATGCGACGTTTCGCGAAGGCTATGCGCGTCTGTCTCGTTACGGCCTCTCCTTCGATTCCTGGCTCTTTCATCCGCAAATTCCGGAACTCGCCGATCTCGCGGGGAAGTTTCCCGAGACGCCCGTGATCCTCGATCATATCGGCGCCCCCTTGGCGATCGGCGTCTATGCGGGCAAGAAGGACGCGGTCTTCGCCGAATGGCGGCGCAACTTGGCGGAACTCGCCCGCCGCCCCAACGTCGTCGTGAAGCTCGGCGGTCTGGCGATGCATCTGTTCGGCTTCGATCTCGACTCGGCGCATCGCGCGACGCCGGCCTCGTCGGAAGAATTGGCGAGCGCGTGGCGTCCTTATGTGGAGACCTGCATCGAGATATTCGGGGCCGACCGCTGCATGTTCGAGAGCAACTTCCCGGTCGACAAGCGCGGCGTGAGCTACGCTGTGCTCTGGAACGCCTTCAAACGGCTGGCGGCGGATTGTTCCGCTGACGAGAAAGCCGCCTTGTTCAAGGACACGGCGAGCCGCGTGTATCGTCTGGCGCTGTAGAACCTCGGTGACGACCAAAGACCGTCTCGCGCTTGCCCAATCGACGCTCCCCGCGTCCTCTAAGCGAGGTAGCATTGCTCGGCGATGCGAGCCTCGGTCAGATCGTCGCCAACCAATTCACGGACGATCTCGCCATGACGGAAGATCAGAACCCGGTGACACAGGTGAGCCAGTTCCTCGTATTCGGCCGAGGCGATGAGAACCGCGGCGCCGGCCGCGGCGACTTCCGCGATGATTTGCAGAATCTGCTTGCGTGAGCCGATGTCGACGCCTTGCGTCGGCTCGTGCAACAAGAGCGTCAGGGGACTGGTTTGCAACCATTTCCCCAACAACGCTTTTTGCTGGTTGCCGCCGCTTAACGTCTCCAGCAGTCGGTCCGGGTTGGCAGGGCGAACGTGAAAGCGGTCGAGGACGCTCTGCGCCGCCGTCCTTTCAGCGCGGTGGCGAAGCCGCCCGCTCTGCACGAAATGCGCGCCGTTGGTCATCGCGATGTTCTCGAGCAGGGTCGCTTTCGGAATTCCGCTCTGGCGGCGTCGATCCGCCGGCAAGAAGGCCATGCGCGCTTCGGTCGCGCTCCGCGGCGTCAATACGGCAAGCATCTTGCCTTCGACGGCGACTGCGCCTGCCGCCGCAACCTCGGCGCCGAAGAGGAGATAGGGAATTTCGTCATGGCCCATGCCGAGAAGACCGGTCAATCCAACGATCTCGCCTTGATGAATGGCGAAGGAGACATCTTTCGCCATTCGGCCGGAAAGATTTTTCGCCTCGAGAATGCGATGTCCCTTGGCGACCGAGCGGGTCGGATATAGCGCGTCCAATTCGCGCCCAAGCATCGCCGTCACCAGCTTGCGTTGGTTCGTCGTCGCCGTGGCGACGGTCTCCACCAGTCGCCCATCGCGCAAGATCGATGCGCGGTCGGCGATGGCCATCACTTCGTCCAACCGATGGCTGACGAAGATCACGGCTGAGCCGCGACGAGCCGCTGCACGGATCGCCGTGAAGATATTCTTGACGGACGGGCCGGGCAGGAACGCCGTCGGCTCATCAAGGATAAGAACCTCGCCGCGTTCATGATCCATTTCCTGGATCGCGCGCGCAAAGCCGATAAGGGCGCGTTCCGCCGGGGGAACATCGCGCACCAACATATCCGGATCGATGTCGAGGTGCATTTCGGCGAGAATCGCCTTCGCCGCGCGGCGTTCGTCGCGCCACAGCAGGCGGCCATAGCGCGAGGTGCGATATCGGCCGACGCGAAGATTCTCCAGCACCGTCATGGTTCGGACGACGCCGACGTCCTGATGTAGGAAGCGCAATCCCAATCCGCCGGCCGCTCCCGGCCTGATCGGCAGGGGAACCGGTTCGCCCCGCATAAAGACCTCGCCGGCGTCGGGCATGTGATAGCCGGAGAGGATCTTGATCAGCGTCGACTTGCCCGAGCCATTCTGGCCGATCAGCGCATGGACCTCGCCCGCGCGGACGGCAAGATCGACCGACGACAGCACCCGCACTCCCTGAAAGCTCTTGGTCAGGCCGCGAAGCTCGAGGAGCGGGGCGCTTTTGTCCGTCATGGATCGGCTGATCTTGGCGATGTCGCCTTGGCTACTTCAGGCCCCAGAGCTTGCCGTATTGCGCGGCGAAATCTCCGCCGAACAATTCATTCTCGTCGTTGGAGACGTCCTTGAGATTGTCCTTTACGAAGAGCCGTAGCGGAATTTGCTCGTCGACGGCGGGGAGGCCGAGCATGCCGCGGGCCACTTCATCGAGCGCCGCCCAGCCCAACCAGACTTCCGGTTCGCCGACGTCGGCGATCTGGACGTTGCCTTGACGGATCCAGTCGAGGTTGCTTGGAACGGCGTCGGAGCCGATCACTTCGACGGGGTCGCTGAAGTTCGCAGCTTTGATCGCAGGCACGACATAGATCGCCTGCGCGTCATAAGTCGGCAGCACCATGGTGATGTCCGGGCTGCGACGCAAAAGGGTCTGCGCCAATTGGCCGAGCTTCACGCCGAGATTGCCGACTTGCGTATCTTGAACCGTCACGGCGCAATCCGGGCACTTCGTCGAAAACTCCTTCTGCATGCCTTCGACGCGCGAGACCTCGCCCGGAAATTCATTGTCGCCGAGGATCAGCACATGCGCCTTGCCGCCCGATTTGGCGATGGCGTAGTCGGCCTGGAGCTGACCCGAGTGAAAGAAAGAGATGCTCACATGAGAAAAAGTGCCGGGCACCAGCGCCGCGGTCTTATCCGCCGTCACAGCGTCGATCACCGGGATTTTCGCTTTCAGCGCGTCGCCTGTCGGTCCCTTCATCAATTCCGGCGAAGCGCCGATGGTGACGATGCCGTCGGCGTGTTGGCTCACGGCCTGCGCCATGCCGCGGTTCCATTCCGAGACGTCGCCCTTGCCGTCGAACAGCGAAGTCTCGACGCTCGCAGCTTTCGCCGCCGCTTCAACGCCATGGGCAATCGTCGCGACGAAGGGAACGGCCATCGTCGAGGTGATGATCCAGATGTGCTTACCCTTCAACTTGCCCATGTCGAAGGCTTCGCCCGGCGCGACGAATTGCGGCTTGGCCATCGCTTTATCGACCTCGGCCTTCGCGTCGGCAAGTCCATCCGCTTTGGCGGCGGAAATTTGCGCCGACGCCGAGGCGATGATTGCCGCGACCGTCAGCGCGCTCGACAAGCGACGCCAAGATAGCGAATGTTGATGCAATGTTTCCATGATCCAGTCCCTCCTACTTGCCAAGAGTGAAAGCGGTCGATCCAAGAATCCTTGTTCGTATCTCTCCCCAATCGACGCGTGGTCACGCGGCCTGGTCGCGCGCGACGAAGCGCGCGAAAGTGACCGCGATCAGCAGCGCGACGCCGTTGAACATTTCCTGTACCCAGGATGAGGTGCCCAAAAGCTCCAGGCCGGTGACGCCGGTCACCAGCAGATAGAGGGCGACGACCGTGCCCCAGGCGTTAAAGCGCCCTGGCTTGATCGTCGTCGCGCCGAGAAAGGCGGCGGCATAGGCAGGCAGCAGGAAGCTCGGTCCGACCGACGGGTCGGCGGCGCCCAATTGTCCCGCGGTGCAGACGCCGGCGGCCGCGCTGATCGCCCCTGAGGCGATGAAAGCCAGGAAGCGCAACCGGTCGACGCGGAGGCCGACGAGACGGGCGGCTTCCCGGCCTTCTCCGACGAAGAAAAGGTAACGGCCGACCGGCGTGTGCTCGTAGATGTACCAGAGGATGACGGCCAGCGCGAAGGCGAGATACACCGGCACGGCCAAGCCGAAAATCTGATATTGGACGAAATCGACCAAAGGCTGAGCGACGCTATTGAGAATCTGCCCACCGGACACGGCCAATGTCAGGCCGGTCAGGATCGTCGACGTGCCGAGCGTCCCGATGAAGGCGTTGACGCCGATGCGCACGACGAAGAGCCCGTTCAAGGCGCCCGCGAACACGCCGACAAGAACCGTCGCCACGACGACCACGAGCAACGGCCAATGAAGCTCGCCTGTGAAAAACGCCGTCAGCACTGCGGCGCAACCGAGCATGGAACCGATCGACAAGTCGAATTCGCCTGTCGTCAGCGGAAGTGTCAGACCAAGAGCGAGAATCATCAAAACGGCTTGCGAACTGACGATTGTCCTGAAATTTCCAAGGGTGAAGAAGGTTCTGGGCAAGAGAACCGAAAATCCGACGACAAACAGCGCCAGGGCGATGACGACGGCGTAGCGATAGATCACGAGCCGGGCGCCTCGCTCTCTGCCCGACGTCCTTCTCGCGGGTCGCCCAGGGCGTGTGGGGCTCATGGATTGGCCGGCCAATGCGACATCCTCGAAGACTTTCTCGATCGGCGTCTGATCCCGCCGATCTGAGCCATTGTCCGCCAATGGGGCCTGAGGCGCGCTTCCCATCGTCTATCCGTTTTCCATCGACTGCGCAGTCCCTTTGATGCCTCTTGGAGGAGGCGATGCAATCGCAAGCGCCAAATGTTTCATACGTCGGCCCGTCCCGATTTTCCGCCGAGTTCGGCGATCACATCCTGCGACGTCATGACGTCGGCGAACTGGCGGTCCATGTCGAAGAGGCTGATCGCGTGCGAAATCGGCAGCCGATCGAACACCGCGTCGGCGGGGACGATGGTGCGGAAATTATAGGAGGCGGAATCGAAGACCGTCGCGCGGACGCAATTGCTGGTCGCGCCGCCAAGCACGATGAGCGTGTCGACGCCGCGATCGATGAGGTAGCCCAAGAGGGGCGTTCCATGAAACCCGCTCGGCTTTTTCTTCACGAAAACGATATCGCCGGACTTCGGGCCGACTTCCGGCAGAAGATTCGCTCCTTCGGTCCCCTCAAGGCACCAGTCCGGCCGCTTAAAAAAAGCGCGTTTGCGCGCATAGACGCCGATGTCGGCGCCGCTGGGGTCGAGAGCGAAGCGAGTCAGGAAGACCGGCATGCGTACTGCCCGGGCGGCGTCAAGGATCAACGCGATGCGATCGACCGCGGCCCAGCCAATTTCTCCGCACGAAGAAGGATAGCGTTCGTCGTTCACGCCGCGCTCGCCGACCATGTACCTCTGGCAATCGATCGCGACGACCGCGGGCTTCGCGCCGAAGCCCATCCGCAGCCCGAAGCGGCCGCACGCGAGCACCGCCCGGTCGGCGTCGGTCAGATAGGCGTCCCACGGTTTGTCGTTCATGTCATTTCTCTTGAGCGTCTTCCGGCGTTCGACGATGAGTCGCATGCCAGTGACGTGCGACGTCGATCCGTCTGCAGACCCAGACCCGATCGTGTTTCAGAATATGATCGAGAAAGCCGGCCAGGGCTCTGGCGCGGGCCGGCCGACCGGCGATGCGCGGGTGGAGGCCGACCGACATCAGGAGAGGCGCTTGCCCGCCCTCTTCATAAAGTTGGTCGAAGGTCGCCTTGAGATAGATCTCGAAATCGGCGGATGTCCCGAAGCCGGGGGCTTGAGCGAACTTTCCGTCATTGGCGTCCATCGTATAAGGCACGACGAGATGGGTCTTGCCCGCGACCTCAACCCAATAGGGCAACTCGTCATTGTAGGCGTCGGAATCGTAAAGAAAGCCGCCCTCTTCAACCAGGAGCCGGCGGGTGTTTTCGCTGGGGCCATAGCGGCAGTACCAACCGAGCGGACGCTCGCCGGTGGTCTTGGCGATCGAGGCGATTGCGCGGGCGATGCGCTCGCGCTCTTCCTCCTTGCTCAAGCGGAAATGCTCTTCCCAACGCCAACCGTGGCAACAGACGTCATAGCCGGCGGCCGCGATCGCTTCGGCGACGTGAGGGTTGCGCTCCAGCGCCAGCGCGCAGCCGAAGATGGTGGCCGGCAATCGCCTCTCGCCGAACAGACGAAACAGCCGCCAGATTCCAACGCGACTGCCAAATTCGTACATCGTCTCGAAAGCGAGGTCTCGCCGTCCGGTGGGGACCCGGCCGCCGGGCGCTTCGGCGAGGCCGAGCTCGGTGCGGCCGTCGCTCTCTGTGGCTGTATATTCCGACCCCTCCTCGTAGTTGATCGCAAATTGAACGGCGATTCGGGCGCCGCCCGGCCAGCGCGGGTGAGGGCGCTTGTCGGCGTAACCGACCAGGTCGCGCGGCCGCGCGTCAGGCGAGGACGGCGCGTTCATGGCGGGCCATCCTCCTCGGAGGAAGGGCGGATCGAATCGCAACCGGAAAAGGGCAATCGTCCCGCCGCGCGCAATTCTTGAAGAATCTCGCGACGATGTTGATCGATGCGACCGCCGGCAAAACGGATGGCGCCGGGCGTTCGAGACAGAAGCGGGAAGACATTCTGCATCCGAACCGGCCCGAGATCTTCGTCCTCGACCGTCGTGATGGATTTCCGCGCGAGGAACTGCGGGTCGTGGAAAATCTGTTCGATATCGTAGATCGGGGCGACAGCCGCCTCGGTTTTTTCAAAAGTCTCGACAACTTCGGCAAGATCACGCCGGGCGATCCAGCCGCCGACAATCGCGTCGATCTCCTCGACGTGCCGGACGCGGTCGGCGTTGGTCTGAAAGCGAGGGTCGTCCGCGGCGGACTTTCCGCCGGTCAGTTCAAGTACGCGCCTGACGATGCTCGGCGCCGCCGCCGAGAGAGCGACCCATCTTTTGTCGCGAGTGCGATAGGCGTTGCGCGGCGCGTTGTTGACCGACCTGTTGCCGGTTCGGTTCTGGATGATTCCCAACTGGTCGAATGTGATCGGCTGCGGTCCAAGCAAAGCGAAAATTGGTTCGTAGATCGCAAGATCGATATATTGACCGCGGCCGCCGCCGCGAATGTCGCGCTCATAGATGGCGAACATAGTTGCGAAGCAGCCGAAATAGGCGGCGATTCCATCGGCGAGACCGAAGGGCGGGAGAGTCGGCGGCCCGTCGGCCTGGCCGGTGATATGGGCGAAGCCCGACATCGCCTCGGCCAATGTGCCGAAGCCGGCGCGCCGGCGGTACGGTCCGGTCTGACCAAATCCGGTGACGCGCACCATCACTAGGCGCGGGTTGATCGCCGAGAGCTCCTGCCAGCCCAGCCCCCAGCTTTCGAGCGTTCCGGTTCTGAAATTTTCCACCAGCACGTCAGCGTCGGCGACCAGCGCCTTGAATATTTCCGCGTCCTCCTTCGCCTTCAAGTCGAGAGCGATGCAGCGCTTGTTCCGCGCCGTCGTCTTCCACCAGAGGCCGTGGCCGTCTTTCTTTGCGCCCATGTTGCGCAAGGGATCGCCGCTCGGATGCTCGATCTTGATCACGTCGGCGCCGAAGTCCCCCATCAGCGTCGAAATCATCGGGCCCGCAAACAAGGTGGCGCAATCGATGACCCGTAGACCGGTCAAAGGACCGCCCGGCGAGGCTGGATGGTCGGATTCCGAAGGTTCAGACATCGTCCCTCGCCGATTGAGCGAGCTTCAAAATTTCGCGCGCGCGTGAAATGAACGGGCCGTCGGCCAGGGCGCCGTCCACGGTGAAAGCGCCGACGCCGCGCGAAAGCATTTCATCGGCGGCGGAAACGATGCGCTGGGCTTTTTCGATTTCAACGCCGCTCGGAAAGAAAACCGCATTGGCGATTGCGATCTGGGTTGGATGGATGCAGCTTTTGCCGGCAAGGCCGACGGCGCGGGCGGCCTCCGCCTCGGCGCAAAAGCCGTCGAGGTCGGCGACGCCGACAAAGGCGCCGTCATAAGCCGGAACGCCGGCCTCCGCAGCGGCGAGTCGGACAGCCAGCCATATCGGCGTCAAGGTCGCGAGTGATCTTTCGACGCCGAGCGGCTCGAACAAGTCGCCGAAGCCGAGTTGCAGGCCGACGATCCGCTTGCTGGAGGCGGCGATCTCCGCCGCCTTTCGTAAGCTGCGCGGGGTCTCGATATTGACGAGCAGCCCGATCCGACGCTCGAGGCCCCGTTCGCGCTCGAGCCGGTCCAGGCTGGCGCAGGCGCGATCAACATCTTCCTCGGTCTCGATCTTCGGAAGATTGACGACGTCTAGGCCCGGTCCAACGATCGCGTCCAGGTCCGGCTCGAACAATGGACTATCGACGGGATTCACTCTGACGATGACCGTCTTGCCCTTCGAACCAGGCGCGCGCGCAAGCGCTTCCGCCACCCATTGGCGGGCTTCGGCCTTCCGGTTTGTCGCGACTGCATCCTCGAGATCGAAGGATATGGCGTCGGCGGCCGATCGCCAGGCCTTGTCGAAGAGTTCCGGCCGGGCGCCCGGCACGAAAAGCTTGCTGCGCATCGATCAGGCCACCGCCTGGATCATTCGTCCGGCCATGACGACTTGTTATGGCGTCGAACCCGAAGCGACCAACATCGAAGAGACTCGCATCCGAGCTGGCGTTCGCGACGATCCTGCGATCATTTGAACCCCGGTGACGGTGTCGCGCAAATATTTCGTCGCGAGAGGGGTATTCCTGGACGGAATGGCCGGCAGGGTGCATTCTGCAGCCCCTGCGCGGAATTCTCGCCCATGGATTTGCGTAAACTCAGATATTTCGCGGGCGTCGTCGAGGCCAAGAGCATAAGCAAGGCGGCCGGCGCCCTGCATGTCGCGCAGCCGGCGCTGAGCAAGAGCATTCAGGCTCTGGAGCAGGACTTGGGCACCACGCTGCTGCAGCGCTCCGCGCAAGGCGTCGCGACGACTGAGGCCGGCGCGCGGCTTTACGACCACTGCCAGATCCTTTTCAAGCAGGTCGATCGCGCCAGGCTGGACGTTCTAAAGTCCGTCGAGAAGCCTTCGGGATTGGTCGCCGTCGGCATGCCGCACAGTTTGATGACGGTGCTCGCCTTGCCGCTCCTGGAGATGACGACGAAGCGCTGTCCCGACGTGCGATTGGAGCTCAAGCAGGAACAGAGCCATATGCTGGCCGGCGCGATCCGGGCGGACAAGCTCGATTTTGCGGTGATCGCCAACCCGCGCTCCCGCGCGAGCCTCGCCTGCCGCCCGTTGCTGATGGAGGAACTGCTTTTTATCGAGTCGGACAAAGCGGGCGAAGACGACTCCGCGACCCATATCTCCTTCGAAAGCGCGTCTCGGCGGCAGTTCGTACTGCCGTCGGTCGGCAACGGGCTAAGAGCTTTCGTCGAGGGGCACTTCAGAGCCCGTTCCTTGCCGTTGGATGTGCGATACGAGGTCGACGCCATTGCGCTGATCACGCAATGCGTCGACGCCGGACTGGGCGCTTCGCTGATGCCGGGCGGATGTCTGCAGCGAGACGCCAACTACGCCCGCATGCGGGTCAGGCCGTTTGCCGAAGGCGGCTGCCATCGCACCATCGTTCTCTGTCATTCCGAGGAGGCGACCCCATCCCCCGCGGCGGCGAAAGCGATGTCGCTGGTTGAGGAAGCCGCTCGCGATCTCGTCGTGTGCGGCCAATGGCTCGGCGGCCGGCTTGAATGGACGCAAGAGGGGGCGTCGTCGTGACCAAGTCCTTCCCTGAACGGTCTTACGCGACGCGCTTGCATCCCCTCGAAGTCCAACCGCAAAAGCCTCGATCCCCTATGACGCCGCCCTCTACAAACAGCGCCACAAGATCGACAACATGTTCGGACGGCTCAAAGATTGGCGGCGCATCCGTTACCGCTGCACTCAAACCGACAGCCTCTCGTCTCGTCGCTTAGGAAGGCGATTTGTCGAAACGAAGCGTTTTCGCGATGGCTGATGTTGCGCATTAAACAGCGCGCCGCCATAAGGCATTGATATTTGAGTAATTTGTATTCCATGAGCGTATCACTGGGGCTTGGTACAGTTTTTTTGAGCCTGCGGGACTATTCCGCGCCGTCACTATCGCTTAGCGAGAATCGCCGAGACGCCCGATAGTTCACAGTATTCTTTTCGTCCCATGCCGCTAACGCGTCGATGGGGTACAGAATTGCTTTCCCGATCTCTACGAAAGTGGGCTAAATTCGTAACTGCGTGGCTGGCGAAGGCCGCAAGCGATTCTCAAAGGAAAAGTTCGAGATCATCGCGATGACTGCAAGAAGCCTGTGGAGCTGTGAGCCAGCTCTCTTAAAGCGGCGAGCCACTTCGTCCAAAGCGCATGGCAAACGGCATCACGCACTTTCTGGGGAGGCGACGTGAAAAGCGCAGGGGCGCGCGCCCGAGCCGATCAGATAGGATCAATGAGCGTGGGATCGTCGTCGATCTCGTCGAGCTTCGGCGCGCGGTTGACGCGCTGGGACACCTTCCATTCCTGAAGGACGTTCTCCGGCGCGGGTTGCAACACCTCTTTGCCGGCCTTGCCGGTCAGCCATGCATCGAAAACCTTTTCTTCGAGGATCGCCGGCATGCGGTCATGGAACTGCGCCATCCAGCGGCTTGGCTCGTGAATGAGGATCGTGCACGAATAGATATCCTCGCCGGTCCGCCTATTCTTCCACACGTCCCAAAGACCGGCAAAGCCAATGACCTTTTCGTCTTGCCGCGTGAAATAATGCGGCTGGCGGTCCGTCTTCGGGCCGGTCCACTCGTAGAACCCGCTCGCGGGGATGATGCAGCGACGCTTGGCTCTCCAAGAGTCTTTGAAAGTCGCCTTGACTTCGACATCCTCCGAGCGCGCGTTGAACGTCGCAAAGGACGAGGCCGGC
>Ga0070733_10001088_pt1 | contig 20652 bp, 23 predicted proteins | sample Coa_R1_9_FD_66450 | JGI IMG/M metagenome (GOLD analysis project Ga0070733, IMG submission 66450) | Surface soil microbial communities from Centralia Pennsylvania, which are recovering from an underground coalmine fire - Coalmine... | ecosystem: Environmental > Terrestrial > Soil > Unclassified ... | reverse complement strand
CCATCACGCGCTGCGGCACCGGGATATACGTATCGACGGCTTCCATCAGTTCGTCGACCGTCTTCTCCCACTGCGGCTCGCCGTTCAATGCGCCCAGCGCCGAGACGCGAATCACCGGCAGATCGTTGCCCGGGAACTGATAGCTCGTCAGCAGTTCGCGCACTTCGAGTTCCACCAGATCGAGCAATTCGGGGTCGTCCACCATATCGACCTTGTTCATCGCCACCACGATGTAAGGCACGCCCACCTGGCGGGCCAGCAGGATGTGCTCGCGCGTCTGCGGCATGGGCCCGTCGGTGGCCGCCACGACCAGAATGGCGCCATCCATCTGCGCCGCGCCGGTGATCATGTTCTTGATGTAATCGGCGTGGCCCGGGCAATCGACGTGCGCGTAGTGCCGGTTTTTGGTTTCATATTCGACGTGCGAGGCCGCGATCGTGATGCCGCGCGCTTTCTCTTCCGGCGCGTTGTCGATCGAATCGAACGAGCGGAACGACACCTTCGGATTGTGCTTACCCAGCACCTTCGTGATAGCCGCCGTCAGGGTCGTCTTGCCGTGATCGATATGCCCGATCGTCCCGATATTGACGTGCGGCTTGCTGCGATCGAATTTTTCTTTACCCATTGGGAAAAATCAGTCCTTCAGAACTGAACTAAATGATGGAGCCGTTGACCAGGATTGAACTGGTGACCTCGTCCTTACCAAGGACGCGCTCTACCAACTGAGCTACAACGGCCTCTCTCGAAACTTCTGGTGGACAGGGGAGGATTCGAACCTCCGTAGCTCGCAAGGAGCGACAGATTTACAGTCTGTTGCCATTAACCGCTCGGCCACCTGTCCGGATAACTATCTCAACAGCTTAGCCGGATCGTGCCCGAGCTGAAACTGCGCCTGCGGAAGTGCCCCCACCTCCACCTGATTTTTTATGGTACCGCATGCATGGGAATTGGCGCTACTTGCTGAATGACGGGCACTTCTGAAGGTTCGAAAATGGCTGGATGAAGGGTCAGAACGAGAGCGAGGAAGATCATCGCCGCGATTTCCTGGATGCGCGCCGCGTCCGGGTCCTCTGGAACTTCCACGATAAACCCGAATCCGGGTTCACTTCCACGCCGGACAATCCAAAGAACGGGGATCCTAGATTCGATATCGTCGGACCGATCCCTTCACCGCGTGCAATTCTAGGCGTATGAGCCTTAAGGAATACGTGGAGGCACAGCAAAGAAACCTGGAAGCAATCAGGGAATCCCCCCACTACTCGCGATTGATCGAGGCGGTCGACCGGATGTACCGGACCACTCTCGATCTCGGACCAGCCCATTGTCCCCGCATCTGCTTCGGGAAGATGCTTCTGATGTGTCACAAGTCCCTCCTGTCCGCAGCCACTCTCATCGCCCGCGGTCAGCCCGAAGACTCCGCGCCAATCAGTCGCCGCGCGATAGAAATCGGCCACCTCGCCGTTGCGGTTCACCTGGACCCGCAGAACTACGTGAAGTGGCTCTATCAGGAAAGACGGATGGCCAGGCACGAAGCCCGGCGAAAAGGAGAACGACCGAAGAACGATCCGGGTCACAAGTGGGAGAGGGAGGTCTTGGAGCACCCGCTGCTGACGGACCTACGCACGTTCATGGGAATGATTTCCGATCATGATGCCCATTTTTCTCCGGAGTTCGAGGGAAATCTCGCATGGTCCGAGCAGATAAAGCCTGGGGAAGAATTGGCGCTTCATCTTGAATACTTCGACACCACGAAGCGAACTATACATCTTGCCTTCGTCAGCCTCGCAACCATCCATCTGAAGCTGTTGGAGGTATTCAATGCCTGCTTCAATGGCGGCCTGGAAAGCGACGGGGGATGGCGTTTTCTGAAAGCCACGGCATTGGAAGTAGCCGGGGACCTGACACAGGAATTCAAACCCGAGCACGAAGTCAGTTCGGAGCCGGGCCCCGTCTGGAAACTAGAGGCCTCCGGCGGACCACAATTCATACGGCAACAGTTTAGCACCGGTCCCGCCGAACACCCGCAACGAATTCTATCTATGCTTGTTAATATATATATATATATCTATCATTCGCTATGCTTAGCTTATGATCCCTGAGAACACCACTGCTCAGCAAATCCGGGACCACCTTCGATCCACCTATGTAAATCCCGCACGCTCGCGCCATGAATCCACGATTCGTATTATTGCGGGCGATGTATTGAAAGCGCTGCGTTTATCGAATCGGGCGCCAGCCGTCTGCCAAGTGCTTCGGGGACGCAAGTTCCTGGAAGAAAATAGCCTGATTCTGGAAAAGCAGGAAGGCCCACCTTCCGGTCTGAGCACGACCGCTACGTTCACATACAGGCTGGCCGAGCAGCGGCAAACCCCACGCGATCGGGCAAAATCCGATTGGGAGAGTCTGCGCGGTATTGCGAAGGAAGCCTTCGCCGCCGTCGGAGGAGCGGAGGCATTCCTCAAGAGCGAGCGGAAGAAATTCTATGGTCCCGGCCAGGATCCTCTCGATGACAAGTGGGGCAAGGAGTGAGCCGAATCTACTGGGATTCCATGCTCTTCATGTATTGGCTTGAAGATCATCCAACCCATGCTGCCCGGATGGAGGAACTGCATAAAGAGATCGAGAGGCGGGGCGATACCGTATGCACCAGCATCTTCTCTCTTGGCGAGATACTGACCGGGCTCTACAAGAGTGGAGCTGAAGGCGCGGCGACCAGGACGCGCGAGATATTGCGTCCGCCATTGGTGGAATTGATTCCGTTCACGGCCGAAACGGCAGAACGCTTCGCCCGCATCCGCGCAGCGAATCGTGTCTCGCCCGCGGACGCCATCCACCTTGCCAGCGCGGCTCAGTCCGGCGTGAATCTGTTCATCACCAATGACCGCCGGCTTTCGAAACTGGCGGTACGGGGAATCGATTTCATTGCCGGGCTTGACGTGAATCTATTCTAAATGTCAAGGAACCGCAAAGCAGAGAGAATGGCGGTTGATTCCACCGGTCGCCAGGAGCAGATGATTTTGGTTGTCTGACCAGAACACTTGAGCAGGCGATGAACACATCGTTCATTTTTTCCGCGATATGCCTGGCTTCGGCCATTCGTGTGCGCGTCTGTTCGAGCGTCTGCCCGTGGCGTTCTGCCTTCCGTCGATTACGCTACGCAAGTTCCGCAAACGCACCCTTCCGTATCTTCGCGTGACATGCCGAGGATGGACTCTGTCCCGGCCGCAGCTCTCACAACGAACTGAGTTTCCAAGGTTCTACTCGCGCAAACGCTCGTTCCCGGCGCGGAGGTACTTCCTTGTGGGATCGGCAGAGAAAGCAGGAGCATGGCCGGCAGTGCGTGGAGGCGGCAAATCCGATATGGTTCGGACCTGGTGACCGGTCTCCCCAGCTCCGAACCATCAGAAGCGCGCGGGCCTTGAGCCTGCGGTCATGGTGACGGCGAAGCGCGCGTTTTGCCGGATTCCCGAAGCACGAAATCAGTATGACATCAGTTTGGGTTCCTCGACGTCGGTACCATTACGACGACCTATCCGCCCAGGCAGATTCAGTTCGCCCTGAAACTAATATTCTGAGTGGGGCGGGGCTTCTGCCCGGCGATCCTACTGGCAGCCCTTGATGCCCTTCGTCAGGCATATTGAAGAACCCGGCGGAGGCGGAATCGTCATTCCGCGCGCATTCATCAGCGCGATCAGCAACTTCTCCGCTTCCGGGTGCGCGACGGCGGATTGCACGCCTACCCGCACCAAACCGCGCGACCAATCGAGCGGAATCCACGTCATCCCCTTCATTGCCCCCGCAAACGTATCGCGGCTCCCTTTATCGTGGGCCTCCAGATTGGCGCCGTGATCCACCAGCAGCTGGATCACATCGGTCCGCCCTTTGTGCGCGGCCCCGTGAAGCGCGGTGCGCCCTTCATCGTCCGCGTTGTTGACGTCGATCCCGAGGTCGAGACACATCCGTACCGCCTCGAGACTCTGCTCCGGCGACCATTCGAACGTGATGCCCTCCACCCAGCCGATGCCCGACGCCACTTCGAGAGCGGTCACGCCGTGCGCCGTCCCGATCTTCGGATCCGCCCCTCTATCGAGAAGCAGCTTCATCAGCTCAACGTCGCCGGATTGCGCCGCCCGCAGAAAAGGCGTAGCACCTTCTTCGCTCAGCCACTGCATGGTGAAATTCGTGCGGGTCTCGGTGGTGTCGCCTTTGCAATCCTTCGCCGACGATTCCACTCCGCAGATGCGGGTGTTCACCCGCGCGCCTTTGGCGAGGAGGAGTTTGATGAAGTCGAGGTGATCCATATCCGGCTTGCGCACGGGATAGTCGCCGCTTTCGATATTGCGGTTGTCGGTCGCGAGATAGAGCGGTGTCCAGCCGCCGTTGTTGGCGAGATTGGGATCGGCTCCGTGGTCCAGCAGATAATCCGCCAGCTTGTAGTGACGGTTTTGGGTAGCGGTCAGAAGAGCGCTCCAGCCATAGGTGGTGATCTGGTTAACCTTTGCGCCCGAATCTACGAGGATCTGCGCACACTGGAAGCAGCCTTCGCGCGCCGCATAAACCAGCGGCGTCAGTCCGCCGCCGTCTTTTTTCCCTGACTGGCCGTACGTCTCAGCGAGGTCCTCGAGGCTGACGAGTGGACCGCCCGGCGTCAGTTGTATCTTTCCTCCGCTGGCAAACGCGTCAAACAGCTTGTCCTGAAGGATTCTCTCCTGCACGGTCGGGGCGAGGTTCAACCGCGAATTGCGCGTGTCCGGGTTCGACGCCGCGTTCACATCCGCGCCGCGTGCCACCAGAGTTTTGACGGCTTCGGGATGAGATTGCTCCACCGCCCACATCAGCGCCGTTGTGCCGCGCAGGTTCTCTTTCAAAGAGGGGTCGGCTTTGTGGTCGAGCAGAAGTTCAAGAGCGGCGATGTTCCCGTTTCGCGCGGCCATCATCAAAGGCGTCTCGCCGTTCGGAGTCCGTCCGTTGGCGTCGGCGCCCGCTTCCAGCAGTTTGCCGATCATCCGCGCGCTGCCGTTCTCCGCGGCCAGCCACAGGGGCGTTGCGCCCTCCCGGTTCGCGCGCTTCACGTCTGCGCCCGCGGCGATCAGAATATCCGCCATCTCGGCATCGTTACGATAGGCGGCCCACTGGATTGCGGTCGCCCCGTCCGCTTGAACGGCGTTGACATCGGCTTTCTTCTGAAGGAGCACGCGCAGGCCGGCCGTATCGCCCTTCATCGCCGCGTCCGCAACAGGGCTGTTGATCGGAGCAGCCATGATTGGGCTCAGAAACGCCGCGCTGAACGCGAGGCATACGGCTGCCCGCGGAGTTGAATAGCTACAAGAGGTCATGATCCGTCACCGTTGCGGTCCCTGTGACACAGGATATCGTGTTCCACGCGGCGTGCCGGAGCGGCACGCCAGGGCTTCGGAGCCGCGGGGCTGCCGAATTGGTCCGAATGTTCGAAATGCAGGGCAGCCAATATTGGCCGCAGCCGCCCTTTCAGGCGGCTTGGGCACCGCACGAAACCCGCAAGGCCGCGACCGTCGCATCGTCGGTCTGGCGTCCCCGCGAAAACTCATCCAGCGACGCGAAGACAGCGCGGACAACGCCATCGGCATCTTCCGCGCCGCTCAAGGCCGCCACCCGCAGGAGGCCGTCCACTCCCCACTCCTCGCCCGCCGGATTAACGGCTTCAATTACGCCGTCGGTAAACGCCACTACCAGATCGCCCGGACTTAGCTGGATCACGCCTTCCTCATAGGTCCAGTCCGCAAACATCCCGACCGGTGCGCCGCCTGTTTCAAGCCAGGCGACTGAGCCGTCTCGTCCGATCACCATCGGTGGATTGTGGCCCGCGTTTACGTATCTCAGGGTACGCGTGGCCCCGTCGAAAACACCGTAGAATAGCGTGGCATATCGATTTGCGAGGGATGAAGCGTACGCTTGGCGATTCACGGCCGTGAGCGCGGCGGCCGCGTCGTTTCCGGTGAACAGGACGGCGGTGCGGAGCGAGGATTGAACGTTCGACATCATCAGTGCCGCCGCGAGACCCTTCCCGGAGGCGTCTCCAATGGCCATAGCCAGGCGACGATCCGGCAGCGCCACAAAATCGTAGCAATCTCCGCCCAACGCCTGGACTTGCCGGCACTGCGCGCTGTAGTCGAGGGCGTCGGCAGCCGGGTCGAGGCCCTGCATGAAGCGCTGCTGTACATCGCAGGCGAGCGCCCAGTCCTGACTGACATCCACAATCGATGCGTCAATCGATGCTTCGGTGGTCATTTTCGATCCTCTGCCTATACGTCGAATCCCGGCCCGCGAAATCGACACGGCGATCACGGCGTTTTTTGGAAATTTTTGGACGGGGATGTCGAGAATGCGATCTGCGCTGCGACTACGCTATGAAAGGAGCGGGAAACATGAAGTACATTTTGATGATGACGGGCACGAAAGCGGGCGTCGATACCTATCGGGCATGGTCGAAAAAAGACATCGAGACGCATCTGGCCTTTCTGCATAACCTCAATAAGGAACTCAGCGAAGCCGGAGAGTTTGTCGCCAATGAACGTTTGACGCCACCGGAGCAGGCCGAGGTGGTGACAGCCGGAAAGGGCGGCATACCAATCACGGACGGCGTCTTTCCGGAGGCAAAGGAATTTCTGCTGGGTTACTGGATCGTGGACGTCGAGAGTCCGCGGCGAGCGTATGAGGTCGCTGCCCGGCTGTCCGCCGGGCCGGGCCCTGGCGGAGCGCCGACAAACTTGCCGATCGAAGTGCGTCAGATCATGAGCGCGGTGCCCGAGGTATGAAATACATGCTGATGATGAACACGATGAAGGCAGGTCCCGGGGGGATTACCACCTGGCCGAGGAAGGACGTGGAGGCGCATATCGCCTTCATGATGGACCTGAACTGTAAACTTATTGAATCCGGAGAGTTCGTCACCGCCGAAGGTTTGGCATTCCCGGACCAGGCTAAGTTGGTGCGGGCGGGGACGGGTGCCGGCCGATCACGGATGGCGTGTTTCCGGAATCGAAGGAATTTCTCGCCGGCTACTGGATCATTGACGTCGAGAGTCCGGAACGAGCTTATGAAATCGCTGCCCGAGCCTCGCGGCGCCGGGACCCGGCGGGGTGCCGTTGAACATGCCGATCACCCCTCGAATTTGCTTACGCAAGGTGCGGCCGATCTTGAGCCGGCCGCCCGAACCGTGACGGATGCAATTTCCGAGCATCTGTTGCGCGATCTCGCGCCGCAGGTGCTCGGCGCCGTCATTCGCCGTTTCCATGACTTCGCCGCCGCCGAGGACGCCGTTCAGGAGGCCTTGATCGCTGCAGCCGTGCAGTGGCCTCGTGAAGGCGTGCCCGACAATCCTCGCGGTTGGCTGATTCAAGTCGCCGCGCGGCGCATGACTGATTATTTTCGCAGTGAGGCGGCGCGCCGGCGCCGGGAAACCGAAGCTGCGGCGGAGCACAGCTATCCCGCGCCTGCCGCGGACCCCGCAATTGAACCGGATCAGGACGACACCCTCGCCCTGGTCTTCATGTGCTGTCATCCCTCGCTGACCGCGTCATCCGCGATCGCCCTGACCCTGCGCGCGGTCGGTGGCTTGACGACGGCCGAAATCGCGCACGCTTTTCTGGTCCCCGAAACGACCATGGCGCAACGAATCAGCCGGGCCAAACAGACTATCAAGGTTTCCGGCGTGCCATTCCAACTGCCCACCAGCCAGGAGCGGGATCAAAGGCTGCGCGCTGTCTTGCACGTGCTCTACCTGATCTTCAACGAAGGCTATACCAGCAGCGCCGGCCCGCAACTGCAGCGGCTTGAACTTTCGCGCGAGGCAATCCGCCTGGCGCGAGCCGTCCACCTCATGCTGCCGGACGACGCCGAGGTTGCGGGATTGCTGGCGCTGATGCTGCTGACCGATGCCCGGCGCCACGCGCGGACCGGGACGGACGGCGAGTTAATCCCGCTCACAAAACAGGATCGAACCTTGTGGGATCGGGCCGAGATTGCCGAGGGCACCCAACTCCTGACCGGAGCCCTGTCGAAGGGAGCGATCGGCGACTATCAACTCCAGGCGGCCATCGCCGCCCTTCATGACGAAGCGCCCCGCGCCGAGGATACCGACTGGCCGCAGATCCTGGCTCTCTACGAGCTGCTCAAACGCATGTCTGACAATCCGATGGTGATTGTCAATCACGCGATCGCGGCCGCTATGGTACACGGCCCGTCCAAAGGCCTTGAATTGCTTGAGCCCCTCGACTCCGACCCGCGAATCGCCCGCCACCATCGCCTCGATGCGGTTCGTGCCCACTTGCTCGAAATGGGCGGCGATCATGAAGCCGCCTTCGAGCATTATCGGATCGCCGCCGCCCGCGCAACCAACACGCCGGAGCGCAATTACCTGCTGATGCAGGCCGCCCAGCTGAGGGACACCGCAGTTAAGTGTGCACAGTCGGCGCGCGAATAAACGGTACACGCGGCTTCAGCCGCGTCGGGGAGAAAGGGGCTATAAAGGTTTGAGCTCGGGCGTTGCGCCGTCGGGGAGCGGATAACGGTCGATGTTGAGGAGCATCGAGACCGTCTGGTAGTAGCCCATCACTCCCATAATTTCGACTACGCCGCGCTCGCCCAGCTGCTGCTTGATGGCATTGAAAGTGGCGTCGCTCACCTGCGTGGTCCGGAGCAGTTCGGTTGCGAAGTTATAGACGGCTTGCTCGTCGGGCTGCAATCCGGCGGGCCGTTTTCCTTCCGCGATGGCTGCGATCGCGGCCTCGCTCAAGCCAGCCTGTTTGGCGGCCCGGTGGTGCGCGTACCAGGGAAATTGAGCGGTCCAATGGCGGATCGTGATCAGCGCCGCAAGCTCGTTCAGTTTAAGCGGGAGCGGCGTGTGAAAACGTTCGTAAGCGCCATAGCGCAGAATGGCCTCGCCTATATCGGGGCTGCGCAGCAGGATGTTGACGGGTCCGCGGGTGCCACCTTCGATCTTGCCGGATACAAGCAGATCCATCAGACTCTTCTGCGCCGGTGTCATTTCGTCCGGCGTAAGCGGCTTGAAGCGTTCGCCGGATTGCAGACCGCCGGACTGAATGACTATGGATGACGGAAGCGGCTGAACGAGCGGTTGCAGATCGGGTTTTTGACCGCCCAGCGGGTAACGGTCCGTATTCATCATCAAAGCGCCGGTTTGATAAAAGCCGACCAGTCCGATGATGTCGACGATGCGTTTCTCGCCCAGTGATTCTTTAGCTGACTGGAAGGTGGCGTCGCTCACGTGTTTGCTGTTCAGAACTTCGGTGACGAAGTCGTACACCGGGGTCTCCTCCGGATCGAGCGCCGCGGGGCGCCTGCCTTCGATGATGGCGCTGATGGTCGGTTCGCTGAGACCGGCACGAGCCCCCACGCGATGGTGCACCAGAAACTCAAATTGCGCGTTCCAGTACCGGGCGGCGAGCAGAATGGCCAGCTCGTTTTGTTTGGCTGTGATGAGCGGCGGAGTACGGCTGCTGATGATCCCTCGCATGGCGTCGCTCAACTCGGGGCTCCGCAACGTGATATTGAAGATGCCGATGGCGCCCCGGCCAGCCAGGGCGCGGTCGGCGATGACCTTTTGCGCGGGCGTCAGCTCTTCATAGGTCAAGCCGGGAAAACGATCGCCCGCAAGGACGAGTTTGGGCTTGGCGGGCTCCTGCGCGAAGGCTGTAGCCAAGGTTAGGAAGGCACTCAGCAGCAAGCGTTGCATTGGGGGAAACCTCCGTACACTCATATCACACCAGCCAACACCGGTTGCGGCAGATCTTAATACTTTATATACTTCAGCCATTATGAAAGCTGGTTTAGCCGTTTTGGCTTTGTTGATTTCCGCCATGCCTGTCCTGGCCCACCATTCGTTCGCCGCCGAATACGACGCGAGCAAGCCGGTGAAAGTCTCCGGGACCGTCACCAAAGTGGAGTGGATGAATCCCCACGCGCGCTTCTATGTCGATGTCAAAGACGACAACGGCAAGGTGACGAATTGGAATTTCGAACTGGGCGCCATCCCTGTCCTGCTCAAGCAGGGCTGGCGGAAGGATTCGCTCAAACCCGGCGATCAGGTGACGGTGGAAGGCTCGCTCGCGAAAGACGGTTCCAACTCCGCCAACGCGCGCAGCGTCAAGCTCCCCGATGGCCGCAGGGTCTTCGGCGGTTCCTCCGCGCCCGATGCCCCACAGTAGAGCATGCTCCACAGTAAAGCGATGCCCGACAGTAAAGCCCTACAGTAAATTTTCAATGCACCTGAAAACGTTCCTGGTGGTGCTCGCAGCCGGAGCCGCGTTCGCGCGGGGCTCATTTGGACAAGACCAGGCTTCGACACTGGGCACTCCCCAACAGGGCAGGATCGGTCGCGGTCGCGGACCTCGCCCCGTCGGACCTCCTGGACCCGTGCCGCGTTTGTCGGACGGACATCCGGATCTGAGCGGCGTCTGGAACGGGTTTGGCGGCAGCGGCCAGGACGGCCCCATGCAGCCGTGGGCGGCGAAAATCGTGGCCGAACACCGCAAGAACGGCGGCGCGGAAGATTTCGAAGCCCGGTGCCTTCCGGGCGGACCTCCCAGAGCCGCCCCATATCACACCTCGCTTTTCGCAACGCCCAAACTGGTGCTGATGCTTTTCGAAGGCAACACCCACATGTATCGCCAGTTCTTCGTGGATGGCAGCGATCATCCCAAAAACCTGAAACCAACCTGGTATGGCGACTCGCGTGCCCACTGGGACGGCGATACTCTGGTGGTCGATACGGTCGGCCTCTTTGAGAAGTCCTGGTACGATTTCGGCGGCACTCCGCACACCAAACAGATGCACCTGATCGAAACTTTCCATCGCCGCGATTTCGGGAACCTGGAGATGAAAGTTACAATTGACGACCCCGGAGCTCTAACAATGCCTTGGATCGTCAACCGAACCTCTACGCTCGAAACGAACTTCGAAATGACCGAATACGTGTGTAACGAGAACAATCAGGACCCGGCGCACCTCGATGCCGGGATTGGAAAATGAAAATCGCAAAACTGCGGGGCAGATTAATGTGGGGCAGACCATCGTTTTATGTGGTCTGCCAGTGTCTATTTGCTCTGCTGCTGTCGATGTTCTCACTATTTGTTCCCGCGCTGAGCGCGCAGACCAAAAAGGGCGTCCCGCCGGTAGTGGCGAGAAAGCCCCCTGCCCCGCCCTCCGGCCCCACCCCCCGCGCCGAAGACGGCAATGTGGATTTATCCGGGATCTGGGTTCCGGACAGCATCCTCCTGCCCGGCGATCCCTCTTACCAACCATGGGCAAAGAAACTCTACGAGGAACGGAAGGCCAACAAAGGCGCCGACGACCCGGAGCGCCTCTGTCTGCCCGACGGCGCCGTGCGGGTGAACCCGCTGCCTTATAAGATCGTGCAGGGTCCGAAAATGGTTGTGCTGCTTTGGGAGGGAAATACCCACAGCTACCGGCGATTCTTCCTCGATGGCCGCGCCCATAATTTCGACATCGAACCCGAGAGCTGGACCGGCCAATCCATCGGCAACTGGGAAGGCGACACGCTGGTCGTCGACACGCTCGGCTTCAACGATAAAACCTGGCTGGACGCGACCGGCAAACCTCACAGCGAAGCAATGCACCTGACCGAGCGCTACAGGCGGCCGGATCTGGGCCACCTGAAAGTCGACCTCACGATCGAAGACACGAAGGCGTTTACGAAGCCCTATTCCTTCACGCGCTCGTTTACACTCGCGCCGCGGAACTGGGAACTCCAGGAATATATCTGCCAGGCGATCCTCGACGGCATCGAATGAATCCCGAAAAACGTTGCACAAACGCCACATTCTGTGGCTGAATAACCACGCCAACGGCGATCCTTACTCTTTCACTATCAAAGATTTACGCAACCAATGTTATCCGGGCGGGTAGCATAGTTATACATGCGATTTGAGACTACGATCAACCGCCCGTTCGAAGTGTCGGGGGTGGGTCTTCATAGTGGCGTACCGGTACATCTGCGGATGACTCCGGCGCCGGCGGGTACGGGCATAGTTTTTCGCCGCACGGACCTGGAATATTTTGCGATCCCCGCCAGTTGGAAGCACGTCGCGCGCGTGAGTTACGCGACCAGCCTGATGCGGCAGGGCGTACTGATCCAGACCACCGAGCATCTGCTGAGCACGCTCTACAGCTTCGCCATCGACAACGCCTACATCGAAATCGACAACCTCGAAGTGCCGATTCTGGATGGCAGCGGCAAGCCTTTTGTGGACCTGCTGCGGGCCGTCGGGGTGCGCCAGCTGCGCCGCCAACGAAAGTATCTGCGGATTCGCCGCCCGGTGACCGTTGAAGACGGCCCGAAGCGGATCTCGATTCTTCCCGCCAACTCCTTCCGGCTGACGTGCGAGATCGATTTCTCCGCGCCGATCGGCAGGCAGTCGATCGAGATGGAGGTCACGCCCGAGCGCTATGCGGCGGAGCTTTCACCGGCGCGCACGTTCGGCTTCGAGCGCGAGCTGGACCAGCTGCGCGAGATGGGGCTGATTCGCGGCGCTTCGCTCGATTCGGCAGTCTGCTTCACCGAGAAAGGCGTGATGAATCCTGGCGGCCTGCGCTTTGCGGACGAGTGCTGCCGCCACAAGGCGCTCGATCTGATCGGCGATCTGGCCCTGATCGGCCGTCCGCTGTTGGGTCACGTGATTGCCGAGCGGGCGGGTCACGCAATGCACACGGCGCTGGTGGCCAAGATCATGTCCGACCCCTCGCTTTACGACATCGTGACCTTCGATCAGCTCGCGGCGCGCGTAGCGGAATCGCTGGTCCCGGCGCGATAAGCCCTCATGAAGAAAAAGCCGAAGCCGTTCAACGCGAAAAAAGAGGTGCGAGCCCTGGCCCGCGAGCGCGTGGGACCAGTGAAAGCGGGCAAAGTAATCCAGCCGAAAAGCGAGCGCCGTCCCAAACACAAGAAGGACCCCCTCGAAGAGCAGCTTTGATCAGGTAGCGCGGCCGCTCCTCGTTGTGGGGCGGGGCTTTCGCCCTGCCGCTGGCCTTCCGGCCAGCGTCGCGAGGCGAAGACTAATGGGTGTTCCCACAGGATCTCGGTGCGATTTGCGGCAGGCCGAAGCCATGCTCCGCATCTCCGCGGGATGTCGACCGGAATGTAGGCACACTTCAACGTGATGCGGCAAACCCAACCCCCGGTCACTCCCGCTTCACCTGTGCCCGTAATCCGTGAAAACGTAGTCCCTTGCCTTCACGCTTGTGTGACACGCGAACCCGCACCTGGCGTCGTTCGCCTGTGGCGGCTTGTCCGCCTGAGTGCCGGGCCTGAACGTGTCGGACGCAGCGTCATATTCGAACACCCCGTATCCCCACCCTCCGCTGTCCGCAAACCTCTTGCCGTCCTTCACCATGAAGTCGACGTCATGCTGGGTGCCGGGCACCGTCGCTGCGGGGAACGTCTCCATCTTTTTCGGGTTCCAATGAACCTTCGCCATCCTGGAGCCGTCCGGGAAAGGCTTGCCGTTACCGGGAGCGCCGTCCTGGTAAGCCCTGATCGTCGCCGGATTCGCGAGGACCGCCGCCATAAGGGGCCCGTCCTGGCTGATGGAGACAACCTGCCATGCCTCGTATCCTTTGAACTCGGAGAACGCGAGCCCATTCGGCACTTTCAGCGTGTACTTGTCCTGGGCCGAACTGGCCTCGCCGGCCAGGACCGAGAGCACTCCCGCAATAATCGAAATCGCCGCCGTCGTTTTGACCTTCATCGCCGGCACCTCCTTTGTCGATTTTATTTCCTATCTCGGGTTGTTGGATGACGTCAACCGGAAGGCAGGCGGGGCTAAATTGACGGGAACTCGTCGCGTGGGCAGCCCTCGTCATGCACGCGAACCCCGTTTTGGAGCCCCAGGCGCGCCGTACAATGATGGCATGATCCGGACAACCTGGAACAAGGCCGGCACGCCGTCCTCCGGTGTTGGGTCTGGATTCAAAATTCCTGCGACGAGGCGTCATCCCACTCGGATTGCGCTCACGTTGTTTATCGCTATCTGCGCGGGATGGTTGGCGGCGGTTGCCACCAGCAGGTTCCTGCAGCGCCTTCCGCCGGAGATCTCCCGGGCTGAGTTTCTCTCGGAAGTGGATGCGCGGCACGTGGAGAAGGTTGTGATCCGGGATCGGGAACTGATCGGCGGGACCAGTTCCACTCGCGGCGCCTTTCGGGTGAGGACGCCCGTTGACGGCGTTATGGAGAACGAGTTGCGCTCACGAGGCGTCGTGGTTGAGTTCGAAACCAGCTCCGACTTGATCCCATGACCGCGTCGCGCGCGATTTCCCCGCGCCAATTTCCTCACGCCAATTTCCAATGATCCGCTTCCGTTGGCCACTTCCCTGAATGCCTGACCTTCGAACAAACATCGCTGCACTGCTGCTCGCCGATCTCAAGGCGGAGGCCGAGGCCGGCTTTCCGACTGTCAGACGGATTCCGAGCACGGACGCCGTAAAGTTTCTCGATTATTTCGCCACGTTGAACGCCGCTGAGGCCGCCGCGTTGCTCGATGCCCTTGCCCGCGGGCACGCCTTGCAGTTTTTCCCGCCCTCCTCGAATCGCCACCAGGGTTTGGAACTGAGTGAGACCGACTCCGCCCTGGTTCAGTTCCGCGACGCCACACGCAGCGGTCAATTCGCTTATGGGTTGCGTTACCAGGACGTTCGCCATGTCAGAACCGCCTTCAGGGACCCGGTGACCCTGCGGCACATGGCCGAGACGAGATCAAAGCTCGACTTCGTGCCTCGCGACGATCCGCCAAGTGAGCTGATGCCCGAGCCGGAGCGCCTGAAAGTGCAGACGGCCAACGCGCCTCTACTTCGCAAATTGATCGACAAAGCCTTCGCCGGGATGTTCGCTCCGCGGAAAACCAGGCAGCACGGCACGCTTCGCTACGCAGGTTCGATCGGGTCGACGGAACTTACGGTTTCCGTCATATTTTCCAACATGTACGGCCAGTTGCATTGGTGGGTCGACATGCCAATGCTGAATCTGAATCTGAAAACCGTCCGCGTCCAGGATTTTTGGGGAGCTTACGCGTGGGATTACCTCACGGAGGAAAACGCCCCTCGCTCGATGGATCTGCTGTGTGAAAGAATCGTCTACTTCGCGAACTTGCGGGAACGGATCGACGCGCTGCCTGAATAAGCGCGATGTCTTAAACCTGGAGCCCGTCCCATGACCAGTGTGGGATGCCGAGGCCGTCAGGCACATCTTTGGCGGACTGATGGTAGCGGGCCATCGTTGTCGTGGTCGCCCATTCGAAGTAGTCGTGCAGCACTTGTCGCAGCGGACGGTCGGCGGCCAGCCCGACATCGTCTCGTCGCCGCCGAGTGCCTCGGCCCAGTAAGCAGCGGTCGCTCGACACGCTGGGGGTGGAAGCCGTGGCTGAACGCATGGCCGACCCGACGGGAACTCCGGGGTTTGTCGACTAATTTTGATTCGGTCAGGGACGCGCTGCGACAGCTGCGCCTCTTCGGAGTGCAGAAATAACGCCGCTTCCGCCGCATGCCCTCGCCGGGCATGCCCTTCATGATGACAATCGTCCCGTATCAAGGCAACCCGATGGCAGAGCCGGCGCGATCCGAAGGGAACTCCGATGTCACGTCTCCGGGGTTTGTCGACTAATTTGATTCGGTCTGGGGACGCGCTGCGACGGCTGCGCCCTCGCCGGGCAAAGGCGCACACGAGGAAGTCCGTTGGAGGAAGCGGGAACATCGTTAGCGTCGAGGGTGTCTCAACCTGTATGACGATGAACGCGGGAAGTGGCCAGGCTCGGGCGGCGATCAACGTAACGCCCAATGATCGATGTGTTGCTGGTACTTCTGATCGTCTTCATGGCCATCGCGCCGGTACGGTCATCCGGGTTGGATGCGGCGGTCCCGCGAAATTCCGCGGAGAGCCCCCAGTCGGAGCAGCCCAATCCTGTCGTGTTGGAAATCGGCGGCGACGGATCGTATTCGGTCAATTCCCGGATTGTCGCCCAGTCTTTCCTGCGCGCGCGTCTTATCGACGTGTTTGCGCGGCGGGGAGTGCGGGTGCTGTTGGTGAAAGCTGCACCCGGGCTTGAATTTGGGGTGGTTGCGGACGCGATCGATATTGCCAATGGAGTAAACATCGATCATATTGCCCTGATGCCGCGCTGAGAAAGGAACGGCGTAAAGCAGATTGCACGTTTTCGGTAGTGGTTCACGAGATCCAGGACGAGCGTCCGACTTGGACGTCAGGTTCTTCGACCTTCTTTGCGACTTGGCGTCTTGGCGAGAAACGGTTTTGAGTCTCACTGACGGTAGAGCGTGCCATTCGGAAGCTGCTCGATGTGCTTCCGCATGACGCCGAAGTGCGCGCCGATGGAGCCGTCGCGCCCCGCGATCTCTCCGAAGTGCAGGCTGGCGATGTGGTTATAGTCCGGCCCGGCGGTCACATCCCGGTCGATGGAATTGTCGTCACCGGCCACTCCGTTGTCGATCAGGCATCCATCACCGGAGAATCGCTGCCCGTCGAAAAATTGCCCGGCGCCAAAGTCTTCGCGGGAACCATCAATCATTCCGGCATACTCGAAATCCGGGCCGAGAACGTGGGGCGTGACACCGCCTTCGGACGCATCATCGAAGCGGTCGAACGTGCGGAAAACTCCCGCGCGCCCATCCAGCGCCTCGCCGATCGCCTGGCCGGCTATCTCGTTTATTTCGCGCTCGCCTGCGCGGCCCTGACGTTTTTCATCACCGGCAACGCTCGCTCCACCATCTCGGTGATCGTCGTCGCAGGCGCCTGTGGGATCGCCGCCGGCACACCGCTCGCGATCCTGGGCGCGATCGGGCGCGCCGCCCGTCACGGCGCCATCGTCAAAGGCGGGCTCTACCTGGAATTGATGGGCCTGGTCGACACCGTGGTTTTCGACAAGACCGGCACACTGACTCTGGGCACACCGGAAATCGCGGAAGTTCTGGCCTTCAACGGGGCCGCCGCCCTCGATGTCGTGCGCGTTGCCGCCACTGCCGAGCGTTTTTCCGAGCACCCGCTCGCCCGCGCCATCACCCGGAGAGCCGCCGAATGGTCTCTGCCCGTGCGGGAGCCGCACAACTTTCGCTACCTCCCCGGTAAAGGCATCGTCTGTGAAGTAGATGGCATCCACACTGCGGTCGGCACCCGCGCGCTCATGGAATCCGAAGGCATTCCGGTCCCCACCGAAGCGGCTTCTTCCCAGAGCTTTTCCGAAGTATTGGTCGCCCAGGGCGGCTTCGTGACCGGCGCCATCCACATTGTCGATATCCTCCGTCCCGAAGCCTCGGCCGCGATTCGCGAAATCAAGGCCATGGGATGCCGCACCGTGCTGCTGACCGGAGACCGAAAAGAAGTGGGCGAGTCGATCGCCGCGGTACTTGGCGTCGATGAAGTCGATTCCGAGCTGCTTCCCGAAGAAAAGGTCCGCTGCGTTCGCCAACTGCGCGAGCGCGGCGCGAAAGTAGCAATGGTCGGCGATGGCGTCAACGACGCCCCTGCGCTGCTGGAAGCCTCCGTGGGTATCGCCATGGGTTCGGGCACCGACGTCGCCCGCGAAAGCGCGTCTGTTGGTCATGCAAACGCTCGACAGCTTGGGCATCGCGCATCTGGCCGACCGTCCCATACATGAACTCAGTCTGGGCGAAAAGAAGAGCGTCGCGCTCGCCGGGGTGCTGGTGCTGGAGCCCGAGATCATCCTCCTCGACGAACCGACGGCGGGCCTCGACTTCGCCGGCAGGAAGCGTGGATACTCCTCGATAGCGGCATCGCCGCGCAGAGCCCGGTAGCGGAGGTGGTGCGGGAGCGCGAAGTGTGCAAACAGCCCATCTTCGTGTTGCATGGGTGGTCGAAGTGGCGCCTGGCGATGGGGGAAACTGACCCGTTGCCGCGGAACCGGGACGAGATGATCGCACGGATCAGGCTGACAGAGTTAGCGGCCTGCGGCTGATTTTCCCCGCCGCGGAAATGAATCCGAGACTCTTGCGGACTTCGTTGGCTCTCAGCGGAAGCCCGATGGCGTGGAATGCGCCCGCATCGCACAACTCCGGCCAGTCGATGGATTCCCAGATCCCATGACAGGCGACCAGCCGGGCGTCGGGCAACGCCTGCCTGAGCTGCCGGACGGCGTCCAGCCAGGAGCATCCCGGCCCCAGAGCGTCGCGATGGAAGAGCACCACCTGCGCCGATCGGGCCTCGTGCAGATCGCCGGCCACCTTCACCTCCCATCCAAACTCTCCGGCGACTGCCTGCAAAGCCTGGAGGTCGACCCGGGCCGACCCCGGCATCACGATGATGTTCTCGGCCATCTCGTACTGGTACCAGCACGTCGGATGCCACGAAATTCTGCGTCCAAAGACGGAAAAATGAGCGAAAGCTGCGTCATACCGCGCAGCGGCCTAAGTCGAAATACAGGCTGGTGAACGCTATCGAATGGCGATGTAATTGCGCCCCCCTGAAGCGGAGAAATTTCTCAATGGTCCATCTGCCATTTGCGGATCGCGTCGAAGCAGGCCGCCTTCTGGCGAGAGAGCTTGCTTGCCGCCCGATCGCCGCGCTCCACCAGGGCGATGCAGTCGTCCTCGCGTTGACTCGCGGGGGCGTTCCGGTGGGTTTCGCGGTTGCGGACCGGCTGTGTCTGCCGCTCGACATTATCGTCGTGCGCAAGCTCGGCGTTCCGTGGCAACCGGAACTGGCTATGGGCGCGATCGCGAGCGGAACCCGGGTTCTGGACGAAAACCTGATTCGGCAACTCGAAATCTCCGCCGAGGATCTTGATGAAACCATCGCCTCCGAGCAGGCCGGGATGCAGCGGCGCGAAGAGGTCTACCGTGGCGGCACACCGGCGCTGAATCTTTACGGCCGGCCGGCCATTCTCATCGACGACGGCCTCGCCACGGGAAACACGATGCTGGCCGCCGTCCGCCACGTTCGAACCTTGAAGCCGTCGAGCGTGATCATCGGGGTCCCGGTCGGGCCGCGGGAAGCGTGCGACCGGCTGCGCTGCGAGGTAGACGACGTTGTCTGTCTGGCGACGCCCCACCTGTTCTGTGCCGTCGGCGAATGGTATCGCGACTTCGCGCAGGTGAGCGATGATCAGGTGCGGAAGCTGCTGGCCCAGCGCCGCCACCGCCACCTTCCCGAGTTACGAGCGGCCAGCCCACTCCCGGCGTAGTTCGCGAACGAACTTGTCCGGGTCTTTGGTTTCGAGAAGAACAGCGGCGCCGTCGCCCGACGGCGGCAGAAGCACCAGACGATCGCCATCCGCGCGGTAGAGGCGAATCGTCTTACCGTTGGCGACGCGGAACCACCCGGAACGATAGTGCGTGTTGGTGAACCCGTTGGTCTTCGCTGTTGGCCGCCAATCCGTGTCTACGCCGACGTCCACAATCCGGATGCGGTCGACATCGATGGTGGACGCATTCACGGTCACCGGATAAAACCGGTCATGGATAGTCAATGCCTGCGGCGTCAAAGTGTAGCTCGGCGGGCCGGGCGCGTAGAGCCAGGCGAACGCGGCGAGTGAAATCCCCACAGCGACAAAAGTGCCGCCGAAGAGCTTGCCGAAAGCGCTGCCGCCGGGGGCAGGATAAGATCCGGCCGCGCCGGCAAGAGGAGCGTCGGGTGTGATCGCCGCAACGAATCCGTCAACATCGTCGGGGCTGAACAGCATTGTCCTGGCGTCCGTGATGACCACAACCGCATGGGCGCGGTTGGTCGCGTACCAGGTGCATTTCCCGAGTTTCGATGTTCGGAACAGCCCATACCAGCCGAACAGCCCGCCGCTGCCGAATAACCGGATGCAGCCGGTCAGATCGTCCGCGGCAGCCGCTCGGAGTTCACGCACGCCATCGAGAGAGATACGAACGTTTCCGATCAGGCGTCTGACAATGATCGCCCCGTCGAGGACCAGATAACCTTGCGGCGAGTATCCGTACGCCGCAAGGAGCACCATCGCGGCCAGACCGCCGACAAGGATATTACGGGTGGAAAAGACGACAGCGGCGAAAAGGAGAATGACGACGGCCGAAATAACCTTCGCTGTCCGATCGAATGACGCCGGAAAGGATTTTGACTTGCCCATTTGAACCTTCGACATTTGGGTTATGAGCTCGCTGGTACAACGTACAGTTAGTTGCTATATTATCCTTCTTTGGGTGGGCGGTCTGTTACTCCCGGGTGGCTTCGATGATTCGCTGGAGATGTTCGGCACCCGTGTTCCAGGTGAATGGTGTGGGGTTCTCGCTGTATTTTTTGAGGTACTGAATCAAGAAGTTCTTCAGCTCTTTTTTGGAACGGTGCACGCTTTGTTTCTGCGCCCGCCGGGTAAGAATGCTGAAAAAGCACTCGACCATATTCATCCAGGAAGCGTGGGTGGGAGTGTAATGGAAATGCACCCGCGGATGACCCAGGAGCCATTGTCTGGCTGCTTTGTTCTTGTGGATATTGGGGTGTCCAGCATCAGTTATTACGTGTTCCTGAATACAATGTACTAAGTACGGTACGCGAACTGGCGGACGATTCTCAGCCGAAGAGAATCCCGCTGATCTTCTTCCGCACGCTAACCGGAAGCGAGCCGGTGCGGGAATGGCTGAAGGACCCGTCCGAGG
>Ga0070733_10001087_pt1 | contig 20654 bp, 20 predicted proteins | sample Coa_R1_9_FD_66450 | JGI IMG/M metagenome (GOLD analysis project Ga0070733, IMG submission 66450) | Surface soil microbial communities from Centralia Pennsylvania, which are recovering from an underground coalmine fire - Coalmine... | ecosystem: Environmental > Terrestrial > Soil > Unclassified ... | reverse complement strand
ACGGCCTGGGCCACGATCCAACTATGGTAGTATTCGCCAAGTGAAAACGTTTGCGCTTTCCACGTGGCTATCGATGCTGATCCCGGCGCTTGCCTTTGCGCAACAGGGCGAGAAGATCTTCAAGCAGACCTGCGCGACCGGGTATTGTCATGGCGCGAGAGGTGAAGCCGGCGGCGCGCCGCGTCTGGCCGGGCGCGGATTCGACCAGGATTACATCGTCACTACGATCGCGCACGGCATCCCCGGCACCGCCATGCAGGGATTCGGAAACACGCTCAGCCGGAGCGATCTGACGGCTGTGGCCGCGTATGTCGGGGCCCTGAATGGAGTCGCGACGCCGAACAGTGCGGCGGCACAGCCGTCGAAGGCGCCTTCGCCCGATGCAGCGCGCGGCCGCGAATTGTTCTCGGAAGCGACGCGCAGTTTCGCCAGATGCTCAACGTGCCACGAGATCAATGGGATCGGCATACCCGTAACAACTCCCATCGCGGCAGTTCCCGCCAGCGTCGCGGCGATGAAAGCACTCGCGACGCCTCATGTCCGTACGGCGGCGGTGGACGGTGAAACGATTCCCGCGCTCGTGATCGGCGAAGTGAAGGGCCGCATGGTTCTTTACGACCTGACCTCATCACCGCCGGTCGAGCGCTCGCTCGATCCCGCGGCGGTAAAGATTACGGAAGGCGGCAGTTGGAAGCACGCATCCGTAATGTCGTCCTACAGCGATGCCGAGCTGGCGTCGATTTTGACGTACCTGCGCACGGCGGTTCGGCCTTAGCAAGTCGCGCGTACCGATGACCGTCAGCGCCACCGGGCCTTACGTGAACATCACGGCGATGGCGGCGACGGTCATCGCCGCGGCGCAGATCCATCCGAGCACATTGGCTGCCGAGGAGTTGATGCGCTCGCCCATCACCTTGCGGTCGCCGCTCAACATCACAACCAGAACGACCAGCGGCGGCGCCAACTCGCCATTGAGCACGGCCGACCAGAACAGCATCTTCACCGCATTGAATCCGGCGAAACCCAAGCCGAGACCGATCAGCATGGCGACCGCGATTACGCCGTAGAATTGAGGCGCGCGCCATGGCCGCTCGTTCAGGGAAGCGGAACGCCAGGCAGCAGCCTCGGCAATCGCATACGCGCACGAACCGGCCAGCACCGGGACGGCCAGCATACCGGTGCCCACCAGCGCCAGCGTGAAGAGCCAGTAGGCGCCCTTGCCCGCCAACGGCCCCAGCGCCTCGGCCGCCTGCTGGGCCGTCTCGATATGGGTGATTCGGTGCGCATGGAGCGTTGCAGCCGTGGTGAGGATGATGAAGTACATCACGAGGTTCGAATAAAACATCCCGGTGTTGGTATCAGTCTTCGCGATGGACAGTTCTTGATCCGTGGCACCCCGCCGCGCGGCGAGGGTCGTTCGCCCCTGCGCCGTTTCCGTCTCGACCTCCTGCGAGGCCTGCCAGAAAAACAGGTAGGGCGAAATGGTCGTCCCCAGAATTCCCACCAGTACGGACATGTAATCGCGCGACCATTCGACATGCGGGATGAAGGTCGAATGAAGCACTCCGCTCCAATCCGGGTGAGCGAGGAATGCGGTGATCACGTAGGCAAAAAGAACGAGGGTGAGCCATTTGAACACGCGCACGATCCACTCGTACGAAGCCCAGAGAAGGAGCACCGTGATGAGCACCGCGAAAAACGGCGTCCACAGGTACGCCGGGATGCCGGTGACCATGTGCATGGCGTCTGCCATGCCGCCAAGGTCGGCCCCGATATTGAAGACGTTGGCTGCGATCAGCAACAGGCACGCCAGCCACAGCACCCATTTTGGATACCGCTGCCGGATCGCACCGCCGAGTCCGCGCCCGGTGACCATGCCGACGCGGGCGCACATCAACTGTACGGCTGTCATCAGCGGGAAAGTAAATAGAGCGGTCCAGAGTACCGAATATCCAAGGGATGCGCCGGCGACCGAGTAGGTGGAAATGCCGGAGGGATCGTCGTCGGCGGCACCGGTGATCAGGCCCGGGCCGAGGTTCGCGAAAAAGCGCCGGATCGGGCCGGACGCGGGTTGCGGCTTAGTGGGGGACCACTTCGTCACGCTCAATCTTACCGTCCCGGATGTGAATCACCCGGTGAGCGTGCAGCGCGATGTCGTGTTCGTGCGTCACGAGAATGATCGTGTTGCCTTCGTCGTGCAGGCGCTGGAACAGCGCCATGATCTCATTTCCCGTCGCGGTATCCAGGTTGCCGGTAGGCTCATCGGCGAGCAGGATCGACGGACTGTTGACCAACGCTCTGGCGACCGCGACGCGCTGCCGCTGTCCGCCTGAGAGTTCGTTCGGCTTGTGGTTCATCCGGTCCGCCAGATCGACCTGCGCCAGTGCGGCCTTGGCCTTTTCCATGCGCTGCCGGGGCGGCGTGCCGTTGTAGATCAAAGGCAGCTCAACATTGTGCAGCGAAGTGGCGCGTGGCAGCAGGTTGAACGTCTGAAAAACGAAGCCTATTTCCTTATTACGGATATGCGCCAATTCATCGTCCGTCATCGAACTCACCAGACGGCCGTTGATGTAGTACTCGCCCCTGGTGGGCGAGTCGAGACAACCGATCAGATTCATCAGCGTCGACTTGCCCGATCCGGAAGGACCCATGATCGCGACATATTCGCCGCGGCGAATTTCGATGTCGACGCCCGAGACCGCGTTGATCACCTGGTCCCCCATCACGTAGGTCTTCCAGAGATCGAAGGTGCGGATGACAATGCCTTCCCGCTTGAGGCGTTCGCCCTTATCGCCTTTATCCGCCGCAGCTTCTTCCATCAGCATTTCCGCCATGCGCGTGAGTCCTTTTTAGGTGGTGGGCTTCGGTGTCGCCGGCTTATTATCGATCTTCACGACCGAGCCGTTCTTGATGGTCCGGATCACCTGGTAAGGGCCGGTGACAATCTGGTCGCCCTCGGCCAGGCCGGAGAGAACTTCGATATCGGTGGCTCCGCTGATGCCGGTTTCCACTTTGCGGAACGGCGACTTATTGTCCGCGGTCACGACGAAGACGCCAGTGACCTCTTCGTTATTCGCTTTGATCGTCGCGGCGTCGGGATTGACCGGTTTGTTGGGGTTCGTATCGAGATCGCCCCTGGTGCGCACGGTGAGCGCCTGAATCGGAATGGCAAGCGCGTTCTTCCGTACCGCGGTCGTTATCTTCGCCGTGGAAGACAGGCCCGGGCGAATCTCGTCCGGAGGATTATCCATGGCGACTACCACTTTGAAATCCTTCGCCTCCTGGCTGGAGGTTGTACTGGTCGAAGCCGCGAGGCCGGTGGAGCGGAGAATGGCCGTATTCCCGATCTCGATTACGTGACCGGTGAAGGTCTTATTCGGGATAGCGTCGACGGAGATTTCGGAAGGCTGACCGAGCTTGATGTTGACGATGTCGCTCTCATCCACTTTCACTTCCGCAGTGATGATCGACATATCGGCGATCGTCATGATAGTGCTGGCCGCCGAGTTCTGCACGCCCGGCACAACCGTCTCGCCCATGCGCACGGGCAGATAAGTCACCAGTCCGTCGATGGGGGCGATAACGTTGTGCTTTTTCAGAATGTCGTTGTACCGGTTGAGATTGGCTTCGTTCTGCGCTATTTTGCGCTGCGACCCGGCAAGCTGCGCTTTCAACTGCGCCAATTGAGCCCGTGCCTGCACAATACGCGACTCGGCTTCCGCCACAGCCGCCTGCTGCCCCTGGTAGGCGGCTTTCCTCTGCTCGAAATCCTGCTTGGCGATCAGGCCCTGCTTTAACAGCTCCTGCCCGCGCTTATAATCCTCGTCGTAACGCTCGAGGTCGGCCTTCGCGTGCTCGAGGGTTGCCTGCAGCGCCGTGATATTGTCGTCTCCGGCCTTGTAGCCGGCTTCGCTGGCGGATGCGTCCGCTTCGGCGGAGCTCAACGCCGCCTTCTGCGCCTGCACGTCGGCTTCGGACTGTGTCTCGTCGATGCGGGCCACCAGCTGGCCCTTTTTCACAACGTCGCCTTCCTTGACCATGATTTCGGTCAACTGGCCTGCAAACTCGGCGCCCAGGTTGATGTAGTTACGCGGCTTGATCTCGCCCGAGGCCGTCACCACACTGGTCAGGTCTTCGCGCACTACCTTGCCGGTCTGCACGGTGACAACGCCGCGCCGATTGTACCGGACGCTGGCCACTACTCCAGCCGCAATCATGAGCAGGACGAGGATGCCGATCAGAATCTTCCATGTGGGCTTCACTGTTTACAGGACTCCATCTTTTTCCGCGCAAAATGGGCCGGGCCCCTTGCGCTATCTTTTTCCGCGCAAAACGGGCCGGGCCCTTTGCGCTAATCTTTTTCCGCGCAAAACGGGCTGGCCCTTTGCGCTATCTCTCTCGCGCAAAACGGGACACGCGCGTGCCCTTCGCGCTTTAGTTATTGATTGTGTGCAAAACGATTAGACGTAAATTCCAGCCGGTTTGTTCACCGGAGATCTCAGTTTAACACGCCGACACAAATCGGGTTTGTAAATGATTGAAAATACGAGCTATTGTGTCTTGAACGTAATTTTTCGCGTAGGGCTGTTCTGACACTGCATCAACTCGGTCATACCGCTGGTGAGACCGTTGCACGCGAGATCGGTGGCCGCGCGTTCCGCCTGCTCGCGGGTGGCAGCCGCGCTGTTTCCGCAATTGGTCCTGCCATTGAAGGTCACGCAGACTTCGCAATGCTCCTGGGTGTTGCCGCTCGACGTGTACGCCACGAGCGCAACCACAATAATGATGAAAGCGGCGCCGAGGATGACCGGCCACTTTCTCCTGGCGCTGCCTGACCTGGTTCCCGCCACGCCTTTATACTCCCACGAAGAAGTTTCCCATTTTGCGGAACTTCTCGTAGCGCTTCTGCACGGCTTCATTGGGCGTGAGCGCGCACAGCTCGACGAGCGAGCGAACGAGCTGGGCCTTAACCAATCTTGCGGCTTCGTCGTGGTTCTCGTGAGCGCCGACGGCCGGTTCCGGGATGATGCCGTCGATCAGACCCAGCTCCAGCATGTCGGGCGCGGACAGCTTCAGCGCCGCGGCGGCCTGCTCTGCCTTGCCGGCATCGCGATAAATAATGGACGCGCAGCTTTCCGGGGTGATCACGCTGTAGACGGCGTTTTCGAGCATGAAAACCAGATTGCCCACACCCAGCGCCAGCGCGCCGCCGCTGCCGCCTTCGCCGATCACCACCGCGATCAGCGGTACCGGCAGGCGCGCCATTTCACGAAGATTGCGGGCGATCGCCTCCGCCTGGCCGCGTTCTTCCGCGTCGATTCCGGGGTACGCCCCGGGGGTATCGAGAAAAGTGACGATCGGCCTGCCGAACTTCGCCGCCAATTGCATGGCGCGCAGGGCTTTACGGTAACCTTCCGGCTTCGGCATGCCGAAATTCCGATAAAGCTTCTGCTTGGTGTCGCGGCCCTTCTGTTCGCCGACCAGCAATACCGACCGGCCTTCGAGCCGGCCCATACCGCATACAATCGCCGGATCGTCGCCGAAAAGGCGGTCGCCGTGGATTTCCTGGAAATCCGTCAGGATACGCTGCACGTAATCGAGAGTGTGCGGGCGTTTCGGATGACGCGCGTTCTGGACTCGCTGCCAGGGGGTTTTCTCCTCTGCAGGCTCGCCCGTTTGCGCGTCTTCCTCTTGTGACATCCTCTACAGGATACTGAACGCCTACTTCACTTTCACAAACGAACGGCGCTCCATCGGGCGCTCAGGAACATCCAGATTGAACAGGCAGACATGATCAAACGCCCAGAGATTCACATACGGCAGCCCCGCCCCCCAAACCAGCGCCAGCTCACGCTCCCACGGATCGGCAAAACCGAAGACCGGGACCAGATAGCGCAGAGCGCCGCGCGGCCAGCCAAATCCGGGGAAAAGCTCGATCGCCTGGCGGGCCAGGTTCAGATCCCTTAAGCCGGTGGAAAACGCAAGCGCTTCCACCTTAACCGTATCGAGGCCGCTGGTGGACTGCTGCTGCCATTCGACGGGTAGATTCACGAAGTGGTTCAACTGTCCGCCGCTACCGCCCACAACCGTCGGATAGTTTACGTCGTAGGGCCAGAGCAATTCGCACTTCACGGTGGAGAACGCGGAGCGAATATCGGCTTCGAGAGCGGTGACGTAATCCCGCAGGCGGTTGCGCAGAAAGAGTGCATCCGCCGAACCGTTGACGGTCGGATCGTCGTTCGAGGTCATGAAGGTGTACAGCGGACGTCCGAGGGCGGTTTGGGCGGCTGCAACCGTTTCCGGGTCGTAGTACCCCATACCGCTGCCGGCGGGGTCCACGTCGTACCACCACAGGAATTCTCCATATTGCACGCTCGGCGTCAGGCCCGCGGTGACCTGCATCTGCGCGATGTTACGGTAAACGGCTTTCTGATACGCGAGCAAATTCGCGGCGCCAACCGCGCATTGGTTGGAGTTGAGATTGCCGAATCCGGTCGCGGTCGAAACGGGATTTCCATTTGGGAAAAGCGCAACGTAGCCATTCGGCGGATTGACGAGCTCCATGGAACAGGCAGTCACGACCGCGAGGCCGGCGGCGGCGCATTGTGCGTAAAAATCGCCGTGCCAGTCGCGCACGGCACGGTTGATCGGCGGGCTGACGTTATCGTCGACCACCCAATTCGGCGACACCCCGGTTGCCGGGTGGGCCGGCACGATCACCGCGGTACCCGCCGCGGAGGTGACCGCGACGGACAAATCCAGGTTCCAGGCCGCGGCGGAAGAACGCGCCGTGATGGTCAGTATGCCTTCTGTAGTGGCCGATGCCCAGGCGCTGACAAGCGAACTGTTGATGTAATCGGCGAAGTGGTTGGCGATGGTCCCCGGCGTGTCGGTGGGATAGACGTATTTTCCGAGTTGCGTGCCGTCGGGCGGATTGAAAGTCAGGATGATGGAGTCCTCGTAGGCGAAGGGGCCGGTGAAAGTAACCTGCGCGGTCGACACCGACCCTCCCGACGCGATGCGCTGGTTCCACCAGAAGACCCCCAGATATTCGTTGATGGGGCCGGCGTATCCCATTTGGTTCAACATCCACAGCAGGCGCGACGGCGTGAGCTTGTACGTGTGATCGGTATCGAAATCGAGCGCCGCGGAGATGTTCGTACGCGGCGCGAGGGCATCGGGGAAGTCGGAGAGCACGGCGGCCTCGAGGAAATCGAAGTAAACGAAGCCCGCCTGCTGCACGCGGATGACAACCGTATGGGTCCCGGCCGTCACGGAAGATCGGAGAAGCCTTCTGGCGACAAGGGCGGAACCGGTGTTCACGCGGCAATCGAGGAGAGTCTCGGCATCGGCCGTATCGCCAGTGAGCAGGCTTATTCCGGCAACGCCGCGGTCACTGTAAAACGTGCCGTTGATGGATGAATTGTACAGCGTGTCTTCAACAAGCGCCACGTCTCCGCCTGAAGCCGTGGTGCCGTAGAGCGAAGTGCCGAGATAAAGGTTGTGCGTGAACTGGCAAGTGTAGGTAACGGTCACCGATTCGTTCACAAGGCTGGCTGCATTGGCGAAATATCGCGAATAAAAGCCGGCCTCCTGGCTCCAATTGGCCGTAAAGGAGCAAGCGGAATCGGTCTCCTCGATGCGCACGCTGCCGGCGCCGGCGACCTGCAGGGCTTTCACGGCGTCGGTTCCACCGGCTTCGATGAGCTGCCAATTGGAGAAGGTCGCCTGCCATTCGGTGGCGGCGTATGCCGATCCATTGGCGAGAGAAGGCGCGAAGGTGAGCCAGCATTGGCGGATACTGTCGATGCCGAGCGCGGTGAAATCGAAGGAACAGTTCCAAGTCACTGCGGAGCTTCCGCCGGTGAGTTGGTATTGAGCCTGGTCAAAAGTCAGCGTGGCGGGCGACGAAGCGAGTGTGTACAACCGGATCATATTTCCATCGCGCCCGCCGCGCGGCGCGAGATAGCTTGCGCCGGTGGGCACCGGCACCGGCGAAGTGAGAGTGAGCAGGGTCTGGCCGGCGACGCTGGCGATGACGTAAGGCACTCCCGCGATCATGATCGGCAAGCCGGGTGTGAGAGCCATGAATTGCGCTCCCGAAGTCCAGGTCACCGAGGTTCCGCTCGCGCTGACGTTACCGTACTGCGCGGCGGCGATGTTAATCGCGGTGGTTCCGGCCGGCGCGGTGGACGGTGAGGGGATCGCCGCGAGCAAGCCGTAAACGGTATTGGCGGCAGCCCAGTCGTAGCTGTTGATCCGGGCGGCAATGTTATTCGCGACAAATACATCCGGGGATTCCGTAATGAGCCAGAGCGTGAACCCGCTGACGTCGACCGTAGCGCCGGTGTTGACCTTCGATACGAAAGTGACAACGCCTGCACTGGCGGTAAAGGCCACCTGAGGGTCCGCGGCGGCAGCGGCAGCTACGCCCGCCGCGACGATCGTCGCATCCTCTCCGCCCGGCGTGGTGACGTTATATGTGTAAGTAGTTGACCCGACCGAAATCGTGGCCGTCGAGGGCGCATTTTGGAAGAAATAAGTGGCGGACCCGGTGAGTCCGCCGGGGACTGTGTAGTCGAAGGCGAGATTTTCAAACCAGAGGGTCACGCGATTCCCGGCCTCGACACCGGCGGCGACGACGCTGACTACGGCGGAAGCGGCAGGGAACTCCGGGGACGCGATCATTGCGTTGTTCAGCAGGGAAATGTTGGCGGTGGTTCCGTCGGCGCGGATCACGTCGAGAGTAGCCCAGTCGATCCAGTTGTATTTGGGCGAGTCGATGGGTTGAACGCCGTCTTCATATTCCAGGCTGAACTCGAGCGTCAGGCCGGCAAAATTGAAATCGGGCAGATATTTGATGGAGGGGTGCTCGAAGTAATTATCGGCGTCGTAGAGAACGGCGACGGCGAAGTCGGCCGGATCGCGAAAGATTCCGCCGATCTGAAAACCGGTGGGTGAAGCGTTGTGCAGCGACGCGGCGGCGGCGAAGCTGTCGAAGCCCCGCAGGTAGAGCGTGCGGTCGGGCTGTAGTTTGTAGATGCGTTCGGACAATCAAGCCTTCCTTTTCGGTTCGATTGTGGCATTGGGTTGTGCCGATTGGTGTACATGCGCTGGGAGCCCAATTCAGGATCTGCCGTGGATTCATCAAGTTAGCGTCAGCGAATAAATTTGCTCGGGCGGTGAACGGCGACGGCCAAAGTAACACGATCCAACTCCCTCACGGTCGCGGCTCTGCAACCTGATGATTCTACAGAACCGTGACCGTCAGGGAGCCGCGCTCTACTACGCGCGCGGCGGGCCTTGGCTTTCCGCGGCTTTTCTAATGGCGTCCACGTCCGCTAAATCCTGCGGTCTTCCGGCCGCACGTTTCGCAGCGATGAGATCGTCGCGCGAGATGAAATTCGCCTTCAATCCGCTCGCCCGGTCGATTACGTCTTCAACCCGGCGCTCCCATGCGGCATCGAAATCGACGCCCGGAAGATCCAGGAGAATGTCGAAGCCCCGCGGATCGTGGCCAAAACGAAAGAAGCTGCCGCGGTCTGCGAACGCTTCCGGGCCAATGCCTTCGAGGAGTGCGCCGAACTCGGCGAGTGCCGCATAGGTCGCCCGCGCGTTCGCCGGATCTGCTTTTATGAAAAAGTCGATGTCCTTGGTAAAGCGGGGCTGCGCGTGAAAGATGACGGCGTAGCCGCCGACGATCAGGTATTTAACGCCATGGGCATGGAAGGCGGACAAAAGGTCTTTGTAGTCTTGGTACATCCGGCTCCATCTCCCAACCTTTGAGTGCCCAGGCGGTCTCGATCATTTCCTCAACCGCGTCGATCCGTTCGTGCGCGGGACGGCCCTGCCAGTACCGGTATTCGTCGGCCTTCATTTCATCGAAGCTGGTGTATTTGCGAATGGTCTTGTCCATAGCGGTTCGTTTGCAGTACCGGCCGGGCCGTCGTTGAGCGCGGCTGTCGGCCCCTTCTTTAGGCTACCCTTTTTGAAGGGTTTTTCAGCGCATTTCGACCATCAGCCCTTCGGCAAAACCCCCTCCGCGGCATCGAGCGAGACGCCGGAGCGGACAGCGTACCACCATTCTATCTCCGCACTTCTACCACAGCGCTGTCCTGAGGTAATTGAACAATCCGATTCACATAGTTCACATCGTCAGAACCCTTAGCGGCTCGATTTATGATCCAATCGACAACGAAACCCGGTAGGTGCCCGGCCTTGCTCTCACTATATAGTCGTTGCCGAACTGCGTACTTCCCCCGGGAACGACGGTCCCTGTGTTTGGCCCGTTGTACCTTACAGGCGGAGCTATTAAGTAGTTCCAAGCGCCCATGTTTCCAACAGCTTCACTCCAACCGATGCAGCAGGAGGTCCCAGGCTGGACCATTCCAGAGCACCCGACTTGGCCATTGAATTTACAAGGCTTGGAGGCGTCCCGATGGGCGCAAAGACCACGTCCCCATGTGCTAATCCTGAGTCTTGGAGAGCGCCCAAATAGTACTCGACGGCCATGTAAGATACTTCGTAATCCACTGTTGATTCGTTCTTAAGCGTAAAAGATAGTGACACCCTATAGTCACTTGGCTGTTTACTAACCTCGCTGGTTCGCACTGCTTGCAGGCTCATCTCATGGCTCGATCGATAGCTGTTGCTGTACTCCACGTCGTGTGCCTGTTGCTTTTCCCTTAGCTGGTTTAGCACCACTTCTTGTCTCTTGAGCTCCACCTCCGTTGCGAGCTGTGCGCTCTTTAGTTCCTTTTCGTTCCGCTGCGTTTCAAGCGCGATGCTGGCTTGGTCCAGCGACATCTTTTTGAGATCAACATCCAGCTTGTTGGATTGCTCTTGTGTCTGTAGGACAATCTGTGCCTGCTCGATCGACAGTTGCTTCTCTTTAAGGCTAGCGTCGTCCGCTTTTTCTTGATATGTGAAGTAGAGGAAGGCAATCCAGCACCCACCGACGACGATGCCCAGCGGCTGCACCAGGCTTATTGCAACGTTGAGCCATTTGTGCTCCAGCTTCGGCTCTTGTCCATTTGACTCACTGGAAGGCATCGTTGATTCTCCACGCAAGTACACTCGCAACAGGCACAAGGACGCACTCGCCCAAGGGCTTAGCCCACAAGGCAGTATATCCGGATTTATCCGGATACTCACTGCATCTCGACCATCAGGCCGTCCAGGCTGCGGTCGAGGTGCAACTGCGCGAAGTGGAAATCCTTCTTCAGCATCGCCGCGACATCGTCCTTCGATTTCTTCTGCACGAGCATCTCGTGCACGCGATTGCGCAGAGTCACCGTGGAGGTGCGGAATTTCGCCATTTCCGCTTTCGTTGTCAGGGGGCCGTGGCCGGGAACTACCGTGTCGAAAGGCAGCATCAGCGCTGAGTCGAGAGTGCTGGTCCATTCCTTGCCGCTGCCGCCGCCCGCGTAGTCGATCAGCTCCGGTACGTCCTGCCCGAAAGTGAACATGTCGCCCGCGGCCAGCGTACGCTGCGCGGGGAAAAGCACGACGATATCCCCGTTGGTGTGGGCGCGGCCGAAATAATAAAGCTCGGCGTATTTGCCGCCCAAGTAGACCTCCGCGTGATGATCGAACACCATGTTGGGAAGGCCCGGCATATTGCCATCCACCATGTTTTCGCGCGCGTGCTGCGAAGCGACGATCTGCACGTCCATCTTCTGCATCTTTGCGTTGCTGCCGCTGTGATCGCCATGATGATGCGTGTTAATGACGTACTTGATGGGCTTGCTGGTCACCTTCTTCAACTGGGCGAGGATGCCGTCATAGTCCGAATCGAATTTGTCGTCGACCAGAATGACGCCGTCGTTGGTGATGAGCGCCGTCGAGTTGCCGGGCACGTAGTCGTTGTGGATGACGTAGAGATCGTCCTTGATTTTAACCAGATCGAGCTTCGATGGCGGTGGGCCGCCCTGCTGGGTGTGGGCCAGCCACAAGCCTCCGGCGAGAAGAAGTGCGGCTGCGAGACGAAGGATGGTGGCTTTGCGCATTTGCGGAAGTATATCAAACACCTCAAAACCGGACCGCGTGGACGCAGAATCAGCAACCGCCGGCGACACTGGCCTCGCAGAAGCCTCCGCGGACGACCTCTACGTGATCGCGGTGAGTAAGGGCGTCGGAGGCGGTAACATTGCGGCTTATCCGACCGATGAAGGCGTGATCCTCGTCGACGACATGTTTGGCCGCGACTATGCCGCCGTTATGGAGCAGGTGAAATCGCTGACCGGCAAGCCCGTGAAATACGTGCTGAACACCCATCAGCATGACGACCATGCTGGCGGAAACGCGAAGATGCTGGCGGCCTCGGCCGGAGCAGGGACGAGGTCGTCAAGACGCTGGAGACGGAGTTCGGCTGGGCGCACGGAGGATTAGCGGTGCAGCAGGTGGACAGCCTGATTGCGGAACTAAAATAAAAAGCGGTTCACGCGACTTGAGTCGTGTTTCCCCGAAGAAATGAGCGCGCGTACCAGAACCTTATGCGCCAGACGACTGTGCGCGCAACCCCGCCACGGCCACCTCCCCCGAGATACGCCGCCGGAGTCACGCGCCAGCCAATCCGTTCCATTGTTGTATCGTGAGAGAGTTTGCCGTTTCCAGCGAAATCGGGCGCCTTTAGCTGCATTTCAACAGCTTTGTTTTCGTTTCGGCTGTTCAGGTTGCGTGCAATATCCTGTGGGAAATTTGTGTATAAACCGGAGCCGACATGATCTGTTCCGGCATGAACTGTTCCAGTATCGATGCGTCGACGGACGAACCCGTAGCGCTGGAGTTTGCGGAAACGATCCTGTCGGTCCGGCCGGCGGAATCGGTCGCCGACCTTTATCTCGCTCCGGGCTTCGTCGATCTTCAGGTCAACGGCTTCGCGGGCGTCGATTTCAACGACCCGAAAACGCCAGTCGACGAAATCGGCTGCGCTCTCGATGCAATGTTTTCCACCGGTGTGACCCGCTGCCTTCCAACTGTCATCACCGGACCCGCGGACGCCATGCTCGCCAGTCTGCGCAACCTGCGCCGCGCGCAGATGGAACTGCCCCACGGCCGCGCCATTGCCGGATTTCACGTCGAAGGTCCGCACATCGATCCGGAAGACGGACCACGCGGCGCTCATCCAGCACGCTGGGTGCGGCCTCCGGACCTCGACGAATTTGCGCGCTGGCAGGAGGCGACGGACGGCAATATTCGGCTCGTGACTCTCTCCCCGCATTGGCCTGAGGCGCCAGCGTATATTGCATCAATAACGAAAGCCGGGGTCGTCGTGAGCATCGGCCACACTGGTGCGGATGCGGAACAGATCGCGCGCGCGGTGGATGCCGGTGCGACCCTCTCGACGCATCTCGGCAACGCGGCGCACAGGATGATTCCGAAGTTTCCCAACTGCCTTTGGGACCAATTGGCGGAAGACCGTTTGCACGCGAGCTTTATCGTCGATGGGCTGCACCTCGATTCGTCGTTCCTGCGCGTGGCGCTGAAGGCGAAATCAGTTGAGCGGACGATTCTGGTCACCGACGCAGCGGCGCCGGCTGGCGCCGTTCCGGGCCGCTATCGGCTGGGTGAGCTGGATGTGGAGTTGACGGGCGACGATCGTGTGGTACTTCGCGGCACGCAGAAACTCGCGGGTTCGTCCTTGCGGATGCATCACGCGATCGATAATTTGGTGCGCCTCGGCGGCTTGAGCCTTCGTGATGCGATCCGCACTGCAACTGTAAATCCTGCGCGTCTTATCGGCCTCGATGGACGCAGACATGGACTGACGGCCGGCGATCGCGGTGACGTTGTGGTCTTCCGGCAAAACCCCGAACTGGCCATTGAGGCGGTCTATCTCGATGGCGTTCCAGTGGGATAGGACATAATCGAAATGTGGACTTCGATTACACGCCCGAGCAGATTCAACTGCGCCGGGAAGTGCGCGAATTCGCCGCCGCCGAGATTTTCCCGCATGTCATGGAGTGGGACGAAAACCAGACCTTCCCGCTCGAAGTCATAAGGAAGCTCGGGCAACTCGGCTACATGGGCGCCATTTTCCCGGAGGAGTATGGCGGCGCGGGTCTGGGTTATGTCGAGTACTCCATCATCATCGAAGAACTGTCCCGCGTCGACGGTTCCGTGGGCATCATCGTCGCCGCCCATACATCGCTTTGTTCCAACCACATTTACAAAGCGGGCTCGGAAGAACAGAAGCGAAAATATTTAACTAAACTTACGTCCGGAGAGTCGATCGGCTGCTGGTCGTTGACCGAACCCGAAGCCGGATCGGACGCAGCCGGCACGCGCAGCACCGCGGTTCGCGACGGCGCCTGCTGGGTGCTCAACGGGTCGAAGACGTTCACTACCAACGCCCACTACGCGGACGTTTGCGTCGGCATGGCGATGACCGACCGCGCCGCCGCGCGGCACGGCATCTCCGCGTTCATTCTCGAGAAAAATACGCCGGGTTTCCGCGCCGGCAAGAAAGAGAACAAGCTGGGTCTGCGCGCCAGCGCGACGGGCGAAGTGATTTTCTCCAACTGCCGGCTGCCGGAATCGCAACTGCTGGGAAAGCAGGGCGAGGGGTTCGTCGACAGCCTGCGGATTCTGGATGGCGGGCGCGTCTCCATCGCCGCGCTCTCGATCGGCATGGCGCAGGGTGCATACGACGCCGCGCTCAAGTATGCGAAGTTGCGCAAGCAGTTCGGGCGTCCGATCTCGGAGTTCCAGGCGATCCAGCACAAACTGGTCGATATGGCGACGAAGATCGACGCTTCGCGACTGCTCACTTATCGCGCCGCGAAGATGATCGACGCCGGCAAGCGGGTCACGCGCGAATCCGCCATGGCCAAGCTGTTCTCGTCGGAGACGGCTGTCTGGGTCGCAGGCGAGGCGGTCCAGATACACGGCGGCTACGGCTTCATCAAGGACTATCCGGTGGAGAAGTTCTATCGCGATGTGAAGCTCTGTACGATCGGCGAAGGCACCAGCGAGATCCAGCGGCTGGTGATCGCCAGACAGTTGTTGAAAGATTAGCCACGAATCGACACGAATGAACACGGATGAAACAAAACACCGCCCCGAGTCTATATTCGTGTCTATTTGTGTTCATTCGTGGCTGAAATGACGACCCGCGAACTCGCACGGCTCGCCACGCAGGTCGAAAACGGCGCGCCCGAAGCCCTCGAATACCTCGCATCCGCGCCCGAAGGCAACGGGCTTATCGTCGGCGTTACGGGTCCGCCCGGTGCGGGCAAGAGTTCGCTGGTCGACGCTTTGACCGCGGAGATGCGCCGCCGCGGCAGGACGGTCGCGATCATCGCGGTGGACCCCTCGAGCCGGGCTTCAGGAGGCGCGATCCTCGGTGACCGTGTTCGGATGCAACGCCATCACGCGGATTCCGGCGTCTTCATTCGATCCATGGCTACGCGCGGCGCGACCGGCGGACTGGCCCGCGCCAGCGCCGCGCTGTCGCGGCTATTCCGCTCCGCCGGGTTCGACTTCGTGTTGATTGAAACGGTTGGGGTGGGGCAGGATGAGGTCGATGTGGCGGCGCTGGCGGACGTCACGGTCGTGGTGCTGGTGCCCGGCATGGGCGACGACATTCAAGCTCTAAAAGCCGGCGTGATGGAGATAGCCGACATCTTTGTCATCAATAAAGCCGACCGGCCGGGAGCGGAGCAAACGCAGCGGGAGATCGAAGGCATGCTCGGTCTAGCCCACGGAGCGATAGTTCCCACGATTTTCCGCACGATCGCAATCGACGGCACGGGCGTCGTCGAACTGCTCGGGGATCTCGAGAACCGCAAGCGCAAAATACGGGATCGCCCGGAACAGCGCTGGGAAATCGATCATCTCGGTATTGCGGTGCGCTCGCTCGATGAAGCGCTGCCGTTTTATGCAGAGAGCCTGGGCCTGGCAGTTCTGTCGCGGGAAACCGTCGAGCACGAGAAGGTGAACGTCGCAATGCTGCCGGCCGGGAGTTCGCGAATCGAACTGCTCGAGGCAACCGATTCGGCTTCAACCATCGCAAAGTTCCTCGAGAAACGCGGCCCCGGTTTGCACCACGTCGCCATGCGCGTGCCCAATCTGCATGCGACCGTCCGGCGGCTGGAAAGTGCCGGCGTGCGGCTGCTGGGAACGCCTCGCCGCGGCGCCGGGGGACACCTTTATGTGTTCGTCCATCCAGCCAATGCGGGTGGCGTACTATGGGAGCTTATTCAGGATTGAACATTAAGGTACACGCGGCTTAAGCCGCGTTTGTTCCGCCCAAGAGAGGCGCGGTTGAAGCCGCGTGTACCGGTTTATATAAGGAGCAGAATTGGCCAGAATCGGCATCATCGGCGGCAGCGGACTTTACTCCATGCCGGCGTTTCATAAAGAGAAGGAAGTCGATGTCAGCACCCCGTTCGGCGCGCCGTCGGACAACTACATCCTTGGAGAGCTGGAAGGCCACGAGGTGGCGTTTCTGGCGCGCCACGCGCGTGGACATCGTCTCTCCCCTTCCGAGTTGAATTTCCGCGCCAACATTTATGGCATGAAGACGCTCGGGGTGGAACGCATCCTGTCGCTGAGCGCGGTCGGCTCGCTCAAAGAAGAGCATCGCCCGCTCGATTTCCTGATTCCCGATCAGTTCTTCGACCGCACGCGCGGCCGCATTTCCACTTTCTTCGGCGAGGGACTGGTCGCTCATGTGAGCTTCGCCGATCCCGTCTGCCCGCAGCTTTCGGATACTGCCGAAGCGGCCTGCCGCGCCGTAGGCGTCAACGTGAAACGCGGCGGCACTTACATCTGCATGGAGGGTCCGGCATTTTCAACGAAAGCCGAATCCAACCTTTATCGCTCGTGGGGGATGGAGGTTATCGGCATGACGAACCTGCAGGAAGCCAAGCTCGCGCGCGAGGCTGAGATCTGCTACGTCACCATCGCCATGGTTACCGATTACGATTGCTGGCATGAGGAGCATGACGCGGTACAGGTGACGGATATCGTCCGCGTGCTCCAGCAGAATGCCGAGCACGCCTGCCGGGCGATTGCGCACGCTGTGAAGACAATGCCGGCGGCCAGAACGTGCAAGTGCGGGTCGGCGCTGCAGCATGCGTTGATCACCGATAGAGCGGTCGTGCCGCAGACCACGATTCAGAAGCTGGGACCGATTGTCGGCAAGTATTTCGTGTAGCGACGCGCTGGCGGTCATCCGGCGTGGTGAGCGGCTGCCGGTGGAACTCGTTCGTTCGTTGGGCGAAGAACAGCCGGGAGAATTCTTCCGCGTGGTCGTCGAGTCGCTCGCCGATTCGTTCGATCCTGCGGAAGCGGCGGCGTATGAAGAGCTGATGCGCGCGTGGATCCCGACAGGGCCGCGAGTGCAGCCGGTAATTCCCGAACGTGTTGACACCGTTTACGTTCTCTCCCGTGTAACGCTCGGAGCCGATGTCAAGATCACCAGCGTGATTCTCGACGCGATGAAGAGACGGTTCCCGGCCGCGGCCATCGTACTCGTAGCGAGCCGCAAATCAATCGAGCTTTATTCGGCCGACTCCCGCGTCTGGCACATCGATGCCGAATACCCGCGCTCGGGCCCGGTAAGTCAGCGGATCGAATTCGCGCACGAGCTTCGACGCCGGCTCGAAGGGCCGAACCGGATCGTCGTCGATTCCGATTCGCGCATGACGCAACTCGGCCTGGTGCCGGTTTGCGAGGCCCATGACTATTTCCATTTCCCCAGCCGGACCGCAAACTCCGCAGATAATCTTACAGAGCTGACGCAGCGCTGGCTGGAAGACGTGTTCGGCGAATCCGGAGAAGCATACATCGCGCCCGATACCGTACCAATGAAGGGAGACTCGCCGCGCGCCGCTGTCAGCCTGGGCGTGGGCGAAAACGACTCCAAACGCATCGGTGGCAATTTCGAAGCCCAGCTGATTCACGAGCTCGGCGAAAAATTTCGAACCATCTGGATCGATCGCGGCGTCGGTGGCGAGGAAGCCCGGCGGGTCACTGGAGCTGCCGACGCGTCCGGACGGATGGACCGCATCCGCTTTTGGGAAGGTTCGTTCGCAGGCTTCGCTTCGATCGTCTCGCAATGCGATTTCTACACGGGATACGATTCCGCGGGCCAGCATGCAGCCGCGGCCGCGGGGGTGCCGCTGATTTCGATCTTCGCTGGCGCGCCATCAGCGCGCTTCCGCCAGCGTTGGAGTCCCGCGGGCCCGGGCAGGGTCGCTATCATCAACGCCGATTCTCCGACCCCGGACAAATGTCTGGAGCAATTCCGCGCTTTGTTAAAATGACGTTCGGTTATGACGCCCCAATTATCGAGACTGCCGGAGGGGTTCGCGGCAGCGGTCATGCCGATCACCGCCGCCACCATCACCACCGGCAGCGATGGCCTAATTGCGGGCGAGGTTGAAGTTCCCACCGGCGATTTGCGCATTCCGGCGTACCGCGCCAAACCGGCGAGCGGCACGGCATTTCCCACCATCCTGGTGGTACAGGAAATCTTCGGTATTCACGAGCACATCAAAGATCTGTGCCGGCGGCTGGCCAGGAGCGGCTATCTGGCGGTCGCGCCGTATTTGTATGAGCGCGAGGGGGACGTTTCCGGCCTCGATAGTATTGAGGAAATCCGCAGCAAGGTGGTTTCGCGAGTCCCCGACGCCCAGGTGATGCGGGATCTCGATGCCACCGTGGATTGGGCCGCAATGGATGGCGGCGACACCAAACGCCTGGCTGCCACGGGCTTCTGCTGGGGTGGCCGTATCGTGTGGCTTTATGCTGCGCACAGCGCCATGCTGAAGGCCGGGGCGGCATGGTACGGCAGGCTCGCCGGGCCCACCACCGAGTTGCAGCCGAAGAACCCCGTCGATATAGCGAAGGCTCTGAAAGCGCCCGTGATCGGCTTTTACGGCGGCAGGGACGCCGGCATCCCGCTCAACACCGTGGAGCAGATGCGCGCCGCGCTGCATGCCGCGCACAGGCCCGACGAGATCAATGTGTATCCGGAAGCGCAGCACGGCTTCAATGCGGACTACCGGCCCGCTTACGACCCCGCCGCCGCAAAGGACGCGTGGTCGAAGATGCTGGCGTTTTTTCAAAAACACGGCATCTGATCGTGCCGGCGGCGGCTTCGGCGAATGAAAGAAAGCGCTCAGCCGATAAACGGATTCACCGCGCGCACCGTGCCATAAAGGCGATCGTGCTGAAAATCCTCGCTGAGGATCTCCGCCAGACCGTAGTGCTCCGCATAAGCCCAGATGTGCGCATCAAACCAACTCAACTGGTAGGCGGCGCATCCCCGGACCGCCTCCCGCAGAACCGCCTCATTCGGGTAGATCACGGTGAACTGCTTGAGAAATTCCTCCGCTTCCCGCAGAGCGTCGGCTTGTGTCAGGATGATGTGGCCGCGAATGGGACGTGTTACCGCGGCGACAAATTCGACAATGGCCTGATGCGGCACGCGCACTGAATCTTCGAGGATGCCGCGCCTGAGAATCTCGGTTGCGGTTTTCTGCTTTTCGGTGAAACGGCTGTCGAACCTGTAAACAAGGATGGTGGTGTCAACGAGAGCGGCCACGAACGTCGAGATCCTCTCTTTTCCAGCCTCTTGAGTCCGTGCGTTTCGGGACTGGCCCCGATGGACGCCGGCGGTGACGCTCGGTCGCCTGATCGAACAAATGGAGCCGCGGTTCCGTACCCTGCGGCGTGGTGTTTTGTGCGTGTGGAATAACGCGAATCGCATCGCCGGCCGGTACCCAGTCGATATAGTCGCCAGGGTGAATATTGTATTGCGCCGCGATCCTCCTGGGCACCGTGACCTGATATTTGGATGTCACTTTTGCCATAGCAGTCCTTACTATAACAAGGATCAGATCCTTGCCTGGCCGCCAGTAGGCCGGCTGGTAAAATGTCCCTGCAAAGATCAAAAAAAATCCATATGAAAACCTTTACACTGACTGCTTCCATCGCGCTCTTCGTGTGCACCGGTTTTGCCTCTGCCCAGAAATTAACCCACGAAACCGCTCCGGCAACGTTCCGCGTCAATCTGGATACGTCACGCGGGCCTGTCGTCATCGAAGTGACGCGGGCGAATGCCCCCAATGGGGCCGACCGGTTTTACAACCTGGTCAAAGCGAAATATCTCGATGGCGCGCGCTTCTTCCGCGTGATCCCCGGCTTCATGGCGCAGTTCGGACTGGCGGCCGACCCGGCCGTCACCAGGGTTTGGGACGTGCCGATCCAGGACGACCCGGTCAAAACCAGCAACGTGCGGGGGGCTGTAACATTCGCCCAAACATCGGCGCCGAACTCGCGTTCCACGCAGTTGTTTATAAACTTTGGGAACAACGCCTTCCTCGACAGCCAGCGTTTCGCGCCCTTCGGCAAAGTTGTCAGCGGTATGGAAAACGTCGACCAGATCTATTCCCGCGACGATAAGAACCCTAACCAGAAAGGGGTCGAAGCGGACCAGAGCCGGATCGAGAATGAGGGCAACGCGTATCTCGAAAAAGAGTATCCGCATCTCGATTTCATCAAGACGGCGCGCATAGTCCAATAGTTCCAGCCCATAGTTTCCAAAAGTAAGTAATTTGACCGAAACCAACGCTATCGGCCCGATCGAAAAAAATTTTGAAACCTTTGGCCCCCGGCATGCACTATACGGTAGGTGCAACATT
>Ga0070733_10001085_pt1 | contig 20668 bp, 12 predicted proteins | sample Coa_R1_9_FD_66450 | JGI IMG/M metagenome (GOLD analysis project Ga0070733, IMG submission 66450) | Surface soil microbial communities from Centralia Pennsylvania, which are recovering from an underground coalmine fire - Coalmine... | ecosystem: Environmental > Terrestrial > Soil > Unclassified ... | reverse complement strand
CGAGGCCAAGCCGGTGGCCGCCGACTTCCGCAGCATCCCCTTCATCAACATCTTCGCCAAGCACATCCGCCAGACCAAGGCCGCCGGACATGCCGAGTACACCGTCACCGAGATGCTTCCCGACCTGGACCAGCTCTGGCTGGCCGACCGCGAAGGCCGCCGCTACACCTCCGAGCTGAGGTTCGTCGCATTCGACGGCGCAACCGGCGCAACCGGTGCAACCGGGGATTAGCCGCGTTCGGACACGACCAGCCGGAGTTCGGAGACGAACGAATCTCCCTGCCGGTTCTTCAGCCAGCAGCCATCCGGGCCCGGGAGCATTTCCGTGAACGTCACGTGCCCGGTGCTGCCGTCGCGGCTGATCCGGCGGAGCATGACGGCCAGGCTGTTCGTCAGCGGGATGCTGGTGAAGTCGACGTAAACGGGCTTGCCCTCGCCGGGCAATGAGCAGAACACGCGGCGAGGCAATCCGTGCCGCGCGACCCACTGGCGCATCTGGAGGAAGCGCCGCCGCTCGTCTTCCTGGTGTGCCCAGTCGCAGAATCGCGGTGCCATCCGCCAGGTTTCCCTGCTGACCACCAGGCGCCCGATCGACACACGCGGGCTGTACCTGCGCGGCGGAAGCAGCCGGAAACACGACACCAGGACCCCGGACAGGTAGTCACCGATCACCTCGGCCAGCGAAAACGTCCGCTGGCCGGTCAGGCACCTGACGATCAGATCATGACCGGCGCGCCTGACCTCGAGCGCGGCCGCGGGAAGAACTTCGGTCGCGACGTTGGAGACGTCGTCGGCGGACGCCGTCCAGTGGACGTGCCGTGGTGACAGCACGTCGGGCGAGGGCCTCGTGCGGGCGACGTAATCCCAGTCCCTGGCCGGGGTCAGCACGATCCGGCCGGGCCCGGTCGCGAAGAGGGCCATCGCCAGCAGCCGGTTCTTGTCGTCACTCTGCTCGACCAGCGCGGCGCTTTCCACCGAGTTGAACGCCGTGTGCAGTTCGCCGAGCACGAGCTGGTAATCGCCCCGGTTGATCGCGTCGACCGAGGCGGCGCCGATCAGGACGTCGGGAGAATGACGCAGCCCACCGGACCACTGCGGTGAGGCCGAGCGGAATCGCGCCCGGACGGCCGCCGCTATGTGCTCCGGCTCAACCCGATGGTGCCGGACGCCACCGGGCAGCGCCAGAATGTCCGCCCAGCGCTGCTGAAGTTCGCGGACGGCGCCGGCGGCCAGGTCGGGGACGCCCGCACCGGTGTAGAAGTCGGGGGTTGCGGCGGCCAGCAACCGGGTCAGTGGCACCGTGTCCGTCCCCGCCCGCCGGCACATGCGCTCGTAATGCGCATCGAGCCGGGCCAGGTACAGCCGGCCGATCCGGGCGGTCAGCCAGCGGGCGCTGTGCAGCACCAGTGCCAGCGGCTCGCCGAGCGATTCCAGGACGTCCGCCCCAAGGGTGACCCGCACATCCCTGACGCAGTCCTCGTACACGATCGTCCGTGCCGCGTATGCCTGGCCAGGCAGGCGGGTGGCCGGCCGGCCGGTGATGCTCTCGAACCGCGCGGCGAGTGCCCCGAGCGTGGCCGCCAGCCGGCGCGGATCGCCCGCCGAGGCGGCGACCTCGTCCTTCGCGCTCACCAGGCTCCCCAGATCGGCCATGGCAGCTTGCCTGGCACCGGCGTCCGGCACCCGGGACAGGCGCTCCGCCAGCAGCCGCTCCGGCCGCGCCTCGATCGGCCCGCCGAGATCCATCCGGACCAGCCCCGACTTGGCCATCAGTTCGAGCTGCGCGAGCAGCCAGAACTCGGGACGGCCGACACAAGAGGCAATGTCGCGAACCGGGCGCCACCCATCGCACAGGCTCAGGATCCGCGTCCACTCCTCGCCCACCACCTCGGTGCTGCCGTTCGGCCTGACCACCCGGTTCCCGTCGAGCAGGATGGCCGGAGATCGCCGCGGCGGAACACCGTGCACCAGTTCCGGCCGCCTGGCGAGCGCGGCGGCCACCTCGTCGATCGCCCAGGTCTCGAAGTACACCGTCCGGCGCCTGACCAGCGCGGGCCCGGCCAGCAGCGACGAGTGGCGGTGGCCGGCCATCCAGTCCGCCCATGCCACGGGCCCGAAGAAGCCGATCGAGTCGTTCTTGGTCGTGTAGCGCTGGATGTAGTTCGCGACCGCGGCCTGCTGCTTGCGCAGCTTGCTCCGGCGCTCGGAGTCCGCGACGGCGAGGCGGTCGGCGCAGGTCCGGACGAACTGCGGGTTCTGCCAGGTGAGCGCCTCACGAAAGAGCGGCTGGCGGGCAATGTCGGCAATCGCGGCCGAGGTCGCGCCGGCCGAGGCCGAGAACAGCGCGCCGTACTCCTCGAGGTCGCTCCTGGCCGGCCAGCCCCGTCCGGCGGCGGCCGCCCGGGCCAGCGCACGATCGGCGGCGCCGGCCAGGCCGGGGCTGGCCAGGCGGCCGGCCTCGCTGACCGGGAAGCCCGCACCGCGCACGACCATGCCGCGCCACATGTTCCAGCTCCCGCCAGGGAGGTCATCGGCCAGCCTGCCGCCGGGCAGCGCGATGAAGTCGCCGTTCATGGATTCAGATGGTGAGCGATGCCGCTGGCCGAAGGGTTGTCCAGGAAGGTCTTCAGGCTGATCTTGACGCCGGACCGCTGTCTCAGCCGGGCGAGCAGCGTCGCCGCGAGCAGGGAATGACCGCCCAGGTCGAAGAAGCTGTCGTCGGGGCCGACCCGGTCGACGCCCAGCACCTGGGCGAACAGCTCGCACAGGAGCCGCTCACCGGCCGAGGACGGCTGACGGCCGTCTTCGGCCGCGGCGAAGGTGGCCGCCGGCAGCGCCTGCCGGTCCAGTTTCCCGCTCGCGGTCATGGGCAGCCGGTCCAGGACCATCACCGCGGCCGGCACCATGTAGGCGGGCAGTGCCTGGGCAACGGCCGCTCGCAACGCGGCCGCGTCGAGCCGGTGGCCCTGCGCCGGCACCACGTAGGCCACCAGCCGAAGGTCGCGAGGCCGGGCCTCGGCCGCGACCACGACGGCCTGCCCGACGCCGTCCTGGCTGGCCAGCACCGCCTCGACCTCGCCCAGCTCGATCCGGAAGCCACGGATCTTCACCTGGCCGTCGACGCGGCCGAGGAATACGAGCTCCCCTGCCGCGGTCCACCGCGCCAGGTCGCCGGTCCGGTACATCCGCTCCCCGGCCGCGGCGAACGGGCAGGCCACGAACCGCTCGGCGGTCAGCGCCGGCCCGCCGAGGTAGCCGCGCGCCAGCTGGGGGCCGGCCACGTAAAGCTCCCCGCGTACCCCGGCCGGAACGGGCCGCAGCCCGGCATCGAGAACGTAGGCCTTCATGTTCCACTCCGGCCGGCCCATCGGGACGCGCACCGCCTGAGCCTGCGCCGCCGGGACCTCCCGGCTGAAGACTCCCACCGTCGTCTCGGTCGGGCCGTAGCCGTTGTGCAGCCGCACGCCGGGGAGCACATCGAAGAGCCGGCCGGCGATCGCCGCCGACAGCTCTTCGCCGCCGCTGCGCACCTGGCGCAGCGAGACGCACTGTGCCGCACCCGGCTCGGCCAGGAAGACCTGGAGCATCGACGGTACGAACACGGCCGTTGTCACCTGCTGGTCGCGGATGAGCTGGGCGAGGTAGGCGGGATCGCGCTGCCCGTCGGGACGCGCGACGACGACGGCCGCACCGCTGGTCAGCGGCACGAATATCTCCCAGGCCGACGCGTCGAAGCTGATCGAGGCCTTGTGCAGGAACCGGTCGGCGGCGGTCAGCCCGAATTCGGCGTGCTGCCGGGCCAGGTAGTTCACGATGCCTGCCTGGGTAACGATCACGCCCTTGGGCCGCCCGGTGGAGCCGGAGGTGTAGATCACGTACGCCGCGCTGCCTGGGTGCACCGAGCCGGCCCGGTCGGTGGCGGTGAGGTCGCCGCCGGGCAGGCGGCCAGCCTCGGTGGCGACCGCGGGGTCGTCAAGCAGCACGCCGACCGCACCGGCCGGGAGGCGCTGGCTGGCCAGCCGGGTGGTCAGCACCGCGACCGGGGCGGCTTCGGCCAGCATGTACCGGATCCGGCCGGCCGGGTACCCCGGGTCGACGGGCAGGTAGGCGGCCCCGGACTTGACCACCGCCAGCAGCGCTATCAGCAGCTCAGGTGACCGGTCCATGGCCACCGCGACCAGCCGCTCAGGAGCCGCGCCCAGCGACACCAAGTGCCTGGCGAGCTGGTTGGCCCGGGTATTGAGCTCCGCGTAGGACATCGTCATCTGCCCGTCCGCTACGGCGATGGCGCCGGGGCTGCGGGCGGCCTGCCGCTCGAACAGCTCCGGCAGGGTGGCGGCCGGCGCTTCCCGGCTGACGTCGTTCCACCGGTTGAGGATCTGGTCGCGTTCGCGGCCGGTAAGGATCTCCAGCGCGGTCACCGGGTGGTGCGGATGCCGCACGGCCCGGCGCAGCAGCCGGGTCAGCCGGGCGGCGAGGGCCGCGACGGTGCCGTGGTCGAACAGGTCGCAGGCATAGCCCAGGCGGGCGCGGATACCGGCCGGCCGGCCGTCGGGATGGTAGTGCTGGCGGTAGGAAAGGGTGAGGTCGAACGTGGCGGCCTCATGGGGCAGCGGCATGGCGTCCGCGGTCAGGCCCGGTAGCTGCCAGTCGCCGAGGCCGGCGTCGTCGTCGGATACGAGCATGACCTGGAACAGCGGATGGCGGGCGGCGGAGCGGGCCGGGTTGAGCAGTTCGACCACCCGTTCGAAGGGGAGATCGGAATGCGCGTGAGCGGCCAGGTCGGTGTCGCGGACGCGGTGCAGAAGCTGGGCGAAGCTGGGGCGGCCGGCCACGTCGATCCGGAGCACCAGGGTGTTGACGAAGAACCCCACCAGGTCACTGACCGCCTCGTCGGTGCGGCCGGCCACCGGCGCGCCGATCGGGATGTCGGTGCCGGCGCCGGACCGGGTCAGCAGCGCCGCCAGCGCGGCCTGCATCACCATGAACATCGTCACCTGCTGGTCGCGGGCCAGGCCGAGCAGGCTGCGGTGCAGCCCGGCGTCCAGGCGCAGGCTGACCTCGGCGCCGCGGTAGCTGGGATCCGCCGGGCGGGCCCGGTCGTAGGGCAGCTCAAGCTGCTCGGGCAGGCCGGCCAGGGCCGAGCGCCAGTAACCGGCCTGGCGGGACGCCGCACTGTCTGGATCCTGATCCCCGCCGAGCAGTTGCCGGTGCCACAAGGCATAGTCGGCGTACTGCACCAGCAGGGCCGGCCATCGGGGAGGCTGACCGGCCCTGCGGGCGTCGTAGGCGCGGGCCAGGTCCCGCATCAGCACGTCCATCGACCAGCCGTCGCTGGCGATGTGGTGGGTGACCAGCACCAGCACGTGCTCCTGCTCAGCCAGCGCGAACAGCCAGGCGCGCACCGGCAGCTCACTGGCCAGGCCGAAGGTGTGCCTGGCGGCTTCCGCCATCAGGCCGGGCAGGTCAGCGGGCCGGGCCTGTGCCACCGTGACCTGTGGCGTAGCCACCGCGGCGTCGATCACGTGCTGGCAGGGCTGGCCGTCGGCAACCGGGAACACCGTGCGCAGGGACTCGTGGCGGCCGACCACGTCACGCAGGGCCGCGAGGAAGGCGCCGGCGTCCAGCCGGCCGCGCAGGCGCCAGGCGAACGCGACGTTGTGCGCCGGGCTCGGCCCGTGCAACTGGGCCTGGAACCACAACCGCTGCTGGGCGAAGGACAGCGGCAGCCGCTGCGGGCGCGGCATCGGCACCAGCGCTGGCTGGGCGCTGCCGGCGGCGGCCAGGAACCTTGCCAGCAGCGCGGGGCTCGGGTTCTCGAATACCGCGCGAATCGGCAGCTCGGCGCCCAGCGCCGAGCGGACCCGGCTGATCAGCCTGGTGGCCAGCAGAGAATGCCCGCCCAGGTCGAAGAAGCTGTCCTGCGGCCCGACCCGGTCAAGCCCGAGCACCTGCGCGAACAGCTCGCACAGGGCCTTGCACTGCGGGGAGGACGGCTCCTGCGCGGAAGACGGCGCCGGTCCCGCGCTGAACTCCGGGGCCGGCAGCGCCCGCCGGTCCAGCTTCCCGCTCGTGGTCAACGGCAGCCGGTCCAGGACCACCACCGCCGCCGGAACCATGTAGCCGGGCAGCGCCAGGGCCGCGGCCGCGCGCAACTCCGCCACGTCCAGCTGGCAGCCGGCCGCTGGCACGGCATAAGCCACCAGCCTGCTGTCTCCCGGGCGGTCCTGGCGCACCGCCACCGCGGCCTGCGCAACCCCCGGCTGACCCGCGAGCACCGCCTCGATCTCGCCAAGCTCGATCCGGAATCCCCGGACCTTCACCTGGTCGTCAACCCGGCCCAGGTACTCAAGCTGGCCGGACGTGTTCCACCGGGCCAGGTCTCCGGTCCGGTACATCCGCCCGCCCGCGCCGCCGGCCGGGCAGGCCACGAACCGCTCCGCGGTCAGGCCCGGCCGGTTCAGGTAGCCGCGCGCCAGTTGCCCGCCCGCCAGGTACAGCTCTCCGGCACTCCCCACCGGCACCGGCTTGAGCTTGCCGTCGAGCACATACGCCCAGGTGTTCCAGACCGGCCGGCCAATCGGAGGAGCACCGGCTTTGCCGTCGGCCGGCCACTCGCCCGCCTCCGGCTCGCGCCATGCCGTGGCGTAGACGGTCGCCTCGGTAGGGCCGTAAATGTTGCGGATGCCGGCGCCGGGCAACGCGGCACGGATGGCCGCGACGGCGTGCGCGGTGAGCGCCTCGCCCGCCAGGACAACCGTCCGCGCCCGGGCTTTCGCGCCGTGCACGCTCAGCACCTCCGACAGTGCGGAGGGCACGGCGCTGATCATGCTCCCGCGCCAGGACTCCCCGCTGCTGCCGGTCAGCGCCAGAAGGTCACCGACGATCTCGATGCTCCCGCCCGAGACCAGCGGCCCGAAGATTTCGAACACCGAGACGTCGAAGCTGAGCGAGGTCGAGGCCAGCACCTTGGACAGCTCTTCCGCAGCGAACTCGGCGGACACCCAGCACAGCAGGCCGGCGACGCTGCGGTGCTCAACCACGACGCCCTTGGGGCGTCCGGTCGAGCCGGAGGTGTAGATCACGTACGCCGGGCTGGCCGGCCACAGCGAACCGAGCCGCTCGGCGTCCGTCAGGTCACCGTCGCCGTGTTGCGGCACGGCTGCCAGGATGGCCGGGTCGTCGAGCGTCACCTGCGGCGGCCCGGCAGGCAGGCCCTGTCCGGCCGACGCCGTGGTCAGCACCGCGACGGGCCTTGCGTCGGTGAGCATGAAGGCGATTCGCCCGGCCGGGTAACCGGGATCGACCGGCAGGTACGCCGCTCCGGACTTGAGCACCGCGAAGGTGGCGATCACCAGCTCCAGCGACCGGGGCAGCGCCACCGCCACCAGCCGCTCCGGGCCCGCGCCCAGCGATACCAGGTACCTCGCCAGCCGGTTCGCCCTCCTGTTGAGCTCGGTGTATGACATCGCCTGGTGCCCACACACCACCGCCGTGGCATCAGGCGTCCGGCTGACCTGCTCCTGGAACAGTTGCGGCAGCGTTGCCGATGGCACGCTGCGGGTGATGCCGCACCACTGCGCCGGCACCGGCCGGCCCGGCAGCATCGCTGTCATGTTGCCGGGTTACTTCCGCACGCCGCCGATGAGGTCACACCCTCACGGTCGCGGGGGCGGAACGGTCACCGCACCTTCCCGATTGCGCGGCCTGATCCGCCCGGCGCCACCCGCGCGAGCCGGTTCGTTCGCAACGTCGAAGGTGCGGGCGCGCGGCCGGCCCGCGAAGCTGCCGGCATGACGAATCCTTTCGAAGACCCGGACGCTTCCTACCGGGTTCTGGTGAACCACGAGGGCCAGCACAGCCTGTGGCCGGCGACCCAGCCCACGCCGCGTGGCTGGACGGTCGCGCACGACACGGACTCCCGTTCCGGCTGCCTGGAATACATCGAGAAGAACTGGACCGACATGCGCCCGAAGAGCCTGATCGAGGCCACCGGCGGCTGACACCGGACCGGGACGACATGGTGGATTCCAATTCCGTTCAGGAGCGCTTCGCCCAGGTAGTGGCGCAGACGCCGGACGCGATCGCGGTGTCGTCGCCCGCCGGTGCCCTGACCTACGCCGAACTCGACGAGCGGGCCAACCGGATCGCCCACCGGCTGCTCGGCCTGGGCGTCAGGCCGGAAGACCCGGTCATGGTGCTGCAAGAGCGGACCATCGAGATGGTCGCCTCGATCCTGGGCATCGTGAAGGCCGGTGCCCTGTACCTGCCACTGCACAGCGCGTATCCGCTGCAGCGCCTGCAGTCGATCGCCGACAGCGTGGGCAGGCCCGTCCTGCTGGCGGATGCGATCATGGGCGAGCGCGGCCTGCCCGAGGTTCCCACGGTCATCTTCGCCGGCTCCGGCGCGGAGCAGCGTTCGCTGCCCGGCACCGACCCGAACGTGCGGACCGGGCTTGATCACCTGGTGCACGTGATCTACACCTCGGGCTCGACCGGCGACCCGCTCGGGGTCGCCGTCACCCACCGGGGCGTTCTCGGGCTGGCGCTCGACTCCTGCTGGGACGGAGGGGCCCAGGAGCGAATCCTGATGCTGGCACCGTACGCGTTCGCCGTGTCCACCTACGAGCTGTGGGTGCCACTGCTGCGCGGCGGCCACCTGGTCCTCGCGCCGCCGGGCCACCTCGGCGTCGGCATCCTGCGGCGGCTGATCACCGAGCACCGGATCTCCGCCGTGCACGTGACGGCCGGCCTGTTCCGGGTGGTGGCCGACGAGGCGCCGGGCTGCTTCGGCGGCGTTCGCGAGGTGCTGACCGGCGGGGACGTGATCTCGGCCAAGGCGGTGCAGCAGGTGCTGGAGGCGTGCCCGGGCACCGTGGTGCGCGCGACCTATGGCGCCTCCGAGGTGTCGTCATTCATCACCAGCTCGCCGATGCGGGCGCCCTACGCCATGGGCCCGACCGTGCCGGTCGGCCGCGGCATGGACAACACCCGGCTGCACGTGCTCGACCAGCAGCTCAGGCCGCTGCCGAAAGGCGAGGTCGGCGACCTGTACGTCGCCGGGGACCGCCTCGCCCGCGGCTACTACCGGCGGCCCGGCGGCACGGCCGGGCGGTTTGTCGCCGATCCGTTCGACGGGGCTGGCCAGCGCATGTACCGCACCGGGGACCAGGTGCGGATGCGCCAGGACGGCCTGATCGAATTCGTCGGGCGCTCGGGTGACCAGGTCAAGATCCGCGGCTACCGGGTCGAGCTGGCCGAGATCGAGAGCGTGCTCGCGAGATACCGCGGGCTGGCGCACGTGGTCGTGGTCGCCCGCGAGGTCACCGGCGGCGAGAAGCGCCTGATCGCCTACGTCGTCGCCGAGCCGGGCCAGGCAGATGCCGGCGGGCTGCGGGCGCACGCGGCGAAGCTGCTGCCCGAGTACATGGTGCCGTCGGCGTTCGTCATGCTCGATTCGCTGCCGCTGACCCCGAACGGGAAGGTGGACCGCAAGGCGCTGCCCGAACCCGTCGTGACAGGCTCGCCGGACTACCGGGCGCCGCAGACCGAGCGGCAGGAAATCCTGTGCTCGCTGTTCACCGAGGTCCTCGGGGTGCCCAGGGTCGGGATCGACGACAGCTTCTTCGACATGCACGGAGAGTCGCTCATGGCGATGCGGCTGGTCAGCTCGATCCAGGAGCGCCTGGGTGTCGAGCTGCTGGTCTCCGACATCTTCGATGCCCCCACCGTTGCCGAGCTCGACCAGCAGATCGAGAAGGCTCTGGCGCCGTCGGCGAAGTCATCTTCGAGGTGAATAAGGAGCGTGAACCATGAGCACTACCAGCGCCGGACAGCCGGCGGCGACGCAGACCGAGCGCTTCCCGCTGTCGCTGAACCAGGAATTCGTCTGCCTCTTCGACTACGGCGGTGACGACGGGCCGTTCGGCCCGCACTACCACATCGTCGAGGCCTGGCGGGTCAGCGGGCAGGTCGATGTCGCCGCGATGCGGCGTGCACTGCATGACGTAGTGGAGCGGCACGAGGCGCTGCGCACCGTGATCGTGCGCGACGACGGCGACAAGTACCAGGTGACATATCCAGCCTCGGCCCCCGAGTTCTCGGTGCGCGACCTGCCCGCCGAGCCGGGGAAGTCACGCGGCCGGCAGGCAGAGGAACTGATCAGAGAGCTGGAGAACGGCACGATTCACGCGGACCAGCCGCCGTTCCTCAAGGCCGCGCTGGGCAGGTTCGACGACCAGGACTCGGTGCTGGCCCTGATGACGCACCACATCGCCACCGACGGCTGGTCGGTGCGGGTCATCATCCGCGACCTGGTCAACCGTTACGCGGCCCAGAAGGGCTTCGACGTGCCCGAACTGCCGAAGGCGCCGCAGTACCGGGAGTTTGCCGCCTGGAGCCGGGAGGCCCCCAGCGCCCGGCCGGCGGCTGCCATCGACTACTGGACCAAGACGCTGTCGGGTGGCCTGATCAGCGCGCTGCCCACCGACTTCGCCCGGTCGGCCGGCGTGCCACACACGACCGGCGCGTACCGCTTCTCCATCCCCGCCGACCTGGTCTCGGCCACCGCGAAACTGGCCACCGCGAGCAGGAGCACGACGCCAATCGTGCTGCTCGCCGCATATCAGATCGTCGTGCAGCGGCGGCTCAAGTCGAAGGATGTCATCACCGCGACCTTCACCCCCGGCCGGGCCGGCCGGCTGTTCCAGGACACCGTCGGGTCGTTCTTCAACTTCATCCCGCTGCGAACCGGCCTCACCGGCTGCGCGACGTTCCGCGAGGTGCTCGAGCGCACCCGCCGGACCTGCCTGGACGCCTACTCTCACGACATCCCGAGCCTGCACATCTTCGGGCTGGTGCCCGAGCTTATGGGGCCCGCCATGGCCGACAACGGGTCCGCCGCCGTGTTCCAGGTGTTCCCGGACCCGGTCATGCTCGCCGACAACACTCCTGGCGACCTGAAGTTCGTCGAGATATCGCGGGAGCCACGGGGCCAGGAGCGGACCTCCGCCATGCCGGACGGCGTGCTGTGGACGCTGAGCAACACCCAGTCGGGCGACATGATCGGTGCGATCACCTTCAAGCGGAACACCTTCGGCGACGCGACCATCGGGGCGATGGCGGATGAGTTCTTGCAGGTGCTGCGTCAGGTCGTGCCGGCACCGGACGCACCGCTCCAGCTCGGCTGAGCGGCGAGGGCCCTGCCGGAGTCAGCCTCCGGCAGGGCCCGGTCTCGTGTTCAGTCGTCGATCGCCTGATAGGCCAGGGTCCAGAAGTCGCGGTAGATGTCCGGCGGGGTAAGGACGTACTTGGCACAGCCGGTCATCAGGAGCATGACCATGTCCTCGCGAGGGTCGATGTACCAGACACCCCCGAGCCCGCCGTTCCAGCCGAACCGCCCGGCGGGCTCGCCGAGGCCGTCCCGCTTGGTGACGACCGACAGGCCGAACCCCCAGCCGTGGTTGGCGAAATAGCCGGCGAAGGGCCCTGACGCCTGCTTCTGCTCCGGGGTGAGGTGGTCGGAGGTCATCACCTCGACCGACGCCCTGGACAGCAGCCGCTCGCCGCCGTGCTTGCCCTGGCGCAGCATCAGCTCGCTGAAGGCCAGATAGTCCTGCACCGTCGAGACGAGGCCACCGGCACCGGACGGGAACGCCGGCGGCTGGCGCCACTTGCTGCCGGCGACCGTGTCGTAGACGTCAACCCCGTTGTCGTCGTAGCCGGTGACCAGCCGGGACAGGCTCGCCGCCGGCACGCTGAAGCCGGTGTCGGCCATCTTGAGCGGTTCGAACACGCGCTCGCGCAGGAATTCGCCGAAGGGCTGGCCCGCGGCCCGCGCGACCAGCACGCCAAGTACGTCAGACCCGGTGTGGTACATCCAGCCCGCGCCGGGCTGGTGGATCAGCGGCAGCGTGCCGAGGCGGCGGATCCACTCATCCGGCGGGGGAAACACCGACGGGTCCGGCTTGCCCTGGCCCAGTCGCAGTTCGTCCATCGCCCGCTGGATCGGGTAGGTGCCGGGTGGCGCGATGACCATGCCGAGCCCCCAGACGAAGGTGAGCAGATCACGCACGGTGACCGGCCGGGTGGCCGGAACGGTGTCGGTCAGTTCGCCGTCGATGCGCCGCAGCACCACCCGGCCGGCCAGTTCCGGCAGCAGCCGGTCCACCGGCTCGTCCAGCCGCAGCTTGCACTCCTCGACGCACATCATCGTCGCCGCCGCCGTGATCGGCTTGGTCAGCGACGAGATACGGAAGATCGAGTCGGTGCGGATCGGCGTGCCGTCCAGATCAGCCTTGCCGATCGGCTCGATCACCGCCTCCCCCCGGCGGCTCACCGCCAGGACGAGCCCGGGCACCTCACCGCGCTCGACATAGCCGGCCATCACATTGCGCATGCGGCCGAGCCGCGATTTCGAGAATCCGTGGCCACTCATGTCCTGTCCCCTCTGTTGCATTTCCAACGAGCCTCGGGAGTGACCTGGCAAGATTCCAGCTCTGCCAGATGGCTGTAAGCGCACTTGGGACAGATGTCGCCCCTTTCGCCAGTGGTCAGTTCCCGACCGTGACACCCGGCTCCTGGTGATGCATCTCCCTCATTGCGCCGTAGTGGCGCGGGCAATCCGGGAGATGCAGCTTGCGGCATTTCGGTGCTAACTTCGCGTTCAAGGCATTCGTTGACAACTTCGCTTTTGGGTGTGCGTTTGGCCAAAGCCGATCATGGAGGAGTTCCGGAAAGGATCTTGTCATGCGCTTTCGCTTTCGCCTGCCTGCGGTTATCGCCGCGGCCGGGCTCATCCCCTTGGGCCTGAGCGGTATCGCCGCAGCTGCTCACTCCCCGGCCCCAGCATTAAAGGCAGAACGGACGGCGCTGACAGCGGCGCAGATCCGGCGGCTGGCTGCCCACGCGACCGACCGCTCGATCATCATCTTCAAGAACCAGTTCTCCAGCCTGCCGGTGCGCGGGGCCACCGCGCAGTTGCGGGCCGCCGCGGCCAATGCCGCGCAGGCGCCGGTGCTGGCCGAGCTGACCAGGCTGCACGCGACGCATGTGCAGGGCTTCCACCTCATCAACGCGATCGCGGCGACGATCTCACCGGCCGAGGCACGGCGGCTGCGGGCGAACCCGGCGATCCGGGCGGTCGTGCCGGACGCGGTCCAGCCCCTGGCCACGCTGAGCAGTGAGCTGACCCCGCTGGTCTCCGGCAAGGCCGGGCACGGCCGTGGCCGGGGCCACGACCGCGTGGCGGCGCCCAACGCGGTGACCGAGCTGGCGCAGCGGATCTGCCCGGCCAGCCCGGCCCACCCGCTGATCGAACCGGAGGCGCGCTCGCTGATGAACGTGGATGCCGCCCAGAAGATCGTGAACGGCGCCGGCATCAAGGTCGCGGTCCTCGCCGACGGCATCGACCCCAGCAACCCGGACCTCATCCGGCCAAACGGCCAGCACGTCATCTTCGACTACAAGGACTTCAGCGGGCAGGGCCCGAACGCGCCCAGCCCCGCCCTGGATGCCTTCCTCAACGCCGGCCTCATCGCCTCGCAGGGCAATCAGGTCTATGACCTGTCGAAGTTCGTCAACCCGGCGCACCCGCTGCCGGCCGGCTGCAACATCAAGATCGAGGGCATCTCCCCCGGCGTGAGCATGGCCGAGCTGAACTGGGGTGGCAACGACGCCGCCGTCTTCAACTCCACGATCATCCAGACGATCCAGTACGCGGTCATGGTGGAGCACGTCAACGTGATCGACGAGCCGTTCGGCGGGACCGCCGTCCCGAACTTCCAGAACGACCCGCCGACGCTGGCCAACCAGGCAGCGGTGGCCGCGGGTGTCGTGGTCGTCGCGGCCACCGGCGACAATGGCGCCACCGCCAACAACATCGACTCCCCCGGCGGTACTCCAGGCGTTATCGGCGTCGGCGCGTCCACCGCCTTCCGTGGCTACCTCCAGACCGACGGGAACGGCCCCAATCTGAAGGCGGGCGGCGGCTGGGAGGACAACAACATCAGCTCGCTGAGTTCGAGTGGCATCAACGAGTTCGATCCGCGCACCCTCGACGTGGTCGCTCCCGGTGACATCGTCTTCGGCCTGTGCAGCACGAATACCACGCAGTTCTTCGGCTGCACCGATTCCAGCAACGGCTCCGCGCCAGGGATCTCGCAGATTGCCAGCACCGCCGCGGCCGCAGGCGAGGTCAGCGGCGTCGCCGCGCTGGTGATGGAGGCCTACGCGAAGACGCACCACGGGGTCATGCCACCGGCTCCGCTGGTCGAGCGGATCATCGTCAGCACCGCCACCGACCTGGGCGCGCCAGCCGATCACCAGGGCGCCGGGCTGGTCAACGCGCTCAAGGCCGTGCAACTCGCCGAGTCCATCAACAACACCCACCGGCAGGGCAGCACGCTGCTGGTGAACACGAGGGGCCTGAGCGCGACGGTGAACGCGGGCCAGAGCCACACGTTCAGCGTCAAGGTCACCAACGAGGGCCACGCGGCCCAGACCGTCACCCCGACGGTGTCCGGCAACCCGACGCTGATGTCCCGTGACGCCGGAACCGTCACCCTCAGCTCGTCCAGCCCGACGTACGTGGATGGCAGTGGCTTCACCGACTCCTACGAGACCCACACGTTCACGGTGCCGGCCGGGGCCGGGTACCTGAACGGCAACATCACCTGGGACTCCCAGAAGGCCGGTGGGTCGGCGTTCGAGGAACTGTTCGACCCACGGGGCAACCTCGCCGCGTTCTCGGAATTCGGAGTGCTGCAGAGCGGGTACGGGCATGTAGAGGTGCGCCGTCCGATGGCGGGCACCTGGACCACGGTGATCTACACGATCAGCCCGCTCCAGTTCTTCGGCCCGGTCCGGTTCGCCTACTCCACCGAGAAGTTCCACGCCGCCGGGTCGGTCTCGCCCAGGTCGCAGACGCTCGCGCCCGGGCGGTCCGGCACCTTCCGCGTGACGGTGACCGCTGGCCGGGCAGGCGATCAGGCGCTCAGCCTGCACATGGGAACCGGCAGCAGCACCGACGGGGCCATCCCGATCGTGCTGCGCGCACTCGTGCCGGTCACCAGTCAAGGCGGCTCGTTCACCGGCTTCATCAGCGGTGACGACACTCCGGGATTCAGCACCGCGGGTGGTGGCCAGGAGGTCACCTATCAGTTCGAAGTGCCGCCCGGCGAGCCATCCCTCAACATCGGCATCAACCTGCGCCATCCCGACGACGTTCTCGAAGGGGCACTCATCGCCCCCTTCGGCGAGTCGCTCGATCTGCAGTCAACCGCCAACGATGCGAACGCTCCGGGCTCGACCATGCAGTTCTTCGAGCGCACGCCGGCGCCAGGCCTGTGGACCGTGACGCTGATAACCTTCGCGCCGCTCGACGGTGTGCACCTGAGGATGCCGTTCACCGGGACGATCTCGTTCACCGCGCCGGCGGTGACCAGCAGCGGGCTGCCGGACTCGCCGGGCACGGTGCTGCCGGCCGGCCAGCCGGTCACCGCGACGGTCAACGTCACCAACACCGGCAACATCGCCAAGGACTACTTCGCGGACCCCCGCCTTGACGGCCTGGCGCCGATGCAACTGCTCGGCACCACCGTGGTCAATGGCAACAGCTACACGCAACCACAGCTCAGCGTGCCGGAGCCGATGCCGCCGAACGTCAACCCGCACTGGCTGGTCCCGACCGACACCAGCGCGCTCATCGGGATCGCCACCGCCACATTGCCCATCTCCTTTGATATGAACGCCGACGACAACGACCCCGAGGAACAGGGCGTCTCGTTCGGCGACAACTCGGTCGCCACGCACGCGGCACCCGAACTCTCCGTCGGGCAGGAATGGAATGCTCCCGAGCCCATGTGCCCATGCTCTGGCCCGGTAACCGGCTCGTCGAACCTGGTCGCGCTCGCCATCGGCAACCAATTCGACAGTGCCGTCTCCTCCAGCACCGGCGACGTATGGGCGCAGACCGTCAATGCCAGCGCTCCTTACACGCCGATGACCCTGGCCCCCGGCCAGTCCGGCACCATCACGCTCACCATCACCCCGAACGCACCCAAGGGGACCGTGGTCAGCGGTTTCATCGCAGTGGACACCTACAACCAGGCCACGTCCAGCGGCGACGAACTCATCAACATCCCCTACACCTACACGGTCGGCTGACCACCGCCGCATCAGGCGTATACGCGGTCAACCGGGACTGCCCGAACAATTGACAGTCCCGGTTGACCGCGGCGTGTCATCTTCTTTTCACCCGGGGACTCCCGCCTTTTGCTGGTCATTGGGTCCTTCGTAAACTTTTTCCTGATCCACGAATCGTGATAATGCGGCCTGCCGGGCCAGGCAATCTCGAAGATGTGCGGCTATGCGGTCCCGGCGCAAAGTGAGTGGGTATTGCCGTCATGTCCTGGACGGTTTCACTCGTTATCCGCGGCTCCAAAAGCCAGGGAGAATGCCATGACCATCAGCCAAGCGCCGCCCAAGGACGAGCTCGTCCACCGTGCCGCCCAACTGGTCCCGCTGATCAGGGACAAGGCGGTGTGGATGGATGAGAACAGGTGCCTGCACGATGAGGTGATCGAAGCCCTCACCGATGCGGGCCTGCTGAAGATGCGGGTTCCGGTCAGGTACGGCGGATTCGAGTCGGACATGACCACGCTGGTGGACGTGCTCGCCGAGCTCGGGCGCGGCGATGGCTCCACATCGTGGACCGCCGCGGTGTGGGCGATCAGCACCTGGATGGTCGGGTTGTTCCCGGACGAGGTGCAGGACGAGGTCTTCTCGACCCCTGACGTCCGCATCTCCGGAATCTTGTCCCCCGGCGCGCTGGCCGTCCCGGTCGACGGGGGCTATCTGCTCAACGGCAAGTGGTCGTTCAACACCGGGGCCCAGCAGAGCAAGTGGAACACCAACGCGGCCGTCACCCCCACGCCTGACGGCGGGCACCAGCCGGTCATGACCCTCATCCCGATGAGCGACCTGCAGATCATCGACGACTGGCACACCTCGGGCCTGCGCGGGTCCGGCAGTGTCACGACGATCGCCAAGGACGTGTTCCTGCCCACCGAGCGCGTGCTGCCGATGGGCCCGGTGCTCCAGGGCCAGCACCTGTCCAAGCTGAACGCGAACGCCCCGATCTTCAAGGCCCTGTTCATGCCGACCGCGTGCACCACCGTCAGCGCGGTAGCCCTGGGCCTGGCCAAGGCGGCCAGGGATGCGTTCTTCGAGCGGCTGCCCGGCCGGAAGATCACCTACACCAGCTACGAGAACCAGAGCGAGGCGCCGGTCACCCACATAGACGTGGCGGACGCGATCACGAAGATCGACGAAACCGGCTTCCACGCCTTCCGGTCCGCTCAGCTCATCGACATGAAGAGCGCGGCCGGCGAGCCGTGGACGCTCGAGGAGCGCGCCCGTGTCCGGCTGGACCTGGGGGCTGCCTGCCAGCGCGCCAAGGAAGCCGTCGACGTGCTCAACTCGGCAAGCGGTGGCTCGTCGGTCTACCGCGACGTGCCGATCCAGCGCATCGACCGGGACGTCAAGACGCTGAACCTGCACGCCATCCTGCACCCGTCCACCAACCTCGAACTCTACGGCCGGATCATCTGCGGCCTGGACTCGAATACGCCTTACATCTGAGGCTCATTCAGAACCCTGGTGGTCAGCCAGCTACCGCAGCTCACAAACCTGGTGTCAAGGACGCTGGACTGGTTTTGAACAAGTCTCATCTAGGAGATGTTTGTGGAAGCCGTGAAGATCCCATCCCGGGCCGAGCTTGTTCAGCGCGTGGCCGGCATAGTGCCGGTACTCCGGGCGAATGCCCAGTGGGGAGATCAGCACCGGCGCCTGGCCGACGAGGTGTTCGAGGCGATGGCCGGCGCCGGTGTCGTGCGCATGCTGGTTCCCACGTACTACGGCGGCTACGAAAGCGACATGCAGACCATCGTCGACGTGGGGATCCAGCTCGGCCGCGGGGATGGGTCGCCGGCCTTCTGCGCGACCGCCTGGTGGGCTCAGTGCTGGGCTGTCGCGCATTTCCCCGACTCGGTCCAGGACGAGGTGTTCGCCAACCCAGACGTGCCGCTGTGCGGGACCTTTGTGCCGAACGGCAAGGGTGAGATCACCAAGGACGGCGTCGTGGTGTCCGGCGAGTGGGGGTTCAACAGCGGCGCCTGGCACAGCAAGTGGAAGGTGCTCTCGACGCTGGTGGTCAACCCGGCCGGAGAGATCGAGCCGATCGCGGCCGTCGTGCCGATGAGCGACCTGGAGATCGTCGACGACTGGGACTCCGCAGGCCTGCGCGGCACCGGCAGCATCACCCTGATCGCCAGGGACGTGTTCATCCCGCGGGAGCGTTTCCAGTGGATGAGCGAGGTCATGCGGCAGAAATACGACTCCAAGCGGAACGCGGACTCGCCCTGCTACCGCGGCCCGATCGTCGGGGTGCTCTCCAACATCAACACCGGCAAGCAGGTCGGGATGGCCCAGGCGGCCCGGGAGGCGTTCTTCGAGCGCATCTACCACCGCCCGGTCGCGCACACCGAGTACAGGACCCAGGCCGAGTGGCCGGTCACCCACCTCCAGGTGGCCGAGGCCGACCTGAAGATCGACGAGGCTGAGTATCACGCCCGCAGGCTCGCGTCGCTGGTGGACCACAAGAACTACAGCAACGAGCCGTACACCATCCGCGAGCGCGCGTACTGCCGGGTCGCGGTTGGCCGGGTATCACAGCTCTGCTACGAGGCCGTCAACATCTACAACATGGCCAGCGGCTCGGGTGGCATCTACAGTTCAATGCCTATCCAGCGGATTCAGCGCGACATCCAGGCCATCAGCCTGCACGCGCTGAACATGCCGATCAAGAACCTTGAGCTCTACGGAAGGGTCCTGTGCGGCCTGGAGCCCAACACGTTCTTCATCTAGCATCGCAGCTCGCTCATGCCCGGCCGCCGGTGCCGGTGGCCGGCGCGCGCTGCGGGCCGTGGACCGCGTAGCCCTGGAGCGCGCGGCGCAACTGTTCTGGCACGCGGGCCGGTGCCGTGGCGCTGTTGGCGCCCCGCATGCACGCGACCCGCTGCCGCCCGCGCGCGACGAGTTCCTCCCCACCTTCCCTGATGCGCACATAGTCGAAGGCGAAGCAGATCTGGGTCTGGGTCAGTTCCTCCAGGCGCATCCTGATGGCCAGTTCGTCAAAGGCGGTGACCTCGGCCAGGTACTCGCATTCCGACTTGATGGTGAACAGCTTCAGGTCAGCGCGCAGCTCGTCGAGCACGCCGGGCGCGTGCTCCAGCAGGAACCTCTCCCGGCACCGGCCCTGCCAGCGCGCATAGTTGACGTAGTAGACATTCCCGACGAGATTGGTCTCCTCAAAGCTGACGACGTGCCGGTACTCGTAATACTCACGCATTTTTATCCTTTTCGAATAGGACGGTGAAAATCACAGGTTCCGGCTGATCGCGCAGGAATGTGCAGAAGGTGGCGATCTTCACCGTCCCGGCCTGGAGCAGGACCCAGCCGGCCGCACCGCCCTCGGCGAGCGTGACCGGCCCGGTCAGCACCCAGCCCAGCTTGCGCAGGCACTCGACCGCGCCCCAGACCCTGGTGGCGGCGAGCGGCAGTTCCTCCCCGCGTTCGCGCTGTATCAGCTCGGCGAGCGGGAACTGGGCGGCCAGCAGTCCCCGCCAGCCTCCCGGCGTTCGCTCGTGGATCGTCTCGACGCCGCAGCACACCCGTCCAGGCCCGGCCACGGCCAGCGTCAGGGCCGCGCCGTGCGACGCCGAGATGCCGACGCCGTTGCCCGCCACTCCAGGCTTCCCGTCACCGCGGTGAGTTACCACTACCCGGCGGCCGAACATTCGTTCCACGGCCAGTTCCGCCTGCCGCCGCCTGGCCGCGCGGGCATCGTCACCCCGGCCCGGATCCGGCTCCACGGAGCACCGGATCGCCGCGCCTGAGAGTTCGGCGAGCTGCCGCTCCAGGTAGGGACCGAGCAGGGCTGGAACCCACGGACCACGGCCCTCGATGCCGTCCGGTGGCAGGTCCGCGTCACCCTCGCCCGGCAGTGCGGTGCTGGCCAGTTCGCCCGCTGGCACGGGCTCACCGGGATCCGCTGGCACGGGCACACCGGAATCCGCTGGCACGGGCACACCCGGATCCGCTGGCACGGGCACACCCGGATCCGCTGGCACGGGCACACCGGGATCCGCTGGCACGGGCTCACCCGGACTGGTGAAGAACCTGAACACCCGGTCCCACCTCGATGAGCACGTTGGCATTGGGACTATGTCCGCTTATGTCCAACAATGCGCCAGCGGCCGGCTGCTCTCTTCTTAGGCCTTGCTCATTGCACAGTCATTCCGCGCACGCACCGGCTTAATGATCGTCCGTGTTTCGGTCATCGGTGGCACGGGTACTGTGCTGCGCTCCAGCGCGATTACCGATCGCATGGGAGGAATTGACGGCCTGGTCACGTCCGTCGGCACGGCCCGGGCCATCGGTACCGGCGTGACGGTAAACGCCGGACTCTAACCGTCGCGCTATCCCGGTGCCGAGGTGATGTGGGTGGTGAGGGGCAGGTCGCGGGATGAGCGGCCGATGTGGAGGGTGTACTGGCCGCCGGGCCAGATCCAGCGGGCCAGGTCTTGGTTGTAGCGGGCGAAGGCGCGGG
>Ga0070733_10001084_pt1 | contig 20668 bp, 16 predicted proteins | sample Coa_R1_9_FD_66450 | JGI IMG/M metagenome (GOLD analysis project Ga0070733, IMG submission 66450) | Surface soil microbial communities from Centralia Pennsylvania, which are recovering from an underground coalmine fire - Coalmine... | ecosystem: Environmental > Terrestrial > Soil > Unclassified ... | reverse complement strand
CAACGGTGTTCGCCGGGAGAGGCACGTTTTCGATAAACCCCTTTAAGAACTCGACGTTGGTGACGCCGGCCTCGTCGCGGTTCTTGATCGCCAACGCAAGCATCTCCTCGGTCATGTCGAGTCCGTAAACCTTGCCGGTAGGTCCAACCCGCTTCGCCGAGATCAAGACATCGATGCCGCCACCCGAACCGAGATCCAAGACGACCTGTCCGGGATTCAGTTGGGCCACTGCTGTCGGATTACCGCATCCGAGGCTGGCCAAGACGGCATCGTCGGGCAAGCCCTCGTAGGCGAGTTTGTCGTAGAACGCTGCCGCCCCGCTGGTACGACCTATCTCAGAGCAAGTGGAACCGGGGTGACAGCAATCGCTTGCCGCGCCACCCCCAGAAGTCACGACGCGAGCGGCCTCGGCGTAGCGACGCCGCACATCCTCACGAAGCTCGGCGGCCATTTGTCATCTCTCGATTCCTTGTGGGTCGAATACATCGGCCAGCCGACTCAGTCCATCGCGCTCGAGTGAGTAGTAGGCCCACGTGCCACGTTCAGCCCGATCAAGTAGCCCGACGGCGAGGAGCTTCTTTAGGTGGAAGCTCACGGTCCCCTGCGATAACCCGAGATGCGACATGAATTCGCAGACACACACCGGCTCGGAAGTATTCGCAAGCAAGTTCACAATCCGAATGCGGTTCGGATCGGCGAGCGCCTTGAAGACTGAGGCCAGGGTTTCCGCCTGCTCGTAGGTGACCTCGGCTGCGGCGACGGAACTGCAACAGGCAACAGGCGCCAGGTCGACCTGCTGCTGAGATTCATCGACGATCATCAATTTAGCAAGTTATCGCCTGCATTGAGATCTGTCAATGAATAGGACTTGGCGAGCGTGATCGCAGGCCGGTGGCTTTTGCCCTAAGAGGATGTGGCTCTTTCTTGAGCACCTTGACTCGTTAGGAACCACCAAGAGCTCGCCGTACAGCACCGAGACGTTCCGAATCAACTCGCCACCAGGTCCAACGGCCTCGTTTTTCGGCTGTGATGAGCCCAGCCTCCGAGAGCACCCTCGTGTGGTGCGAGATCGTCGGTTGACTGCGATCGAGCGGCATCTCGAGGTCGCAACTGCACACTTCCTCTCTACTGGCGACGATCGAGAGCAGTCGAAGTCGGGTGGGGTCGGAGATGGCCGCCAAGACTGCCGCGAGTTCGGTGGCGTCTGGTTCAGAAAGTGGTGCCGCAGTAAGCGATGCGCGGCAAATCTCTTCTGTACCTACAGACAGTGCCTCGCTCTTAAGCGCCCTCACTATTCGACCTCGCATTGACAGCCGTCAATATAACGGAAAAGCTTATCGACGATCGCAAATCTACTGGGGGCCGTCGATTGTCTCCTTTGTCGCACCACCGCTCTAACGAACTCGACCCTCTCCGCTCGGGTTGGGTGTAATTCGGATGGCAAAAGCATTGGGCCGACGACTTCTCGCGGAGTTTCTCGGATCAACTTTCCTCTCGATCGTTGTCGTGGGATCCGGCATCGCTGCACAACGACTGTCTCCGGGCAATGTCGGACTCGAGCTGTTCGAGAATGCAGCTGCGACGGCAGTCGGACTGTTCGCCGTCATCGTGATGTTCGGTCCAGTATCCGGCGGTCACTTCAACCCGGTCGTGTCCTTCGTTGACGCTGCCTTCGGTGGATTGAGTTGGCGTGACGCCTCTTCGTACGTTCCCGCCCAGGTCGGCGGATGCACATTCGGAGCAGTCATCGCCAATCTCATGTTCTCCCTTCCGGCGGTGAATCTCTCTAGCAAGCACCGCGCCTCTGCTGCTCACTGGCTGGCAGAAGTCGTCGCGACGGTCGGGCTTTTGCTTGTGATCTTTGCTCTCGCAAGGACAAACCGCGGTTCGGCCGCACCGTCGGCCGTCGGGGCGTACATCGGCGGCGCCTATTTCTTCACGAGTTCGACAAGCTTTGCGAATCCAGCAATCGCGGTTGGACGCATGTTTTCGAACACTTTCGCTGGCATTGCGCCGGGGTCGGTTCCCGGCTACGTCGTAGCCGAGATCCTTGGGGGAATCGCCGCCATTGTGATCATCAAGGTCCTTTATCCGCACGTCACGTCCTCTGAGGCTGAAAAGGTCGTTGTGCCACACCTCGATAGTCGCTTGTCCCCGCTTTCGGCAGCGGACGGGAATGGGATCGGGCCACAGCGAGCCGGGCGCGGAGCGATCAACTCTGCACGGTCAGTGCCGCAAGCCGCTCGATCCGACGACGACCCAGACACCAACCCGAGATAGGGCGCGAGAGTGCACCTGGCCATCATTGGAGGGAGCGACGCGGGAATCGCCGCTGCGCTACGCGCCCGGGAACTCGATCCGATGTGTGACGTCACCGTCGCGGTCGCTGATGAATATCCGAACTTCTCGATCTGTGGGATTCCCTACTACGTGTCAGGCGAAGTCCCAAAGTGGCAGAACCTCGCGCACCGGACGATTCCGGACCTCGAATCGTCAGGAATGACTCTCCGGCTGAATACGACCGCTGTTCAGATCGATGCAACCGGCCACAAAGTCGGCCTCGTTGGGCCAGGCGGACAGAGCGAACTCACCGCTTACGACTCGCTGATCGTTTGCACGGGCGCGGTACCGATTCGGCCTCCTATCGACGGTCTGTCGGGGCCCGGCGCGCTCGGGGTCAGTGACGGCGTGCATCTGCTTCATTCCATGGGGGACACGTTCGAGTTGATGCGGACCCTCGAGTCGGGTCCACGATCGGCGGTCATTGTCGGAGGCGGATACATCGGGTTGGAAATGGCTGAGGGTCTGAACAATCGCGGAGTCGAGGTTGTCCAAATGGAACAGCTTCCAGAGGTGCTGCCGACTGTCGACCCCGAGCTCGGACTGATCGTTCACCGCGAGCTCGAACGTCACGGTGTCGATGTTCTATGCAACGCGACCGTCCAATCGATCAGCCGAGCCTCGACGAGTTCATCAGGCCGCATACGCGTCGATGCAGTCGGACCAGAGGGCGAGCTCACACGCTTCGCGGACTTGGTTCTCGTCGTTGTCGGAGTCAGGCCAGATACCGCAGTGGCGGAGACAGCCGGCGTCGCTCTTGGAGCAAAGAACGCGATCGCGGTCGATCGACAGATGAGAACAAGCGTGCCTGACGTTTTCGCCGCCGGTGACTGTGCGGTCACGTACCATCGCTTGCTTGGAGAGACGTTCATGCCGCTCGGCACGACAGCCCATAAACAAGGTCGAGTAGCGGCGGAGAACGCCTTAGGGTCCGAGCACCGCTTCGCTGGGAGCCTTGGGACACAAGTCGTCAAAGTCTTCGACGTCGTGGCGGCAAGAACGGGGATTCGGGACCGTGAGGCGGCGGTCGCGGGTTTCGAACCGGTCACAGTGGCTGCCGAAGCAGACGATCACAAGGCCTATTACCCCGGTAGCGAGCGCATCGCGATGCGCTACACCGGTGACCGCACGTCCGGTCGACTCCTCGGCCTTCAACTGGTCGGACGGCTCAATTCTGAAATCGCCAAGAGAATCGACATCGCTGCTACTGCGATGTTCCATTCAATGACCATCGCGGGGATGAGCGATCTCGACCTCTCCTACTCGCCACCACTCGGTTCTCCATGGGATGCCATTCAAGTCGGCGCACAGGTGTGGGAGCGCGAACGGGAGCGCGCTCATGAACCTCGCGACGCTGCCTCGGCGAACTAGACGTCGGTCGCTACTGCACGTCGCCAAGGCCGAAGTTACTCATTGGTGCTCATTGATGCTCATTGATGCGAGGATCGATCGACCATCTGCTACTGGGTTGATGACGCGAGTTCACAGTCTTTCGTTGGCCCGCTCGGCGACAAAATCGCTCGTCGTGATGCTCGCCTCGCTAGCGATTTTTGTTTGCCGTTGCCCCTGCTTCGTCCTGGGTCGGGTTGAGAGCCGAGTACGCGTCGTCTTCTCAACCGACCGTGCATCTCACCGGAGCCGGATCAACATTCGACGCGCCATTCTTCGCGGCGGCGTTCGGCAAGTACCACGAGATCCACTTGAATGTTTCAGTGAGTTATGCGGCGGTCGGAAGCAGCAAAGGAATAGCGCGGTTCTCGGCAGACACAGTGAACTTTGGCGCTTCGGATGTGCCGATGACAGCCGCCGAGCAATCGGCGGCTGTTGGCGGCGCGGTCATTCAGGTACTTGTTGATCTTGGCGCGGTCGTCGTGAGCTATCACGTCCCGTCAATCGGCTACTTCGAGCTGTCCTACGCCGAGACGCAATTCCTTCCCTACGTCCTGATTGAACACGCGGCGGGATCATTCGTGCTGCCGTTCCCGGCCAATGTCGCTGCTGATGCGGCGATGAAGCCGAACATCTCGGCCTTGGATTTCTCGATCGTCGACGAGCCCGGTTCCGCGAGTTATCCGATATCGGGATACAGCTGGATGTTGTTGTACGAACGCCAGAAGTCCGCAAGGATCGCGGCGGCATTGGTGGCGCTCGCCACCTGGATGACGCACGCAGGTCAAGACGAGGCAGCGACTCATTTGTATGTGTCGCATCCGCAGAAGGTCCGCAACCTCGCCCGCAACACCCTCGAACGGATGGTCGGCCCTTTGCACTGACGTCATGGTCACCGACACGACAAGCCCGCCAGGTGAAGTAAAGAGTCGCCGCAGCCGTTCCAGTCCTGCTGATGCGCGGGTGGCGACGACACCACGGCGCGCTACTGACTAGGTTGCACCCTGCGAAGCGCCGCAGTCCATTAAGAGATTGGAGACCCCCCAATGGGATCGTCCGATGTACAAGGAAAAATGTGGAGCGCAGCGCCCGAGGACTGGCTGGAAAACGAGCGCTTCTGTATTCCCTTGTACGAAGCCGTGTTCAGCGGCGTCGACCTCGCTGATGGGGTGCGAATCCTCGACCTTGGTTGTGGTGCCGGTTTGGCAATGCAAATGGCGGCCGAACGCGGGGCAGTAGTCACCGGCATCGATGCCGCCGATGGTTTGCTTGGAGTTGCGCGCTCCCGCCTGCCTGACGCCGACCTTCGCAAGGGCGACTTAGAGGCACTGCCTTATCCGGATGACTCGTTCGACGTTGTGACCTCGTTCAACGCGGTTCAGTTTGCGACTGACCCCGTTGCCGCCCTCCGAGAGGCGAAGCGCGTGGCGACCCCCGGCGGAAAGGTTGGAATTGTCACCTGGGGTGAGCTCGAAAGATGCGATATTCGCCTGATTCTGGCGGCGATCGGACCGCTCTTGCCTTCCCCGTTGCCCGGCGCGGTCGGTCCGTTCGCCTTGAGCGAACCCGGCAAGTTGGAGAGTCTTGCGGCGGCGGCAGGGCTCGTCCCTGAGCGCTCCGCCGAGGTCCCTGCTCCGTTCACTTTTCCGAATCTGGACGCCGCCGTTCGGATTCAAATGTCGGCCGGCCCATTCCAACGAGCGGTTGAACACGCCGGCAAAGAGGTAGTTAGCAACGCGGTTAGGGAAGCTTTTTTCTCCGCCAGCCAAAGCGACGGCTCGTATCGCCTGAACAACACGTTTCGTTACCTCATTGCAACCGCTTAGGGGGCCGTTGCCCTCGCGCCCGCAGGCACTCCTCCACTACGAAGGGGCCGAAATGGCAGATAACACAACCGATGCCTCCAAATTGATCGATGAGAGGATTAGAGAGATCGACGACTGGCGTGGCGAAACGCTCAGCAAGGTGCGCGGAATCGTCAAGAAAGCCGACCCCGGGATCATCGAGGAGTGGAAGTGGGTGAAGCCTACAAACCCCGGAACGCCGGTCTGGTCCCACAACGGCGGTATATGTACTGGTGAGATTTACAAGAACGTCGTCAAGCTGACGTTCTTCAAGGGCGCCGCTTTGAATGATCCTGCCGGTCTTTTCAACTCCAGCCTTGACGGGAAGGTCAGGCGCGCCATCGACATCAAAGAAGGCGACCAGATCAACGAAGCTGCTCTGAAGAACCTCATTCGTGAGGCCGTGGCGATGAATACTCGGGGTGTCTGAGGTCTCGATCAGACCGCGTCGAGCGCTTGGCGGAGATCCTCAACGAGGTCGTTGCGCGATTCGAGCCCAACGCTGATTCGCACCAGCTCCTGAGGGACCTCGTTGGTCGTCCCCGCTGTGCTCGCATGGGTCATCCTCGCTGGGACCTCGATCAGGCTCTCAACTGCGCCGAGGCTCTCGGCGAGAGTGAAGATCTCGGTTTGCTCGCAAACCTCCGTCGCGGCTTTCTCACCCCCGAGCAACGTGAAACTCACCATTGCGCCAAAAGCTCGCATCTGTCGTCTGGCTATTTCGTGACCGGGGTGGTCGGCCAGGGATGGGTGGAGCACCCGGCCAACCGCAGGGTGTTCGCGCAGCATGGCGACGAGGGCCAGGGCGTTCTCGCAGTGCCGATCCATGCGAACGGGGAGCGTCTTTGCCCCGCGTTGCACGAGGTAGCAGTCGAACGGTGATGGCACTGCCCCCGCCGCGTTCTGCAGGAAATGGAGCCGATCTGCGATCACCGGGTCGTTGGTTGCGGTGAAGCCGCCCACGACGTCGGAGTGACCGCTCAAGTACTTGGTGGTCGAATGGATGACGATGTCGGCCCCGAGAGAGAGCGGCTGCTGCAGATAGGGGGTCGCGAAGGTGTTGTCGACGACGACGATCGCGCCGATCCGATGCGCCAGCTCGGCGACTAGGGCGATGTCGACGAGGTCGAGCAGCGGGTTCGTCGGTGTCTCGACCCACACCATGCGGGTTCTTTCTCCGCCGAGGAGGGCGGGATCAGACACATCACCCGTCGCAACCGCGACCCCCGATCTGGCGTGGACCTTCGTCGCCAGCCGATAGGTGCCGCCGTAGCTGTCCGTCTGCATGACGAGTCGATCGCCCGGATCGAGCAATCGCATGACCGCGTCCTCGGCCGCGAGGCCGCTCGCGAAGGCAACCCCGAATGTCGCTCGCTCTAAGAGGGCGAGATGCGACTCGAGGCTCCTTCGCGACGGGTTGTCGGTCCGCGCGTACTCATATCCGCGGTGGTGTCCCACGGCGTCCTGTTCGAAGGTCGAGGTGAGGTAGACCGGGGTGTTGACGGCGCCCGTCGCCGGGTCTGACGGCCAGGTGCCGTGAACGGCGTCGGTCTCAAAGCCGCGGTTCTTCTCCTTGCGTTCGGTCATTCGAACCTCACCTTTGGCCGCCGGCGAGCGACGCCAGGACATCGGAGCGTGTGATCACGCCGACGGGGTGTCCCCGATCGAGGACGAGAAGTGCCGGTGCCTTCTCCAGCCGCTCGACGGCCACTTGTACCTGTTCACCGATCCCAATCGTCGGAAGCGGCTCGCCCATCACGTCACCGACCGACTGTTCGAGTTTTGAGGAGTCGGAGAAGACCTGGTCCATGAGGTCGCGCTCGGTAACCGAACCCACCACTTCAGCAAGGACGACGGGCGGTTCGTGCTTCACTACCGGGAGCTGGCTCACGTCGTACTCGCGCAGGATTTCGATCGCCTGACGGACCGTCTCTTCTGGGTGAGTGTGGACCAGCGGCGGAAGTGCGGGGTCGCGCGCGGCTATTACTTCACCGATCGTGCGCCCGACTCCGGTCGTGAAGCCATAGTCGGCCATCCACGAGTCGTTGTAGAGCTTCGACAGGTAGCCGCGCCCCGAATCGGGGATCAGAACGACGATGACCGCGTCGGCCGGGAGGTCGCGAGCGACGCGCAGAGCGGCGGCGACCGCCGTCCCGCCTGAGCCCCCTAGCAGCAGCCCTTCCTCGCGCGTCACCCGGCGGGCGGTGGCGAAACTCTCGGCGTCTGAGACGGCGATCACCTGGTCGACGAAGTTCGGGTCGTAGGTCGACGGCCAAAAATCTTCGCCGATTCCCTCGACGAGATACGGCCTGCCGGAGCCGCCGGAGTAGACGGATCCCTCCGGGTCGGCGCCGACGATGACGACCGAGGGATTCTTCTCCTTCAGAAAACGGCCTATCCCGGTGACTGTCCCACCGGTGCCTATGCCGGCGACGAAATGCGTGACGCGGCCGCTCGTCTGGTCCCAGATCTCTTTTCCCGCTGTCTCGTACTGCGCAAGCGGGTTATTCGGGTTGTGATACTGGTCGGGCTTCCAAGCGAGCGGGATCTCCCGGGCGAGGCGGTCTGAGACCGAGTAATACGAGTCGCGGTGTTCGGGGGGCACAGAGGTTGGGCAGACGATCACCTCGGCGCCGTAAGCGCGCAACAGCGCGATCTTGTCCTGCGCCACTTTGTCAGGGCAGACGAACACGCACTTGTAGTGCCGCCGTGCGGCGACGATGGCAAGACCGACGCCTGTGTTGCCGCTTGTCGGCTCCACGATGGTGGAGCCCGGCACTAGCAGGCCTTCATGTTCTGCGGCTTCGATCATGGCGAGCGCGATACGGTCCTTGGAAGAGCCGCCCGGGTTAAAAAGCTCGAGTTTGCCGAGGAGAGTGCACTCGACGTCTCTGGCTGTTCTGTCGAGACGAATCATTGGCGTGTTGCCGATCAAATCGACTAGCGAGTCGGAGGCGTCGATTGGCGCTCCGGAATCGGAGATTCGTCGGACATCGACCCCCTCGAGTGCTCGAGAGAACTCTGCTGGGACCTCCTCGTCGGTGAAAAGCTCCGTCGGCAGACCGGCGTGATGGATTCCGGCGGCGACGCGTGCCGCCTCTCCGATCGGACCGCACACGCCGACTCGCCGCGGGATGCGTGCTCGCAATACTCCGACAAGCGCGTCGATAGAGTCTCCCGCGACAAAGGGGCGCACGAGACGAGCGCGGTCCTCAAGCCGCGCAGGTGGCCGATCGCCTCCGACCACGACGAGAACGTCCATTTATCCTCCGGGCGAGAAGTTCATCACATAGCCATCGTCGGTCGCGCCGCGCCGCTCAAATCACGACGTCATCGATCGCGAGGGACATCGAGCAGGCCGGTTGGTCGTGGCCCCGAAGGTACGGCGCTAGCGAGCAATCTCCCAGATATGCCCGTCAGGATCCATGAAGCTCGCAGTTCTCACGCCCCAAGGGCGATCCATAGGGCCGTTCAATAACTGCACCCCGTGGCTCGCGAGCTCCGCGCACGTCGCGTCGACATCTTCTACCCCGATCGTGAACTGGAATCGGGACCCAGAGGTACGGTCTGCGACCGCAGCAGGACTGATCAGCTCTGGCGCTTCGGAGGCCTTCAAAAGGTTGATGAGCGTGTCACCGAAGCAAAAGACGGCAGAGTTCGAGTCTTCGTAGTGAACCGGTAGTCCGAACACGTCTTGATAAAAGCTCTTGGCTTCATCGAGGTTGTCGACAAAAAGCGTGATGGCGTCGATGCCACTCGGTGACAACGGCATATAGCGGCCTCCGTCTGTTCTTCGTTTACGTGCGCCAAGCGTTCCACATCCGCACAACGTTACCGACCGGGCACTCGTCGGGTTCCAGACAAAGTCGCCCACCGGAAGAGGAGCAAATCACGGCAACGCCCCGGACACTTCAGAACCGGCGTTCGTGAGTGTCTAAAGATCACTCACCGAAATCGGCGTTGCTCGATCAATTATCCCCCGCGGCTTAATGGATAAGCCGACGCGAACATCGCTCATGCTCATCCATAACGAATTCAGCACCGCACACTTCCGCGGAGGCCAACTGACTGTCCGTTAACCGCAACGATTCTGGCGCCTAGCTCGTCTCGGCAGGCCATCGAAGAAATCACGCTTAGTTCGATTCGGGCTATGGCGCTCCGGTAACCACCGGCACCTCAGGGAATTCAGGCGGAAGAGAAAGGCTCCTGAGCGCGCGTCCCGGCGGTCGGCGTGGATTCGGAGAGGATCACCAGGAGATCGGAACGAGCCCGCGCCACCCGAGAGCGGATGGTTCCGATCGGACACTCGCAGATCTTTGCTGCCTCCGCGTAAGAGAAACCGAGGAGCTGCGTGAGCACGAGGGCGACACGCCGATCGGAGTCCAAACAGGCTATGAGATCGGAGACGGTGCAATCCGCGCTGGCGTCCGGCGCGAGGACCCCTCCTCCTCGTTCGCCGGTCGGCTCGGTTGCCGCGACCAAAATCAACGAACCGTCGCGACGGCGACGCCGACTTCGGACTCGCAGCTCATCAAGACATACGTGCCGCGCAATGGAGAGCAGCCAAGTTCGCCGTGATGCGTCGCCGCGGAACCGGCCAAGCGCAGGAATGGCTCGGGCGAACGTTTCTTGAGCAAGGTCGTCGGCGCTCGCCTCGTCCACGAGCGCCGCACATTGTCGCCATACCGCCTGGTACTCGATCCTGAAGAAATCCTCGATGGCGCGGTCGTCAAAAGCCTTCACTGGGTCAGCGGGACGGTTCAGCTGGTTTATGGGGGCAACCATAAACATCTCCTCGCCGGCCTTCCACTCCAGTCACTGAGCAGTTGATCGGACGCCGGGAACTTTCCGCCCGGGCGGAACGACTATCTACCCGAGGAGGAAATAGCCGATGCCGGGAATGAGCTCCGGGCTCAACGCGAACGATCCGACCATCGTCGCCGCGTTCGAAGCAGCGCTCCGTCGCCAAGGACTTGTCGTTCTCGCGATTCTTTCGCTGCTGGCGATCGCGTGGTGGTTTCTTCGCAACGCTGAGCTGCGTCGGGCTGGAGCGTCTCGCGTTGGGCTTCGGGCGAGCGTCGCGGCTGGTTCGATTGGCGGAGAACCCCGTGCTCGCCGGTTGCTGCGTATCAGCTTCGGGATTCTGTGGATCTTCGATGGGATCCTCCAGACTCAGCCGAAAATGCCACTCGGCATGACGACGGCCGTCATCGAGCCCGCCGCTGCCGCGTCACCGCACTGGGTGCAGCACGTTGCCAACGCTGGGGCGACGATCTGGAGCTACCACCCGATCGCCGCGCCGGCTTCCGCCGTCTGGATCCAGATCGGGCTTGGGATCTGGCTGATAGTGGCGCCGCGGGGACTCTGGTCGCGGCTCGGCGGACTCGCGAGTGCTGGTTGGGGCCTCCTTGTCTGGGTATTTGGCGAGGCATTCGGGGGGATCTTCGCGCCGGGTCTTTCGTGGATGTTCGGCGCGCCCGGCGCGGTTCTCTTCTATTCGTTCGCAGGCGTTCTGATAGCTCTCCCTGAGCGGTGGTGGGCGAGTCCGCGCCTCGGCCGCGCCGTCCTCGGGGTGATGGGTGCGTTCTTCATCGGCATGGCCGTCCTTCAGGCCTGGCCAGGGCGAGGGTTTTGGGAGGGGCATCTCGGTCACACCTCGAACCCGGGGACCCTCTCAGGAATGGTCGACCAGATGAGTCAGACATCACAGCCGAATTTCCTCGCGTCCTGGTTGGCGACGTTCGGTTCTTTCGGCGCCGCACACGGCTTCGCGGTCAACCTTTTCGTAGTCATTTCGCTCGGCCTTCTCGGGCTCGCCTTTTTGAGCGGTCGAACGTCGATCGTGTGCTACGCCGCCGCGGCCGGAGTCGTGTTGTGTCTTGCCGACTGGGTCCTCGTCGAGGATCTTGGTTTCCTCGGCGGCGTCGGTACGGACCCAAACAGCATGATCCCGATGTCGCTCGTTTTTGTGGCCGGCTACTACGCGATCGCGAAACTTCCCGTCACGTCGGATGCCGTCGTTCCTTTGGCCACACGCGCTCAGCGAACAAGAACCCTCCGGGAGCGGATCGAAGCCTGGGGCAACGGGCCCGCGCGCCAACCCGCTTACCTACTTCGCTCGCTTTCTGCGCTCGCCGCGATCGGCGTCATCCTCGTCGGCGCGGCGCCGATGGCCCTTGCCTCGCTCAATCCCACAGCCGATCCGATCATCGCCCAAGCGATCGACGGCACGCCGGGGGTGACGAATTACGTCGCGCCGAACTTCCGTCTCGTCGACCAGAATGGCCACGTTGTCACCCTTGCCGGATTACGCGGAAACACAATCGCACTCACTTTCCTCGATCCGGTATGCGTCAGCCAATGCCCGATCATCGCCCAGGAATTCGCGCAGGCGAGCCGCATGCTCGGATCCGCCGCGCAGCACCTCGTTCTCATCTCGATTGTCGCCAACCCGCTATATCGCGCTCGCGACTATCTCGTCGCGTTTGACCGCACCGAAGGGCTCGACCGGTTGCGGAACTGGCTCTACCTGACCGGCTCGTCGTCTGAGTTACGCCGGGTTTGGAATGCGTTTGGCGTGCAAGTCCAGTACTCCCCGGGTGGCTCGATGGTCGCACACAGCGAGATCGCATACGTGATCGACGTGAGGGGCCATGTTCGATCTGCTCTCAACACCGATCCGGGAAACGAGACTGCCGCTTCACAATCGTCGTTTGCTGTCACCCTCGCGAACGAGATCCGAAGGGTGATGGGCTCGACGTGAACCGCATTGAAAGTTCCTCACGACAGCCGCGGCGTCCTCGTTCGAAGTCGCTTGCTGCCTTTGGGGCCGCTGTCGCCACTTGGGTTCTGCTTGTCGTACCTGGTCAGCGATCTGCCGAAGGGACCGTGCTGCGGGACGTCTCGCCGTCGGCACCTGGTGTACTTCCGACTTCAGTTGAGACCGCCACCGGGACTTGGGCGAGCGTCCCGATGGGCTACCTCAACCAACGCCTGAACACGTTCTGGCAGCTTTTCTTTCTGCCGCACCGTGGCTCGCGTTGGTCGAATGAAGCGGATCTGCTCGGGATAGCCACGAACGGAGGGCTCGTCCTTGCGACGCCCGACGGGCGCTCCTTGCTCGTTGGAATCCCTCCTTCTAATCATCTCGAGTTCTCCGCGCTCGTGGCCACGGCCGATGGTGGGCGCTCGTGGTCGCCGTCTGCACCGATCCTCGGCGTCGATGAAGGCCTCGCGGTCAGTGCGGGCGGGAATGAACTCGCCCTCGTCAAGAGCACCAAGGGAGGACAGGTCCTTCAGAGCTCACACAACGGGAGTTGGAGAACGCTCATCACGGCTCGCTCCCTGTCCTCGTTAACCAGCGGCGGGTCGTGCGCGCCCGTTGGCCTAACGAACGTCGGGTTCGCGCCTGATGGCAGACAGCTCGTCGGCGCAACGTGTGGGCGAAAAGGCGTAGTTGGAATCTTCGCCAATGAGAACGGCAAATGGCGACTCGTCGGACCGTCGATTCCCTCATCAGATCGCAACGACAGCGTTCGAGTGCTCAGCTTGCAGTCGGGCACCAACGCGACCGAAGCAGTGTTGTCGATCCAGACTGGCTCGGGCTCACGCATCGTCACCGCGGGCTCTCCGACGGGCGTTGGTGCCTGGACGGTCTCGACGTCGCTTGAGCTAGGTCGGACGAATCGAGTCGTCTCGATCGGGACGGCGGGAAGCCTTGGCGTGTTCGTTCTTTCCTCGGCGGGATTGGAGGATCAACTGGCGGTTGTCGACCCCAAGGGCGGAAGTTGGAGGTTGTTTCCGGCATTACCCGCCGCCACCGCTACGGTGGCGTTTCCATCACCCGACGAGATCGACGCGCTCGTTGTCAACACGAACATCATGACTGACTGGGTGTTGCAGGCACCGTTCCGGACATGGACGAAGCATCAAGTGGTCGATGTTCGGATCCTTTACGGCTCCTCCGACTGAGCGCGATGACCTCCCCCGACCCTTGGCTCATGCACAGGTCGCCTTCAGCGGGTGGATTACCGACCGGCACGACCGATCCAATTCCGAAAGTCTGAGATGAGCTACCTGACGCAGTGGTCCTTTGACCCGTTCCTCATCGTCGTAGCTGGGATCGTCATCCTCCACGAGATCGGCCTGCGCAATTTGCGTCACCGATCGCGCCCGGAGCGCAGCCGGCAACGTGGTCGGCGCTCCTTCCTTTTCTACGGCGGGCTCGTCGTGTTGCTGATCGCGGTCGTATCACCAATCGACTATTGGTCGGACGACTATTTCTTTGTGCACATGGTCGAACACATCCTGATCATGTTCTTCGCTCCGATCCTGATCGTTGCCGGCGCTCCTTGGCTTCCGCTTGTCCACGCCTTTCCAGTGCGGGTCCGACGAAGCGTCGGGCGCGCCGTCCTGCTTGGAAGTTGGGCGCGGCCGCTTCGAGCCATCGGCCGTTTCCTTTCCGATGGCTGGGTGGCGATCATCGTGTTCAACATCGTCATGGTCGCCTGGCACGTGCCCGCCGCCTTCGACGCCGCAGAGACGAACCAGATGATCCATATCTGGCTGATGCACGCGAGCTTTTTCGTCTCAGGAGTCTTTTTCTGGCTCCAGATCATCCCCTCGTATCCGATCAAGCCGCGTCTGTCGACGGCCGGACAGCTCGGTGCGCTTGTCGGTACAAACGTCGTCATGTTCGTCCTCGCAATGGCTCTCAGCATCTTCACCTCAGTCTCGTGGTACTCGGTCTACGACCACATTCCAGGCGTCAGCCTCTCGCCCTATGCCGATCAACAGATTGGAGCCGCGGTTCTTTGGGTCTGCGGGGACTTCTGGGCCCTGCCGGCGTTCATCTGGGTTGTCCGTCGCGCCATTCGCGAAGAGGGCTCGGTGAGCGCCCTTTTCGATCGGATCCTCAGCCGCGTTCCGATGGTGGCCCCGGGGGAGGTGCCGCGTGCCTAGCCGTGCGTCTCGGCGACCGAAGAATCATCGGCAACGACGCCTGATGACGAAACGTCCGCGCGGCGCTGCCACGGCTCGGGGTGTCGTCGCTCCGACATGCGCCGCAGTTCGCGAAGCGATCTCGGCGCGCTTCGACGGGGAGGAATCTCCGCTCGTCGACTCTGTCGTCGACGGCCACGTTGCCGAGTGCCCGGGCTGCTTCGCGTTCGAGACTGCCATGCCGGCGCTAAAGCGTCGGATGAGTGTGCGAATTTCGGAGCCGACATCCGATCTCCTTAACCGGCTTCTCGTCGCCGAATTGCGAGCAGCACCACGAACGGCGACCCGCCGCATAGCCAACGGTCGAGGGCGTGGTGGAAGTCCAACTCGGGGGGCGCAAGCGGCGCAATTGGTCGCCGCGGCATTGCCCCTTTTGTTCGCGGTCCCCGCCCTCGTACTCGGCGTGTTCTCCCACGTCCATATCGTCCCCGCCCACGTGCCAGGACCATGCACCGTGCTCTTGTCGCACCACTTTCGGGTGGGATGACATTCCTGGCGCAATTCCCGCGACCGCGTTGGCCGACATGAGTCGCGCAATAGGCGCTCCTAATCGAAGCGTTTGGGAGTGCAGGCCCCACTTGTTAGCGGCATTCCCGCCCTCTATCCACAGCTCCAAAAAAAGTCCGCGCTAGTCCGGCGTTCTGCCGGTCGACGGGGTGTCCCACATACCTTCTGATGAGATGAAGGAGCGCCGCGCCGCCCTCTCGTGATCAGGATTCGGCTTGGCGAGTACCGGGCGTTGACCGATGGAGTCGGCTGTGCTGCCCGTCGTGAAGGTCCGGGCGTCACTACGAGATGATTCGAGCCGTGGCGAGCCTTCGTTTCCGCGATCACCTCGGATCGGACGAAATCGGTAGGTGGCCAGGACAGTGAGTTGCTGGAAAGTAGAGCGATAAGACTTGGTGTCTATGTATCCGTCGGGCACCGTGACGCTGATGTTTACGGACATCGAAGGATCAACGCGCCTTTGGGAAAGCGACCGCGAGGCGATGGCTTACGCTTTGCACCGCCATGACACCTTGGTCCGCGAGGCGATCGAGGCGGCCGGGGGGTTGGTTTTCAAGACCGTGGGCGATGGATTCTGCGCGGCCTTTGCCTCCGCCGAGTCGGCAATCGAGGCCGCCACCTCAGCTCAGCGCGCTCTTAGCGCGCAGGACTGGAAACTCCCCGTCCCCATCCGAGTTCGAATGGCCCTTCACTCTGGCAATTGCGAAGAACGAGACGGTGACTACTTCGGTCCCGTCGTTAACCGGGCTGCCCGCCTGGTGGGCATCGCTCATGGCGGTCAGATCCTGCTCTCAGAGGCAACGGCCGCGCTCGTCCGCGCCGAACTAATTGAGAGCATTCGCGACCTTGGCCTTCACCGTCTGAAGGACCTCGCCGAACCCCAGCACATATTTCAACTCGAAGTCGATGACACGCCGAGAGAGTTTCCACCGCTCGCCAGCCTGAACCTGGCCAATCTGCCAGTCCAGTCGAGTTCGCTCGTCGGACGAGTCGACGAGCTGCGAGAAGTGCTGGCACTGTTGCATTCGAACCGTCTGTTGACGCTCACAGGAGCCGGCGGATCAGGGAAGACGAAGCTCGCGTTGCAGGCGGCCGCGGAGATCGTTGAGGAATTCCCCGACGGCGTGTGGTTCGTGCCCCTGTCGGCCATCCGCGACGCGGCACTGCTCGAGTCAGCGATCAGCCACGCCCTCGGGACACGAAGCGAGCTCACGGACTTCCTCAAATTCAAACGAATCCTTCTGCTCCTCGACAACGTCGAACAGTTGTTGCCGACAGCTGCCACCATCGTCGCCGAGCTCCTAAATGCCCCCGGAGTGAAGGTTCTCGCCACCTCGCGCGAGCGATTGAACGTGACAGGTGAACAGCAGTACCCCGTCCCGGCTCTTTCCGTTAATGATGCCGTCGCGTTGTTCGCCGAGCGGGCTCGGCAGGTCAAACCGGCATTCGTTCCCGATGACCTCGTTCCACTCATTGTCGAACGGTTGGACGGCCTCCCGCTCGCGGTCGAACTGGCGGCGGCTCAGACGCGCGTTCTCGCCACCGACAACCTGCTTGAACGTTTAGATCGTCGACTTCCAGTTCTAACCGGTGGCCCAAGAGATGCACCGGAGCGTCAGCGAGCCCTCTCGGCGACGATCGCTTGGAGTTACGAACTCCTCTCTGAAGCGGACAAGCGTCTCTTCGAGCGGTTGGCGGTCTTTCGTGGCAGCTTCTCCTTCGAATCAGCCGAGCACGTCTGCGGTGCGAATATCGATACCCTCGCCTCGCTTGTCGACAAGAGCCTTCTGCATGAGACGAGAGAGGGCCGCTTCTTCTTTCTTGGAACCATCCACGAATACGCCCTTGATCAACTTGACACAACCGGTGGCCGCGAGCAGCTCGAACGTCGCCGGGCTGAATACTTTCTCTCCTTCTGCGAAGGAGGAGATACTGCATCCAACCAGCTTGAGTGGCTTCGCTCATTGGAACCGGACTATCCGAATCTTCGCGAGACCCTCGCTTGGTCTATGACTTCAGGTGACCCGTCCATCGCACTACGACTCACGGCGACTCTTGGTCGCTTTTGGGCGACGCGCGGTTATCTGAGAGACGGACGTCGTTGGTTCACGAATGCTCTCTTCGCCTGTCGAGCCGACACACCTGTCCGAGCGAATGCGCTCAGCGGTGCTGCTTTGTTGGCGGCACTGCAAGGTGATTGGTCCGAAGCAACGAGGTTCTCGACTGAATGTCGTGAACTCAGCGTTCGTACAGGTGAAGTGCGAGCTGCCGCGCGATCGTTGCTCACGCTCGGACGAGCACAGCTCGGACGGGGAGCGCCAGTCGATGAAGTTCGATCGCTTTTCGTTCAGGCCCGTCAGGAAGCAATGCAAATTGGGGCGATGGATGTCGCTGCCTTCGCAAGCTTCAACCTCGGATATGCAGCATTGAGTACCTGCGATTACACGCAAGCACAAGTTGAGTTTGAAGATGCGAAAGAAATATTCGGCGCTTCCGGCGATACCTTCGGGATATGCCGCACCCTCGCCGCACTGGGATCCGTCGCGCTTCACGAAGAGCGAATCGCCGACGCAATCTGTCAGCTTCGCCAATGCCTGACAATGTCAAGAGAACTGTTGGACTGGGACGACAGCGCGTGGGCACTTGAGCTGCTTGCTATTGCTCTTGCCGAGACGGAAACCGAAAAGGTCATCCGAATTCTTGGCGCGGCGGAGGCCCAGCGCGAAATGCTAGGAGTTTCCCTCAGCGGGATGGAACTCGAAATGCACGAGCGCGCCCTCGCGAGCTTGCGCGCCAGAGTCGGACCTGTGGAGTTCACGACCGCGTGGGACGCCGGGCGGCGTCTGAGCCCCGACTTAGCCGTCGATCTAGCGCTCGCAGAGACTTGAACCGAACGCGAGAGGGGTCCGCCCAGAAGAGGAGTAGTCCGTGACACATTTCAGCCCGCGGCTGAGCAATGTTTGGGGGGCAATACGCCATCGGGCGATACCTACGGATAGCAATCGTCGCTCGAAGACGAACCCCCGGGGTCTCGCCGAAGAGATCGTTCAGTCGCACGGCTAGCAAAGCGGCCGGCGGCTCGACATGCTCGCCCCCGACGGAGTGGACACTGTTCGCTGTGTGCCACCGGAGGCGCGGTTCTGATCTGCGGTTTTACTAGCGCGCTCGGAGGGACTCGAGTCGAGTTTGACTTGTGACTTCCGTGGCTGCCCTGCGGTCTCGGCACCAGGCGTTGGTGCGGCAAATGTCTACGCTTCGGATGTGATTGCCCCAGGGGGCCAGGTGGACGGTCGCGTCGGCGCATCGTCCGTCCTGATCGGGCGAGACCGCGAGATCGCGGAGCTCCTCGCCGGGCTCGACGAAGCAGTTGCAGGCAGGGGTCGCCTGTTTCTGCTGGCGGGAGAACCTGGGATCGGAAAGAGCCGACTCGCCGACGAAATCGCCGATCGGGCTCGGGACCGCGGAATCGTGGTCGCCTGGGGACGATGCTGGGAAGCTGGAGGGGCGCCGCCGTATTGGCCGTGGATACAGGTCATGAGGGCATGGCTTCGGGGCCGAGGCGTCGACGCTGCCAGTCATGCAATCGGGACGGGGGCAGCGGACCTCGCCCAGATCCTGCCGGAAGTCGGAGATCTCTTTCCCGATCTTCCGCCGCGTCCCGCAACCGACCCCGAGTCTGCGAGGTTCCAGCTGTTCGATTCGACAACGTCGTTCCTACTGACCGCCACCAAAGCCGATCCACTTGTCCTCATGCTCGAGGATCTCCACGCCGCCGACACCGCTTCTCTCCTGCTCTTGCGCTTCCTCGCGGCTCAGATGGGAGACGCCTCCTTGCTGGTCCTTGGGACGTACCGGGATGTGGAGCTCACTCCGGCGCATCCGCTGACCAAGACAATCTCCGAGCTTTGCCGGCAGTCGCCGACCCGGTTGATGAATCTTCGGGGACTGACCGAAGACAACGTCGCGCGGCTCGTTGCGGCCGCCATCACCGTCCCGCCTTCGTCAGCGTTGATCTCCACGCTCCATCGCGAGACGAATGGCAACCCGCTATTTGTCGGCGAAGCCATCAGACTGCTCGTGACCGAAGGAAGGATCGGCGAGGGTTCAGATGCCGCCGTCCTTCGACTGACGGTGCCAAAGGGAGTGCGAGACGTGATCGCTCGGCGCCTCGACCACCTCAATGAGTCATCGCGGGAAACGCTTTCGCTTGCCGCGGTGCTCGGAACGGATTTCACAAGTGACGCGCTGTCTCGTCTGAGCGAGATGGAGTCCGGTCGCCTCGCCGACACTCTCGATCGACTCGTTGACGCCGGACTGCTCGGACGTGTTGCGGGGACGTTAGGGCGATTTCGCTTCTCGCATGATCTTGTGCGCGAATCGCTGTACGAGGAGCTCACCTCGACTAACCGGATGCGGCTTCACCAACACGCCGCCGAAGCACTGCGGAGCGTCTACTCGAGCGACGAGGAGTCGCATCTCGCCGAGCTCGCGCATCACTACTTCGAGGCCGCGCCACTCGGCGATCCGTCCACCGCCGTCGATTACGCCCGTCGAGCGGCGGCGAGTGCGGCCAGTGCCCTCGCCTACGAGGAGGCGGCCAGTCTGTATCAGATGGCTATTCACGCTCTCGAGCTTCGACCCCAAAGTGACGGTGAGCTGCTCGGGGAACTCTTGATCGACATGGCCGACGCCTCAGCACGCGCCGGCGACCTGTTCGGCGCCCGAGTGACCTTCCTGCGCGCGGCGGCGAACGCCCGCCGGATAGGCGCGGCCAATCAGCTCGCGCGGGCTGCACTCGGCTACGGAGGAAGGTTTCCCTGGGCGCGCGCCGGGGACGATCCGCATCTCGTCACATTGCTCGAAGACGCTCTGGTCGAACTCCGTGACGACGACGAAGGGCTGCGGGTTCGGCTACTGGCACGGCTGGCTTGCGCGCTACGCAGCTCGCTAGACCGCGAGCGCAGCGACACACTGAGCCGGCAGGCCCTCGAGATTGCTCGCGGGCTCGGTGATCCGGCGACGCTCGGGTACGCGCTGGTCGGGAGATGCTGGGCGATTTGGTGGCCCGAGAATCCGGAAGCACGACTCGAACTCGCAATTGAGTTGATTCGCGTCGCCGAGGCGGCCAACGACATCGAGCGGGTCTTCGAGGGTCATATGGCCAGGTGGTTCTTCCGCGCCGAACTCGGCAGTGTCGCGGACGGCCGCATTGACATAGAGGCAATGGCAACCGATGCCGAACGGCTGCGCCAACCGGCGCAGGCATGGCCGCTGCGGACGATGGAGACGATGTTCGCCTTGCTGGGCGGGGACTTCGATCGTGCCGAAAAGCTGATTGCCTCGGAGCTTCGTCCGGGCCGACCACCGACGCTGGCTCGAGACGATGCCTCCTGCCATCAGGCGCACCTCTTCCTGCTCGGCCGGGAACGAGGTCGATTGGCCGAGTTGGAAGAAAAGACGCGTCTCACGGCCAAAGAGCTCCCTTGGTATCCGTTGCACAGGGCGGCCCTGGCGTACCTGCTTCTCGAGCTCGACAGAGAGGACGAGGCGCGGGCGGTCTTGGCCGAGCTTGCCACCGGCGGATTTGC
>Ga0070733_10001083_pt1 | contig 20674 bp, 17 predicted proteins | sample Coa_R1_9_FD_66450 | JGI IMG/M metagenome (GOLD analysis project Ga0070733, IMG submission 66450) | Surface soil microbial communities from Centralia Pennsylvania, which are recovering from an underground coalmine fire - Coalmine... | ecosystem: Environmental > Terrestrial > Soil > Unclassified ... | reverse complement strand
GAGTTAGGAGGAACCTGGGTGTCCAGCATGCATGGCCAGCGCCGCGTTGATGGGCGGCAGCGTAGTTTCGACCGGCGGGCTCGTGTTCTACGGGAATCCGTCCGTCCGGCGAAATCTTCCATACCTATTCGAGCTATGCCCGCGGACTCGATCCTATGGTCGGCACCTATCAGTGGCTCGACCTCGCGCCCAAAGGCCGTGACGAAGACGGCTTGGCCTTCACCATGGCGTGGGTCCGCCATCACGACAAGTACGTCGACGGCCAGGTCGTCGACATAAAACAGTTGTACGTACAGCCGGCCAAATCCGGAACGTAATGAGATCCTCCCTTCGCTTCGACGCGAAGGGAGGATCTTTATGTCCATATGGAGCGGGCACTCCTGCGCGCTGCTTTTGATCTTGCTGTTGCTGTTGTTTTTAAGTTTTGACCTGGGTGCGCAAACGTTCACAGCAAGCAGCTCAGTGTTTGTAGACCGTCGTATCGTGATGGTAGTTGCGCCAGTCGAACCAGTAGTCCTTGAGCGCGGGGACGCGATCTAGGCACTTGCCCTGTGCAGGTCCTGAGATCGCACAGCCCTGAAAATTCCACTCGCTGGCAGTCGCGGTATCCAGCAGGATCCACGGTTTCGGAGGGGATGGAGGTGGTGGAGACGATGGAGGTGCTGGCTTCGCTGTCGACGCTTCCGCTTTCGTGTCGGCTGGCTTAGCGTCGCTCGCTTTAGCGTCAGCCGCTTTCACATCTGATCTCGTGTCCGCCGCCTGCGCATCGCCTGCCGCAGCAGCGTTCGCCGCAGCCGGAGCATCCTCCTTCGCCACGACTGGCGCTCCCGGTTCCTCCGCCTTCAGATAAAACTCCGCATCCTTCCCGTCGATGCGGCTGATGAAAACGCGGAACGATTTTCCATCCGGACCAACCGCAACCAGCAGCGGCGTGCCGTGAACGTGGTCCATGACCGGCGACTGCTTCACCAGCGTGTCCCACGGATAGGCGCGGCTCGCGCCATCCAATTCCAATCCCACGACCACGTCCCGAGATTTAAGCTCAGTCCCCGGAAAGCTGATCGGCACTGAATACTTCGCGACTTCCGGCTCCCAGTTGCTGTCGTATTCCTTGGCATACTTCGGCACCTCAGCCAGCACTTTCCCGTCCGATACTTCCGACTTCCACTCGCCGAAGGTCAGCTCGTCGCTTAGCACCAGTTCGAGCGACGCGCCTTTCATGGGTCCCGAGATGGCTTTACCCGTGATCTGCTGCCACCACGTGCCCGTCTCTTTGTCGCGCATCAGGAAGTTCTGATTGTTGATGCCGGCCAGGTAGAAATGCAGCGGCCTGCCCCTCACCGTCCGCGTCCACACCAGACCGGTGTGGCACAGCGTTCAATAAGTGACACACACAGGAACGCCATTGACCACGTCGTTGACGATGTGATGGTAGGCGATCTCGCGGATGGGATAGGCGCGCGCGTCGGAGCCAAGATGCAGCGCGAGAATCATCTCGCCCTTGTCGAGCTTGCTCGCGGCCTCAGCTTCGAACTGCGGACTCGGCACGGGATGAAACATCCACTCGAAATAGTTCAGCCGCGCCATCACAGTAGAGAACGCGACCGGCACCATAACCACGCAGAGAACGATCCTGCGCCACAACTTGGCCGTTCGCCACCATTTCACACGGGTCGCGGAACCCGTGATGCCCTGGTCCGTGCTGCGCCATAGAACGATCGCGAATCCCAGAGCAACCAAAGCCGCCAGCAGCGTTCCCCACGGAGCGCGCTGTCGCAACGCCATGGCCAGAGCCAGGCCAAACGGAGTCTGGTGCTTGAATGGCTGAATGATGATGGCGGGGATAAAGAATAGTCCAATGCACACCATCGCGAATGCGAGGAACGCGCCCCACAGCAAACCGCGGCGACCGGAAGATGGCTGCATGAAAAAAAATTCCGTTCGCCCACGATTGTACTGGACGCGCCATGAAAAAAGCCCCGGTCCGCGGATGCGGAACCGGGGCGGTAAAGCATTTTTTTATACTATTGCGGTGTGAAGTTCTGGTGGTAGCTCAGGTTGTCGATGTCCTGGAACATGGGCGTGCCCGGAGGCAGGTTCGCCGGATTCAGGAACTGAATATCGAACGCGTAACTACGAGTCGGCGGGCTGTACACCGTGGTGCAGCACTTGAACGTGCCCGTAGCGTACTCCGAGTAGTACATGCTGACCAGCGACCCGTTGTAGTAAAGTGTGCCGCCCCAGCTCTCGAGATAGCGCAGGAAGTTGTGCAACCCTCCATCCGTCCCGAAGTCGTTAATCCCCGCCGCGTTGGCCCATGCTGGGCTGGGGAATGGAACGTTCTTGCCTCCCGCCACCGCCATCCGGTAGTAGGTGGTCGTGGCGTTGCGGCCGCCGGGGCTGGTCGGATTGTTCAGACTGTTGGCGTCGGTCCAGCTGTTGGAGAGCAGCGTGACCGCGTCGGCGATAATCGCAGCCGCCGAGTGCGGCGTGGCGCTCGAACCGCCAGTCCAGAAAGGATCGGACGGGCCGCTGTTGTAGTTACCCTGTACGTAGACCGGGTTTTCCGAGGCCACGGTGAATCCACCCTGACCGTTATCCCAGCGCACCGGCAGGTAGCTGGTGCCTCCGCTCATGCCGCCGCCGACCAGCTTCAGCACGTGGCGCGCGCCTGAGACCATGTTGGTCAAGCCGGTAGTGGAGCAGTTGGTGGTGAGGTACGGATTCGGCGGCGCCGTGTTGGTGTTGACGCCGAAGCCGTAGCCGATGTTCTTGCCGCCCCAGTTGTCGAGAACGCCGTTCTGGTCGACGTCTTCGGGCGAGTAGGTGTAATAGGTTGCCGGTTCCGCAACACCGTCCGGAGTAATCGAAGTCAGACTCGCCGAGGAATTGACGACATCCTCAAGTCCTGATTCGCCGCTGATGACGCCGGCCGGAGTCTGTCCGCCATTCGACGGATTCGGATCGGGCAGCATGCCGCGGTGATCGGAGAAATAGAGAATATAGCCGTTCTGGTTGGCCAGGTTGACCGTCTTGCCCACGTCGCCGGCATACGGTGCGGCGCCACTGAGCCACTTGCCCAGGTTGCCGACGTTGATTTCGACTGCGTTCATGATGCCGTTGACGGCGCAGCCGTTGTTGTTGTCGCGCATTTCACCTTCGCGCGTGTCGTAGAAGTTGATTGGGAAAAAGTTATTTTGCGTGGTGACCGCGCCGGCTTGAGCAAACGCGCCCGGAGCCATCTGCTGCAGCATGATGATCGCATTCGGATTGTAAGGATCCGCACCTGCCGTTCCCGCAGGACCCGTCGGCGGCAGATTGTACTGGCGAGTGAAGCTGTAGGCCAGCCAGTCGCGCGTAATGCCGTGCCACGCTCCGGCCGTATCCATGTACTCGACGCGGAGCCACGCGCCTTGGCCGCCGGTCGGAATGGCCGCGGTGGTGACTTCTCCCAGGAGAGGCCAGGTTGTCCATGTGGAATAGGTGCTCGGCGCAACCCAGTTGTTGGTGCCCGCCGTCGCCATCCCGTAGTACATGTTGCCCGTGACCGGGCCACCGCCCAGATTGAGCGCGCCTGAGGCTGCGCCCAGTAGCGTAAAGCCTCCCGGCACGAATTGCACGTCATCGGCATCCAGCGCGGCCAGGCCGCGCTCGGGATGCAGGTCGGCTACGGTGTCCGCCAGCAGCACGCGAATCTCCGCTTTGTTATACAGACGCGAAGTCCCCAGCGTGCTGGTGGCAGATTCGCCGGGCTGCGGTTTGCGAATAATCGCAATCGGATCGGTGCAAGGCGGCGGGTTGCTGGTGCAGCTGTTCTGCACGAAGGGCAACTGCATGTTCTTGGCGCCGGTCAGAGAGTTGGTAACAAATCCATTCAAAGTTCCCGAAGAGATGCTCGGGAAGTTGGCGTTCGCGGAACCGGCTTTGCCAGGATAGCCGCCGCTCCAGCTGGCATCTCCCGGAACCGTACCCGCTGTCGGAAGAGCCACACAGTTCGCGGCCGTAGGCGGGAACGTATTGAGCGCACAACCGCCGCTGGCCTTGGGAACGTAGACCGTCCCGGGGTAGCCAGTAGTGGTAAGGTGTCCGTTCTCCAGTTCGTCCATCACCAACTGCGTATAAGCCGAAATCTTGTCATTGAATACCAGGTCGCCGCCGGCGGCCAGGAACAGGCTCTGGTTGGTGTGCACACGGCCGCCAAAGCTGAAATTCGGGCCGGGGAAGTAGCTGCAGTCGTAGCCGCAGAACACGCCAAACTGAAACACCGGAATCAGCGCGATTTCCACTTTGCGGGTCACATTCACCGAAGCGCCCGCCGGACGCGTGGCAATCACCTGCATGGTCATGGGAATGATTTCCGCGTACAGCCCCTGGTTGGAACCGCTGCTGACCGTGTTCCAGCTGCTGGTCGGGTTTCCATTCGCGTCGACGGGGTAGGTGATGCTCTCCGTGTAATTCATGCTGCTGACCATCGCCGCCGTCGGAGGAAAGTTGACCAGATTCTGAATCTGGCTGTTCGTGGGGATCATGTACTGGGTATAAAGCGCGGACAAGTCGGCGGTAAGTTTCTCCATGCCCGACTCGGCGCCGTAGTAGGCCAGGTTCGCCTCCAGGTCATTGCCACCCATTCTGGATTCGTTGGTGACCATGAACAGAAGGCCGGCCGCAACGCCCGAAAGCAGCACCAGAATCAGCAGCGCCGCGATCAGCGTGAACCCTCGTGAATTGTTTTTTCCCTGTCCCATTGTTTTGATCTCCTGCCCAAAAAGCCTTACTGAAAACGAATGACAGACCACGAATTACCCATCAACGAATTACTGATAACGGTTGCGGAACGCCATGTTGCGCGCACTCACGGAGGTCGCCAGATACATGTTCTGCGACTTGTTTCCGTTGTTGATAATGCTTTGCCCCATCATCACCATGTTGATCTTCTGAATGTTGTTGGGCGATTCGCCTACTCCGAGCGGATTCGGCTGATCGGCGTCAAGCGCCGCGGTGCTCGAGTTGTAGGTGTCGAAGGCGAACTGCACATTGATGATGTCGTCGGCCACGGGTACGGGCGTGAGTCCGTTCACCTGGCGCATCAGCCGCGGCGTCTGCCCCGCGGCAGGAACGTTCAGGTAGTACGTCACCGCGAACAGCCGGTATGCGACGGTGTTCGATCCGCCGGAAATGGCCTTGATGTTGTTGGAGGCGGCGCCGCTCTGGTTGATATTGAGCGGATCCAGATTGGCGAACAAAATGACGCTCGCCGTGATGCCGGTCACCTCGCCCACCGCCGTGCCCACGCTGTTGCTGAGCATGATGAGGTCGCCCACCTGTACCCCGCCGGAGGAGTTAATCGCGGGCGGAGCCGGCGAATAGATGGCGTTCGGCGTCAGCGTAATAGAGCCGCCGCTGCCCGGCGTGGTGAAGGCTACGGTGTACTCCCACAGCGGGAAGTTGTAATCGGCATAAATCGAAGTGACACTGTCGTTGATCGCCGGTGCCGGCGCTGCCGCGATCACCGCCGCCCCTTCCACGCCGTTGGTATAGCCAGGAAGGATGCCGTACATATAGTTCCCGGTGGGGTAGGTAAAGGCGGGCACATGGCAGGCGCCAGTCTGGTCGCAGCCGAACCTGGACGCGGTCGCTCCGGTTCCGCTGGGCAACTGAATGCCGCCGGAAGGCAATCCGGCGCCGGCCATGCTGAGGTCCTTGACCATGAGGTCGATGCCGGCCCGCATGTTCTGCTGAGTGTCGGCACGCTGCGTGACGAGCATGGTGGAAGTCATGCCCATCTTGAACAGGCTGGCCATGGACGCCATCACGATCAGGCCCACCGCCATGGAAACCATGAGTTCCAGCAGCGTGAAGCCGCGCTCCGAATTTTGCCTTTGCTTCGTCTTCATGATGTCTCTCATCCCCTGCCTCAGCGGAAAGCCGAAATCAGCGCGTTGACGCTGTAAGTGCGCGGTACCGTCGAAGTGCCGGTGACATAGGTGATGGTCACCGTGATCTGCTTCAGGTTCGGGTCGATGGTGACTCCGTCCGACTCCAGCACCGTGCCGATCTGAATCTGGCGCGTGAAATTGGCCAGGCTCATGGCCTTGTCGTCGGCCGTACCCAGAATGCCGTCCGGCCCGGGCAGCACCACGCACTCCGGTCCGGCGGGGCAAGGAAAGCTGGCGGCGTAGGTGGTGTCATCGGCGGTGTTGACCAGTCCATCCGGACCGGCCCCCAGAAGCTGGGTGGCGCCGTTGGTGAAAATGCCGCCGCTGCTGATGTTCGCGATCTGCGCAAACGTGATCTGCTGCGTGTTGCGCGCGGTGTAAACGCTCTCCATCGCTTCCAGCGTTTTCTGCCGGGCGATCAGATTTTCCTGCGCATTCTGAGTGGCGCCGACTGCCGTCGCAAACGCCGCGATCAGCGTCACCATGCCGATGCCCATGATCGCGATCGCAATCATGGTTTCAATGATCGTGAAGCCCCGTTGTTGAGAGCCACGTTCAGAGCGACGTTTCGCGTATTGAAATTTGTTCTGCGTCATTGTTGCACCCACTTATTGCTCCCACCCTGGTTGTAAAGCCGCCATCCCCGGATTCTTCCCGTCGTGCCCCACACATCGACGGCCCGTGAACTGTACATATTCGCATTGGGATTGGTGAGGTACAGAATGCCGCTGTTGTAGTTTCCCAGCGTGTCCTGCGAGGATCCATCCGGCATGAACATGATGTAGTCCTGGCTGCCCAGTCCCATGCCTTGGTCAAAGTCGATTGCGGTCACGCCCGTGCCGAAGGTGTCAGGAGCGGTGGCCGGAAATCCCGCCTGCACCGCGAACGAAATATCCTGCGGCAAGGTATAAGTCGCAATGGTCACCGGGGCCGGCGATACCGGCACCGCCACGCCCCAGTACTGCACCGTAATGGTGCGGGGCGCGGTGAAGGTCAGAATGTAGCGCTTGCTCTGCGTGATCGACTGGTTGCGGTAATTGCGGATCACCCCCAGCGTCATGTCGTAGGCCTGGTCGACGTGGTTCTCTTTGAACAACGGCATCAGCGCCATGAAGGTGACGCCCGCCATGGTCAGTCCAATGGCGATCACGATCAGCAATTCCAGCAGCGAGAACCCGCGAGTGTTCCTCAGAGCTTTCCTCAGATTGTTCCTCAGTTTCATAATCTCTTTCGGGGAGGAGAGGCTACTCTGTCACCGCCCCCGCTCCGTTGAGCCCCGTCTCGAATCACGCCTTCGAATCATGCCTTCGAATTATGGGGAGGACCATTCCGGTATTTCCCGCTCCGCGGGAAACTTCTGCGGACAACAGAGCGGGCTCGCGATTCCTTTCATCGCGGCATGTTTCATCCTAGGAAGGGGTTGCGGTGGCGTCAAAGCACGACAGTTCAATGCCCCGGTGTTGGCCTTCCGGTGTGCCGGTGGTTACTCAGGTCACCGATTGATAGCAAGTCAGTTAGGGGAACGACGACTTCCTGAGAGCGTTCTCATCATGACCCTGGTAACTTGTCTGCCGCACGGCTGGAACCTAGGATGTGGTGCAGGTATGACTCTCACTGCTCTGCTCGTGTGCGTGGACGAGGCGGCCGCTCAGGTATTGCTGCAAGTTCTGGAAGAACTCAGCATCCGGGTCGAGTCTTGTCCGGACTTCGCTCGCGCCTCCATCCGCTTGGCGCAGGAGCGGTTTGATGTGGTGATTGTCGACGGCGAATCCAACGCCGATGTGGTTTCGCTGTTGCGCGAAACCCGCTTGTCGCGTCTCAATGATGCCACTCTCGCCGTCGTCGTAGTCGCCGGGCAGGATAGCATTCGCGAGATGTTTGCCATGGGAGTCAACTTCGTTCTCTACAAACCCGTGGCTTACGATCGCGCCCTGAGCAGCCTGCGCGCGGCTCGCGCCGTGATGCGCAAGGAAAAGCGCAAGAACGCCCGCGCCTCCGTGCATGCCCAGGCCACCATCGACTATGCCAACGTGCAGCAGGAAAAAGCCACGCTCGTCGATTTGGCGCAGGAAGGCATGCAGGTGCAGTTCGGCAAAAAGCTTCCGCCTACCAACAAAGTTTATTTCCAGTTCAAATTGCCCAACCAGTCCATGAGTGTTCGGCTCTCCGGACAAGTCATTTGGCAGGATTGGAACGGCCGCGCCGGAGTTCAGTTCGTGGATGTGCCTAAAGCTTCGCGGCGACTGTTGACGGAATTCCTAAGCGCCAGCCTGCCGGCGGATTCCCAGCAGGAGCGGCTGCCCGACGTTACGGTTGAAGTGGAAGAGCCTGTGCAGTTGGCCACGGTATCGGTGAGCGAACAGACTCATGGAAACCTTACCCGCCAGGAAGCAGTCTACGAGGGAATGGCTCACTCGTCGCCCGCCCCACCTTCGGATGCCGACAACCGGCGCGGACAGGCTCGCTACGCCTGCCGCCTGGGTGCGGAAGTCTACCGCAGCGGAACTTCAGTTCCCAACCATTGCTGTCTCACCGATCTCAGTTCCGGAGGATGCTATCTCGAACTGAATCTGCCGTTTGCGGTTGGCTCCTCGGTCGAGATCGTGATTCGTACGCAGGAATTGAAATTACGCCTGCGCGGGTCCGTGCAGACTTCTCATCCCGGCTACGGGATGGGTGTCGCCTTCGAACTGAAAGCCAAAGACGAACAAGCCAACGCCAAAAAGCTGATCGACTTCGTCGCCGCGACGACAAAACCCAACTGAAAAATCTTCACCACGCAGGACACGAAGTTGCACGAAGGAAATCCTTGGCCAGTTTTCCTTCGTGAACCTTCGTGAGCCTTCGTGCCCTTGGTGGTTCATGCTTCTTTGGTTTTTGGAGCAAAGAGAAACCCGTTTGTCTGTAAGTCGTTGAGTCTCCGTGTAAGTGATTGATTTGTCGTAGAGCGGCCCTGGCAAGCTCAGGGACGCACGATCTGCCCTTGGTTGGCCCTGAGGTCCTCCCGGAGAACGATCGTCGCTGGCAGTGGCGTTTCCGCCTCAGGAAAGGGCATTCTGGGACGCTGAGTGGGAGGTTATTTTGCGGATGGTCAGCGCAGAGCCGTCTCAATATGACACACTCTGCTGCCGCATTGTACATTCTATTTTGTACGTACATGCTATCTTGCCCTGCACGTACTGTCATCCTGAGCGAAGCGAAGGACCTATGCACTCGCCGAGGGCATCGGTGCTGCCGACGAGTCCAGAGGCCCTTCGCTTCGCTCAGGATGACAAAGAGTGAATTCGATGACAAAGAGTGAATTCGGCTATTTCAGCGCAACTTCTTCCGCAACCGCTTTCTTGAAGTAGTCGAGTGACAGCCGCAAGCCGGTCTCCAGATCGATCTTCGGCTCCCATCCCAGCAACTGCCGCGCCTTAGTGATGTCAGGCTGGCGCTGTTTGGGATCATCTTGCGGAAGGGGTTCGTAGCAGATCTTGCTGTTCGATTCGGTCACCTTCAACACCAACTGCGCGCACTCGAGAATAGTGAACTCATTCGGATTGCCGATGTTGACCGGCAGGTGCTCATCCGACTTCGAAAGCCGCAGAAAGCCGTCGATCTCGTCGCTCACGTAACAGAAGCTGCGCGTCTGGTTTCCGTCGCCGTACACCGTAAGGTCCTCGCCGCGCAACGCCTGCTTCATGAAATTCGAAACCACGCGGCCGTCATTCAATTGCAGACGCGGGCCATAGGTGTTGAAGATGCGGACGATGCGTGTATCGACGTTGTGATAGCGGCGGTAGGCCATGGTCACGGCTTCGGTGAAGCGCTTGGCTTCGTCGTAGACGGATCGTGGCCCGATCGGATTCACGTGTCCCCAGTATGTTTCCTTCTGAGGATGCTCCAGAGGATCGCCGTAGCACTCCGAAGTTGACGAGACGAAATATTTCGCGCCGTATTTATGCGCCACGTCGAGCGCGTGAAACGTACCCAGAGACCCGACTTTCAGCGTCGCGATTCCGTGGTTGCTGTAATCGACAGGACTGGCCGGACTGGCAAAGTGGAAGACGTAGTCAACCTTACCCACGTCGAAAGGCTCGCAGATGTTTTTTTCCACGAACTCGAAAGCGGATTCGTGGCGGAGATGTTCGAGATTGGCGCGCCGTCCGGTGAGCAGGTTGTCGACGCAGACCACATTCCAGCCTTCGCCGAGCAAGGCATCGCAGAGATGCGATCCTAGAAAGCCGGCGCCGCCGGTCACGAGTGCACGCTGTTTATTCATTTAGTTTGGGGTAGGGCCATCGAGGACGCCAGCGCTACGCTTTCTTGCCGTTCCTCAGCGCGGCCGGCATGCCGTCGGGCAGGGAAGCGGCGCGCCCCACGCTGTAATACGTGAATCCTTGCGCAGCCATCACTTCCGGATCATAAAGGTTGCGGCCATCGATCACGATCGGATATTTGAGTTCCTTGCGAATGCGGTCGAGATCGAGATTGGCAAACTCCTCCCACTCGGTGAGGATGAGCAGGGCATCGGCGCCGCGCGCCGCTTCATAGGGCGAGTTGGCGAAGGTGATGCCCGAATTCATTACTTCCTGGGTGCGCTCCATGGCCGCGGGATCGTACGCCGTGATCTTGCTGCCTTCCTGCAGCAAGGCCTGCACCAGGAAAAGCGCGGGCGATTCGCGGATGTCGTCGGTGCCTCCCTTGAAAGCTAGGCCAAGCACGCCGAGGTTCTTGCCACGCAGCGTCCAGAGCGCGCTGCGAATCTTACGCAGGAAGCGCTGGCGCTGTTCTTCGTTGATACGCATGACTTCATCGAGCAGACGAAAGTCGTAGCCGCACTCGCGCGCAACCGCTCGAAACGCCATGACATCCTTCGGGAAACACGATCCTCCATAGCCGATGCCGGGATTCAAGAACCGAGGCCCAATGCGCGAATCCGTGCCCACGCCGTGCACTACCTGATTCACATTCGCCCCCACCGACTCGCATACCGAAGCCACGGCGTTGATGAAGGAAATCTTCATGGCCAGGAAAGCATTCGACGCGTGCTTGATCAGTTCCGCGCTCTTGGTGCTGGTCACGATGATGGGCGCGGGGATGGTGGCGCGGTCGGGTTGGGGAATGGCGTCAGGCTTCAGATAGTAGCTGCCGTCGGTGAGCGGCGCATAGACTTCGCGCAACACTTCGGCCGAGCGTTCGCTATCGCAGCCAATTACGATGCGGTCGGGAAACAGAAAGTCGGTGACCGCGGTGCCTTCGCGCAGAAATTCGGGATTCGAAGCCACGTCGAACGATTCCGGATCGATGCCGCTGCGCAGAATGATTTTGCGCACCCATTCGCTGGTATAGACGGGAACCGTGCTCTTCTCGACGATGACTTTGTAGCCGTCGACGCCACCCGAAATCTCGCGGGCCACCGACTCCACGTAAGAAAGATCCGCTTCGCCGCTCTCGGTGGGCGGCGTGCCCACGGCAACGAACACAGCCGCGCTGAGGCGCACGGCCTCCTGCAGGTCATTGGAGAAAATCAGACGATTTCCGCGGTGGCGGTTCAGCAGCTCGGGCAGAAACTTCTCGTGAATGGGCACCTGGCCATTCTTGAGCGCGGCCAGTTTGCGCTCGTCATTGTCGACCAGAATAACGTCATGCCCCAGGTCCGCAAAACACGCCCCTGCGACCAACCCTACATATCCAGAGCCTACGACCGCGATCCGCATGGTTCAAACTCCCGTGATGGAATGTTGTGTAACCGGCTGCATTGGGGTTGCTTCGTCGGGGAAGCTTGGGGAGGAGATCAGGAAAACGGCCTGGGAAAACTCATGCAGCGTTACCCCAAGATTAGGATCATCTTAACAGGACAAGACTAACATTGGGAGGAGAGAAAAGACTCTATTACTCTGGTTCGAGTTGAGTTTTTCTGTCGTTTCGGGATGGTTGAGTCAGCTCTCAGCTGTCAGTCGGGGGTGCACTTTGGGGAGACATAGTTGGATCGCCGTTCCCAGACTCAGACCTGCGGAACTCAGAACTCGGGACCCAAAATTGTGCGTCGAGCGTTTCGGACTGAGAACTGAGAACTGAGAACCGAGAACTTACCTTGAGAGCGAGAACTTGCCGCCTGGCCCGAAAGTCGTATTGACAACCTGCGGATTTCGGGGGAAACTCCGCTACGGACGCTGATTCTCGCGCTTGCGCCTCTTTCCGGGCCATTCGGTTATGTCGCCACATCCCATGTCCGAACCCGATCCTTCGAAGCGACTTCCCAGCGCTACCGGTGTGTTTCGGTCGTCGACTGACGATGCCACTTTTGAAGCTGACTTCGCCGATCTGGCGGCGCGCTTCGCGGCGCAGAGTGGAGGCGGCCTGTCACCGGAACTTTCCGCCGACCTGGCGCTCGAAATCGTGCTCAACGAAGTGGTGGAGCAGGCCTGTCTGTCCACGGGCGCAACCGGTGCGGCGATCGTGCTGCCGCGCGACGGGGAAATGGTCTGCCGCGCCAGCACGGGTGCGACAGCGCCGGAACTGGGGGCGCGGTTCGACGCCGGTTCCGGACTCTCGGGCGAATGCATCCGCACGCGCCAGACGCAGCGTTGCGACGATGTTCTGGCGGATCAGCGAGTCGACATCGAGGCCTCGGCGCGCCTGGGAGTGCGGTCGGTGATGGCCATGCCGCTTCTGCGGGGGACGGAACTGGTCGGCGTGTTCGAATTGTTTTCCTCGCTGCCAGGCGCATTTGGCGAGCGCGACGAGCGCACGCTGGAGGCACTGGCTGGGCGTATCCTGAACAACCTGATGTTGAGCAGCCGGGAGGTCGTGGTCGAGCCTCCGCTCGAACGTCCACTCGAACCCCCGCCGGCGCCGAGCGAGGATCTGGCAATTTCTCCTGCCGCGTCGGTCTCCGAACCGGAATCAGTTTCCGGACCACTCGTGGTTCCTCCGCCGCTGGTTTATCAGCCACTGGCAGTTTCTGCATCGGCGACTGCTGCATCCTCGGTTTCCGAACCATCAATTCCCGAGCCATCAGTATCGGAACCCTTAGCGTCCGCAGCATTCCACGAAGCGATAGCTGAAGTCGCCGAGGATTCTCCCCAGCGCAGGTTCGATTTTGTGACTGCATTCCTGGGAGCTGCTGTTCTGGCGTGTGCAGTTTTACTGGGGATATTGCTGGGACGTCATTTTGGATTCCAGAAAGTTACGGCACGCGTGCATCCGGCCGCACCAATCTCCAGTGCGAACCCGATCGCCCCGCTGGTTGTGGTCAGCTCGCCCAGCGCGGAGAATGACGCGCAGAAGAAAGCGAGCGGGACTGCTGCCCCGATGAGAGCAAGCGGTGATGCGATCCCTCCCGGCAGCCTGCGAGTCTACGACAACGGCAAAGAAGTATTTCGGCAGTCGCCGGTGCAGACCGGGGACAGGGACGAAACTGCGCAGACGCAATCTGGGTCGTCAGCAGAGCAGGGAAGCGGAATGCAGAGGGCTTCGACTTTGGAGCCGGAAAGAATTGAGATGTCGTCCGCCGCAGCTGAGAACAGTGTGCTTCACCGCGTGGAACCGGAGTATCCCGAAGACGCGCGGCAGATGCAGCTACAGGGCCCGGTCGTGCTCGACGTTCACATCCGGCAGGATGGCAGCGTGCAGGGAATTACCCTGGTGAGCGGCCAGCCGCTGCTGGTGCAGGCTGCCAAGGCCGCGGTGCAGCAATGGCGCTTCAAGCCGCGCAGCGTGAACGGTCGTCCGACGGCCATGGAGACAAGAATCACGCTCACCTTCCGATTGCCCCAGTAAGACAAAAGTCATCAACCACCAAGGACACGAAGGTTCACGAAGGAAAGTGGATTACCTTCGTGAGCCTTCGTCTTCTTGGTGGTGAATGACTTTCGTCTTTATGTGGCGGTCTTGCGGATCGGAACGGAAGCCGCTTTTGGTTTGGAAACCACGACCGGCCGGGCCTGCCCGTTCTCCGGTGCAGCCGTCGGAGGATGGGCGGCGACGCTGCCCAGGGCGTAGAGCACGACCTCGACGCGGCTGGAGACTCCCAGCTTGTCGAAAATGCGGAACAGATAATTCTTGATGGTGTGTTCGGTGAGGGTGAGGCGTTGTGCGATTTCGCGGTTGGTAAGGCCTTCCGCGACGCAGCGGACAACATCCATTTCACGCGCCGAAAGCAGAGACTCGCCGTTGCGGGTGAAATTAGCCAGCGTGGGCTTGGCGAGAGCTTCGAGCACAAATTGCAGCTGGCTGCTGCTGGCCCAGATCTGCCCCGCGTGGACGCATTGAATGCACTTGGCCAGCAAGCGGAAAGGCTCGGTGCGGCAAAATACTCCCTGTGCGCCCGCGCGGAACGCTTCAATCACCGCCGAGCGTTCCGAAGCGTCGAGCAGCACGATCACGCGCGGCGCCGGCGACTGGGCCCGGAGTTCACGAACCAGCTCGAAACCTCCGCTATTGTTTTCGCCCAGCTGAGCGCTGAGCACCACCACTTGCGGCTTCTCGCGTTTGGTCAACTGCAGCAAGGCGGTCGCGCTGGAAGCGGACTCGATCATTTGAAACTGAGCGTCCCGTGACAGAGCTTCCACCAGAAGTTGGGTGCTCATGGAGGTGCTGTCGGCGGCCAGAACGCGAAATTGGTCTTGGTTGGGAAGTGCAGTCAATTGGGCCATTTGGGTATAAGTTGAGACTGATCGCGAACTAGTTGTGCGGCCAGAGACTTAATTCTTTCGGCCAGGAGCATCCGCAGACGGAACAACCCCAACCCGCCCGGCCAACGGACGATTCCCTTAAGCCGGGATGAAAATGACACCCGCCCGCCCCTAAGTTGCCAGGAGGTCTTTACGGACTTCCGGCGGACAGAATCTCTCAAAGCCTAGGGGAAGTAAGACTCCGAGTAAATAGCACTATCGTGTAGGTTACTAGAAGATGACGAAGCCCGCGACAAGGCTCGCCAAACCTGCGAAATCGAAGGTTTGCAGCCTCCCGGGAGAGTTTCTTACAACTTCTCCGATTTGCACAAACGGCGACTGCAATAACGTTTTAGTCATGCCAGCTATGTTGTTTTGTATGAGTGACATAGAGCTGGTTCGGAGAGGGCTTGTCTAGGGACTTTCTTCTCTTCACTTTAGGCAACTTGTCATATTTTGCACACATCGTTAGTCTTCCCTCACATAACGGGCACATGGCCCCGTGCAGTTTTCGCTGTATTGTCTCCCCCCATATATCAACGTAGTACCTAGCGAATTCGATCTCTGCGTGCCCAGCGGCGCTGCTGGAGCGTCTTCCTTCCTAAAGGGTCACAGAATGTGACTCAGAGGGCGAAGCTGTATCGGGATCGCACGCCAAATCGTACGCCACCTACTCCCTTAAGTTCGTCCGCCATCTTTCGTCGTCCTTAATTTCCGTCACCTTTTTACATCCGGAGTCCACTCGACAATGAGCACGAGCACCAACGCCAGCACGAGCGCAGGTCCGAGCGCGAAAAAGCACCATTTTCTGAAGTCACTCCTGGGAATTCTGATCTTCTGCGTGATTTTTGAGCTGGTTCTGCGTCTATTCGGTTACGGGCACTACACGATCTATCGTCCGGACGAGAAGTTGTTGTGGGTTCCCGTCCCGGGCAAGACCGTGACCGTGGTGAACCACCTGCCGATCACGATCAACAATCAGGGCTTGCGTTATGCGGCCGACCTGCAGCCGAAACAGCCCGACCAGTTTCGCATTATCACGCTGGGCGATTCCTTTGCCCAGGGCTGGGGAGTGGACGATAACTCGCATTTCAGCGCGATTCTGGAGCAGAAGCTCAATCACGGATCGTGCCCGAAAGAGCGCTTTCAGTCGATATCCGCGGGAGTGAATGCTTATCCAAACTCGCTGGCGGCGGAGAAGCTGAAGCAAGTCGTCGAAGACGACACGCTGCGGCCCGATGTGGTCGTCTTCGCGTACAGCGAAAACGCCAACCTGGAAAAGCTGACTCAGTTGCAAGGCGAGGACCGCAAGAAGTTCCTGCGGAGGGTGGAGTGGAAGGCGATTGCGCGCCGCAGCGCCATCTATAACTTCCTGATCGAAGATGTATTGCGCAAGATCGCTTATTACCAACTGCGCCACGTGATCATGGCGGGAACGCTCGACAACCTCAACGGCATGGAAAATCTGGATATGAACCAGTTCAACCAGAACCTGGCCGACAGTCTGCGTCTATGCCGGACCCACAACGTGCAACTGATCTTCCTGATGCCGGGCGCGGAAGGCGAGGACTCGAAAACGCCTATGCATCCCTTCCAGAAGGCGATGGTGGATTTCGCTGAGAAAGAGCACGTCCCCATGATTAACATGATTCCGGTCATGAGCACCATGGATCAGTCGGCCATGTTCATGGATAAAGTGCACCCAACGGTGGCTGGGAACGAGGTGATTGCCGGCGAATTGCTTAAGGCGGTCGAGACCCTTCCCAGCTACACTTCAGCCTGCGGTGGGGGAACGGCGCTGGCCGACTCGAAATCGACTCGCGCGATGACTCCCGCGCCCGCGCCTTTGGCTTCCCGTTAAGCTGGACCTGGTGACCGTGACAGAGCCTTTCTTCCACTACCCGCTTGTCCTATTGCAAGATCCTGCAATGCCCTCTAGTCTCCATTCAAGCAGTTGCCGCCGTTTCGTAGCTCCCCCCATCATTAACGCAAGACTAACGTCCACTCAATCGGGAAGGCCCGTCCCGCCGCGGGACTTCACGGGTTGTTCCGTCTCCCCGGTGGTATGGGACTCAGAGGGCGAAGCTATGAGCAGCGCAGGGCAATTCGCTGGGTTAGACTATTCCCCAATGGTTCTTTCCCCTGCGGATGATTTCGGCCTGGGCGACCTGCGCTGGTATGCAGTTCGAACCCGTTCCCGTCACGAGAAGATCGCGACGCAGCAATTGCAGACTCGCGGCATTGAAACCTTCCTTCCCATCACCATCCAAACCCATCGCTGGAGCGACCGCAAGAAGCAGGTGGAAGTTCCCCTGTTTTCCGGCTACACCTTTGTCCGCGTGGCCTACGCTTCAAACGAACAGCGGATTCAGGTGCTGTCGACGCACGGGGTCGCCGGATTCGTAGGCGTACAGCACACCGGGGTTCCCATCCCCGATAGCCAGATCGAAGACATTCGCACTCTGCTATCGAACAAAGTCGCGATGAAAGCGCACAGCTTCCTGAAGATCGGCCAGCGGGTGCGGGTTCGCGGAGGAGCGCTGGATGGCGTCGAAGGAATTCTGGTGTCACACAATAACGACCGGAGTCTGGTGATCTCTCTGGAATCGATCCAACGTTCACTCTCCATTCGCGTCGAAGGTTATGACGTAGTACCGGTCTGACCGAGTTTTCAAGACTCCCTACTTTTCCCTGCCGCCTGCAGAAAGCCTTTAACCGCGAAGGACGCGAAGATCGGACGCGAAGATCGCGGAAAAAATCCAAACACTCCACCAACGCCCCCGCAATCCTCTTTGAGAAGATATGAGGTTTCAAGCCATGAGTGACCCTGAACTGAAAGTCGAAGAAGTGCCGGTCGCGGGAAAGTCCGGCTGGAACGGCCAGCAGAAAGCCGCGACGGCAGCGCCTACACCAGGAAGCATTGTGCCGTGGCCAACCGGCGCCCTGCCCTATTCATTGCGCAGCATGCGCGCCCAGGCGGAAGTATTTGCCATTACCCGGGCGCTCGAAGAGGCGGGCTGGAACCGCAAGCGGGCCGCCCAGTTGTTGCGCATCAGCTATCGCGGGCTGCTGTACAAAATCAGCAGTCACAAAATCACGCGCAAGACCGCGACCTCGGAGACCCTGGGAGCTGACGGAACCGTTTCGTTCGCGGCCGAGCAGATTAAGTAGAAGCAGATCAGCTTTCCGGCAGAAGAAGAACGAGTAACGGATGGCGCGAGCTTGCGGTTAAAGTGTTACGCGAGGGTTTTGGGGACCGAGCCCTCGTTCAAGCTGGACGATCAAGCCGGACCGGCAAGCCGTGGATCCCGGAGAATCAAGGCAGTGATTCAGGTAGGAGTAGCAATGAATCAAATGAAGCGTAAGATGATGACCATGAAGGTAATGCGGTGTTTGCTGGTCGCGATGGCTGCGCTCGTTGTGGGCGTGGTTTCGAGCGTTGCTCAGAGTGTCGTTCCGGACGCGACCACTCCGGTTGCTCCGGCGGCAGTACCTACCCCGGCGGGACCAGCCACGGATTCGAATGCGAAGGATGCGAGCGTAAAGACGAGTGGCCCTGAGCTTCGGGACCGCTATCCGCGCTACAAGATCGAAGCCGGCGATCAGTTCGATGTGACCTTCGACCTGAGCCCGGAATTCAACCAGACGGTTACGGTGCAGCCCGATGGATACGTCACCATGCGCGGTGTGGGCGATTTGCATGTGCAAGGCCAGACCGTGCCGGAACTGACGCAGACGCTACGCACGGTTTATGGCAAGATCCTGAACGCTCCCATCATTGCGGTAGTGCTCAAGGATTTTGAAAAGCCCTACTTCATCGCCGACGGCCAGGTGGGCAAGCCGGGGAAGTACGAGTTGCGCGGCGACATGACGTTGACCGAAGCGATCGCGATGGCGGGCGGCTTCCAGGATTCCGCCAAGCATTCGCAGGTTTTGCTGTTCCGCAAGTTCAACGATCAATGGACGGAAGCCAAGATGTTCAACGTCAAGAAGATGGAGAAGGACGGGAACCTGAAAGAAGATCCCTTCCTCCATCCCGGCGACATGCTGTTTGTTCCCAAGAACGCATTTTCCAAGTTGAAGCCGTTTATTCCAAACGGCAGTGTGGGCACTTTCCTGAGCCCGATCAAGTAGGCCTTTTCAGAAGCGCCGCACCACGGAGACCTCTATGAATTCAAACCTTTTCAACGTCAACGGAAACCAGAGTCTGTCGTCGACCCTGCGCGAACTGGTGGCGATCGGTTTTCGCCACAAGCGGGTCATGACGCTGTGTTTTCTAGGCGTTTTTTTTGGTGCGCTCCTTTCCGCCCTCGTGTTGCCGCCCAGCTATCGCGCCGAGACCAAGATTCTGGTGAAGAAAGAGCGCCTCGATCCCGTAGTCACGCCGGAACAGAGCGCTCCCATGATGTTTAAAGACTCGGTCAGCGAAGAAGACCTGAATTCGGAAGTGGAGCTGATTTCGAGCGAGGACGTGTTGCGCAAAGTCGTGGTGGACTGCGGTCTGGACCAGAAAAAGTCGTTGTTGGCGATGCTGGGCTTCCGGCAATCGGATGAGACCCGGATCGCGAAAGCGGTGCGGAGACTCAAAGCGGAACTGGCCATCGACCCGGTCAAAAAGACCAACATGATCAGCGTGGCCTATGAGTCGCAAAATCCACAGCTGGCGGCGAAGGTGCTGGACACGTTGAACACGGCCTACATCCAGAAGCATCTCGAAGTGCACCATCCCAGCGGCCAGGCGCAATTTTTCGAACAGGAAACCGAACGCTACCGGAAAGCGCTGCAGGAGACGGAAGATCAGCTGAAGGAATTCGACACCCAGGCGGGCGGCGTGGCGCCGCAGGCGTCGCGCGATCTGGCGCTGCAGAAGCTCAGCGATTTCAACGGCAGCCTGCATTCCACGCAGGCCCAGATCAAGGAAACACAAACCCGGATCGCGAGCCTGGAGAGCCTGCAAAGCTCGACCGATTCGCGCCTGACCACGCAGATGCGCAAGGGCGACGATCCGCAGGTGCTGCAGCAGCTCAAGGGCACGCTGGTCACCCTGGAACTGAAACGAACCGAACTGCTGACCAAGTTCCAGCCGACGTATCCGCTGGTGGTGGAAATCGATAAAGAGATCGCCGACACCAAGGCGACTCTGGCCAAGGAAGTGGCGACGCCGCTGCAGGAAGAGACCACCGACCAGAACCCCACCTACCAGTGGATCAACGAGGAACTGGCCAAAGCCAAAGCCGACCTCAGCGGATTGAAGGCCAAGGAAACGGCGATCCAGGCGATCGTGAATCAATACGGCGACTCGGCCAAGCAACTGGACGAAAAAGGCATCACGCAACAGGATCTGGTGCGGACACAAAAAGCGAACGAAGCGAATTATCTGCTCTACCTAAAAAAGGGCGAAGAGGCCCGCATCGCCGACGCGTTGGACCAGAGCAACATCTTGAACGTTGCGGTGACCGAGACGCCTTCGATACCCGCTCTGCCTTCCCGGTCCCCGTGGCTGCTCGGATTAGTGGGACTGGTGTTGGCGTCGGTAGTGAGCGTTGCGGTGGGAATTACTCTCGACTACCTCGACAAGTCGTTCCGCACGCCCGCCGAAGTCTCGGAAGAGCTGGGAATTCCGGTGCTGGCGGCGGTTCCCCATCATGCCTACGCGAAGAGTGGAAGCAGCTCGGGGAATGGCGGAGTCGACGGCAATGGATTTGGCCGGATGCACGGTGACCGGCCGTTGATTGAGGACGAAGACATCCGTCCGGTTCGTTTGGCCTAATTCGCTTGGCCTAAACAGATTATGTTTCTACAATTCTTCGGACTTCGCGAGCAGCCTTTCGGTGTGACCCCGGACCCCCGGTATCTATACCTGGGCCCGGCGCATCGCGAGGCTCTGGCTTCGTTGTTTTACGGGATTGAAGCCAATCGCGGATTTCTTGCGCTCATCGCCAAACCGGGCATGGGCAAGACCACGCTGCTGTTTCATCTGCTGGAGCGGTATGGGACGCAGGCGCGGACCGCCTTCATTTTCCTGACGCAATGCGATTCCCGCGAGTTCATGCGCTACCTGATGTCGGAGCTGGGGAC
>Ga0070733_10001082_pt1 | contig 20684 bp, 21 predicted proteins | sample Coa_R1_9_FD_66450 | JGI IMG/M metagenome (GOLD analysis project Ga0070733, IMG submission 66450) | Surface soil microbial communities from Centralia Pennsylvania, which are recovering from an underground coalmine fire - Coalmine... | ecosystem: Environmental > Terrestrial > Soil > Unclassified ... | reverse complement strand
TTCGGCGTCGAGGCCGGCGACATTCATTTGTGTTCGGCTGAGGCGGTCAGCGACGCGCAGATCCTGGTTGCCAAGCGTAGCGCCGTGATGTCGCGCGCGGAGCACGAAAAGACCCTGGCTCGGCAACTCTGGATGTTGACCGTACGCGAGCTTCAACGTGTCCAGGAGCATTCGCTGGCTCTCATCAAGAGCGCGGAGGAGCGTGTTGCCGGTTTCCTGCTCGAGATGGCTGGTCGCAATGCGGCCGGTGCCGCAGTTGAGCTGCCGATGTCGCGACAGGATATTGCCGATTATCTCGGTCTGACAATCGAGACGGTGTCGCGGACCTTCACCCAATTCGTACAGTCCGGCACCATCGCCTTGGAGACCTCTCGGCGCGTCCAGCTTCGCAACCGCCTGGCGCTTAACCGGCTCAACGCCTGAGAATAAACCAGATATGCAAAAAACGGCACGATCGAGAACGATCGTGCGGCTTTCCTTTCGAACCGAAGTCGCCCTATTCGTTACTTTTCGCACCTAGCACCTTGCCGCTAACCGGGTCTATGAAATGGGCTCCCGAACAGGCAAGGCATAAGACCGGTTCATACCGCGGGCTGTCCGCGCTGAACGTCTCTTCCGCAAATAGTCCCTGAACCTTCTCACCTGTCCGCGGGCAGTCAAAAAGGGCGGGGCGCCAGCGCTGGCGGTCAGTCATCTTCGCTCCAAGATATCGCTAGTTCAGGTGCCATGCCGGGACGTTGGGCGAAACCCGGATTTGGAATTCAGGCAGCTTTCCGGTGAGGCAGCTTGGCCGTGCTGGGGGTCTGCTTCGCGGTTGTCTTGTTGCGGAGCCATTGGCTCGTCGTGTGATCGGCCCAGGCGACCGCGAAGGCGAAGATTAGAAACATGACGCACACGCCGATCGATACCAGAAGAGAGTCCGCGGGCATTTTGGTCCTCCAATTGTTATAATCCAGCATCAATTAAAATGCCGGCGGGCCGTTTGATCTGGATCAAAATGGTGATCTTGGCCGTTTCGGCCACAACGCGACTAGAGCAACAGCAGCAACCATCAGAATGATCGCAATCATGGTTTGGATCACGTCGAAGTTCAGGACGTCGCGGGATACAAACAGGGCCGCAATCGGCGCCGCCAGCGCGAAAAAAATCCGAACGATCCAAGCCAGCATGTCAGTATCTCACTGACGACTTATTGCGCTGCTTCCGTGTCTTCCGGCGACTCCACATAGAAGCCGGAGTAGGTGTCGACGAAACAGAGGTGATCATGCACCTCCTTGACGCCAGAAGTATTTTGCGCGGCGACGATCGTGGCTTGCCGGGCCTTGTCGGTCGTAATGATGCCGTGCAGGTGGACGACACCCTTACGAACGGTCACTTCGAAACCGATCGGGCGCCAGTCGGTCGCGTTGACTGCACGGGCGATACGATTGCGAATGTGGTCGTCGTCTGCCGTCGGGTCCGGAATTTCGTGGGCGATGCTGGCGACGGCCTGGAGCAGGTTGGAGCGGGTAACGATTCCCTTGATCGTGTTGCCGCTCATGACGGGCAGCCGCTTGATCCCCTTCTTCTCCATCAGTCTGACCAGGTCTTCGAGCGGGGTCTCTTCGTCCACCGTGATCGGATCCTCGGTCATGACGTCCTCGATCCTGCGCCCGCGTTCGTGGACGAAATCTGCTGCCGCTCTTCCGGGACCTATCAGGAATTGCAGCCAGGCTGGCCGCTTGCGTCCGGTGCCGATTTCGCTGCGGCGGAGGAAATCGCTTTCCGACACGATGCCGACGAGCTTGCCGGCGTCGTCCAGCACGGGCAGGCCGCTGATATGGGTCCGCAACATGATCCTGGCGGCGTCCTCGATCGATGTGTGCGGTGTGACGGTAATGACGTCCTTAGTCATGATGTGATGAGCGCGCATGGCATGCCTCCGTTGACTTCGATATTTTCAGCATAGGGCCGCTTCCTGTTCGCGCTTTGAGCTAGCTCAATTGCGGTGAAGGGGGCCGTCTCGTCATTTCAGGGTCTTTAGAAACGCAATAAAGTCGCCGATCTGATCGCCGTCGAATCGGAATTCCGGCATCGTCGGATGCCCGGTTACGATGCCTTCTGCCAACGATTCCTCCAGCATCCCGACGGGATAGCGTTCGTGCAGGGTCCGGAACGGCGGCGCGATTTTCAGCGGGCTGGGGCTCACCTTGTCGATGGCGTGGCATTTCGCACAATAGGTCAGTGCGAGGCGCTTGCCCTGTTCAGCGTTGGAAGCAATGCAAGGAAAGCCGCTGGAAGCGGCCATGAGAAAACCAACGATAGCGCCGGTCGCGATTGGCCGGCGAACCACAATCCGTCCGCCGTCAAATCCCGTCTCGCTCATGGCCGTGTCCGACCTGACGGCGTCATTTCAAGACAGGTTTCGAGCTCGACGTAGCTCGGCGTCCCGTCGATTTGGGATTCCTGAATACAAAGCTTTTTGTCGGCTTGCGAAAAGACGCTCCATCGCGGAATGAGTTCGTCCCGGGAGCGTTCTTCGTCGGCCTTGCAGGAAGCCATGGTTTCGCCAGTCGATGAACCGCCGGAAAGTTCTGACCGGCAGTTACGTTCGATGTCGAATTTTGGAACGGCGTCGGCGGCGGCGGACAGCTGCGATGTGCTTGCGAGAATGCTGATGAACACGGCAGTGGCTAACGATGAATGTGACATGGCAACCTCCATGGCCGCCATTAAGAGCCGGATACAAGGCGCTGTGATTGACCGAGGTCAAAGAAGCGCACGTTAAAAAATTCATGAGGCGAGCAATGCTCATCGCTCACTCGTCAGTGCGACATCAGGGTCGGCACTGTCATGGATCGGAACATGGCGCGGGTAACGCCGCCGAGGATGGTTTCCTTTAGGCGGGAATGCCCGTAGCCGCCCATGACGAGAAGATCGAGTCCCTCCTCAGCGGCCGCGGACAAAATCATCGGTTGGATTTCGGAATGGTCGGCCTCTAGCGAGACGATTTTTGCGGGCAGACCGAGGCTTGCAAGGCGCGCCAGCAGCCGGTCGGGCGAAGCTTCCACCGAAACCGGTTCGTTGACGGCGAGAACCGTAAGCGCGTTGGTCTTGGAAATCAGAGGCATCGCGTCCCGCACGGCGCGCGCTGCCAGCCGGCTACCATCCCAACAGATCCCGATGCGGCCGATATTCAAGGCGCCGTGGAATGTGTAGGGGATGACCAGAACGGGGCCGCCCGACCGCAACAGCATCTCCTGTGGCATCATGTTGTCGTAGATCGCATCCGTTGGTTCCGGCTGCGAAACGATCGTCAGATCAGACAGCCTTGCGGTCGCACCAAGAATATCGGCGGCCTCGGCGAATGACCCGCCAATCGCACGGCTTCGATGGGTTATCTTGGCCGTTTTCGCCTCAAACTCAAAAACGGCCAGGGCCGCCTGAGCCCGCTCCAATGCGCTTTGGTGCTGGGCCTCAAACAGCGGCGCCATGGCGATGCCGCCCTCTGCAACAAATGGAATGTCGTTGACCGACTCATAGCCGACGGCGATGGCCTCCAGAGCGGCGCCAGTGGTCAGCGCCAACGAAATCGACCCATCGGTCGACGGCCGCGGCGAACGTTCGGTCGGGATATGCACCAGCAGGTTCCTGTACATGACGGCATCCGTGAGTTTGCGAGCGACGATTGCTTATCGAAGCATTCGCCGCGCTCCTCCGATTTGATGCACGTCAAGGGCGATCACGAAAGCGCCGGTTATCATGGTTTTCATGGGCTTGGCGGCCGGTGTCTCGGCGAACACAAAAAAGGATCAAAATGACCCATCCAGCGCAAGCAGATCAGCCTCACCGGCGGGCCGTCATCTGGATCGACCATTTGGCTGCGAAGATATTTACGATGGGACTGACTGGCGTCAGCTCCAGTACGGTGCATGCCCATCTCTCTTCGTCGCATCTTCACCACCATGCCAACACGATCGGTTCGGGCCATGTGAAGGATGATCCTGCTTTTCTCGCCGCAATCGCCCAATCGGTCGCGGCTTGCGATGAGGTGCTCGTCCTCGGACCCGGCACCGAGAAAACGGTCCTCATGCATCATTTGCAATCGGTGCGGCCGCAGACGGCGCTGCAGATCGGATCGAGCGACCACCCGACGGACGAGGAGATCGTTGCCATCGGTCGGAAGCACTTCGGTCTGTCCGAGCCGCGCGCCTGAGCAATTCGTTGACACACCTCAATCCGTCAATCGGATTGCCCGCGATAATCTGATTGAAAGGAACCCGTTAATGCCGCCTTCAGCATCGGTCAGCCGCCTGCCCAATTCTACGCCAGAGATTGTCGATCTGCGGTCTCTAGAGTCTATGCAGGCGCCATCGCCTGACGCTCCCCTCGCTTCCGATAACTTGGATCGAGCCTTTCATGCTGGTCTCGCGCGGTTGACGGGCGGGCTTTCTCCAGCGGCAATCGCACTGGCGTTCGCAGACTGGCAGCTCCATTTGCTTACTTCCCCCGGCAAATGTGCGACGCTGGCGGGTGAGGCGATCCAACATGGCATCGAATTTATGAATGCCATGACGCCCAAGCATGCGACATTCCAACCGTGGTCGGTGATCAAGCCGCCGGCGGTCGATCGCCGCTTTGCCGGCCGCGATTGGGAGTTGCCGCCTTTCAACTTGCTGGCTCAGGCCTTCTTGTTGACCGAGGATTGGTGGCACTCGACAACGGTCGATATTCGTGGCTTGGCGCATTCTAACGCGGCGATCGACGATTTCGCGCTGCGCCAGTGTCTCGATACGGTTGCTCCGACGAACTTTGCCTGGACCAACCCGAAGGTGCTTCGCAAGATCATGGAGACTGGTGGAGGCAATTTTGTATATGGCCTGCACAACTGGATGGAGGACTGGCTCACGCTGCTCAGGGGTGGCAGCGTCGGACATGATCAGCAATTTGTCGTCGGCAAGGACGTTGCGGTAACCCCGGGCAAGGTTGTCTATCGCAACGATTTGATCGAGCTCATTCAATATACGCCGACCACGCCGACCGTCCGGCCAGAGCCAGTTTTGATCGTACCGGCCTGGATCATGAAATATTACATCCTCGATCTTTCGCCGCACAACTCTCTGGTGCGGTTTCTGGTCGAAAACGGCTTCACCGTGTTCATGATTTCCTGGAAAAACCCGACCTCGGCTGACCGGAATCTTAGCCTCGAGGATTACCGGGAACGCGGCGTCGATGCGGCGATTACCGCCATCAACGAGATCATGCCGGAACAGGCGATCCACGCCGCGGGCTATTGCCTTGGTGGCACGTTGTTGTCGATCGCTGCGGCGCGGCTGGGACGCGATCGTCCGGACTGCTTGAAAACGGTGACATTGCTTGCCGCTCAGACCGATTTTACGGAAGCCGGCGAGCTAACGCTGTTCATCAACGAAAGCCAGGTCAGTTTCCTCGAGGACATGATGTGGCAGCGAGGCGTACTCGGTTCGATGCAGATGGCCGGCGCCTTCCAGATGCTGCGTTCCAACGATCTGCTCTGGTCGCGCGTGGTGCACGACTATCTGATCGGCGAGCGCGCGCCGCCGAGCGATCTGATGTCGTGGAATGCCGATGCCACGCGTTTGCCCTATCAAATGCACTCGGACTATTTGCGCCATCTTTTCCTGAACAACGATCTGGCCGAGGGCCGTTATCAGGTCGGAGGCAAACCAATCGCACTGTCAGATCTTCGCAAGCCGATGTTCGTTGTCGGCACTCTGCGCGATCACGTCGCGCCATGGAAGTCGGTGCACAAGATCCATTTCCTGACTGATGCTGATATTACTTTTGCATTGGCCAACGGCGGTCACAACGCCGGCATCGTGGCCGCGCCTGACGAAGCAGAACACAGCTACCAAGTGCTGACAAAGAGGGCCGCCGATCCATATGTCGGCCCGGAAGAGTGGCTCAAGCTCGCGCCGGCTCATGAAGGATCGTGGTGGGGCGAATGGATCCGGTTTCTTACCGAGCATTCCGGCTCGCCCGTTGCGCCGCCTTCACCTGAAACGGAAAACCCGGTGGAGGATGCTCCGGGGTCCTATGTGTTGCAGCATTGATGGCAGATCATTCCGACCTATCACGGCGCAACGACGGGTCTGCTTCGCTGTAGCGTCTGTTCGGGCGAACCCGAGGCGTCGACAATGGGCCAATCGATTGGTCCGGTTTCGTAGTCCTCCTGGCCTTTGGCTATTTCCGCGGTGGCGTCGGATGCGTCGGCCCTGCGCGCACCGATGCGATCGAGGCGCACACCGAGATCGGCGGTGAGAAAAACCGCGTGAAACGCCACGTCCAGCTTCTGCGCGGCCGTCGACAACTCGTCGCGCTCGGATTGCTTCAGGAAGGCCGCATCGACGACAACGGAACATCCCTGGTCGAGGATTTGCCGACTGCGCTCGAGAAGCGTTCGATAGACTCGCGCGGTAACTTCCGCGCTGTAGGCGTCTTCCGGCAACGCGGTGAGTGGATCGACGCCGAACAGTTCTTTCCGGATGACGTCCGAGCGCAACAGCACGGCGCCAGGCAGCGGTGCGAGCAGCGGCGCAGTCTCGCGCGCCAATACGCTTTTGCCGGTTCCTGATTTTCCGCCGATGGCGATCAGCGACGGCCGAGCCGGTTCGATGTACCGCAGTGCGAGGTCAAAATAGGCCTTCGCGTCAGCGGCATCGTGAGCCTGATCCCGCGCCAGGCGGCGTTTGGTGAAGAGCACATTCGAACGAATTGCCGCGCGCATCGAAAGGAACAGCGGTAACAGCCGAAGCGCGTCTGCGCTTTCCTGCCAGGCCGTCTGCAAATAGCCGTTGAAGAGCCGATTGGCGCAGGCCGTCAGACCGAAATGGCAAAAATCCATCATTGGAAAAGCGAGATCATAAAGGATGTCGGTGGTCGCCATCACGGGATCAAATTCGATTGCATCAAACAGGACCGGCCTCCCGTCGATCAGCGCGATGTTGCCGAGGTGTGCGTCGCCATGGCAGCGCCGCACCAGGCCTTCGGATGCCCGCGTCTGCATAAGCATCCGGCCATCGGCAAGTCTCTGCCTGCTGGCGGCGTCCAGCCGGTCTACGATTTGACGCGGAAGCTGCGGCTCGTTGCGGAAAACTTGAGTGTTGCGATCGATGATGCCCTCAATCGAGGCGAGCCACCTCGATCCATCGGAGATCTCCGCTCGCTGGTGCGTCGTGCGGATGGTTACGGCGAGCGTCTCGGCGAGTTCCGGTGTGATGTGGTCCGCGCGGGCCAGATGGTCGAAGGTCTTGTCCTCGTCGAACCGCGTCATTTCAACGGCCCATTCGATCGCTGGGCCGCTGCCACCGATTTCGAGACCGTCGTGTCCCTGGGTGATCGGAACGATGCGCCGATAAATATCCGGGGCGAAACGGCGGTTAACGGTCAGTTCTTCCTCGCAAGCGTGCTTGCGTTTCTCGAGCGTTGAAAAATCCAGGAACGGAAGCTGCACCGCCCGCTTGACCTTCAGGACCCGATCTTTGCCAAGAAAGACGATGGAGATGTGGGTGTCGACGCGTTTGCAGTCCGGATCGTGGCCTGACAGGAAGGTGAGCACCATTTCCTGATCTTGCCCCGGCTGTCCTGGCTTCGTCGCGCTCATGGACGCAGCACTGCGGCGCCGACAAGTCTGCCTTCGCGCAGGCATGATAGCGCTTCGTTGGCCTGATCGAGCGGGAACATAGTGGTGTGCGTCTGGATCGCTTTGAAGAAATCGGCGCCGTCCTTGCGGGTAAGGTTTTCCTTGTCGGCTTGGCAATAAAAACACTCGCCGCAAGTGAAGCCAAGCCAAGGCACGCCGACACGCATACCAATCGGCAAGCCGGTGACGCCGGCGCCCAACGCTTCAACCCTGCCGACGACTTCATGCCCGGGAATGATGGGGTAGGGGATGTCCGGCAGTTCGCCGTCCACGACATGCAGATCGGTCCGGCAAACCCCGCACGCGCTCACCTTGATGCGGACCTGGCCCAACCCGGGGACCGGGTCCGGCCGCTCCAGCGGCGTCAACTTCGCGCCGCGCGCGGCGAGAACCATCGCATGCATGTCGCTCAAACTCCGTCAAACAACCCTTTCTCGCATCACATCTTCGGCCGGTCTTGATCTCGGTCAAAGTGGAAACAGGACGGACGGCCTACAAATTAGCCCACCGAATTGGTTCCCGAACGGAGAAATGACATGCGCGACGTTCTGGTTCCACCCGGCATGTGACGAACCGATACGGTCGGCCTGCCACTGCCTGCGGCGAAGCGTGTCTATTTTACGGAGAGCGGCAATGTATGAATTTCTCGAGGAGGTCGTGGGTAATAACATGACGGCCGAGGTCCGAAGCGTGGCTCCGGAAACCACCGTCGGCGAACTCTACCAGCTTTTTGCCGCTGATGATTTTGACGCCTACCCGGTAGTGCAAGACGATAAAGTGGTTGGCATCGTCTCGAAACTGGATGCCCTGAAGCCATTTGCCTTTACCGAGGATCAGCTGGTACCTCATTACAAGGACGGCATGGCCACCACCGTCGACGAAATCATGTCAGCCAATGTCGTTGCCGTCGAACCTGACACCCATTTGCAGCGGGTGCTTGAATTGATGATCAAGCATCGCGTCAAAAGTCTGCCGGTCGTTGACCAGTGGCAAAGCCTTGTGGGTATCATCGCGCGCGAGGACGTGATGCGAGCCATGGGGCGCTCGGTTTTGTGGCAGTATCCGCCGGTTATCCCCTTTGCGGCGGCGTAATGTCTACTTTCGGTCTAGAGAAAGCCTTCGCGCCAAAGCGCGTCGCCGTCGTGGGCGGCAGTCCGCGTCCCCGTTCGATCGGGGCCATCATTCTTCAGAATCTTGTGAAGGGCGGATTTGCTGGCGATATCGCGATCGTCAATTCCCGGCATGACAGCGTTGGGGGACGAAAAACGTGTCCGGATCTCAAGGCGTTGCCCTTTGTGCCGGACCTGATCGTTATCACGACGCCTGCGCCGTCGATTCCAGACATCATCCGTCAGGCCGGCGAGCTCGGCGTCGCCGGGGCAGTCATCATCTCATCAGGTCTTGGGCATGGCCCGGGATCGATTGCCGAAGCCGTCGCGGAAACGGCCCGTGCGCATAAGTTGCGGATCGTCGGCCCGAATTGTCTCGGCATCATGTTTCCGGGTATCGGACTGAATGCAAGCTTCGCGGCGCGTCATCCGACGCCTGGATCGCTCGCGCTGATTTCGCAGTCTGGTGCGATCGCCGCTGCGATGGTTGATTGGGGCGCGGAAAAATCGGTTGGTTTTTCCGGCATTGTTTCGATCGGCGACCAGCTTGATGTCGATGTCGCCGATCTGCTCGACTATTTTGCGCTCGACGACAAAACCCGTGCGATCCTTTTATACGTGGAGGCCGTCACCGACGCGCGCAAATTCATGTCCGCCGCCCGCGCTGCGGCGCGTCTCAAGCCTGTGGTCGTGGTCAAGTCCGGCCGGATGGCGCAGGGTGCCAAGGCTGCGGCGACCCACACCGGTGCGCTCGCGGGCTCCGATGCCGTCTACGATGCGGCTTTCCGCAGGGCTGGGCTGTTGCGCGTACTCGACCTGCGCGAACTGTTCGACTGCGCCGAACTGCTGGGTCGCCACGTTCGCCCTCCTGAAGGCAAGAGGCTGGCTATTCTGACCAATGGCGGCGGCCTTGGCATCCTTGCTGTGGACCGTTTGGCCGAACTCGGTGGTGTGATTGCTCCGCTCACGAGTGACACGACCGCAAAGCTGAACGCGGCGCTGCCACCCACCTGGTCGAAGGCGGACCCGATCGACATCGCCGGCGATGCAGATGCGGCCCGCTATCTCGCGGCGCTTGACATCGTGCTCGCCGATCCCGCCAGCGATGCGGTACTCGTGATGAATGTGGAAACGGCGGTCGCGTCAGCCTCCGGCATCGCGGAGGCGGTCACCGGGCGTGTCAAGGCCGCTCGCGCGCACAAATATTCGACGTCCAAGCCGGTTCTGGCCGCCTGGGTTGGGACAGACCAGTCGGTAGCGCCGATTTTCGACAAAGCAGAGATTCCGCACTTCCAGACCGAAGATGACGCCGTGCGTGCCTTCATGCATCTGGTGAAGCATCGCGAGGCCATGGAAGCGCTGCTGGCGACGCCGCCGGACGTGTCGTCGCTGTTCGCGCCCGACGTCGACGCGGCCAGGAAGGTCGTTGGCAATGCGTTGAGGGAAGGCCGCCCATGGCTTGATCCGATCGAGATCGCGGACCTGTTCAAGGCTTACGAAATTCCGATGGTGCCGACCGTTGCCGCTCAAAGCCCCGACGAGGCTGCTACAAAGGCGGAAACCTTCCTGGCGCAAAATCTCGCGGTGGCGATCAAAATCCTGTCACGCGATATCACCCACAAATCGGACGTCGGTGGTGTCGTTCTCGGCCTGACGACAAGGGATGACGTCCGCGACGCTGCGGCCAGGGTCATGGCCAACGCAAAACGTGCGCGGCCAACGGCTCGCATCGAGGGCGTGATGATCCAGCCGATGATCGTCCGCCACGGAGCGCGTGAACTGATCCTCGGCATTGCCGACGATCCGACTTTCGGGCCGGTCATTGCATTTGGCCGTGGCGGGACCGCGGTCGAGGTCATCAACGACAAGGCGCTGGCGCTGCCGCCCCTCGACATGAATCTGGCGTGCGACCTCGTGGGCCGGACCAGGGTTTCGCGGCTGCTGTCAGCCTATCGTGACGTCCCTGCCGTCCCGCCGGATGCCGTGCCGCTGACGCTGGTAAAACTATCGCAAATGGCGGCTGACCTGCCGGAAATACATGAGCTCGATATCAATCCGCTGCTCGCAGACCAAAATGGTGTCCTGGCGCTCGATGCACGTGTCGGCATCCGCGCGCCGGCAACGCGGTCTGCCGGGCAGACGCGGTTTGCGATTCGGCCCTACCCAACCGAATGGGAGCGTCAGTTGCAATTGAGGGATGGCTGGAAGGTTTGCGTGCGTCCGATGCGGCCGGATGACGAGCCTGCAATCGTCAAGCTCTTGCAAAACGTATCGCCCGAGGATCTGCGGTTGCGGTTCTTTCATTCGGTCAAGGAATTTTCGCACCAATTCGTAGGTCGCCTGACCCAACTGGATTATGCGCGAGCCATGGCTTTCGTTGCGCTGGATCCGGTGAGCAAGGAAGTCATTGGCGTTGTCAGGCTGCACTCGGATTCGCGTCACGAGACAGCCGAATACGCGATCCTGCTTCGTTCGGAATTAAAGGGGAAAGGCCTGGGCTGGGCCTTGATGCAGCTCTTGATCGAATACGCGCGAGCGGAAGGGTTAAAATCGTTGTACGGCGAAGTTCTCAACGAAAATACGACGATGCTCGCAATGTGCCGTGAACTCGGTTTCAAGGTCGCCAGTGATCGCGAGGAGCCCCGTCTGTCCGCCGTGTCGTTCGATCTCAAGGCCGCCGCTAACGACGTATCCGGCCAGCGCGCGGGCTGACCGCATTTGTTCATATCGAGAGGTGATCCGGCACGGCTCCGAAACGCCTGAGCACCGTTGTCTCGGTTTCCGGATAGCCGGTGCGCACCAAAGCGACAGCGCCGGCATGGCCAAGGACTTGCCAAAATCCCTTGGCGTGTTCGATGGCCGACGCAGGTGTCGCGCATTTGAAAGGTTCGCCCGCCACGATGCCATCGTCAGCCAGGTCGAAGGGTATAGCGATAAACTGAGTAATCTCGGCCATCACACCTCCTGATCTGGTTAGACGTGGACGTTAGTGCCAGTGGCCTCGCGCTGGCTTTTCGAATGTCAGGCGGCTTCGTTCGCGGTCGTTTCGGCCAGGCGCTTGTGCAGCCGTTCGATTACCAGTGGAATGAGCGGCACCAACGCCGGAATGACGGCGCTCTCAATCGCGGCGCGTATCGAGGCGTGGCTGTCCAGCTCTTGCAGGTCGGCCTCGAAGGCCGCGACCGCCTGATGATGGACGTCGTGAGCAAGGGCCAGTTCGCGCGTGACGGGTCGGCGAACAGCCAATAGGCCGATCAGCCCGGCCAGAACCACATCGACGAACCCAAGCGCGACGGCGGACCAGATCGCGTCCCATCTCTGCACTAGCGCGAAATAGGCCGCGAGTTCGAACAGAAGCAGGGCGCAAGCCGCGATCAGCACGGCGAACGCCTGAAGGCCCAGATTGGTCAGGAGGCGCTTCATCTGAAGTTCGGCGACCATCCGTTCCGTGCGCCAGAGCGCGCGTAGGTGACTGACCAGGTGGCTCATTGTCATGGCGAATTTCCTTTCGTCTTGATGCTAGAGCGAAGCGCCGTTGCCTGGCTTTGATGTGCATCAAACGGGCGAAGAGGGATCGTTGCGCTGTATCAAGGGACTGCCTGCGGCACCTGGCTAAGTTGGTGCAGTTTACCGGAGAGACCTGCGTGATCACCCAGCCAGATTTGATTGTTGTCCATGACAAGCACGTAACGCTTCGCCCGAGCGGTGAGTGGACGCTTGCGAATGTCGAGGCCCTGGAAGAACTGTGCGAAGGCCAATTTACGACAGAGGTCGCAACGATCGATATCAGCCAGGTGACTGCGCTCGACACGGTCGGCGCGTGGCTGTTCGAAAAGCTGGTCCGGCGCTTTTCCTCGACTTCGACGCCAACATCGCTGGTCGGCGTCTCCGATTCCTATGCCGACCTGATGAAGGAGATGCAAGGCATCAACCGGAGGCGGCCGGCGGACAGGCGGCGCGAGAGCGTTATTCTCGGTTTCTTGGAAGATATCGGCCGCGGGTTCATCGCGGAAAGCGCGAGCTTCCTGCAAATGCTTGGCGCCGTCGGAATGGCATTGGTTGGCGTGCTGCGACGGCCGCGCTCGCTCAGACTGACATCGACCGTCTATCAGCTATACAAAGTCGGCTGGCTGGCCATCCCGATCATGGTGCTGATCACCTTCCTGATCGGCGCGATCATTGCGCAACAGGGATTTTTTCACTTCCGCAAGTTCGGCGCCGAGTCCTACACCGTCGACATGGTCGGAATCCTGGTGTTGCGCGAGATCGGCGTGCTGATCGTCGCGATCATGGTCGCGGGCCGGTCCGGAAGCGCCTATACCGCCGAACTCGGTTCGATGAAAATGCGCGAAGAGATCGACGCTCTGAGCACGATGGGTCTCGATCCGGTCGCGGTGTTGATCCTGCCGCGCGTTGCCGCATTGATCATCGCGCTGCCGATCCTGACATTCATCGGATCGATCGCGGGCCTATACGGCGGTGGTGTGGTCGCCCAGTTCTACGGTGACATGACGCCGGCTATTTATATCGAGCGGCTGCATGAGGCGGTTTCGATCACCTCTTTCAAGGTCGGCATCCTCAAGGCGCCGTTCATGGCCTTGGTGATCGGAATTGTGGCCTGCAACGAAGGCCTCCGGGTTCAGGGCAGCGCCGAGTCGCTCGGCAAGCAAACCACGACTTCCGTCGTAAAGTCGATCTTCCTCGTGATCGTGCTCGATGGATTGTTCGCGGTATTTTTTGCATCGATCGGGATGTAGCCATGACCAACGAGGCAATCGCCATCAGCGTCCGTGACCTCGTGGTCGGATTCGGAAAGAATACGGTGATCGATCATCTTTCGCTCGACGTGCGTGCTGGCGAAATCATCGGTCTGGTCGGTGCATCCGGCGGCGGCAAATCGGTCCTGATGCGAACATTGATCGGGTTGTTGCCGAAGCGGGGCGGCGAGATTGCGTTTAGGGACAGCGGCGGAGCAGGGCGCCGCGGTGTGTTGTTTCAGCAGGGCGCGCTGTTCTCGGCTCTCAATGTGCGGCAAAACATCCAGCTTCCGCTTCGCGAATCGGCCCATCTTTCGCCCGGGTTGCTGGACGAGATCGCCAACGCCAAGCTCGAAATGGTAGGCCTGAAGGCCGAAGACGGTGACAAATTTCCTTCCGAGCTGTCGGGCGGCATGACCAAGCGCGTCGCGCTGGCACGGGCGCTTGCGCTCGATCCAGCGCTGCTGTTCCTCGATGAGCCGACTTCGGGGCTCGATCCGATCGCCGCCGGAGAGTTCGACGCCCTTATCAAGACGCTGCAGCAAACCCTGCGTTTCACGGTCTTCATGATCACCCACGATCTCAATTCGCTCGCGGCTGTCTGCAACCGCGTTGCGGCGCTGGCTGACGGCAAGATCGTGGCCCTTGGTCCGCTGTCGGCAGTATTGGCCTCGGACCACCCCTGGGTCCGGGCTTACTTTCATGGCGCACGCGCGCAGATGCTTCACCTCGGATCGAATTGAGAAATCATGGAAACACGTGCTCCCTACATCATCGTTGGCGCCTTTGTCCTTGCGGCGATCGCTGCCGTGTTCGGCTTCGCCTACTGGCTCAACAATGCCGGTGGCATCGGCAAGCGTGACAGCTATCAACTCACCTTCAACGGTCCGGTCCCTGGACTGCTGGTGGGCGCGGGCGTCCTGTTCAACGGCATTCGCGTCGGCGAGGTCACGGCGCTCGAACTTGTCGTCGACCATCCTCACGAAGTGCACGCAACCATCGCGGTTGGGGAACGCACGCCGGTTCGCGCCGACACCAGGGTCAACCTCGATTTCCAGGGACTGACGGGCGTGCCCGTCGTCGCCCTTGAGGGAGGCGAAAATCCCTCGGCGCCGCCGGTGCAGGGATCGCTCGTCGCCGAACCTGGCGCCGGTCAAAGCATGACCCAGGCTGCGCGGGACGCGCTGCGCAAGGTTGACAGGGTGCTGTCGGACAACGCGGCGCCGCTGCATGACGCGATCGCGAACCTCAGCACGTTCACCGAAGGGCTGGCGCGCAATACGCCAAAACTGGATGGAATCGTCGCCGGACTGGAGAAAATGACCGGCGCTTCCACGCCGCCTCGCAAGATCGTCTATGATCTGCGTGCGGTCGATACATTCCAGGCACCAAAAGTTCCGTTAGAAGCGGGGCTGGCCATTGCCGAACCAACGGCAACGGTCCGGCTTCAAACGCAACGCTTTTTGTTCGCCTCCGATGAAGAATCACATGACGAATTCGAGAATGCGCAGTGGAGCGACAGCCTTCCGGCCTTGATCCAGGCGAAGCTGCTGCAGAGTTTCGAGAATTATGACATTGCCCACGCGCCCGTGCGGGCCGACGCGGTCGGTATCGCCGGACCGCGCCTTGTCACCGATCTCAGGCAATTCGAGATCTCGCAAGGGCCCGAAGCCAAGGCAACCGTCGCGCTTTCGGCCAAAATCATCAACGCAGCCGGGCAGGTCAGGGCGGCGCGCATTTTCCAGACGTCGACCCCGATGGACGGAGTCACGCCGGCGAAGGCCGCGGCAGCCTTCAACCGCGCATTTGACGATCTTGGCCGCAGTCTGATCGTTTGGGCTGCATCGGTGCGTTGATCGTGCTGCAGGCGACTCGGTTGCCGCCAGTTGAAGTATCCGAATCATAAAGGGCCGCGCTCGAAAGACGCGGCCCTTCACGGAATGTCACCATTCAGAAACCAAAGAATTGCTCGCGCAGTGCGTCTTCATATTTCCTCTTTGCAGCCTTAACGCCATTTCGGATTTCGTCTTCCCTGAAATGCGCTTTTTCCCATTTGTCCACTTCGGCAATCGTGTGATTGACGGAAGCCAGTGCTTCCTCCTGCTTGATTGCAGCGATCCATTGCTCGACAGCCGCGACGTAAGCTTTTTGCATTTGATCCAGTTGTGCGTGATTTTGAAGCATGTTCAGACCCTTCCGTATCTTGGGAGACCCAACCAGAGCGCCGCCTCCAGGCGAGCTAACTCTGAAATGATCATGGCTGAGGGGGCCTCTTGCTTTTTTGATTTTCCGCAAGCTGGTTGAGGAATATCGGCCGTAGGCGACCGCGCTCTTACAATGTCGCGGCACTAAGCGCCGAACGAAAACGGAGAAGCGAGAGGACCAAAAACAGCGAAGCGATACCGGCAACGGCAACAAATTGCGGCCAGACCACGTCCAGGCCGGCGCCCCGATACAGGATGGCCTGGGCGAACGACACAAAGTGCGTCGAGGGCGAGGCCTGCATCGCCATCGCGAGCCATGGCGGCATGCTTTCGAGTGGCGTCGCATTCCCGGACAGCACGTTCATCGGGACAGCGACGAGCATGTAGAGCAAACCAAGCTGAGGCATGGATCGTGCCACCGTGCCAAGAAACAGCCCGATGGCGGTCGCGAAGAAGAGATAAAGGACGGTGCCGAACATGAAGAGCGGAATCGAACCCGCGATCGGAACGTGCAATAGCAGGCGGACGACGAAATAGAGCGACAGACCGGTCGCCACCGCGATGACGAAGCCATTGGCCCAAATTTTCGACATCGCGATCTCGAACGGGCTCAAGGGCATCACCATCAGATGGTCCATCGTCCCATGCTCGCGCTCCCGGACCAGAGCGGCGCCGGCCAGGATGATCGCCAGAAGCGTGATGCTGCTGATGATGCCCATGACGCTGGCGAACCAGGCGGTCGCGACATTCGGATTGAACGCAATCCTGATGGCGAGGTTTGCTGGCGATACCGGCACCGGTTCCGCATGCGAGAGGAACTGGGCGATCTCCGTATTGATGATCTGCTCGGCATAGCCTGAACCCAGTCCGGCCTGGACCATGGCGGTCGCGTCGACATTGACCTGAATTTCTGGCTGATGTCGGGCCAGCGCGTCGCGCTGAAAGTTCGGTGGAATGTCCACGACAAAGGTGTACTGGCCGATGTTCATCAGATGCTCGACGTCGGCCTGGGCCAGCGCGACGGGCGGCTTGAAGTAGGGTAATAAAAACGCGTGGGTTATCCGCCGCGATAACTCGGAGTGATCTTCATCCACGACGCCGATCGAGGCGTGATACAGTTCCTGGTAATTGCTTTGCGCCTGGCTGATGACGGCCAGCGAGAACGAATAGATCACGAAGCCGAGCAGCACCCAGTCGCTCAGAACGCTGCGCAGTTCCTTGGTGCCGAGCCAGAAAATGTTGCTGAGGGTACGCATCGAACTCTAACGCTCCTGCTTTCGAAGCAACAGCAGACTGATCGTCGTCAGCACGGGAACGAATAACATCAGCATCAGGATGCTCGATCCAAGATCGGCAAATCCAAGCCCCTTGGTGAAGGTGCCGACGCTGATCGGGCGAAAATAGCTCATCGGAAAGCAGAGCCCGATGATCTGGGCCATGCCCGACAGCGACGACACCGGCGTCATCATCCCGGAAAACTGCTGGGCCGGCAGAATGGTGAGAATGGCCGTTCCGAACAGCGCGGCAATCTGTGTCTTGCAGAAGGTCGAGATCAGCATGCCATAGCCGGTGGTCGTGAAGACGTAGATGACCGAGCCGACAAGTAGAGCCAGGAAGCTGCCTTTCAGGGGCACATTGAACAGAAAGATCGCCATCAAGAACATGACGAGAAAATTGATCAGGGCGACGGCGACGTAAGGAAGCTGTTTTCCCAATAGAAATTCGAGCCGGGTGACCGGCGTGACATAGAGATTCGTGATCGATCCGAGTTCTTTCTCGCGGACGACCGCAAGCGCCATCAGGATTGCCGGGAACAAGGCAAGCATCATTGCGATCGTCGAGGGCACCATCGCAAAGACGCTGTCAAAATCCTGATTGTATTTGAAACGCACCTCAATATCGGCAGGCGGCGCCGCTGCCGGCTGCGTCGTCTTCACGCTGAGATCGCTCAAATAGAGCTGATTCATGCTCTGCAAATAGCCTCGTATCGTCTCCGCCCGGTAAGGCATGGCGCCATCGATCCAGACCGACACCCAGACCGGCCGTCCCCGCTTGAGGTCGACGCCGAAATTCGGGGGGATTTCGATGCTTGCATCGATGTCCGCGTTCTTGAGGCGCCGATCGATGTCCGCGTAATCGGTGAGCTCCGGCTTCTCGACGAAATAGCGCGACCCCCTCAATTCCTCCAGATAAGCGCGGCTTTCCGGGGTCCGGTCGCGGTCGAGAGCTGCAAAGGTGAGATTGTTCACGTCGGTCGAGATGCCGAAGCCAAAAACGATCATCAAAAGCGCGGTGCCAAACAGCGCGAAGCTCAGCCGGATCGGATCGCGAAGCAGTTCGAGACTCTCCCTGATCGTGTAGGCGAACAGCCTCTGGAAGCTGAAAGAAGGACCGCGCGGCCGGCGGGTGATTGGGTTGGCTGCGGGTCTGGTCAAAGGTGCCTGGTCGATCACAAGTGGCGAAGCGGACGGCCGCTCCTGCTCGAGAAAGCTGATGAAGGCATCTTCCAGATTGGCTGCCTTCCTTGCGTTGACCAGTTCGGCCGGTGTACCGGTCGCAAGCACGCGTCCCTCATGCATGAGGGAGAGCCGGTCACATCGCGCCGCCTCATTCATGAAATGCGTGGATACGAAAATGGTGACGCCCTGATTTCGCGACAGGTCGATCAAGAGCTCCCAGAACCGGTCACGGGCGAGGGGATCGACGCCGGAGGTGGGCTCATCGAGGATGAGAAGCTCCGGTTTATGAACCACCGCGACGGCAAGTGACAGCCGCTGCCTGATGCCGAGCGGAAGCTCGGAGGCCAGTTGGTCCATGTTGTCTGCAAGGCCGCATTTCTCGACCAGTTCGGCGATCCGTTTCCTGGCAAAGGCACGAGGCAACTGAAAAAGCCGCGCATGCAAAGTGAGGTTTTGACGAACGGTCAGTTCGCGGTAGAGCGAGAAAGATTGCGACATGTAGCCGACGCGGCGACGGGCCTCGAGGTCGTTGGCCTGCATCGTTTGACCGAAGATCAGCGCCTCACCTTCGGAAGGCGGCAACAGTCCCGTCAGCATCTTCATGGTCGTGGTCTTGCCCGATCCGTTCGACCCGACAAATCCGAAGATTTCTCCACGACGAATGGAGAAGCTCGCACGGTCGACCGCCGTGAAATCGCCGAACCGGCAAGTCAGCTCCCGGGCGACGATCACGGGCTCGGCGCTGGACTCCGGCAGTGGAGCGATCGTTGCGAGGCCGGCGCCACGCGGGTGATGGGGAAGGAGGGCCACGAAAGCCTCTTCGATCGACCGCGTTCCGGTGTTTGCCTTCAGATCCGCAGGCGAGCCGGTCGCCAGGATTCTTGCGCTGTTAATTGCGATCAGCCAGTCAAACCGTTCGGCCTCCTCCATATAGGCGGTCGCAACGATCACGGTCATTCCCGGCCTTCGGCTGCGCAAGCGATCGATGAGATCCCAGAATTGCCGGCGGGACAGCGGGTCCACGCCTGTGGTGGGTTCGTCGAGGATCAAAAGGTCGGGGTCATGAATCAGCGAACAGCAGAGCCCGAGCTTCTGCCGCATGCCGCCGGAAAGCTTTTTTGCCGGCCGATCGGCGAAGGGTGCAAGCCCGGTGCTTTCCAGGAGTTCCCGGATGCGAAAGGTACGTTCTTCGCGCGACTGGGCAAACAGCCTGGAAAAAAACTCGATATTCTCCGTCACGCTCAGGTCAGGATAAAGGTTCTTGCCGAGCCCCTGCGGCATATAGGCGATCCGCGGGCACACCGACGTGCGCGCAGCGGCGCTCGAGATGTCCACGCCCAGAACCCGCACCTCACCCTGCTGGATTTCTCGTGCCCCTGCGAGGATTGCGAGCAGCGACGATTTGCCGACGCCGTCGGGCCCGATCAGCCCGACCAGCCGGCCTGAGGGCAGGGAAATCGACACTCGGTCGAGCGCCGCTACCGATCCGTAAAAATGGGATAGATCAGTAACGACGGCAACCGCGTCGTTGCTGTCGTTCACGGCGAAGCCTGCAGGTTCTTGGGCCATTCGAGCGCCGGATCCCAACGGACATAGGCGAGGCCGGGCAGCCCGCTCCGGACCGCGTCGGCATGGGCGAGCAGGCGCTCCTGATCGATCCGCAACCGAATGCGAAACATCAGCTTGTCACGCTCGGTCTGCGTTTCGACGGTCTTCGGCGTGAACTGCGCTTGACTTGCGACAAACGAGACCTTTGCCGGGATCGGATGGTCGGGATAGGCGTCGAGAACGATCCGCGCATCCGCGCCGATCTTGACCTTGCCCGCTTCGAGCGTCGGCAGGTAGATGTCTATATAGACATACGATAGGTCCAGCATGGTGAAGACCTTGCCGCCGGCCGGAAGAACCTCACCGATATTGGCCAGGCGATATTGAATCCGCCCAGGCTTCGGCGCGACCAGCGTATTGTCGGCGATCTCGACCTTGTAGAAGCCCGCATCGTGTTCGGCTGCTTCCAGCACGTGCCTGGAAACCAGAACCCTGGCATTCGCGGCGTTAAATCCGGCAATCGCACCGTCGAGCTGTTGCTGACGTTGATCGGCGACTTCCTGCGTGGTCCAGCCATTCTTCAAAAGCGTGCGGGTGCGGTCCATTTCCTGTTCCGCGAGCCTTCTCTGTGTTTCCTGCTGAATAAGGTTGGCCTGTGCCTCGTCGACAGCACGTTGGGCCTGCCGAACCTGCGCTTCCGATTTTGACAGGGATTGCTCAAGGTCGTCGGTGTCCATTCGTGCCAAGACCTGTCCGGGCGCGACCATGTCGCCAATATCGACCAAGAGCTGGGTTACCCGCGCAGCAAACTTCGTATCGATGTCGATCTCGTCCGCCTCGATGCGACCGTTGCCAAAACTGATTCCGATGGGAAGGGGAGGATGGGCCTGCGTCCAGACGTAATATCCCGCGCCACCGACGCCCGACAGGAAGAGCAGGGCGATCCA
>Ga0070733_10001081_pt1 | contig 20686 bp, 16 predicted proteins | sample Coa_R1_9_FD_66450 | JGI IMG/M metagenome (GOLD analysis project Ga0070733, IMG submission 66450) | Surface soil microbial communities from Centralia Pennsylvania, which are recovering from an underground coalmine fire - Coalmine... | ecosystem: Environmental > Terrestrial > Soil > Unclassified ... | reverse complement strand
GCCAGGAACGCAGCCGCCCGCTGCTCGAGGCGATGCACGTCTGGCTGGAGCAAACGCTCAAAACGCTCTCGCAGAAATCGGCGACCGCCAAAGCCATTGCTTATGCGCTGACTCGTTGGGATGCGTTGCAACGCTATTGCGACGACGGGCGTATCGAGATCGACAACAACGCGGCGGAGCGCGCACTGCGCTGTGTGGCGCTAGGACGCAAGAATTTCCTCTTCGCCGGCAGCGATGGCGGCGGCCAGAGCGCGGCGGCGTTTTATAGCTTGCTGGGCAGCGCGAAGCTCAACGGCCACAATCTCGAAGCGTTTTTGCGCGACGTACTCGCACGCATCGGTGAACATCCGATCAACCGCATCACCGAGCTACTGCCCTGGAACTTGAAGCCGACGTAGGAGCAGGCGATCATGGCTGTCGGCGGTCCGCCTCAACTACCGACGACTGTCTAACCGCGCTCTATCTGGGATCAGCCGTCCAATGTCAAGACGGCCTCGGGCGGACGCTTACGTTATTACGGGCCTGTGGCATTCTACGTCAAAGGTGTAGCGCCTTTAGTTACGGTGACGGGAATCGCCATTGACGGTATTAGCACTGGTCTTACCTCGGGTGGATTTACTTTGGGCTGCGGTGAGTTCGCAGTGATTTCGGAATCGTGGTACCGCGCAGTGCGGCCGCTCCAGCCGCGCACTTGCGAACTCTACGTTGACGGAACGGTGCAGTGCAGCGATGGGCCGCCGTTCCCGACCGAATCGGAGTTGGTTCTTTTTCCGTTGCTTGGTCGCGATTTCTTCAAAGGTGCTTCGCTGCAAAGCGAGTCGAAGTGGGAACGAAAGTTCACTATGTCTTTTCGCAAGGGTACCTACCCGGCCGTCGCCGAGATGGATTTGAAGGCTGCGCCGAAGAGCGACGGGCGGGTCGTGACGGGGACGATGTCCGGGGCGTACAACCAGCTCAACACTACCGGGGTCAAGGTGACTGTCGATGCCACTTTTATGTACGACGTTATCGCGCAAGTGCCGTTAGTCGTTCACGACGTCCGCAGGGAAGTGCCGGGCGGCATTAACGGTAGCATCTCGACCGATCTCCAGCTCACTGAGGACTCGGGCGGGGATGCTGCCGAGGCGGCGGAATTGCGGCAGCTGGACCCCGTTCGATTTCAGATCAGCGAGTTCACCGATCAAGGTGACATTTGAGTCGCGCCGGAGCTTATTTCTCGGCTGCCGTCATGCCTAATGGGAAGTCGAAACTGCCCGACAATATCGCAACCGGGGAGCCGCCGGCCGGGTACTTGAACACCGCGCCGTCGCCGTAATCCGCATCTCCGCAGTAGATCAGCCCCGGAACGATCCAAGTCTGCGCGCAGTCGCCGGCGCCGGTAAGCTGGACGGTTCCCTCCAACGTCGCCTTCGTTCCGCTGATGGTGTACTGATACACCTCGTTCGTATACTGGTCGAAAAGGGTGACGTATTTACCGTCCCACTGCACGGAGCCGGGGAACTGCGGGGAGTTGCTCGTGTTGATCGTCACGAACTTCGAGGTGCCATTCAGGAGTCCGACGAGCGCGAAGCCCGAGCGATCGCCGGTAAAGCCGGAGGCAAAGAGATCTCCCTTGGGGTCGTAGCCATCGAAGAACTCCTCGTCCAGCGGTGTCGTGTAGACTTTGCCGGAGCCGCTGGCGTTCTTAAATATGACGACGTCGCCGCCACCCGTGCCGGAATAGTTGTACAAAATCCCGACTGCAAGGTCGCCGGCGGCATCCATGGCGCAGCTCGACGGGAAAGTGTAATTGACGGAGAGCGTCTTGATCGGCGTCTTCTCAACCTTGTACTCGGTGATCTGCGTGGGGCCGCCGACGTTCCAGAATATCTTCTTCCCAAACCCGTAAAGCACGTTCGTGCAGCCTTGGCCACCGGCAGCTTCGAGCGTACCGATCTGCTTCGTGCTCTTCGGATAGTCAAAAATGCTGGTGTACGTGTTGTAGTCGTTGAAGACGTACTCGAGTTTCTTCACGCCCTTGGGCAGGTCCGGAAGGAATGGCTCGAAATGCGGCAGGGATCCCGGCGGGCGCGCCGCCGTTACCGGCCTTCCATTTACGGAGAGCGTTCTACCAACGTACGAAAAGCTGTTGACCGCAGCGCTTGACGGCGCAACCGCCGAGCCGCCTCCGCACGCCGACACGATTGCGAGTGCGACCAAAGCACCGCCGTGTTTCACGAAGCCACTAGTATTCAATTTACGTCGCTCCTTTTCCGAGTTCACGATTGCACCTGAAACGTCACGGGGCTCATGACGTTTCGCCGAGGCTCGGTTTGCTCCCACCAGAGCAACAGGCCGGCGCACCATACCAATTTTCGAGGAGCAACCAAGCTCTGGCCCGCTCGCCAAGGTGCATCCTAATGACCGTGAAGGCGGCGTTTGGGGGCTCCGGTTCGTCGAGCGCCCGGGAAAACAACGGAGTCGCCCCACAGAAGCTCGGACAAGGACGGCCATATGGCGAACTTGAGCGAATCGTGAATCGGCCAGCTTTGTACATCGTGCGCTCAATCGTCGCTGTAGCCGTTCTTGCGCCGCTAGGCATCCCAATCCTCTACAGGGTGAACTGGTTGCTCCAGGCGCAAGCAAACCCGATCGAGCTTACGTGCAAGATGGCAGGTGGGCCGACGACGCGCGACCACATAGACGTGTCGTTTTTCGTGCAAAACAAGAGCGATAGGGCGATTGATTCGATTGGCGTGGACTTTTCTACGCCAATGGGACCGGACAACTTCCTAACGTTCGGTGCCATAGGTCCGCATTCGTCATATTCTCGCGTGGACAAGATATTGGCCGTACTTCCTGAGGGGAACACTCGTATTGTTCCGGCGGAATGCACGGATACTTGGGCAACGTTTTCAGACGGTTCAAAATGGACGGAACCATATCGGGGCCCATGGTTGCCCTAGAGTAGCTTATGAGCACTCTGTTGAAAGGGGTCGTCGATGAGCGACGTACAAATCGAACAGAAGAGCTATGAGATGCCCCCGCGCGACGGGTTCACGGTCACACATTTTATCACCGTCGCCGACATCGACCGATCGGCCGAGTTCTACGAGAGGGTCTTCGGCGGCCGCATTCTGAGCAGAGGCGATGGCAAGGGTGCGTCTGGGCACATTCAGATCGCGAATACGTGGCTCATCGTCAACGTCGGGGGCGGGCCCACTCCGGACAAGCCGACAGTAACGCTCAGCGTTCCCGCCGACCCGGATAAGGTCAGCAGCGAGCTACGAATTATGGCAAAGTCGAGGAGCCGAGTTTCTCACGGAACCGATTGCCAAGTACGGCGAGACTCGCTGCTACATCCGCGATCCTGACGGCTATATTATCGAGGTCGGACAGACCACCGATCTCACGGGCGGATAACGCTCGGCCCGGAGATCGCCGGCCGTTCCGAGTTCTTCCGCCAGCAGGTTTCGCCATGCCGCATATGCGTCGGCGTTTTGCGATGTGGCCTTGGTCTGAGCCAGCATCGCACTGCCGAAGGAGCGAAAGCCGCTGCCGAATTGGCTCTCCAATAGCTTCCATGCGGCGCGCACTCCGGGCATCGAGAAATAGAATTTGACCCCCGCAACATAGCTATCGAATTTGGAGAACGCGCACGAGCTGAGAGCTCGCAACTGCCAAAGCTGCTTGACGTACCTGTTGAGCCAGGTACAGGAGAGAGGCGATCACCGCCACCGCGGCGATCGACTGGCTGAAGTAAAAGATGTGCTCAAGGGACATGGTTGCGCCGTAGAAAAAGAGGACGCGCGACGTGCAGTATCTGTGCGTCGGCTCCGCCGGTCGCCCAGAGCGTACCGCTGCCTCCAGCGGCAACGTCCCACTCCCAATCGTAGCCTTTCGGCGCCACGTACGTGGTAAAGCGTTTTGACTTGAGGTCGAAACGCACGAGGGCGCCGACGACGGTGTGGCGATTATACCAGTCCGATGCTAACCACAAGGCACCGTCCGGAGCCAGGATCATGTCTGCCGGAGCAGCGTGCGTCCCAAAGTGCGACGGCACGGCGTAGGTCGAAACCTGTTGCGTCTTAGGGTTATAAGCGACGAGCGTTACCGTCGTCGACTCCGTCGTATACCACAGCGTGTGATCCGAGGTGGGCACGATCGCTCCGCCGGTGTTTCTGGGAGCGTTGTAGAATTGGACGTGGCCGTTCTTGGGCTCAAGGCTGGCTAATCCGCTCGTCGTTTGGAACCAAACTAAGCCGTCGGGCGCCCAGGTTACGCCCGTCGAACCTTCGAGGATCACGCCCTGCGGCATCGGGAATTCCGTAACTTTGCCGGTGGGAGTGACTCTGCCGACGTGCGCGTTTTCTGCGACCCAGACGTTGCCGTCGCCGCCAAAAGTGATGCCGCCGACGGCGTAGTCGGCGAGCGCGTACGAAGTAACTTGCAGTTGCGGCGTGACGCGGATCACCTGGTTCTCGTGAACGGCGACGGTGAGCCAAAAGTTTCCGCTCGAATCCAACGTGATTTCGTACGGGATGTAGCCGATCGAGTACTTCGTAGCTTTGCCGCGGGGTGTAATCCGCGTCAACGTCGGGTAGTAACCGCTGGCTACCCAGAAATCGCCGTGTTTGTCGCGCACAATTCCCTCGGGATACCCCGGAACCCCGACCATCTTCCACGGGCCGCTGCCGCGTACGAGCGGGAGCGTACTTGGGGAGAACGAGACCGGGGAGGTCACCGCGGGTTGTGCTGCGCCGCCGCAACCTGCGAGCAACGCAGTTGCCGCGCAAATGCTCAGCGCGCGGCCGGCGAAATCTGAAGTCCTCACTTCCCTTTCTACACGCTCCTCGAACGCTTCGGTGCCCCAGCTAGGTTCGGCGCGCAGCCTTAGTTCCCGGCTCCGACCAAGGTTCGCTGCGCGGCCGGAGCTTTCGTGCTAAGCGACCGGCTTAGCCTCAGCGAACTGCGCTGGGATAGCGCCGAGGCGCGGCGAACGTACTCAGGCCGCCGATCCGTTCAGCCTTCGAGGAGCTCAATGAGATGAGGGTTTTAACTATCAGTCCTTGCGCGCTAAGTATAAGCGTCGCCGCTGCGTTGCTTGCGGCCTGCGGCGGATCACAGCCGCCGGTCGGCACCGCGGGCGCGATGCCGCAGCAAGAATCGCCGATCGTTATGACTCACACTCACATGCGAAGGAACCTGCGCGAGTTGCCGTTCAAGGTATTGGGCAGTTTACGCCCTACTGACGGAGAGCACCCGGATGCAGGCTTGGTCAATGTGCACGGTACCTTTTATGGCACGACTTCTGACGGTGACGGCAAAGGATGCTACGGTAGTAACGGCTGCGGAACGGTCTTCAGCGTGAGTACCGTTGGTTCGGTGAAGGTACTGCATCAGTTCCGGAGCGGCTCCGACGGAAACCACCCTTATGCGCCTCTGATCGACGTGAACGGCACGCTGTACGGCACGACTACGCAGGGCGGTTCGAGCGGCGGGTGTTGCGGAACCGTTTACCGCATAAGCACGACCGGATCGGAGAGGGTGATATACAGTTTCAAAGCCGGTTCTGATGGATCGTATCCCACCGCCGGGTTGATCAATGTGAAGGGTACATTGTATGGTACGACCGCCTACGGCGGCTCGGGATGCGGTGGTTACGGCTGCGGAACAGTCTACAGCATAAGCACGAAAGGCGCCGAAAGAGTGCTGCACAGCTTCACAGGCGGCTCCGACGGGTCGACCCCGCAAGCGGGGCTGCTCAACGTGGACGGCACGCTGTACGGTGCAACGTATCTGGGCGGGAGCAAGCGGTGCTACGGCGGCAATGGGTGCGGAGCCATTTTCAGCATAGACACAAAAGGCGCGGAAAAAGTGCTCTATAGCTTCAAAGGTACTCCCGACGGAGCGTATCCCATCGCCGACTTGATCAGCGTCAACGGCATTCTGTACGGCACGACATCCCAGGGCGGCTTCCACAATTACGGCACCGCATATAGCATAAGCGTGGCTGGTGCGGAGAAAGTTCTGCACCGCTTTGGCCACGGCTCCGACGGGTGGAGTCCACAGGCGAGTTTGATTAATGTGAACGGCACGCTCTACGGCACGACGTGGCAAGGCGGCACGTCCAACAACGGAACCATTTACAGAATGAGCACGACCGGCGTGGAGAGCGTTTCCCACAGCTTCACCGGCGGCCCGGGTGGTGGCGAGCCGGATGGCGCCTGGATCAATGTGAACGGCACGCTATATAGCACCAGCACCTACGGCGGCGTTGGCCCGAAGACGTGTTGCGGCACCGTCTTTGCGTTCTCCCCATAAATCAGAAGAGTTTCTTCCCGCAAAGGCTATCGCTCGCGGCCCGCTTGCCGCCTGCTCTCCTGCTAAGGCGCATCCGGTGAGGGTAATTCCCAAGCCGCCGCTCAGCAACCTCACGTATCGTTGGGTTAACAGGGGAGGATAGTGCGTTGCAGTCAATCTCGAAGAAATTTGCCAGTGCGTCGCTTTGGTGCGCGGCATCGCTGTTTGCAGGTTGCGGTGCATCGACTGCCGGGCTGCCAGCTAGCTCCGCGTGGGCACCATCGACGTCACAACACGTACTGCCGTTGAACGGCGGCGACTTGCTTTATCTAACGAGCTATGCCGAGAGCACAGTTAAAACCTATGATTGGCCGGGACTCGGACACCGTCAAACACTCAAAGGCTTCACCCAAGAAGAGGGCCTATGCACGGACAAAAAGGGGAATGTCTTCGTCGCCAACCTCGGTGGCAATAATATCGTCGAGTACGCGCACGGCGGAGAGAAGCCGATTGCGACGCTCAACGACTTGGCCGGGTACCAGCCCGATAGCTGCGCGGTCGATCCGGTTTCAGGTGACCTCGCCGTAACCAACCTGGCTTATTACGTTAGTGGAACTGGGATGGCTAACGTCGTTATCTTTAGGCACGCGACCGGTCACCCTCGGCCCTACACGATCCCCACGATCTATTCGTATTACATGTGCGGGTACGATGACCGTGGGAACCTCATCGTCGACGGCTTTGGGGCTGGGTCTCACGCCAAGGCAGGGTTTGCAATACTGCCACACGGCGCCCAACATCTCCGAAAGTTGACCCTCGATCCGGAACCTGCAGGCCCCGGCGGAATTCAATGGGATGGCAAGTACTGGGCGATCGGGGACACCGGCTCGACAATCTATCGCTTCGACGTTACGGGATCAAAAGGCACAAAGGTCGGCACTACCACACTTCAGGAGAGCAGCACCATTTTCGAGTTTTTCATTTACGGCGATCGAGTGATAGCTCCGGAACACGAAACCAGCGGGCTTCGGGCGGGCCGGCAAGCGCAAGTCTTTAACTACCCCGCTGGTGGCGCAGCCATTGGCTCGATTCACGGACTAAACTTACCCTTTGGCGCTGTGGTGAGCCACGGAATTTAGCCGCCCCGGCACGCGTCTTCGCGCTCGCGAGGCGGATCGCGCTGAGACGCGCAGCGCTTAGAGCCTCGCCGACGACCGAACTGTAGCGCGACTTTCGTTCCGCTGGGATACCTCCAGGCCATGGCGAACGTAGTCAGTTGCGGATTCTTTAGATTTGGGAGCAAGACGAAGCGCATGGGAAGTGTGATCGCCAAACGTTACGCGGTCGGCATCGGCGCCGCCGCAGCATTGCTCGCGGGTTGCGGCGGATTGCAACCGCCGAGCAGAGCGTACGTCGCTCAAGGGTCGTCGTTTTCGCAGCATCACCACTTCGTCTTTACCGGTAAGAGGCAGTCGTTTAGGGTTCCGCCTAACGTTGGCACGATTCGTGTGATCGCTCGCGGGGCGCTCGGTGGCGGCTCCGACGGTGGAAACGCCGAGCGTGTAGCTGCCGACATTCCGGTTACACCCGGCGAAGTGTTGGCAGTTTACGTGGGCGGGGTGGGCTCGTCGTTGGGGAGCGGCGGTTTCAATGGCGGCGGGAACGGAGGGTCAGGGCCGCACTGCGTGATCACCACATATTCCGCTTACTGCTACGGCGGTGGAGGAGCTACCGATATCCGGCGGGGCGGTGATAAGCTCAGCGACCGTATCATCGTGGCTGCCGGCGGAGGTGGCCAAGGAGCGGGGTTATACAGCTGCCAGGGCGGTTCGGGCGGTGTAGGCGGGGGCAAACACGGCGGCACCGGCGCAACCGGAGGAGGAGGCTACGGGGGCAGCGGCGGCTCGGGTGGCACGCAGCGTCGCGGAGGCTCGGGCGGAAGCGGCGGCAGCGGTCCATATAGCAGCGGAAAGCCCGGCTCAAAGGGTGCGCTTGGCGCGGGTGGTGCGGGCGGAGAAGGCAGCACCACAACCCGGCATAGCGGAGCCGGCGGAGATGGCGGAGGTGGTGGCGGCGGCTACTACGGCGGTGGTGGCGGTGGTGCCGGCGGCGGCGGATGGGGAAGCAACGAAGCTCGCCCCGACTGCGGGTCTGGCTATGGCAACGCCGGCGCTGGTGGCGGCGGTGGCTCGTCATACGTGGAGGACGACGCCCACAACGCCCGCTTCTCGCCCGCACCGGAAAGGAAGACCGGTGACGGCGCACTTATCCTTCGTTGGTAATACAAGAGTTCGAGCCGATCGGGGTAAAAACGTTCGCCGCGCCCCACGCGCCCGCTTAGGGAGGTGGGCATCGAACCGAAAACTGGAGAGGTCGTAATGCGAGACACATCCCGTAGTTTGTTTAAGCTTTTTCTTTGCGGCGCGATTGCGGCTTCACTGGCCGCCGCGCGACCTGTAGTCAGCCTCGGTGCACCGTATCCGGCACGCACCGGAATCCTCCGGCTTCGACTCGAATCCGACAAAGACGCTTACCGCGTAGGCGAGACGATACGACTACGAGTGACGTTCATAAATAGCACAGATCACTATCTCAACTACAAGTGGATGCCCGTGTGGGGACTGTGCGGCCTTGTCGTTCACGATGGGCTCGGGAATTTAGTCGTCTCTAAAGGGAATCGCGGCGGCTTCGTTTCGACTGCCGCGACGGCGCAGTTTACGCCTGGCGAGGTCAGCGTTGCGGATTTCCGCGATCCGGAAAGTGGGAGGAACTCCCAATGGGCTCGCCTAGACTATTGGGGTTACAGTTTCAACAAGCCTGGCGTGTATACAATTGTGGCGTTTCCGACTATAGCAGCTTGGGAGAGCGACAGTCAATACAGCCAGAAAGGCGGACCTGAGTTCCTCACCTCGCCGGCGGATAAATCCAACTCCGTACGCATAAAGATCGTACCATAGCGCGCTCGATGGTCTTCTTGCGGCGCGCGAGTCGGGCGGCAGGCGCGGGGCCCGAGATTGGGTGCGCTTCCACCCGTCAGTGTTTTGGGTCGATGGCGAGAGTTACTGGATTATGGATTCCGATTTTAATTTGCAGCGACGGTTCGTCACTGTTCGGTGCGTAGACTGAAACCGAACCCCGATTGCACTTTCTACTTAAATTGCAGACCTTTCCGTTGGCTACGTATAGGTCTCCCGACGGGTCCAATACCATGGTTGTTGGATCCAGAATCCCGTCCGTAATTGTCCGCATTGGTTGTGACGTACCAGGAGCATATACCGTCACCGAACCGGTCTCCTCACCGTGTAGGTTTAAGGCATACAGTCGATTGTGCTTCGTTATCGGATCGCCAGATGGGGGCACGGGGCCGCTGACACGCTATAAGCTGCACAACGGAAATGGTGCGGCCGTAGGGAAGGTTCAGCTGTGCGCGGTGAGCTGCAGTCCGCCGACCTTCTCGATCGCCGGCTCGGAACTAGCGCTTTCCTGCGGTTTCGATGAAGGGAATTCACTGAACTATTACACCTATCCGAAGGGAGGGAAGCCAATCAAGGACCTTGTCCCAGGGCAAAGCGGTAGCGTAGCAATTTCGGCCTCCTGATCAGCTTCGATCGATGCAGCGCGGCCGGTCAGGAGGCAATGCAGTGACGATTTAAGGAACGGATTCGCAGCTTGGCTTGGCACGGCGTCGTAATGATTGGAAAGATTGGGGCCGCCCGGCTCGATTACTTTGACCATTAGTCCAGATTTTGTGGTATAAGCTAGGAAGCCAACGCTCCGTCGGCGCCCCTATTACAACTCTGGCGCGCCCGCCGTTCTTTTTTCTGTTTGCGAGTAGTAATCTTCTTGGAGGCCAGTTATGAAACGTCTTTCCATCGCAATGCTTTTTAGCGCGGCGTTTTTAGCCGCGTGCGGTGGAGGGAACAACGGCCCCCCTGCATCACCGCCCATCTCAATCACGCCCCAGATCGCTGCGCCGCAATCCGCTTCCACAGGATCGGCGCCGCAACGTTTGGAGCCTTCGTTCGCGGGCCACCCGCGAACGAGCGTCAATTTCAAGACGCTTTATAGCTTCAAAGGTGGTAAGGATGGCCGCACCGTGGCAGCGGGCCTCATCGCCGTGAACGGAGTGCTCTACGGCACCACCGAAGAGGGTGGCAGCGCGACCGGTTGTTATTCCGAGGGTGGCTTCGGATGCGGCACCGCTTTTTCGGTTAGCACGACCGGCAAGGAGAAGGTCATATACCGCAGCGACACAGTTACCGCATTTCCGGCAGCGCCCCTAGTTAACGTGAATGGCGTGCTCTACGGCACCGCGCAAGGAGGCAGTAACAGCGATGGCGTCATCTTCAAACTGACGCCATCGGGGTCGCGCTATACGGCAAGCGTGCTCTACAACTTCAAGGGCGGAACGGACGGCGCAGAACCGGGGGCGGGTCTGATCGACGTAAACGGCGTGCTGTATGGTACCACCACCGTCGGCGGACGTGGTAGCTGCGTCACCGGTCGCGCTGGTTGCGGAACCGTATTCTCGGTGACTACCTCTGGCCAGGAAAGCGTCCTCTACCGCTTCAAAGGGGGTAAAGACGGGGGATTCCCGATCGCGGGCCTGACAGACGTAAATGGGGTACTGTACGGCACCACTTTTGTTGGTGGAAGTAGCGGTCATAAATGCATCTACACTAGCACCGGTTGCGGAACTGTCTTTTCGGTGACTGCGTCTGGCCAGGAGACGGTCCTCCACCGCTTCAAAGGCGGCGACGGAAGCAAAGCCGACGGCGCGTTGCCGGAAGCCAGCCTTACGGACGTGGGCGGCACGCTCTATGGCACGACCACCAATGGGGGCGGCTATTACAATAGCGGGATCATCTTCAAGCTGGCGCCCTCCGGAACGGGATATGACATAGCCTACCGATTCAACGCCCAACCGCTCGCAGATCCAAAAGCGGCTCTCATCGACGTGAACGGTGTGCTCTACGGAACGGCCGGCGGGCCCATCTTTTCGTACGACGTCGCGTCAGGGGGGGTCGAGTTAGTATACGAAAGTGCTGACAGCTCAAACAGCCTGCTTTATATGGACGGCACCTTCTACGGAACGACCGAAAACGGCGGCGACGGGCCGTGCTCCGGTGGGTGTGGCAGCGTCTTCGAATTCACTTTGTAGCGGTGAGAGATATCGTGGCGGCGCGGTCGGGAATCGTCAAGAGGCGCGGCATGGGAACAACTCCGCTGGCGCACGATGTTGGTACAGCACTCCCCGCGCCCTGCCCCTCTGCACGGCTTCGCGAGCTTCGCACGGCACCTCGTCCGCAGCCGCTGGATCGTCGGACCTGGCGACGGCGTCGTTCACATCGTGTTCACTACTGCGGGCGGTTAACTGAATCCCGCACGCGGCGCTCAGCACGTGTTTAACTGAACTCCGCGACGATACGCGTCCTCTCGTCTCCGAGGTCACGGCGAGCCGATGAGCAGGCCGGCGGAGTAACTGACGCCGTCGGTGATTTTTCGCAACAACTGCGCCGCGCCCGGGCTGTAAACGAGCACCGTGCTGCGCCTGTACGAATTTAGAACATACAGATTATCAGAGGGATCAATGGCGAGTGCAACCGGGTTCTCGACACGCACCCGCCGCCCCGGCTGCGTGCCGCCAGGCGCGTATACCGAGATCCAGCCCGATCGCCCGGCGGTATATGGAAGGTTATCGACGTAGAGCCGCCCCTTTGAATCCACCGCCAGCAGCGCGGGTGTTTCGACGCCGTTCGTGATTTTTTTCACCGGCATCGAGCCACCGCGCCGGTAGACGGCGACGTAGCCGCCTTTCCTGCCGACCTCGTCTGCGACGAAGAGTTCGTCCGATGGTCCGATCGCCAGCGCGCTTACACCGTTTTGGAGACCATCGTGTATCCTGCGAACGAAGCGCATGTGCCCCCGGCGTCGCTCCGGCTCGTAAACGCCCACTGCGTCACCGAGGCCCGCATATAGATTGCCCGAGCGATCGAAGACGAGTGCGTCGCCACCGTGGCGCAGGTTGTTCACTCGCTTCGTGCAGCCTGGAGCATACACCAGGATGCCGAAGACCGAGGAGGCGTAAAGATAGCCGAAGCGATCGGCCACCAGAGCAGAGAAGTAGCCGCTCTTATTCGTCTCGCCCACCAGCTCAAGGGTTCGCGCGTCGTACGCGTATATCGCTTGATAACTTAGGTTTCCGGTCGACACGCAGAGGTGACCGTGCAAATCGAGCGCGAGCCCATTGCCATAGGAATAGAGGTTCGCCTTGGTCACGTGGAGTGGCTTCGAGCTGCCCAACGCAAACATCGCGACCTTGTTGCCCCCGACGTAGAGGAAGGGGCCCGATCCGTCGCGATCGGCATGCGCGGCGATCGCGCGGGTTTGCGGCATCGCGCCCGGCGCGCCAGTCGGCGGCTGCGATCCGCCGCACGCTGCGAGCAATGCTGCCGCGCCGATGCCGAGTGCGTACGGACAGGTCACTGATACCACTCAATCGTTAGGTAGCCATTACCCGTGTTGTCTTTCCAGCCGCGGTACATTCGAACACCTTTAGCACTCGGTTCGACGAACGAGGATCCTCCGCCGCCGCCACCGCCGCTACCGCCATAATATCCCCCGCCGCCGCCGCCGCCACCACCATAATATCCGCCGCCGCCGCCGCCGCCGGCCGGACATCTTCCATCGCAAACCGACCTGCCTCCGGCGCCACCAACTCCTAATTTGCCAACCTTTCCGTGTTGTCCGTGTGCGGAAGAACCGCTACCGCCCTTCCCACCCGAACCACCATGGGTTTGCGTCCCGCCGTCTCCGCCATCGCCGGCGCCACCACCGGAAGCATCCTGGCCGCGACCACCCCTACGCGCTCCGCCTGGACCACCTTGGCCTTGGGTGTGGCTACACAGATCACCACCTGCGCCGCCTCCCCCGCCCGCAACAACAATGCGATTTGCTAAACTTTGCCCACCCTCGCGCACATCGCTCGCACCTCCGCCTCCGAACGGACCACCACAGTAACCCCACTGTTCGCCGTTCCCGCCACCGTTAAATCCGCCGTTGCTGCCATTCGTAACGCCGCCAACGTAAACGTACAGCGTTTCATTTGATTGTGCTGGCACGATAGCATGAACGTGCCCGCCGCGTCCGCCAGGCGTATTACCCGTGCCGCTTCCACCCCCTGCGCCGTCAGCAATGATCGTGACTTGCGTTACGCTACTTGGGACTGTAAAACGTTGCGGCTTTCCTGTGTAGTGAAATGATTTAAACTTTGCGACTGCGTAAGAACGAACTAGTGGCATCGTTACGCCGGCGCTCCCACTTGGCGGAAGTCCCGCACATCCTGAAATCAGACTTGCGCATCCGAGAACCGTTATGGGGCGTGTCAGTCGTGAATAAATCATTTCAACCACTCACTTATTCAAACTTAACCGAACGATGAAACCGCTGAGCTTGATACCGTATCCGCGACCCTTCAGCGCGCTGCAGCAGAGACCTGTCCGCGCCGCTTGGCTTGGTTTCGAACCGGGACTGGGCCCCCACAGCGCGAATCGTCTTCAAACCGTTTAGCTCCGAGGAGACCCGCAATGAGTATCTTCGCAACCAATCGCTACGCGTTGAGTCTGAGCGCGGCTGCCGCATTGCTTGCGGGCTGCGGCGCCCTTCCCCTGAGCCTGTCGAAGGGTCAGGATGACACAAGGCCTCCGCTTAGTTCGCCGGCGGCGGGATTGGCGCCGCAGCAATCGCTCACGAGTCGGGCGTACAACAGACTCCACGAATTCGGCAACTCGGCGGGAGACGGCACGAACCCCTACGCGGGACTTATCGTCGTCAAGGGCACGCTGTACGGCACGACTTTTAGTGGGGGTTCCAACAACTCCGGAACGGTGTTCGCGGTCACCAAGACCGGCGAGGAGACCGTGCTTCACAGTTTCGGCGCCTCGGGCGACGGCTCGGGACCGGCGGCGCGACTTCTCGACGTCAATGGCACGCTCTACGGGACGACGACCGTCGGGGGCGCAAATAACTCCGGTACGGTCTTCAGCATCACGCCGGGCGGTAAGGAAAAGGTGCTGTATAGTTTCCCCTACAGCGGAAACGGCGGCGCTTTGCCCTTCGCAGGCCTGATCGACGTAAACGGCACGCTATACGGCACGACGTATCAAGGCGGTACCTGCCGGACCGGTGGCTGCGGCACGGTGTTCAGCATCACGACGAGCGGCACGGAACACCTCCTGTATAGCTTCGGCAAGCGACCCAACGATGGCGAGTATCCTCAAGCAGCCCTGCTCGATGTCGGTGGTACGCTCTACGGCACGACTTTGCAAGGCGGTAAGTATCGGCGCGGAACGGTCTTCACGATCAGCACGGCGGGAAAGGAGCACGTGCTATATAGCTTTGGGGCAAGCGCCAACGATGGCACGGAGCCTTCGTGCACTTTGATTTACGTTAAGGGTGCGCTCTACGGCACGACACAACACGGTCCCGGTCCCCGTTCCTCCGGTACGGTTTTCAGCATCACGAAGTTCGGCAGGGCGAATTTAGTCTATGGCTTCAACGGAAGCGACGGCAGTCAGCCCATCGCAGGTCTGGTCGACGTAAAGGGTGTGCTCTACGGAACGACGCTTGTGGGCGGCGTGAAAAACGTCGGTGCGGTTTTCAGCGTCGCAACGAGCGGCGAGGAGGAGGTGCTGCACAGCTTCCGCGCCCAAGGCGGTAAACATCCCTACGCGGGCCTAGTCGAAGCAGGCGGCACGCTGTACGGCACAACGTATGGTGCCGTCAATGGGCACCACGGAACTGTCTTTTCGTTAACCCCGTGAAAAGTGCGGCACGGCGACGATGACTCGTATTCTTCGTTTGCTTCCAAGAGCCCAGTTAGCTTAGCCTGCCCCGCTGCAATCGGCGACCGGAGTTAAGTCGGCCGCTCGCGCTTCCGGAGTAAGTCGCTCGGAGATTCAGACGATCGTCAACAAAGGAATGGTGTTAAAGCCATGACCCCGGATACTGCGCCTGGTCATGCCGGTAAGTGATGCTCTTGTAGGACCTTCTCAAGGGCGAGAATACGCAGCGCGCCAGCGACTTCATGGGCGAGCTGCATGATCGCACTGGACTCGTCGGGAGCGTAGGACTCTCCCGAGCGTTTGGGACCGAGCACCAGTGCGCCGACCAATCGCCCGCGCGCGATCATCGGATAGGCGAACTCGCCGCGCAGTTGCGTCGAGAACGTTTTGAGATCGATTGCCTTGTGCCGGTCGCGTAGCGCAACGATCGCTGGGTCGCTCTCGCTCACGTCGCCGTAGTGCCCATGTCCATCGCCCATTGCGAGCGTCACGAACGCGGCGTCGGCATAGGTTTCGAGCGTTTCCTTCACCCGGAGCGCGAGCGTGTCGGCGTCGGTGGCGTCCGAAGCCGCCTCGGCGAAGTTGCGAATCGCCGTTTCGTCGTCGTGCCGTTTGCGGAAGAACGCATGGTCGAGCACCCCTTCGACCTGCCCGTGGATCGCGCGCACCGAGAATCCAAGCACGAGGGCCAGCGCTGCACTAATCTCTAAGCTGGTCGCATGGGCGGCCTTGCTAAACCATGTACCGAGTACCCATTCACCCAGCATGAAGAGGCCGACGACGATGATGGAAACACCCGAAAAGACCGCCGCCTGATTGAGCACGAAGCCGATGTCGAGCAGCCGCCGGTGCAGCAGCGCGTACCCAATCGCAAACGGAGTCAGAAACTGCGCTCCGTTTCCGAGGTAGCCCGGGAGGTATACGAACGCTTGATTCTCTACGCCCGCAGCGACGTTATCCGCGACGGTGTTCCCGATGCTCGAAAGATACACCAGAAACGGCATCGCCGTCGTCCATACCAGCAGCGAGCGCTCGCGACCGCGTGCGGCGACAATAGCTGCCGCAATAGCAACCAGTGGCAAGATTTCTAACGCTAGCTGTTCCCAAAGGTTCGCGCTCGTTCCGAATGGGCCGCCCATAAGGTCGAATGCACCGCTCCACTCCCCCACCTCCGCTACGATAGAGTAGATGCAGTCGAAGCCAATAAGAACGAATGCCAGAGATGCGATCGCCTTTCGCGTCGCTGATATCGGCCGCCCGAACAGAAGGGTATAGACGATCAGCAAAGCGATTGCGAGGTCTGCGGCTATCGAACCCACCATCGCCGCCCCGAAGTCGAGGGCGGGCCACGGCGTAATAAAGGTGCTGGGGTCCAGGCAGAAATCGACAACACTCCCAACCAGTACCATGCAGAGAATGCGCGCCTCGACGAGCCAGGGTCGCCGCAATGCGATGATCGTTGCGAAGATCAGCGCGCCGAGCGATCCGATGTACCAGGCTCCGAACGAGTACCACTCTCCGACGTACCAGACTCCAAAGTATGAGTCCCACAAGCCAGGCCTAAAAACAATAGTCCGGCGCGCACGGAACGTCACGAGTCGGCCGGCCGCCCCTCGCAAAACTAGGTAGGTAGACGTCTCGCCGTTATTCCAGTGCCCCGTTCTGAAGCGCCAGCGATCCGGCGCGGATGCCGATCGAAGATCGACGATGTCGCCGGCTTTGATACCAGCTGTCGCTGCGGCGCCGCCGGGCGTCACATCGCTTACGATGTCGTGAAACGGAACTACACTCGTTGCCGAAAAAATGCCCGCTTTCCCACGCCAGGCGTCGACGATCAGCAAACCGCTGGCGAATGCCCACAGCGCAAACCCAACGGCGCAAATGGTTACGAGTCCACGCCGCCAGCGAAGTGTCGAGGAGTCGAGCGGCTCCATTTCGCGGGATTCGCTACCCAGCGGGCGAGGCCATTGCTGGCGGCGGCCGACGAGAGTAGGCACGGCATCCCAGGCACGGGGAGGCGTTGTGCGCGCTCATCGAGGCGTAAATCGCTCAACTCGCCGGGGTAGGGCCGCGGCGCGACGAACGTACTCAGCCGCCGACCTGTTCACAGAAGCGAGGAGCGAGACGGATGAAGAGCTTGGATTTCGGTCGCTATGCATTAAGCACTTGCGCTGCTGGCGCTATGCTGGCAGGCTGTAGCCAATCGCAACCGCCGATCGGCGTGCCGGGTGCGACGCCGCAACGCGCGGGGCGCGTTAACAGTGCGGACACCCAAGCGCGTGCGGCACAAAGCGTGGCCGGGCCTAACGCCGTCGTTGAGTTTGCCTATGTGACCTACGCTAATTCCCACCATGTCTCCGCCTATAGGATCGACGCGACCAGCGGGGCGCTGACGGAGGTGAAGGGGTCGCCGTTTGGGGCCGGCACATCTCCCGGTGATGTGACAATCGATCCTACGGGCAAGTTCGCCTATGTGACCAATTCAGACTCCAACAATGTCTCCGCCTATAGGATCAACGCGACCAGCGGCGCGCTGGCGCAGGTAAAGGGGTCGCCGTTTGGGGCGGGCATAGGGCCTTTGGGCGTGGCAGTCGATCCTACGGGCAAGTTCATCTATGTAACCAACTTAGGCTATGGGTCGTCATTCCTAGGGAATGTTTTCGCATACAGGATCGACGCAACCAGCGGCGCGCTCAAGCAAGTGAAGGAGTCGCCATTTGGGGCGGGCGCCAGCCCATATAACGTGGTAGTCGATCCTACAGACAAGTTCGCCTACGTGATCAATGTCTCATCCAATAATGTTTCCGCCTTCGCTATCAATGCGAGGAGCGGCGCCTTAACGCAGGTGACCGGGTCGCCGTTTGGCGCGGGCAACTACACCGATGGCATGGCAGTCGCTCCCAACGGCAAGTTCGTCTACGTGTCCAATATGGATTCCAACAATGTCTCCGCCTATACGATCGACGCGAGCAGCGGCGCGTTGACGCAGGTGAAGGGGTCACCGTTTGGGGCGGGCACCTATCCCTGGGACGTGGCAGTCGATCCCACGGGCAAGTTCGCCTATGTGGCCAACGACGGCTCCGACAATGTTTCCGCCTATGCGATCAACGCGACCAGCGGAGCCCTAACGCAGGTGAACGGGTCGCCGTTTGAGGCGAGCAGCGATCCTTTGGGCGTGGCAGTCGACCCTACGGGCAAGTTCGCCTATGTGACCAACAATAGCTCCAACAATGTTTCTGCCTATACGATCGACGCGACCAGCGGGGCGCTGACGCAGGTGAAGGGGTCGCCGTTTGAGGTGGGCACCTGGCCCTACGGCATTGCCACATGCCGTGTCAAGGCTGGCAAGTGTATCCCGCCGCCGTTGTAGCTGATAAGCCCAGTCCTTTCCGTTAGGGCTTCGAGGCTGGGATCGTGGTCCAGAAACTCAAGCACGCGGTCGGCGAACCATAGTTGGTCACCGGTGTCCTCGAAGAATTCAGCCGGTCAGTTTCGCGACTGGCCTTGATCCGGATCAATATTTCCGCGGCGAATATGCGTAAGACTAATCGGCTCACGGCGTAATTCTGAAGACGGTGCCGCAGCCGAAGTTGTCGGTTTCGCTGCACGTGCTAAGGCCGCCGTTATAAGTCGTGCGATAGAGGTTACGACCCAACGAAACCAAATCGGATCGCGGGCGAGCCCCGTCATTGGGGCTGCCGCTGAATACGTGCAGGGTTCTTTCGGAGCCTGTCGTCGTTATTGCGAACGCCGTACCGCAGCCGAAGTGACAGCCATTATACGTGCCGTCACCGCCGCTTGTCGTACCATAGAGCACACCTTTTACTGCAACGAGGCCAGCCATCGGTGCGGACCCGTCCGCGCCGTTGAAGCTATGCAGAATACTCTCGTTGCCGGAGGTCGCGATCTTAAAAGCCGTGCCGCATCCTCCGACGCAGTTGAGTGAACCCCCATCGAGGTGCGTTGGCTTGGCAGCCTTCGACGCACGGCCTCGCGGGCGCGGCGGCGGGGGGAAGAGTTATGGCTTCAGCGTGAAGAGCGTACCGTAGCCGTAGCCGTAGCGCCCATCGCCACCCGAGGTCGTCCCGTAAAGGCTATTCTTCACATCGAGCAGGCCGCCGCTGCTAGGCCCGTTAGCACGCCGAGCGAAACTGTGCATCACCGCCTCAGTACCTGCGGTCGTTACGCTGTATACCGTTCCGTAGCCGTGCGTTCCGCCGTAGTGCGTCGTGCCGTAGAGTGTACCGCTCACGTTGAGCAAGCCGGCGTCGGCGCAAGCAGCGTCGGGAGTGCCACCAAAGCGATAGAGCACCGTCTCCTTACCAGCAGTCGTCATGTTGAACACCACACCGCAACCTTCAGGGTTCGTCATGCCGCAAGGAGCATCCCCACCCGAGAACGTCGTGCCGTATAAAATACCGCGCACGTTGAGCAACCGCCCGTTGGGACCTTCGCCGTCGGGAGGGCCGGCGAAACTATGCAAGACCGCTTCCTTGCCGGACGTTGTTACACTAAACACCGTGCCGCACTGGCTGTTGTAACAGTTTGAACCCGCGGAGCCACCAAAAAAGGTCGTGCCATAAAGCGTACCCTTCACGTCGATCAAGGGCGCTTGAGGGTTCGCTCCGTCGGGCGGTCCGGTGAAGCGGTACAGCACCTTCTCCACGCCGGTCGTGGTAACGCTGAACACCACACCGCACGCATAATAACCGGTGTTGCTGCAAGTCTTATTGCCCCCGGCAGCCGTCGCACCATACAGCTTGCCTTTTACGTTGAGCAGGCCCCCACTCGGAGTTGCGCCGTCGGGACTGCCGGCAAAGCTGTAGAGTACCTTCTCCTTACCAGCCGTCGTTATACTGAAAACGGTTCCATGGCCGGAACTGCCACCGCCGTACGTGGTGCCGTAGAGCGTGCCCTTCACGTCGATCAAGCCTGCGTTCGGGAAATAGCCGTCGGGATTGCCACCAAAGTTGTGGAGTACTTTTTGCTTGCCGGTCGGGCTGATGCTGAAAACGGCCCCGCATCCCGCACCGCCACATGCGTTGGCGCCGCCGTCCCACGTCGTACCGTAGAGTGTGCCGTTCACGTCGAGCAAGCCACCGAGAGGATCCGATCCGTCGGTTTGGTCAAAGCTAAACAGAACCGCAAAATTTCGCGCCGCCTCGCCCGCTGGCGAGGCGCCGCTGCCGCCGCGCAGTCCCAGCATCACACCCGGCGCAGCGATTGGCGCCTGCGATCCACCGCAGCCGGCGAGCATTGCCGCAACGGCGCAAGCGCCCAGCGCGTAGGACCCCGAAGCCAAGCTCTTCATCGATTTTGCCTCCTGGATTCGTTGTGTGTGCCTACGCCGCGGCGACCGGCTTCCTCGGCCGGGTCTGGCTCACTCTTGCGCGCCAACTGCGCGCGCCCTCGACCACCGTGCGCGCAGCCTCCTCCGCTTTCGCCACGATCACCTGCCGAAGCAGACCAAATCCACTGTCAAGCACCACCCGGTTCAAACCCGCCTTGGCGCGCACGTTGCGCCCCGGGCATTGAACGCTCCCTTTGGCGCTGCGGGTCAT
>Ga0070733_10001080_pt1 | contig 20692 bp, 19 predicted proteins | sample Coa_R1_9_FD_66450 | JGI IMG/M metagenome (GOLD analysis project Ga0070733, IMG submission 66450) | Surface soil microbial communities from Centralia Pennsylvania, which are recovering from an underground coalmine fire - Coalmine... | ecosystem: Environmental > Terrestrial > Soil > Unclassified ... | reverse complement strand
ATCTGGGCTGGAGCCAATTGAGTTCGTTGAAGTAGCCAAGGCGCAGTATTACCTCGAGGGGCTTGCGGACCAACTGACAGAGTTGGACGGGGGGCCGCTCTTCCTTGTGCATGATGGTCACTCGGGCACATCAGATGACGTCGTCTCCCCGGCTGTAACTTCAGTAAGGATGGGTGAGCCGCTTGAGAACACCCCGCTTAACTCGCTACTGAATCGACTATCGAAAGGCACTCACACCCTTCGCATATGGGATGCGGGTCGGGGTTCGGACGCCCATCTGCGCGTAAAGCATTGCGGATCATTGGAGGCTACTATGCGGGAGTTTCGCGACCAAGCGGAACAAACCGGGGTAGTTGGCATCTGTGCTCGTGTCTAAGCCAGTTGCAACCGTTTCAATTTCAGCCGGTCGGCGTGAACGTGCGCAAGGTCTTACTGGGCCTGTTGGATAAGCCAGCTTTCGGGCTCCCCGGAACATCCACCGTGTTCGGCCATGACGCCGCGCGGGTCGTCGGCTTCGTGAAGGCGTTTGAGCCCCTTATGGCGTATCGTCCGTCTCATCCGGAAGCGCAACGCGTTACATAACGCAGGGTAAGTACTATCGCAGCAATATATTGTTTCTGGCCGGTAGCCTGGTATATGCACTTGAATGCATAGTTCTCATGGTGCATACTTAGAAGGTGACGTGGGAGGTTGATCTCCATGACGACTTCGTCCCCGAGTACCGCGAGTTGCACCAGGAAGTTCAGGACGAGTTGCTGGCGCACATCGAATTGCTGGAACAGTTCGGGCCGCAGCTAGGGCGCCCGCGCGCGGACACACTCAAGGGTTCGCGTCACGCGAACATGAAGGAATTAAGGTTCGATGCCGCCGGTGGTGTCTGGCGCGTGGCTTTCGCTTTCGATCCAAACCGCAGGGCCCTTCTCCTAGTCGCCGGGGACAAATCGGGCGGCAGCGAAAAGCGATTTTATCGGCGGCTGATTGAGAAGGCTGACGAGCGTTTTGATACTCATGCCGCAAAAGGAAAGGAAGCAAAGCCATGACCAACCTCGAACGGATCAGGAAGGAACTAAGCCCGGCTCGCCGCAGGAAAGTGAAAGCCCGCGCGGTTCAGCTCATCGCCGAGGAAATGACCTTGCAGGAGCTGCGGCGCGCCCGCAGGCTCACTCAGGTGCGCATGGCCAAGGAACTCGGCATTGGGCAGGACGGTGTCTCGAAGCTCGAAAAGCGCGCGGACCTGATGATTTCCACTCTACGGAAGACTGTCGAGGCGATGGGCGGAAGACTGTCTCTGGTCGCGGAATTTCCCGACCGCCAGCCGGTAGTGCTGTCGGGTATTGGCGACGCCGAACCGGACGCCGAGCCCAGGGGCCGCAAGAACGGCATTCACCTGAGATTGCCCTCGCGGGGCAGGGATTCGAAAATGGCGCGATAGGCCTCGGCCGCGCGGCGGCGGTCGAAGTCGCGTTCCACCAGGCGGCGGCCGGCCGCTCCTAGACTGGCGCGCAGGTCTGAATCGCCGAGCAGGAGGTCCAAGGCGGCGACAAATTGGTCGATCTCGGCCGGGCCCGGGGGAACCAGGATTCCGGTCTCTGGCGTGACCACTTCCGGAACTCCGCCCACTGCGGAGGCCACGACAGGGCGGGAGGCGGCAAACGCTTCCAGAATGATCATGGGGATGCCTTCGGCCTTCGAAGGCAACACGACCACGTCGCAGGCGGCGAGCTCAGGCGCGATATCGGGGACGTGGCCGCGGAACTCGAAGAGCGGTTCCAAGGTGTGGGCGCGCACTTGGCGTTTCAATGCGGGCAACTCCGGACCGTCGCCGGTGACCACGAAGCGGAAATCGTCGTGCCTGCGATGACGACGCAGCCGGAGTGCGATCTCCGCCAGCAATAGGGGACGCTTCACGGCGTCCAGCCGGCCGGCGAATAGAATGCGATGCAGGCCGTCCGCTGAGATGGCCTGCCCGCTGTGGGAGCGCTCCAGATCGACGCCGGTCAAAATCAGCCGGATTTTGTCCTCTGCGATTCCCTGTGCGATCAACCCCTGCCGGGCGATGGCCGAAGTTGCGACGCGCACATCCAGCGCGGCGTCCTGGGCTCGCGTGGCGGCGACGAGATTCCAATGTGCGTCCACCGAATGGATCAGATCGATGGTACGAATATGGGGCAGACGCTCCTTGATTTGCGGCAGCACGCTGTAAGCCGGAAGCGAATTCTGGACCACCAGCGCATCCAGCTCCCAGTTGACGCAGATGGAATAGACGGCGGCCGCGAGTTTCTCAGCATCTACCAGTTTTTGCAAATCGTAGATGTGTCCGGTGTGCTCCTTCCACTGCGGATGCCAGAAATCGTCGGAGGACTGGGTTGCGATCACAAACAACTCATAAGCGTCGGGAGGCAGTGCGCCGGCAATCTCCAACAGGACGCGCTCGGCTCCGCCGGGTCCCAGATGCGGCGTGACCAGGCCAATCCGACGCCGCGATGAGCGCGCCTCCGGCATGTAGACCAAAGGTGCGGCGATAACGCCAACGGACTCGATGGTCGAGGGCTGAAATTGGAGATAGAAGCTCAGGTCGAACAAGGGGCGGCCCGAAATGCGAACGGAGGCGAGATTGACTCGCTCCTTGAGGCGCAGCGGAATCAGGCGAGCCGCTGAGCGCACTGGATGGCGCGTCCAAGCCTCCAGCGAGAGCAAGCCGGCGTTGGCAAGATGTCGATGAATGGTTTCGAGGCGCGGCGGCAAAGGCGTCGACGTCTTGACGGGGGGCCGGCGTGCCGGCGTCAGCTTCCGTTCGAAACCCCGCCGCGACAGGGCTACCGAGCCATCTTCTAATTCCAGAGGGTCGTGGCCTCCCCAGACGGCTAGAGCCGCCAATTCCGCGCTTTCCGGGGCGAGCTCCCGCGCGCCTGCCGACAGTAGGAATGCCGCGGTTTCAGGAGCACTGGTCGATGAATCTGCCTCGACTCGTTGGTAATCCAAGATGGTCTGGCGGCCGATCCGCGACTCCTCCGCCACCACGACGACGGCGGGCGCCCAGCGCGCTTTGACTCGCGCTCGAGCATCGTACTCGTAGAGCTCGGGATGCTTGGCGCGGATGTAGGCGGTTATCTCCGTGTGACGGGCGCGGGCAGTATCGAAGAGCGAAGGGCCGTGCTTCCGGTAGCCGAACAGGACCCGGGGGACATGTTGTCCGCAATAGCCTCGCGCGCCGAGATTCAACCAGAACTCCCAGTCCTCATAGCCTTTTAGCGCCATCGATTCGTCGTAGCCGCCGGAGTCGGCCCAGGCGCGCTTGCGAATCAGCGCGGCGTAGGTCAGGACGTTGCGGTCGAGCAGTTGATAGAGGTTGTAGTCGTGCAGCCGCTCTACGTACTGCTGCGTGCCGAACACGCGGTAATCGGTATAGGCAAAGGTGGCGGCGGGATGGGCGTCGAGCGAGGCGGCGCAGGCCGCGGCATACTCGGGATCGAGAACGTCATCGGCATCGAGCGGAATGATCCACTCGTGATGGGCTGCGTTGAAGCCAGCGTTGCGCGCGGCGGCCGGACCACGGTTGGGCTGATCCAGGTAGAGATCCACTAAGCCACGCGCAGTCTCGAGCTGCTTCCGGCTGTCCGGTGCGTCGGTACCGTCATTGACCAGCACCACTTCCACTGTGCATCCTTTTTGCGCTCGGGCGCTGGCGATGGCTTCGAGCAGGTATGCAGACGGGTTATAGCAGGGGATGACGATAGAGACGCCGAGCATGACCCGGCGGCCTACTGCGCTCCGCGTCCCAGCAGCATGATTTTCGCGGTATGGAAGATGATGTAGGCGTCGAGGGAGAGCGCGAGGTTCTTGATGTAGTACAGGTCGAATTCCAGCTTTTTGAGGCTGTCCTCGATGGTGTCGCCATATTTATGGTTGATCTGGGCCCACCCGGTGATGCCGGGCTTGATGCAGTGGCGCTGGACGTAATAAGGAATCCGCTCCTGCAATATTTCGACGAACTCGGGGCGCTCCGGACGGGGACCCACCACCGACATCTCCCCACGAATCACATTGAACAACTGCGGCAGCTCATCCAGGCGCAGGCGCCGGAGCCACTTTCCGAGGGGTGTAATGCGCGGGTCGTCCTTGGTGGCCCAAACCGCTCCGGTGCGTGCTTCGGCGTCCTGATACATGGAACGGAACTTGAACACGGTGAACGTCGATCCGCCCAAGCCCACACGGGTCTGGCGGAACAGCGCAGGGCCGGGTGAGGTGAGCCTTATCAAGACCGCCACCAGGCCCATCAGCGGCAGCGTCACAACCAGCGCGATCAGGCCCAGGAGCCAGGAGTAAACGCTTTGCAGAGCGACGCTGTGGGGCCGCGGTCCCAGTTCGGTGGAGAAGATGAGTTGGGAGGGGCGCAGGTCCCGCGTCGAAACCCGGTGAAACAACGTTTCGAAGGTCACCGCGGCTTCCTCGATATGCACCCCGGACAACCGCAGTTGCAACAACTGCTCCATGGGCAGGCGCTTGCGGCGTTCCGCCATGCCCACGACGATCCGGTCGGGGCGCTTTTCGGCGACGGTCTGGAGCAAAACCTCCATTCCTCCCAGGAGTGGCACTCCGCAAATCTCCTCCGGTGCGCTCTCGTCCTGATCCAAATACCCTATGGCCGCCAGACCCAGATCGGGGCGTGCGGCGATTTGGGCGATGATTTCGCGCACCGCCTGGGACGATCCTAGAAACAGGATCCCTTGTGCTCCCAACGCTTTGGAGACCACCTCCGCGAACAAAAATCGCCATAAGGGCAGCAAAACCAGCACACCCGCGCTGCCGTAAACCATCAGCCACTTCGGGAGCAGGAAGCTGGAGCGGGCGTAGCTCAGCGCCGCCTGCAAGACGAACGCCATGCCCAGCACCAGACTGAGCTGCTGTAACAGGAGAACGCGCGAGTGGATCCGGAAGTCCTCATACAGATCGTGAAAGTAGAGTCCCAGGATGATCACGCCGACGACCAGGGTGATGTGCCACAATCCGCCCTCATCGATCAGGAAGACATCGGGGGCGATGTCAAGGGTCAGATATGCCGCTAACAGATAGCAGGAAAAGACCAATACGATCTCAGACACCACCAGAGCGACCACATTGCTCGGGATGGAGACTTTAAAGAGCCGAATCATCTAGGAAAAGGAGCCCGCACTTCAGCTTAACCAATCTTGGCTCGCCGGTATACAGGACATCACCTTCGCGGCGCTCTTTTTGGGCAGTCCCGGTACTGGAAGGTTCAATTTGGTTTTTTCTGATTGCCCCGGCGGAGGTGTTGGGTTATGCTGTCTTGTATCACTCCGTATGACAGAAGTGATCGGAGGTCTAATATGAACAAATTGAAACAGTTAGCTTTGGTTATGGCGGCTGCGGGCGTGTTTGCGGTGCAAACGCAGGCCAGTGTAATTATCAACTACCCTAATTTCTCGAGTACCGCCGGGCTTACGCTCGTGGGCACGGCAACCACAACTTCGAACCAGCTGGAACTGACGTCTGGCGGCGGGGGGGAGAGCGGCGCTGCCTATAGCACCACCGCAGTATCGCTCGGGGCCGGTGACAGCTTCAGTACCACGTTTCAGTTTCAATTCACGCATGTGGGCGGAATCGACCCGGCCGACGGAATTACCTTTGTGCTGGCGCAGAGCCCAACCGGCTTAGGTGTCGGCGGCGGCGGCATCGGCTATCAAGGCGTCGGCAACAGCGTCGCGATCGAGTTCGACACCTTTGCGAACGGCGGCGTCGATACCGACAGCAACCACGTGGCGATCGACACAAACGGGGTCCTGACCGACTCCAACCTGACCGACCCGTACGGGGTTAGCAGCTGTGTTCTGCCGTCCTCCTATCTGTCAGCGGGCTGTATGGCGAACGGGCACGTATGGACCGTGACGATTGGTTATGACGGCACCCATCTCAGTCTTACGGCGTGGGACACGACCGGGGAAGCAGCGCCGTTCACGATCTATACCGGCGTTCCGATCAATCTCGCGTCGTTCATCGGCGGCAGCACGGCCTATGTGGGCTTTACCGCAGGCACCGGCGCGGGGTTTGAGCAGCAGGATATCCTGAACTGGCAGTTTGCGAACACCTCCACTTTGACCGGAACCCCGGAACCAGCAACGCTGGGCTTGGTCTTCGCGGGAATCGCTGGAATCGCGCTGGTGAAGCGCCGCCGAAGCGCTCAGCGGTAAGCACACTGGAGGGTCAGCGTGGCGGGCCTTGACGCTCGGTTCGCGGCATGCTAGTTTCCTCACGTGAGACACACTTGGCCGATCGGCGTGACGCTTTTGCTGTGTGTGGCGGCTGTGCCAGCGCGGGGACAGGGGGAAGCCGAGGCTGCCTCGCTGCGCGCCGCCAGGCCGCCGGCGGGTGCGGCCCCTCGGATCGCCGACGGTAAGCCCGATTTCTCCGGCGTCTGGAGCCCTGAGCACAACTTCATTTACGACATCTCCGTTTCGTTGAAGAAGGGTGAGACGCTGCCCTTGCAGCCCTGGGCTGCGGAGCTGACCAAGACGCGCATGTCCAAGGACGATCCCGAGGCCAATTGCCTGCCCACCGGAGTGCCTCGCCAGAACCCGTATCCCTGGAGAATCGTTCAAACCCCGACGCACATCTTTTTTCTCTTCGAGGGCAACATCCACAGCTACCGGCAAATCTTCATGGACGGCCGCAAACATCCCGCCGATCCCGACCCCACCTGGTACGGACATTCCGTCGGCCATTTCGAAGACGACACGCTGGTGATCGATTCGGTGGGTTTCAACGACAAGTTCTGGTTCGACTTCGCGGGCCATCCGCACACCGAACAATTGCACGTGGTGGAACGCTTCCGGCGGCCGGATCTGGGCCATCTGGAGTACGAAGCCACCATCACCGACCCCGGCGCATACACCAAGCCCTTCACCATGTATGGACATTCCACCATGGAGCCGGGCGTCGACTTGCAGGAATACATCTGCAACGAGAATAACCAGGACGTGCCGCATATTGTCGGCAAAGACAATCGGAAATAGTAAAAGGGTGCGAGGGAGCCGATAAAATCCCCTTGACCGGACAGCTATTACGCGATACGATATACTACGTAAGACGTAATAACCATGTCCGATCCAAGCCTTCTGGTTCTCTCCAGCCTCGCCGACGGCGATAAACACGGCTACGCCATGATGGAAGACATCGAGCGCTTCTCCGGGCTGCGGCTCGGCCCGGGGACGCTATACGGCGCGATCACGCGGCTGGAACAGCGCGGCTGGATTCGCCCGGTCGCATCCGATGACCGGCGTCAGCCTTACACGCTCACCTCGGCCGGGCGAGAGTATCTCAAAGACCAGTTGGAAAACCTGGACCGAGTGGTCAAGTCGGGATTGAAGAGGCTGCGCCACGCATGAGCAGGGTGATCCGTTTCATCGCTCGTCTTTATCCGCTCGCGTGGCGGCGGCGCTACGGCGTGGAGTTCGACGCGCTGCTCGAAGATGTGCGTCCGGATGGGCGGACCGCCGCGGATGTTTTTGGAGGAGCAATCGCAATGCAGATTGGAAACTGGAAATCCTGGGGGATTCTTGCCGTCGCCGCGCTGTTCGGAGCGGCGGTTATCGCGGGCCTCTTCGTAGCGAACCCGAAGGTCTACGCCTCCAAAGCTGTGCTGAAGGTAGAGGGGCAGGGGAGTCCGCACGATTCGCTGGACGCCATCAATACGATGGTGACAAAGGTGGAAGGCCCAGCCGGACTCGCGGAGTTGATCACCACCGATAACCTGTACGTGAGCGAACGTTCCAGGATGACTTTGGCGGAATTGATCGAGCAGATGAAAAAGCGCATCCACATCACGCCCGTGGCTCCGAGTGCCGCCGACTTTGCCGTTGTCTTTGAGTACAGCGATCCCCGCGTGGCGCAGAAAGTGACGCAAGATTTGGCCGTACGATTCCTGGGCGAGAATGGCGTAGCCAACACCTCCACAACTCTCTCCATTCTCGATCCACCCATGCTGCCGCAGTCTCCGATCCGACCCAATGAGCCGTTGCTCGCCGGCCTCGGCGCCGCCTGCTTTCTCCTGATGTGGGGCGCACTTTCGGTCGTGCGCCGGATCGCCGCCCGCGGCCACGCTTGAGGCTCGGCTATAGTGGGAACGAATGCGGGTGTTGCTTCTCACTGCTATCCTTGCTGCGCCCTTATTCGCCCAAACCAACCCGTGCTCGGGGACGCCGGTGTGGTCGGCGTGCGATTGGTCCTTCGACCTCGCGGCATCCGAAAGCCCCGACACGTTCGAGCTTCGCGCCGAGTTCCGCTCAGCCCACAACCGCACCATTCTTCTGCACGCTTTTCGTGATGGCGGCCGGAGCTTCGTCATCCGATTCGCGCCCACTGAGGAAGGCGATTGGAATTACCGGCTGACTAGTAATCTTTCGCGCCTGGAAGGGCAAAATGGGCGATTCAACGCTGCGAGCTCGACTGCGCCCGGCTTCGTGAAGACCGCCAACGTCCATCACTTCGCCACCGGCAACGGCAAGCCGCACTTGTGGATGGCGGGGGCGCTCGACGATTTCCTCACTCTGCCTCGCGATGAATTCGATCATACGGTGGCGCAGCGCGCTCAGGAGAAATTCACGCACCTTCGCGTAACGCTCCCCGCGAAGGCGGACCTCGACGAAGCGGCGGAGCGTATTCGCGCCATCAATGGCCACGGGCTGGTCGCGGACTTGGTGCTGGCCTCGATTCCTGAGGACGCGCAAGCGCGCCGCAAGTACGTCTCCGATATCGCTTCGCGTTTCGCCGCGTTTAATGTCACCTGGATAGGATTACCTGGATTTGAAAAGGTCCCCAATGGCCGAGCCATCCTCAAGGATGCCGGCGAGATCCTCAAGCAGTTCGATCCCTACGATCACCCTCGAACGTCTCTGGCCGAAGCCACATCCGGGGCGCTGGGCTACGATCCCTGGACCAGCATGCTGAGCTACGGCACTCCCGATCCGAACGTGGGGGCGATCGAACATCAGGTCTTCGCCGAACCCGCCATCAACACGGGCATCCAGTCAGAGCGCGACCTGTGGAACGCAACCATGAACGGCCAATATCCTGCATCCGGTTCGGGCGCCTACATGACCGCGTGGCTCAATTTCATGTCCGGCAATCGCTATTGGGAGCTGGAGCCGTATTTCGACGTGGACGGAGGACGAGCCATCGCGCTCGAAGACGTCGAGTACATCGTGTATGTGGAGAAGCCCGGACCAGTGGAGGTCGCGGTTGCGAATCACAGCTACGATGTGGCGTGGATCAATCCGTCGACGGGCGACCGAGTCAAGGCCAAGGGCTATAAGGGCGAACACTTCACGGGCGAGCCTCCCGATAAATCCCACGATTGGGTGCTGCACATCTCGCGCGAAGGCGAGAAGCAGAGCCGGCTCAAATCCTATACCTTCGATTCCCGCGATGCGCCAATCCAGCTTCAACAAGTCCAACTAGACCCGGAGAAAACGCCTTTCGAGGTCGCCGCGCCATCCACTTCCGAGATCAGCGCCTCGAATCCGCCGCGTTTTTCGTTGAGCGTGCTGCGCGGCTCGCGCGCGACACGAACGCTTCTGGTGGAATGGGCCGGCGAGGTCACGGCGGACGGCCAGGGGTATCGCGTGATCGGCTCCGGCCGCGAGGGAACCTTCCAAATTCCGGGGCCGATGGCTCGAGGCGCCTCGCCCAGCATGCTGGTCCACGTCTTCGTCATGAACGCCAACGGGAAGGTGTACGAAATCGACAAGGTCTACAGGTTGCTTCCGTGAGCCTGCGGCTGCTTGCCGTGGATACCACTTCGGAATCCGGCAGTATTGCGCTGGCCGAGGACGGGCGTGTCATCGAGGAGGTTTCTCTCGACGCTCCCGCCGAGGGGTATGCGCACATCCTTTTCGACGAGATCGCGCGTTTGCTCGTGCGCCATGGTCTGGGCCTTGGGGACGTCGACTGCTTCGCCTCCGCGGCCGGGCCGGGATCCTTCACCGGCGTGCGCGTGGGCTTGACTGCCGTGATGGGTCTGGCCGAGGCTAACCGGCGCAACGCCGTGGCGGTATCGAATCTGGAAGCGCTGGCATGGTTCGGCTCACGACCTCTGCGAGCTCCCGTCTTCGATGCGCGCCGCGGCGCGATTTACGGCGGCGTGTACGACGCTTCTCTTCACATCGCGCAGGAGGAGGTCGTAATGCCGTTCGAGTCCTGGATCGCCCATCTGCCGCAGGGCGATATCGAGATCATCACCAACGGCTTCGTTTTGCCCGCTCAGCCGCTTCCTGTGGTCCAGGCGCCGCGAGCGCTGGCCGGGGCAATCGCTCAAATCGCAGCGCGCCGCTTCGCTGAGGGACTTGCCGTGGACCCGGCGCAGATCGACGCAAACTACGTCCGCCGATCAGACGCTGAGCTGCTTTGGCGCGATCCCAATATGCGCAAGTAAAAGCTTTCGGTCCGGGCGGCTGTCTCTTCGATGGAGAACCTCCGTGCGTGTTCGCGCGCGCACAGTCCCATCGCGCGGAGGCGCTCCCGATCCGCGGCCGCATCGAAAATGGCTTCGGCCAAAGCAGGCGCGTCTCCCGGAGGTACGAGCCAGCCCGTCTCCCCGGCGACGATCATTTCCGCCAAGCCGCCTGTGTTGGACGCGGCAACGGGGAGCCCGAAGGCCAACGCTTCCAGCGCCGCCAATCCCCAACCTTCGGAACGCGAGGGCATGATGAATAGATCCAGCGCGGCAAGCAATTGCGGGGGCTCGGCGAGCTGCCCCGGCAGAATGAGGCGGGCACTGGCGGTGATGGAACTCCGCAGCGGACCTTCCCCCGCAAGAATCATCTTGAGATGCGGCAAGCGGCTCTCCAGCAAGCGCGCGGCTTCGGCGGCGACGTCCTGACCTTTCTCCCGAGTGAAGGCTCCCAAATGGCCGACGACGAAATCATCGTCGACCAGATTCCATGCACGCCGCGCCTCAGCCCGTTGCGCCGGATCGGGAAGCTCCGCTGGAATTTCGACGCCGGTGGGGATCACTTCGATGCGCGGAGCTGGAACACCCGCGTCGAGCAGGGCGCTTCGGACCGCTTGCGAAACCGCGATCACACCGTCGCACGAATACGTATATTTCAGCAAGTGAACCAGCGGACGCTTGGGTGCAAACGCGACGTGCCGCGTGGTTACACGTCGCGCCGCCGATGCCTTTCCTAAGGACGCGAACCAGGCGATATTCTGCGCACGTCCTGAATGGGCGTGAAGAAGGTCGACCCGTTTCACCCGCGCCCGGAGGTCCGCCCACGACAGATCCACAACCTCGAATCCCTGTTGATGTGCGCGCCGCCCCAGTTCGCTGCGGGGTGGGGTGGCAATCACCTGCGCGTGGCCGCGCTCACGCAACCCTCGAGCCAGCGTGAGCAGAGCCTGTTGTCCTCCCCGGAAGCCGGTCCCGGTATCGATGTGGATGATCGAGAGCGTGTTTCAATTTTCTCACTCCTCCGGCGGGCTTCGCGGGAGGGAATCACCCGTTATAATTGGCCATGCCCATCGACTGGTTCCCGCTCTGGCTCAGCCTCCGCGTGGCCTCGATCTCCACGGTGGCGGCGCTGGGGGCGGGGTTGTGGATCGCCTACATCCTGGCCAATCGCGATTTTCGCGGGAAGTCCGCGGTGGATGCGGCGGTGACGCTTCCGCTGGTGCTTCCGCCGACGGTGTTGGGGTATTATCTGCTGGTGCTACTGGGACGATCAAGTCTCCTCGGCAAGTTGTGGGAGAAGATCTTCGGATCGCCGCTGGTATTCACCTGGAAGGCCGCGGTGGTGGCCGCGCTGCTGTATTCGCTGCCGCTGCTGGTGAAGTCCTCGCGAGCCGCGCTGGAGAGCGTTGATCGGAGCTGCGAGCGCGCGGCGCGCACCTTGGGCGCAAGCGAATGGAAGCTGTTCTGGCGCGTGACGCTGCCGATGGCACAACGCTCGATTCTGGCGGCCACGGCGCTGGCGTTCGCGCGGTCTCTGGGCGAATTTGGAGCGACTCTGATGATCGCCGGCAATTTTCCGGGCCGGACGCAGACCATGGCGGTCGCGATTTACGACGCCCAGGAGTCCGGGAACTCGACTCTGGCGCTCACGCTGGTGCTGGTCATTTCCGCAATCGCGCTGGCGATTATGACGATCGCGTCGCGCCTGGAAAATCGCTGATCGATCTCAACCATGATTCAGGCCCGCATCCGCAAGACGTTTCCTCCGCGCAAGGATTCTACAGGGTTCTCGCTGGACGTGGACTTCCGCGCCACCGCGGGCATCACGGTTTTGTTCGGGCCAAGCGGCGCGGGTAAGACCATGCTGCTGGATTCGATCGCCGGCTTTGTCCATCCGGATGAAGGGCGCATTCTGCTGGACGATGCCATCCTGTTCGACGGCGCGGCGCGGGTGCACTTGTCGCCGCAAGCCCGCAACTGCGGCTACGTGTTCCAGCGCTACGCTCTGTTTCCGCACATGACGCTGCGCGAGAATCTGGTCTTCGCGGCGGAGCGCCAGCCGCGTCTGGAGCGGCACCGGCGGGTGAATGAAATGATCGAACGCTTCCGCTTGACCGAAGCGGCGGGACGGCGTCCGCACGAGCTTTCCGGCGGGCAGCGCCAGCGCTGCTCCATCGCGCGAGCGTTGATCGGAGGTCCTAAATTACTGCTGCTCGACGAGCCCGGGCAGGGCCTGGATGCTCCGCTGCGCGCGGAGTTTTACGAGACGCTGCGCCAGGTCCGCGCCGATTTTCAGACGCCGGTGCTGATGGTGACGCACGATCTGGATGAGTGCTTCGAGCTGGGCGAGGAGATGATCGTGCTGCGCGAAGGCAGAATCGTGCAGAGCGGTGCGCCCGCCGAGATATTGGATAACCCTGCGAGCCTGGATGTGGCGCGGCTGCTGGGCGCGTTCAATCTTCTGGCGGGTGAAATCCGCACGCTCGATCCGGGGCGCAACTCCAGCCGCTTGCGCGTTGGCGAGTACGAAATTGACGGTCCGTATTTTCCCGGGCGCCTGAAGGGCGATCGCGTCACTATTTGCGTTCGTCCGGAGCAGCTCACGGCGTCGGCGCGCAATGGACGTCCCGGCCCCAACCAGATTCCGGCGACGCTGGAGCGGGCGGTCGAGAAGCCGCAGTATGTGCGCCTGGAGTTTCCCGGCGGCATCGCGGTGGACCTGTCGCGAGCAGAATATCAGCGCCAGCGGGAAACCCGCGAGTGGGTGATCCAGTTCCCGGCAGGCTGCTTGCGGGCGCTGTAACATAGAAACAGATATGCGCGCCGGCCGGTGGCTGATTCTGTTGGCCATAATCGCGATCATCGTTTTCGTCGGGGACACCTACTTCCGGCACAGAGCCAGCCTGGATGCACTGGCCGCGCCGCGCGTGCTGGATCTGAATCTTGATGGCAGCAGCGACGACTGGTGCGACACGCAGCACGACGGCGCCAAGGAGACCTTTCAGATCTGCGCCAAAAACGCCAGAGCGGTAAAGGATCCCTCGCACATGGAACTGGACGGCGTGAAGTTGAAGCTGTTCCACAAGGACGACAAAGAGTACGATCTGATCGAGACCGACAAGGCGGACTTCGATATGGTCACCAAGGCGCTCTATTCGGACGACCAGGTGCTGATCCGCATGGGTTTGCCGGCGGAGGGCCCGCAACACGGGAGGCTGCTCAGGATTCGCACCTCAGGCGTGCACTTCGACAAGGACTCCGGCCGCGCCACCACGGACCGGGCCGCGAACTTCGAGTTCGATCAAGGAACCGGCTCGGCCACAGGAGCCGAGTACGACCCCAATACTCGCCAGTTGCACCTGCGCAACAACGCGGTGCTGGACTGGCTCGGCAAAACCGAGGCGGCCAAGCCCATGCATATCGAAGCGGCCGAGGCTTACTATTTCGAACGCGACTCCAAGGTGTTGCTGATGAAATGGTCCAAGCTGGAGCGCGAGGGCTTGAAGATGGACGCCGGCCAGTCGGAGGTGCTGATGGAGCACAACGAAATCAAGCGCGTCGATTCGCAGTCCGGCCGCGGCGTCCAGGAGAAGGACGGGCGCACGGTAGATTTCGCCGCGGATCACCTGGGCCTGGACTTTGGCGAACACATGACGGTCAACCACATTGAAGGCACCAATCACGCCAAGCTGATTTCGAGCTCGCCTTCGGGCCGCACCACGGCGACCGGAAACCGGCTGGACCTGGCGTTCGACGTAGCGAACGGGGAGAGCACGCTCACCAGCGCCGTCACCACCGGCGATAGCGTTGCGGAGTCGGTGCCGGTCGCGACGCCCGGAAGCTCGGCCGAAACTCGCGTCCTGCGCAGCGAAACCATTCGCATGAAGATGCAGCCGGGTGGAAAGGATATCGCCAGCGCGGAGACCGACGGCGCGGCCACGCTGGATTTTCTCCCCACTCGTCCCGATCAGCCGAAGCGTCTGCTGAAGGGCGACAAAGTATGGATCACTTACGGAGCGCAGAACAGAATCGAATCGTTCCGCTCCACCAACGTGACCACGCGCACGGACAAGCCGCCTACGGCCAAGCAGCCCACTCCTCCGCCGGCGATCACTTCGAGCAAGGATATTCTCGCGACCTTCGACCCCAAGACCGGCGAGCTTGCGCGGGTGGAGCAGAAGAGCGATTTCCGTTACCAGGAAGGCGACCGCGAGGCTCGCGCCGACATGGCGACTTTGGAGCAACAGAAGGATGTGATGACGCTCGACGGTAAAGCCAGGCTGGCGGATCCAACGGGTGCGACCAGCGCGGATCGCATCGTAATCGATCAGAAGTCGGGAGACTTCACGGCGGACGGCAACGTGGCATCAACGCGGCAGCCGGACAAGGACGGGAAGTCGTCGGCGATGCTGGCCACAGACCAGGTCCTGGAAGCACGCGCGCAGCATATGGTTTCGACCGGTCACGGGAAGGATCAAAAGATCCATTACGAGGGCAAAGCGGGCAGCAAGGCCTTGGCCTGGCAAGGCGCCAATCGCATCGAAGCGGACAAGCTGGATATCGACCGGCAACGGCATGTTTTGGAAGCCGACGGAAACGTGAACAGCCAGTTCGTGGATAAGGCGAAGAGCGGTGCAGGGAAGGACGGGGCGGGCAAGGACGGTAAGACCGCAGCGACTTCCAAGCCGTCAGCTCCGGTCTACACGGTGGTGAAAGCTCCGCACCTGCTGTACTCGGACGAGACCAGGCTGGCCTTGTACCAAGGCGGCGTCCAGCTCAGACGGTTGCCGGACATGACGGTGACCTCGCAAGAGCTGCGCGCGTATCTTAAGGATTCCGATTCGGACTCCTCACTGGATAAAGCGGTGGCCGATGGCGCCGTGAAGGTGGTGAGCAATACGCCCGCTTCCGCCGGCAAACCGGCTCACACGCGCACCAGCACCGGCGAGCACGCTGAATACTACGCCGATGAAGGCAAAGTGCAGATCGAGGGTGGGAAACCGGAACTGGTGGACTCCACCAAGAGAGAAAAGGCCACGGGCAAACAATTGACCTGGTGGGCCAACAATGATACGCTCCTGATCTTAGGCGCGGAAGACACGCCGGTCGAAAGCACCATCCGCAAGAAGAAGTGATCCGTGCGCACTCTTCAAACCACCGAAATCACGAAATCGTATCGCGGTCGCAAGGTTGTCGATAATGTCTCCATCTGGGTGAAGCAGGGCGAAGTGGTGGGGCTGCTGGGTCCCAACGGCGCGGGCAAAACGACGTCGTTTTACATGATCGTGGGTCTGATCTCGCCGGATTCCGGACGCGTCATGCTGGACGATCACGACATCACGCCGCTGGCGATGTATCAGAGGGCGCGCAAAGGCATCAGCTACTTGCCGCAGGAAGCCTCGGTGTTCCGCAAATTGTCGGTGGAGGACAATCTGACGGCGATCCTGCAAGCCTCGCGGCGCGACCTGAACCGGCGCCAGCGGCGGGAGCGCATGAATCAGCTGATCGAACAACTGGGCCTGGAGCAGGTCCGCAAGAGCAAGGGCTACGTGCTCTCCGGCGGCGAGCGGCGGCGCGTGGAGATCGCGCGCAGCCTGGTGATCGAGCCCAGCTTCCTGCTGCTGGACGAGCCCTTCTCCGGCATCGATCCGATTCAGGTGCTGGAGCTTCAGAAGATCATCTTCGACTTGAAGCAAAGCGGCATCGGCATCCTGGTGACGGATCACAACGTGCGCGAGACGCTGGCGGTGACCGATCGCGCCTACATCATCAACGAGGGCCGGATTTTCCGATCGGGTTCGCCCGAGGCGCTCGGCGCGGACCCCGAGGTCCGCCGGGTTTATCTCGGCGAAAACTTCAATCTGGAATGGCAAAGCGGGCGTTGGCAAGTCCCGGCTGGAGAGGGTTCGTAACCCAATGCCTTGCCGTCGGTTGGTGTTGGCGGCGGCGCTGGTGCTCACTCCAAGTCTATTTGCCGCCGACGCCGCGTTACAGAGCGCCCAGGCCAAGGTAGACAAGCTCACCAACGATCAATGCAAGCCGGGCGAGGTGGTGTTTTTCACGCCCGCTGAAATTAACGCATGGGTAGCCGCCAAGGTCCCGGAAGAGATTCCGCACGGGATTCGCGATTCGCGAATTGAACTCGGTGCGGACACTGCTTCGGCTTCGGCGATGGTGGATTTCTTGAAGATGGAGCAGTCTCGGGGCAAAGCCACCGGCTGGGCGCTGGGTAAGCTGATCGAGGGGGAGCGTCCGCTCAAGATTTCGGTGCGAGTGGCATCGGCGGGCGGAAAGATCACGGTGTTCCTAACCCGGGTGGAGCTTTCCGGCGTGGGCGTTGAGGGGACCGTGCTCGATCTTCTTATCAAAACGTTCTTCCTGCCGCTTTATCCGGACGCGAAAATCGGCGAGCCGGTCGACTTTGACTACAACATCGACCATATCCAGATCCGCCCGGATGGGCTGCGGATCTTCATCAAGAAGTGACGGGAGTGGTAAGCGGGGCTGCCGTCAGTTCACCAGGTTGAGGACGCGTTTTTGCAACTCAGGCAGTTCGCGCGTGCGGGCCTCCGCGCTCAACGGATTTCCGGACAAAGAAAGCGTTCGGAAGGGAACTTCGGCCAAGGCTGCTGGGGCGATCTGCGGCATGGTTGCGACCAGCGGAGCAAGATCGCTGATCCGGTTTTGATCCAGGTACAAGTAGCGCCAGTTATTCAGACCCGCCAACGGCGACAGGTCCGTGACGCGATTGCCCTTGATGTCCAGCAGCCACAGCGATTTCATCCCCGCGAGGGGCCCAAGATCGCTCACCTGGTTATTCGCGAGATGAAGTTGCTCGAGAGCTGGGAGGCTCGGCAACGGACCCAGATCCGAAACCTTGTTATCGGAAAGATTGAGATCGTGGAGATTCTTGAGGCCGGCCAGCGGCCTCAGGTCGGAAATCTGGTTTCCGGACAGATCCAGGTATTGCAAGTTGGTGAGGCCGGCCAGCGGCGTCAAATCCTGGAGCTTGCCTCCGTGAATGGTGACCGCCTCCAGGTTAGACAGCTTGGAAATCGGCGTGAGGTCGGTGACCGGAGCGTCGGGCAAATAGAGGAACGCGAGTTTCTTGCAGGCTTCCAGGCCGGCCAGATCGTGAATTTGAACGCCCTCGGCGGAGACCAAGACGATACCGGCCAAATCCTCGCTGCTGAGGGGACCTTTTTCTTTCCCCGGCGGCGTGAATTTGTGGACGGTAGCTTCCAGATTGGGGTCTTTGAAAGAAGGACTTTGCGCGGGGGTTTGAGTCATGGCCCCGGCCGCCAAAAACGCGGCTAGAAAAGGAACCAAGTGCTTCATCGAGCTACTCCAAAAACCAAGACGGAGGAACGAAAACAGAGGTTACAGGCTCCGGGTCAACCTATTGACGAGCCACGCTTGCCGAATAAACCGGCGGGAGGTTCGTGGCCAGGACGCCCCAGCTTTCGCCAGCGTCGTTGGTCGAATATACAGTCCCGCCTGTAGTGCCGAAGTAGACTCCGGCGGGAGAGAAGGGATCGGAGGTCATGGCTTCACGCAGCACGGTGACGTGCGCGTCGCGGTGAGGGAGGCCGCGCGTGAGCAGCTTCCAGGTCTTGCCGCCGTCGCGACTTCGTCCCACCGCTAGCTTGCCGCCCAGGTTGCAGCGGTACTCGGCGCCTTCGTGCGGGATGGTAAACAGGGTTTCCGGCTCCGCCTCCGGAACCGCCAGCCCAAAGCCAAATCGCGAGGGCAGGCCGCGCGTGATGTCGATCCACTTCTTGCCTCCCGCCTTGCCCTTGTAGACGCCGCAATGATTCTGCTGGAACAGGAGCTCGGGATGGGCCGGGTGCGCGAGCAGCTTGTGTACGCACTGACCGACCTCGGGGTGCTTCTCGGGAAGAAAGTCGGCGCGGACGCCCTGGTTGTACGGCTCCCATGTCGCTCCCGAATCGGCGGTGCGAAACGCGCCCGCCGCGGAGATCGCGACCACGACGCGCCCCGATCCCAGGCATTGAATCGAGTGCAGGCACATGCCGCCGGCACCGGGCATCCATTTCGGACGGGTTGGGTGCAGCGTGAGCGATTCGACCATTTCCCAGGACTCGCCCCAGTCCTTGCTGCGGAAAAGCGCTCCCGGATCGCAGCCGGCGTAGACGACTCCCGGCTCATCGGCATGGCCCGGACGGATGTGCCAAACCCGCTTCAGCGTCTGGTCCGGGAGATCGCGCAAAGCCAGCCCTTTATCCGCGAGATGCCACGATTTGCCGCCGTCGGAGCTGGCGTGGATGTGCGGACCGAACCAGGCCGAGTTCACGGCCGCGTAGTAGCGCTTGGGGTCGCGCGCGTCCTGCACCACGTGGTTGACTTCGTGGCCACGGAAAAACGGCCCTTCGATTTTCCAGGAACGGCGGGCTCCGCTTCCCGTCACAGGGGACCGCGCTACGAAAGCCCCTTTCTTGGTGCCGATCCAAACGGCGATTTTCTCACCCATGGACGTATTTTACTCAAAGCACGGTACGCTGGAGCTTGCCCCCCGCGATCCATCGATTTCGACTCGAGCCGCATTACGCCTCGATCGCAGCCGGAATCGCGGTCCTCATCCTTTACGGATCGTTCTACCCGTTCGCGTTCTATCTCCATTACGATCCTCGCGGGCCGGTCGGAGCGCTGATCGAGAGCGGGTCCCGGCCGTTTTCTCAAGACGACGTGGTGGCCAATATCTTTCTCTATCTCCCTTTCGGCTTTTTTGTTTTCTATGCGCTCGAAAGGCGAACGCTGCCGGCCATCGCGGCCGCGACCGCAGCGGGATTTGCTCTGTCGCTGGCGGTTGAGCTGGTCCAGTTCTACGACATCGGCCGGTTTCAGGAACTCACTGACATTTACTCGAATACGTTGGGCAGTTTGCTGGGTGCGGCGGCGGCTGCGGCGGTTCGACGCTGGGTATCGCCTCCGTATTTGTTTCTGATCCTGGCTTGCTGGATGGGCTACCGCTGGTATCCGGCGTCTCCGCCGGCTCCGCTCGCATCCCTGTGGATTCTGTCGATTCCCCTGCTCGATCTTTTCCGCTTTTTTGCGGCGTGGCTCGCCGTGGGATTGATGATCGAATCCCTGTTCGGTGAATCTCGCAGCCGCATGGCCCTTCCCGTCTTCCTTGCCGTTTCGCTGCTGGTGCAGGCCTTGACGGCCGAGGTTGAGCCGGCCGAAATTGCGGGAGGCGCGGCCGCGGCGATGGTGTGGAGCGGCACGCTGTGGAGGCTGCCAGCCCGCGCGAGAATCGTCGCAGCGCTGTTCGTGGTTCTGATCGCGTTGCTAGCCTTGGAGCCGTTTCATTTTTCCACGCCCGCGCGCGCCTTCGGCTGGGTACCGTTCCGGAGCTTCCTGGAGGCGGAGAGCGGCGGCGCGATCCGGTCTTTTTTTGAGAAGGCGTTTCTCTACGGCGGCATGATGTGGCTGTTGGTGCGCGCAGGTTCTTCGGTTGGAGCGGCGGCGGCTTTTGCGGCGACCCTGGTGTTTGCCTTGCGGCTGATCCAGGTCTATCTGCCGGGACGCTCAGCCGAGATCACGGACACGATTCTAGTATTGATTTTCGCGGCCATGTTGAAGCTTGGGTCTCTTATCCCTAGGCCGAATTCCCCGCGCGCTGATATTCTTGAGGTATGAAGATTTTCGCGTTCCTGCTCGTAGCGGCTGCTGCCTTTGCGCAGCAACCCCCGGTCGCCTCAACACCAGGCGGGGCCGACCCGGTCGTCGTCACCATTGGCGCCGACAAAATCACCCAATCGCAATTTGAGCAGATCATTGCCACGCTGCCGGATCAGGCGCGCACCCAGGCGAAGACGCCGGAAGGCCGCCGCCAGTTGGCCGAGCAACTGGTGGAGCTCAAGATTCTCGCCAAAGAAGCGAAGGCGCGGAAGCTGGATCAGAGTCCTGCCGTGAAGGCTCGCCTGAGCATCCAGGAGGACCAGGTGCTGGCGAGCGCGATGTTCCAGTCGCTGGGCACCTCCGATGAGGCCGCCATACACGCCTACTACGAAGCGCACAAGGCCGAGATGGATCAGCTCCACGCGCGGCACATCCTGATCCGCTTCCAAGGGTCGGCCGTTCCGCAACGGCTGGGACAAAAGGATCTCACCGATGCCGAGGCGCTCGAAAAGGCCAAAGATCTGCGAGCCAAGATTCTTGCCGGCGCCAAGTTCACCGAAGTGGCCCAGGCCGAAAGCGACGACG
>Ga0070733_10001078_pt1 | contig 20699 bp, 20 predicted proteins | sample Coa_R1_9_FD_66450 | JGI IMG/M metagenome (GOLD analysis project Ga0070733, IMG submission 66450) | Surface soil microbial communities from Centralia Pennsylvania, which are recovering from an underground coalmine fire - Coalmine... | ecosystem: Environmental > Terrestrial > Soil > Unclassified ... | reverse complement strand
TGGCTTTGTAAAAGAGGTGAAGGCCAAGGCCAGTGATCCGATCTGGCGACGGGACGAAAAGTCAGGCGCGTCCTATGCGCTCAAGCTCACCGCCGCGGGCGCCAAAACGATCGCGGTCGATGACGCTGCCGAGCCCGAGGATGCAAGCGAGGAAAGCGCCCCGCTCGCGAACCGTGATCAGGCAGCTATCCCGTCAAAGTTGGACGCCAAGGACGCTCGACCCGCAGAAGCGATGGAACCTGGTCCTGGAGGGCCGTCTGCTCCCAGCAGCGGCTCGAAGCTGGTTCGTGTTTTTGCGCTGCTTGAGCGCGATCATGGCGCGACCATTACGGAATTGATCACCGCGACGGGCTGGCTCGCCCACACGACCCGCGCCGCGCTGACCGGCCTGCGCAAGCGCGGCTATGCGGTCGCGATTGATCGATCAGACGACAAGCGGGGATCGTTCTATCGCATCCCGGCAGGTGAGACCGGCCTCGTTGAAGCGCCGGGGAACTCCGAGACGGCGCGCAGGAAGGAGCGGGGCCGGTCGGTGCCGCAAGCCCATCAAGCAGCCTGATGGCTGGGCGCCGACCACCGCGCGGCGCGGGCGAAGGTCTACTTCGCCCGACGCCGCGAGCTGAGGGCGACAGCCCCTCCGCGTCCGATGAGATCCGAGGCGCGTGCGCTCGTCATCGACGCGCTTCGCGACGCTCATCGTTGGCTCGACGAACTGATCACCAGTCCCCACCTAACCGTCGAATCGCTCGCCGCGCGCGAAGGCAAAACTGAACGTTGGATCCCCCGAACCATCTCGGTCGCTTTCCTTTGCCCCGCCTTCGTCAAAGCGGCGATCGAGGGCCGACTGCCTCGCGGATTTTGGGTCAAGCGCCTGATGGACCTTCCAATGGCGTGGCCAAACCAATGGTCGGCGCTGGGGCTAACGGCGCCCGCCGAACGCTGATTGCAATCCGTACGATTCGCGATCTCGCTGATCAGTCCAGCAGCGCAGTCGGGAACCCAAAATTCGGCGTCGGAGACTCATTTCCGCGTTCGCCGGCCAAGGCCCGTCTTCCCAGCAGAATAGACCCTGCAGACCAGTAGCTTCCGCGCTAACGCACTAAATAGTCGAGGGATTGTGGGTGCCGGGAACCCCGGGCGCTTCGCGCCGGCTACCTGGTGGTGGACACAGTCCTGCGAAACCAGTCTCCACTGGGCGAATTCCCTGCCTGCAGGGAAAAGCGCAGGGAATTTTTACGGTCTTGGACTTATTTGGCGAAAATCCGACTCTGAAATCACTGCGTTTTCAAGTCGTTATGGCTAACTTCCCTAAGATTTTGAGCAGGGAATTAATTTGCTGGACCAGGGAATTTGCTCTCCTGGGCAGGGAAGCATCGCGGCAAAAAGCCGTTCGAGAGTACGGGGTCGCTGGCGCCGCGCTGATGATTTGGGTCAGGCGACGCTGAAGCTTCAATTGCCTCAATTTGCCCGCAGAGTTTGGTGAACATCTCCGCAAGTAGGTGGAACTCGCGAATCAAAAATCACCGGGACTCGTGATGCCGACTTTAGAGGAAGACTTTGTGGCCGCACTCGCTCGATCAGAGGTTGTCGAGCGCCTGAAGCCATGGGGTGAGTTGTTTGTTCAAGTTCTGAAAATGCCTGGAGGCATGGTTCAGATGGCGAGCGCGATTGCCGAACGCGCCGAGGAGAACTTTCACTCAAGAGCCTATGGTCCCTATCTTGTGGCCCGAGGGTTCGCTCCATTTTTGGCGAGGGGACTTGGTAGCCTGACCATCAGCCTTGGGACACGAGAGGCTGACGAGGCCAAGAGGGTCGCGCCCGTCGTCGAGGCGATCCGATTCCTTGCCCTTGGCGATCGGCAGAAACGCGCGATCCTGTCGAGGGCCAAGTTGGTGCTCGCCGCCAGCAAAGAGACATCGATAGTCGACGAGCTGTTCCGCAAGGCGGGTCTTCACGAGGGCGAGTTCCTAAGATTGTTGCAGGCCGTGATCGACGGAGGGGCGATTGACCGCGAGCGTATTAGAACGATTGCCGCAGCGATCGCACCCTCGGTGCGCCGTGCGCGCGGGCCAAAGATAAGCGCCGCATCGGCGGCGCACGAGCAGTTCCTTGAGACGCATGCATACTTAGGGCGGCGAGCCGGGTACACTTGGAGCGACGGCGAAGATGATTTCGTCGACCAGAAGACTCAAGCCACTCGGCAGGAATTTGGCGACCCCGACTTTGACCCCCGGTCTGCTCGCCGGAGAGTCAAGCGGCGAGGGACAACGAAGACCGCGTCATCCCGTTCACCGATTCGATAAGTGACATTTTGCTTCCTGGCTCCCTGCAGCCGAAACGGCTTGAATTAGTGCCTTTTTAATTTCTCTCGGCGCCGCCCATGATGCTGATCGATTCGCGATCAGATGACGCCGGCGATGAATCTCCAATCCTCGATTTCAACAAACAAGCAAACACGCCATCGGGCTCCGGCTCGCGGTCGGCGTCGACGCGGCGCGTCGGTCCGCTTCTAACGACGACGCGAGCGGCGTCTCGTGCCGCAAACGCCAGCACACCGAACAGGAAACGCAGATGTCTAGACGTAAATCCCGCAGCCCCTCGGATTATGATGTCGGCTATGGCCGCCCGCCGAAGGCCACTCGATTTCGGCCTGGCCAAAGTGGCAATCCGACCGGTTATCGCAAAGGCAGCAAGCCTATCCGAGAGCGCCTGCGAGAGTTGATGACCTCGAAGGTCACAGTGACTGAGTACGGTCGGACCCGGCGTGTCTCGCGGTTGGACGTTATGCTCCGGCAACTTGCCAATGACGCCATGCGAGGGAATCAGCGCGCCTTGAAGCTGCTCATGGAATTCCTCCATCGGTATGGCGGTGACGTTGAGGCAACCTCTCGTACAGAAGAAGTCACTTCCGAGGACCTCGAGATTCTGTCGGACTACCTTGAGAAGACTCGATCATCGGACTCCGATTCAAACGGTAGCCCGAAGGAGGGAGACGACGACGATGGCGAAAGCCTCTGAGGCGCGTGTCCTTCGCGCGCTGCTGCGCAGCAATTTCACCGCGTTCGTGCGTAAGGTGTTTACAACGCTCGAGCCAGGCCAAGCGTTTGTTCCGAACTGGCACCTTGACGCAATCGCCTACCAGCTCGAGCGCGTCGGTCGCGGCGAGATTAAGCGCTCGATCATCAACATGCCGCCGCGCTCGCTCAAATCGATGACCGCGTCAGTTGCGTTTCCGGCCTTTGTCCTTGGACACAATCCCGCTCGCAGAATCATCTGCGTCTCATACTCCGGCGATCTCGCCAAGAAGCATGCGAACGATTTCCGGGCCGTCCTCGAAGCGCCCTGGTATCAAAGGCTGTTCGAACGGACGCGGATTGGGCAAAAAGATTCAGAGACTGAAATCGAGCTGACGGCAAGGGGATTTCGGCTGGCGACTTCCGTCGGCGGCACCCTGACCGGCCGCGGCGGCGACCTGATCATTATCGACGACCCGCTGAAACCCGACGACGCCTATTCCGAGGCCAAGCGCAATGCGGCCAACGAATGGTTCAAAAACACGTTGTTGTCCCGCCTCAACGACAAACGCACCGGCGCGATCGTCATCGTCATGCAGCGCGTCCACATGGACGACCTGACCGGCTTTGTGACCAGCCAATCCGATGAATGGGAGGTCCTCAGCCTTCCCGCCATCGCCGAGGTCGAGGAGATCATTCCGATATCTGACACGGAAGTCCATCGCCGTTGCGTCGGCGACGCGCTTTCGCCTGAGCGCGAGCCGCTTTCGGTTCTTGAAAATTTGAAGGCTCAACTCGGCAGCGACGCGTTCTCAGCCCAGTATCAACAAATGCCGGTCCCGCCCGGCGGCGCCATGATCAAGCGCGATTGGATCAAGCGGTTTGTGGAACTGCCTGTGCAACGCGAACGCTCTCTGATTCTCCAAAGCTGGGACACTGCGAGCAAAGGTGGACCGGAGAACGACTTTTCGGTCTGCACGACCTGGTTCATAACCCGCGACAGGCGATGGTATCTCATCGACGTCTGGCGGAAACGGGTCGACTATCCCGAGCTCAAGGCCGCTGTGCGCATTCTTGCCTCCCGATACGCTGCAAACCGCGTGCTCGTCGAGGACGCCGGCGCCGGGACTTCGCTCGTCCAAGAGTTGCTTGGCGACGTCGATGGTATTCTCGCGGTCAAACCGGATCGCGACAAGATCACCCGGTTGTCCGTCGTCTCCGCAAAGTTCGAGTCGGGTCTGGTCTTTCTCCCTGAGCGCGCCGCATGGCTCGCGGATTTCGAGGTGGAGCTCTTCGCGTTCCCAGGGAGCCGGCACGACGATCAGTGCGATTCCGTAAGCCAGGCGCTGACCGACGACAATTGTGGCCTCCCGATGGTGATATCGCCCGAAGCGCTCGCGGCCTCCAGGATTCGGAGGCCACGGGTGCGGCGCTATGTCGACCCCTACGCGTGGTGAACTGGCTATCGTTGATCGCGCGATCTTCGTTTGGGCCGAACTACAGGGACAATCGGCGCGAACCGATCTTGGCGTGCCTGGCAGACAAAAGGGGGCGCTGGTTTTGTTTTTGGTTTGACAATGGAGATGGTCGTGACTGACCGCGCAGATCCGAGTCCGCTTCGGCCTGTTTTTACTGAGCAATTGCGCCAAAAGAGCCGCCTTCGCCGTGACCAGCAGGAGCGACTGGCCAAGACTTCGGCCGCGCGCCCTCGGCGCAATGACATCCTCCCGCGCCTGGAGCTTACCTACATTCTGATCGCTGACCTTCGACCCTCCGCCAGAAAACTCCGCAAGCTCGATCCAGCTCATATTCGGGAGGTTGCTTCTTCAATCAGCGCTCTGGGCTTTTGCGTTCCTCTCCTTGTGGGTCGCGACAACGAGATCATCCACGGCGAAGTCCGCTACGAAGCCGCCAAGCAACTGGGCCTTGATCGGCTTCCTTGCGTCCGCATCGGACACCTGAGCCCGGAAGAACAACGCGTGCTGAGGCTCGCGGTCAATCGTCTCGCGGAAAAGGGCGAGTGGGACCTCGACGCGCTGAAGATAGAGTTTGAAGAACTGATCCTGCTCGACGCGCCGATAGAGATCGCTGGTTTCTCGCCTGCCGAGATCGACCAGATTGTCATTGGCGATGGCGCCGATGGGCTCGAGCAAGGGCCGCTTGAGCCCGACTCCGCAACTGCTGTCGCCAGGGTCGGCGAGATTTTCCAACTCGGTCCGCATCGCATCGTGTGTGGCGACGCGACCGATCCTTCGGTTCTTGCTCGATTGTTGGAAGGCGATGCCGCCGCCCGACTGGTCTTGACCGACGAGCCCTATAACGTAAAGGTCGCCGGTCATGTGACCCGGGGCGATCACCGCGAGTTCGTCATGGCGTCAGGCGAAATGACCGACGCCGAGTTCCTTGCCTTTAACGGAGCCTGGATAGCGGCCGTCCTGCCCTATCTTTGCGACGGCGGGATCTTGGGTACGTACATCGACTGGCGCGGCCTGCCGACCGTGCATTCGGCCGTGAGGAGCCTCGGCCTGGCGCCTTTGAATCTCGTCGTCTGGGCGAAGACTAACGCCGGCATGGGCAGCCTCTACCGCTCGCAGCATGAACTTCTGCCCCTGTTCAGGAAAGGGACAGCGCCGCACGTCAATAACGTTGAACTGGGCAAACGCGGTCGTTGGCGCTCGAACGTCTGGATCTATCCTGGCGCCTCATCACTCGGCTCCGACGCCCGCCGAGGACTCAAAGACCATCCGACCGTCAAGCCCACCGCCATGCTCGAGGACGCGCTCCTCGACCTCACCAACCGCGGCGATCTCGTCATCGACCCATTCCTCGGTTCCGGCTCGACCCTCATCGCCGCCGAGGCCACCGGCCGCGTTTGTCGCGGGGTCGAGCTCGACCCGCTCTACGTCGACGTGATCATACAGCGCTACGAGGCGGCCACAGGCGATCCAGCGGTCCTGGTCGAGACCGGAGAAACCTTCCAGGCGCTGGGCGCTCGTAGGGGAAGGGAAGCAGCGCCGGTCTAGAGGCCGGATCCGGCGGGGCGCTTTCGGCACTAAGGCCCCACGACGGAAGCGGCGGCGCCGTCAAGGCCGCGTCTGCCATGTTCGAATCCCCTAGCTCCACAAGGAAGTCGCCGCGAACCATTCTGGGTTCCCTGCGCCCACAATCGCTCGACTATTTAGTGCCTTAGCGCGGAAGCTAGTGGTCTGCGGGGTCTATTCTTCGAGAAGGACGAGCCCTTGGCCGGCGAACGCGGAAATGAGGCTCCGACGCCGTATTTTGGGTTCCCGACTGCGCCGTTGGACTGATCAGCGAGGTCGCGAACCGTTCGGATTGCAATCAGCGTTCGGCGGGCGCCTTTAGCCCCAACGCCGACCATTGGTTTGGCCACGCCATTGGAAGGTCCATCAGGCGCTTGACCCCAAAGCCGCGAGGCAGTCGACCTGGTTCGCCAATGAACGTAGCCACGAAGCAGGCTTGCTTGGCGGTTGACGACATCAGAGGTCTGAAGCCGACGGGTCACCACTTGCTCGTCAATGTGGAGCCCTTCGCCGATTTGTTCGATAGCCAGTAACCGGTCCGCCGCGCGGGAGATCGGCGTGCCGTGAACCGCCAGTTGGATGTCCTCGATGTCGCCATCCGAACTCGTGGGTGCGGCTTCGAATCGCGTCAAGCCATACAGGCTCGACACCTCCGGCAAGCGATGGACGTCGACGAGGTTCTTTATGGCCGAGGTGTCCACACTGACGCTCGGGTCGACCCATGCCGTCCGAGGAAGAGTTTCCACATAAAGCCTGGCTGTCGGGTGATTTTGCCCGACATCGGCGAAACGCATCTTGACATGTTTCAGCCGACCGCAGGCGTTGATGTCGGAGCTAAGGCGGAACTGCATCGCCTCATCCACCTCGCCGTCGCAGAGGGCGCGGCCGTGCTCTCATTTCCGACGATCTCGACGAATTGCTTGGGCTTTCGGACCACGTCGTCGTGATGACGGAGGGTGTGGCGGGCGCGCCCCTTGCCAGCGTCGATCTTGACCGCGCCAAGCTTCACGGGCGATCAGTCGCACCACACCTTCGTCTCTCGCTAATGTCAACGGCGAAAGCGCCTGAGCGAATCAATCATCGCCTCGCCGCGTGCGGATAACGCGCGTGCGGATAACGTATGTCGCCATCGCCGATCAAGGGGAGTGGCCCCGTCACCGACATCAGAATAACGCGCCCGCCCTACACCGCCGAGCGTGGGGTGCACTCCGTTTGATGGTCTGGTAATCGAGATTGAGCGCAAGCATCCCAAACTCGAGGGGCTGAGGCGAGCAGCGGAGCGGGTTTCAGAGGACAACGTCGGTGAGTTACGATCGTGTGGAAGCCCACGCTAAGCGAACGGGCTCTTACTGCTCTGGACACAGCTTATTCGGAGACCTGGTGGGTTCCGGCGGACCAGTGCGCGGACCGGCGCCGGAAAAGAACCCGTTACTTCGTAGCAGTCGCAACGCTTCTGAAAGGCGTCGGCCCAGGTTTCCTCGGTCGGCCTGCTAGAATTACGTCCGCTGGACGGCAATGGGTGTGCAAAGCCCCGCGGAGTCTTGCGCCGTAGGCCGAAAATAGGGCACGCTTCCAATGGTCCAATAATTTGCCTGTCGCGTCAGTTTCGATCGCCAGGTGGTTCGGCGTCCAAAATAACCTGATGGAGCGCACTATGAGATCAATGATAAAGGGCTTGGGTGTTGTGGCGCTGGCTGGGGCCATGCTTGGAATGACCGCGGCGAATGCGGCGACGGTCGCGCTGGTCACGATCAACCAGCAGGCCTTGTTCTTCAACCAGATCAACGACGGCGCCAAACAGGCGGCCGACAAGGCGGGCGCGAAGCTCGTCATCTTCAACGCCAACAACAACGCCGCGGCCCAGAACAGCGCGATCGAGGACTACATCGCCCAGAAAGTGGATGGCATCGTGCTCGTCGCCATCGACGTGAACGGGGTGAAGCCCGCGATCACAGCCGCGAAAAAGGCCGGCATTCCCGTTGTCGCCATCGACGCCCGGATCCCCGACGGCGACAATGCGGCCTTCATCGGCGTCGACAACAAGGGGGCTGGCGAAGAGATCGGCAAATACTTCGCCGATTACGTGAAGACCAAGATGGGCGGCTCGGCCAAGGTCGGCGTCGTCGGCGCGCTCAATTCCTTCATCCAGAACCAGCGCCTGGACGGCTTCAAGGCGGCGGCCCAGGCGGCGCCAGGCGTGAAATTCCTCGACACGGTCGACGGCCAGAACATCCAGGATGTCGCGCTGACCGCCGCGGAAAACCTGATGACGGCCAACCCCGACATGAACGCGCTCTACGCCACCGGCGAGCCCGCGCTCATTGGCGCGATTTCCGCCGTGACCAGCCAGCAGCGCACCGACAAGGTCAAGGTCTTCGGCTGGGACCTCACCGCTCAGGCGATCAAGGGCATCGACGATGGCTGGATCGTCGCCGTCGTTCAGCAGGACCCGTTCCAGGAGGGCGTGGCTGGCGTCGACACCATCCTCAAGATCAAGAAGGGCGAGAAGATCGACCCGAGCATCGACATTCCCGTCACCATCGTGACCAAGGAGAACGTCGACAAGTTTCGCAGCCTGTTCAAATAGGCCGGCGTGACCGACCCGATGCGGGATGCTTTTCTGAGCGTCCCGCGTTCTCTCCCCTCGTTGCACGAAGGCAGGCCCCAAGCGAATGTTGAGCGCGGATGCAGCCGTCCGGGTGAGGATGGAGGACATCAGCAAGGCCTTCGGCGCCATCAAGTCGCTCGATCGTGTCAACCTCGTCCTGCGGGCGGGCGAGGTCCTCGGACTCGTCGGCGACAACGGCGCGGGAAAGTCGACGCTGAGCAAGATCCTGTCCGGCGCAGTCATTCCCGATTCCGGCCGCATCCTCCTCGATGGCCGCGAAGTCCGTTTCTCTTCGCCCGCCGACGCGCGCCGCGAGCGGGTCGAGATGGTCTATCAGGACCTGTCGCTCTGCGACACGGTCGATGTCGCGGGCAACCTCCTGCTTGGCCGCGAGCCGCTCAGGCGCATCCTCGGCGTGCCGCTCATGGACAAGCGCAAGATGCACGAAGACGCCGCCCGAATGCTCGGTGATCTCGGCATTCGCATGGCCAGTACGCGGCTCAAGGTCGAGAACCTTTCCGGCGGCCAGCGCCAGAGCATTGCGATCGGGCGCGCAGTGTCGTTTAACCCTCTGGTTCTCATTATGGACGAACCGACGGCGGCTCTCGCGGTCGCCGAGGTCGACGCGGTGCTCGATCTCATCCGGAGAGTGAGCGCGAGCGGCGTCAGCGTCATCCTCGTCACCCATCGGCTGCAGGATCTGTTCGTGGTCTGCGACCGGATCATGGTTCTCTATGAGGGCCGTAACGCCGCCGAGCGGCTCATTGGTGAAACGAACATCGAGGAGATCGTCAACCTCATCGTGGGGAGGAAATTCCGGTCGATCTCGGCGGGAACCCAGGGCGCGAGAGAGGCGCGGACTTGACTGCGATTACCGCTCACGCGGCGCTCCGCGATCGCGCCAGGCTGATCGCCCATGACAGCGGCGGCGTGCTGAGCATCGCGGCCTTCTTCGTCGTGATGACGGTCACTTTCTCGCTGATCACCGACACGTTCCTCACCGAAGCCAATCTTCTCAACATCCTGCGACAGATCGCGCCCCTTATGATCGTGGCGGTCGCGATGACCTTCGTGATCACGACGGCGGGCATCGACCTTTCCGTCGGCTCGATCCTGGCGCTCGTCAATGCGCTTGCGGCCATTGCGCTGCAGGCCGGCCTCGGCTGGCCTTTGGTGGTTGCGCTGATGCTTGGCGTAGGCGTCGTCATTGGCCTTCTCCAGGGCTTCTTCATCGCCTATGAGGGCATTCCCGCGTTCATCGTCACGCTCGCGGGCCTAAGCTCCATCCGGGGCGCCGCGCTTCTCATGACAAAGGGCTATTCGATCCCGATCGACCCACAGAGCCCCTTCAACGAAATCGGCCGGGGCTGGATCGTCGGCCTGCCGATGCCGGCGATCATCGCCGTCGTCGTGCTGGCGCTGGGCTTCCTCATCTTCAATGAAACCACCTTCGGCCGCTACGTGACCGGGGTCGGCGCGAACGCCGAGGCGGTCCGGCGCGCCGGCGTCGACACCAGGAAGATCACGGCCGCGGTCTACGGCTTGAGCGGACTCGCCGCGGCGATGGCGGGAATCATCATCGCCGCGCGCCTCGGAAGCGGCTCCTCGAATGCAGGCGGCGGCTTCGAGCTCGACGTGATCGCCGCGGTGGTGCTCGGCGGAACGAGCCTGTTCGGCGGACGCGGAACGATGCTCGGCACGATGCTGGGCGCGCTGACCGTCGCGGTGATCGGCAACGGCCTCATCCTCTGTCATATGTCGCCGTTCCTGACGCCCATCGTTGAGGGCATCATCATCCTGCTCGCCATCTGGCTCAACTTCCGCCTGTTCCGCGCTGGCCGGCAGGCTGGGTGAAGAAAGGAAGGACCGACATTGGCCAAGCCGACCATCGGCGTCCATTCAGGATCGGTGCGAACGGTGCTCGGCCCCATCCCTGTCGAGGCGATGGGCGTCACGCTCATGCACGAACATATTCTGCTCGACGCCTCGAGCTGGTGGAAGCGCCCGTGCTGCGGCTCGGAGATCGCCATCGCCGAGCGGCCGCTCGACATATCGATGATCGGCGATCTGCGGATGAACCCGTTCCTCAATCGCGACAATTGCGGATTGCTCGACGTGAAGGCCGCGATCGAGGAGCTCAACCATTTCGTCGAATATGGCGGCAAGACCGTGGTCGATCCGACCAATTTGGGGATCGGCCGCGACCCCTCCGCGTTGCAGCGGATCAGTCGGCGAACCGGGCTCAACATCGTGATGGGCGCGGGCTTCTATCTCGAGCCGTCGCATCCCCCTTATGTGAGGGATATGTCGGTCGAAATGATCGCCGAGGCGATCTCCAGGGACTGCGGCGTCTCGGAGGATGAGCCCGAGGTCTGCGCCGGGATCATCGGAGAGATCGGGATCAGCAAGGACTTCACGCCGGCCGAGGAGAAGGTGCTGAGGGGCGCGGCGCGAGCGAGCAGGCTGAGCAGCGCTCCTCTCTCCATTCACCTTCCAGGCTGGGAGCGCCTTGCCCATCGCGCGCTCGATGTCGTCGAGAGCGAGGGCGCGGACCCGCGGCACGTCGTCCTGTGCCATATGAACCCGAGCCTGCACGACCGCAAATATCAGCGCAGCCTCGCGGACCGAGGCGCCTTCATCGAATACGATATGATCGGCATGGACTTTTTCTACGCCGACCAGCAGGCCCAGTCGCCGTGCGACGAGGAGAACGCCGTCGCCATCTGCAAGCTGGTCGAGGACGGCTACCTCAACTCGCTTCTCATGTCGCAGGATGTGTTCCTCAAAATGATGCTGACGCGCCATGGCGGATTCGGCTACGGCTATATCCTCAAGCACTTCGTGCCGCGCCTGAAGCGCCACGGCATGGATCAGCGGACGATCGACGCCATCATGGTCGAAAACCCGCGTCGGGTGTTCTCTGCCGAGCATCGCGGGCGCTGATCGGAATGGAGGGCGGACTTTGGCGGAGCGACGATACAATATCCTTCTTGCCGGCGAGTCGTGGGTCACGACGGCGACGCATATCAAGGGCTTCGATCAGTTCCCGACGGTCACGTTCCACCTCGGCGCCGAGCCCCTTGTCGAAGCGCTGAAAGGCTCGGCCTTCGACTTGCGCTACATGCCCGCGCACGAGGCGCAGCGCGACTTCCCCCAGACGCCCGACGCTCTCGCGGCCTATGACGCGGTCATTCTGTCCGACATCGGGGCGAACACGCTTCTGCTCCATCCCGACACCTGGATCGCGAGCAAGCGCACGCCGAACCGGTTGCGGTCGCTGAAGACCTACGTCGAGCGAGGCGGAGGACTCCTGATGGTCGGGGGCTACTACAGCTTCCAGGGCATCAACGGAGGGGCTCGCTACCATGGCACGCCGGTCGAGGAGGTTTTGCCGGTCGAGATCCTCCCCTATGACGACCGGGTCGAGGTCCCGGAGGGATTCACGCCGGTCATCAAGCAGAAGGCGCATCCCATTCTCGCCGGCTTCGCCGGTGATTGGCCGCCGCTGCTCGGTTTCAACGAAGTGAAGGCCAAGCCCGGCGCCGATGTGCTCGCGACCGCTTCGGCCGACTATGACGGCAAGCCGCTTCTTGTCGCCGGAACTTTCGGCAAGGGCCGAACCCTTGCGTGGACATCCGACATCGGGCCGCACTGGCTGCCGCCGGAATTCGCCGCGTGGCCGGGATATTCCCGCCTCTGGCGCCAAGCGCTCGCATGGCTGGCCGGTGGCGGATGACAAGGACAAGATGATCCATGTGATCGGCAACGCGGCGGTCGATAGCGTCATCCGGGTGGATCGCTTTCCGAGGCCTGGTGAGACGATAGTAGCTCTCGGCACCTCCGAAGACCTCGGAGGCAAGGGCGCCAATCAGGCCATCGCCGCTGCGCGCTGTGGAGCCGATGTTCGCCTTGTCGCCGCCATCGGCGATGACGCCGCAGGGAACCGCATTCGCTCGAGCCTTGCCGGCGAAGGCGTGCTGACGGACGCCCTGGCGATCTCGTCTTACGGGACGGATCGCTGCGTGATCGCGGTCGACACCCGGGGCGAGAACATGATTCTTAGCCTCATCGACGCGGCGCGCAATTTCGATCCCATCTCCGAGACGCCGATCGGGTCATGGATCAAGCCGGACGACTTCGTCGTCATGCAAGGCAATCTCAGCGCCGCGGTCACGCGCGACTGCCTCGCTCTCGCGAAGGCGAAGGGCGCGGCGACGATTCTCAATCCATCGCCGACCTACCCCGCCCGAGAATACGACTGGGCGCTCGTCGATCTCGTTGTCCTGAACCGCGGCGAGGCGGGCGAGCTCGCGGCGGGCGAAGCAGACGATGCGGCTCGGGCGCTTTGCATGAAGGGCGCGGGCGCGGCCGTGCTCACGCTCGGGCCCGACGGCGCTGCTTTCTTTTCGGCCGACGATGCATTCCGTGTCTCGGCGCCTGAAGTCGCCGCGCTCGACGCGGTCGGCGCGGGCGACGTCTTCTGCGGAGTCTTGGTCGCCGCCAAAAGTCTTGGCCGCGGCTCAAGAGAAGCGCTCGCCGCGGCGATGGAGGCTGCTTCGATTTCTGTCACGCGAAGGGGCGTGCTTGGCTCCTTTCCATCCAGGCAGGAGATGGCGAACATTCTTGAGCACGCCGCCCTTAGGCGTTTCGAGGAGCATCGACAATGACAGACGCGCCTTCCGTCGCGCGAGCGCGCGAGAACGCGCTGAAAGTCCTATTCGGCCGCCCGAACCGGGTCCTGATCGGCGTCGTCCACCTTCTCCCTTTGCCGGGATCGCCGGAATTTGCAGGCGGCGGGGTCGAGCCGATCTATGCGCGAGCGCTCGCGGACGCGCGAGCATATGCCCAGGGAGGCTTCGACGGCCTCATTGTCGAGAACCACGGAGACGTCCCTTTTTCGAAGCCCGAGGACATCGGCCCGGAAACCGCGGCGCATATGGCGGTTGCGGCCGAGCGCGTCCGCTGCGAGACGGGATTGCTCATCGGCGTCAACGTGCTCGCCAACGCCGCGCTCCATGCGCTTGCCATTGCGAGCGCCGCGGGCGCGCGATTCGTTCGTGTCAATCAATGGGCCAACGCCTACGTCGCCAATGAAGGCCTGATCGAAGGCGCCGCCGCGAAAGCGATGCGCTACCGGAGCCTACTTCAGGCGCGAGCCGTCAAGATCTTCGCCGACGCCCATGTCAAGCACGGCGCGCACGCGATTGTGCAGGATCGGCCGATCGCGGAGCTCGTTCGCGACGTCGAGTTCTTCAACGCCGACGCCGTCATTTTCACCGGCCAGCGCACCGGCCACGCCGCCGATCTCGATTACTTAAGGAAGATCCGGGCCGCCGCCTCGCTTCCGACGCTGGTCGGCAGCGGCGTCGATTCGGGCAATGTCGGCGACATTCTGTCCATCGTCGACGGAATCATCGTCGCAAGCGCATTGAAGGTTGACGGGCGCTGGTGGAACCCGGTCGACGCCCACCGAGCGAAGCAATTCGTCGAGCGCGCTAGGAATGCGCCATGACCGACGCGTCCTCGTTTTCGGAGCGGATGCGCGCCAATTCGCGCCGGACATGGGACGCAGCCCTCGACCACCGCTTCTTTCGCGAAGTCGCGACAGACGCCATCGATGACGGCGTCTTCGCCCGATATCTGAGGATCGAGTATGGCTTTGTGGATACGGCGGCGAAGGCGCTGGGCTACGCAGTGGCCAAGGCGCCTTCGTTCCAAGAACGGCGGCGCCTCGGCCTAGGTCTTCACGGGCTCGTCACCGATCAGGAGCAGTTCTTCATTGACGCTTTTGACCGGATGGGCTCGAGGGCCACGGAACGGACAACCCTGCCGGCGCCGGCGCTTGAGGGCCAGGCACGCGCTTCAGCCTGTACATGACGATTGGGCGCAGCTTGATGAGTGTGAGGAAGTCATCTTCGGACGCGATGTAGAAATCGCGCCGCACCTCATCGGGTTGACAACATTTCGACTGCCGGCGCTTTCCCACAAAGGGCGAGCCGTCCTGAGATCGAGGGAGTTTTGCACCGCGTCAGATGCCGAGAGCCGGCCTTCGAGAAGGCGCCGGTGAGGAAGCCGCGCCCGATCGGGATGTACGTTGTGTCGGCCGCCCACACGTGGTTCGCCCGCACGATCGTCATGCCGCGCAGGAGATAGGGGTAGATCTTGTGGCCGGGCGCAGGCTTGGTCGTCCTCGGCTTCGGCCCGAGCGCCGCGAGCCCCATCAGGCACATCAGCCGCTGCACGCGCTTGCCGTTCACGGGCGAGCCCTCGGCGCGCAGCATCTCCGCCATCCGGCGCGAGCCGAGAAACAGCCAGGCGGTGAACAGCTCGTCGATCCGGCGCATCAGCGACGCGTCATTGTCGTTGGCCGGCTTTCGCGCCCAGTAGACGCCCGAGCGCGCCACATTCAGAAGCGCGCATTGGCGCCGGATCGACAGAGCCTCGTCGGCGCGGTCGAGCATCGCTCTGCGGTCCGGCACCCTCATCTTCCGGACCTCCGCGCTAAAAAATCCCGCTCGACAGTGAGCTGCCCGATCTTGGCGTGCAGCCGCTCGATCCCCGCTCGTACGCCGTCTCCGCGTCCCGCCCGACCCCGGGATCGAACGCCCGCGCCGCCTGATACTGGAGATGCCTCTTCCAGGCGTAGATCGGGTTCGGGTGGCCCTCGTAGCGCTGAGCGAGGTCGTTGACCGTGGCCGGCTCCCGCGGCGCCTCGAGGGCGATCTTCGCCTTCAGCCCGGCGTCGATCCGTCGTCTCGTCTTCTTCGTCATCGTCCGCTCCGTCTATCAGACGGAACGGCCGGTCTCCAACTTACCCCGGTCCCAAAATCGGGGTCCACTTCAGCCCCTCAGTATCTGAAATCGTTTTGCGCACCTTTTCAGCTCCGCCTCGGCCGTCGTCGTTTCTCTCAGAACCCCGCGAATCTTCCCCATGCGCGAATACCGACATACTGGCCGGCGTCCGTCTGCTGGTTCCAGACAGAACTGCCCATGATCTTGGGGTTCCCGACGATCAGGTCGAGCAGACTGCCGGCCGCCCCGCCGGCGGCGTGAGGATGATCGGCGTCGTAGAAAGTGTAGTCCGCCAAGGCGCCGCCAATCAGCGGCACGCTCTGGGGCAGAACTAGGGAGATGCCCGCGGACACGCCGACTTCGAAGTTCCGGTTGTCGGTCACCACCGCCGTGGCGCCGACGCTTGGTCCCGGTTGCAGAAACGGAAAACTGAGAGACTCCTGGAGCGTCGTGGCGGAACTGTGAAAGGCGAAGCTTTCGCTGTTCGCCGGGATGCCATCGGGAATGCTCGGATTGATCGCCAGATCGCGATTACCCGCGAGAACTCCGATGGATAGGTCGAGGCGTCCATACCTCCCTTCGTCGCCGCGGCCGAATTCGCGTTGATAGGTGGCGCCCGCGGTCACATCGTCGCCGAACACCGACCCATGCAGGGTTCCCCCTATCCCGAGAACCCGGAGGCCGCCTTGCAGGGGCGTCGGGAACTGGTCGCCTGTCTTGGCGTCGTCGGCGCCCTGGCCGAGAATGCCCTTCCCGTTCCAGGTCAATCGTAGGCCGAAGTCGGGTTCGGTCGGATTGTTTCCCGAACCGAGCGAGAGCCGGAATTTGAGAAAGGTGTCGGAAGGCAAGACGCTTCCCGGTGGCGGCGGAACCACGGGCGGAGGCGGCGCTGCAGGATTCGGCGGCCCGTAGTCGACGAGGGCGCGCTGCTGCCTGTCGCTCAGCATCAGATTGATGAACGGCTCTGGCGGAACTGGCGGCGCAGGCGCGCCGGGCCGCAGAGAACTCGTCATCGCTTCCGCAATGTTCGCTTGCGCCTGCGGCAACGTCGGGCCGTAACTGAACGGCGTCAATTGAAGCCGATTGAGCGCGTCCGTCGCCGAATTGTCGGGGCGATTGCCCGGACCCGAGTCGGGCGCCGGAGGAGTGCCCGCGGACCCCGGAGCCGGGGCAGGGCCCGGGGCAGGAGCCGGCGCGGGCGCTGGAGTCTGGTCCAGCAACGGTCCGAAGTCCGGCGGTTGCGGCATGTCCTCCGGCCTCAAATCCCAGGGGAAAATGGGGGGGCTGTTCGTCGGGATCGGCGAAGCCTGCGTCTCGTCTCCTCCGCCTACAAAATAATTGACATTCTCGAGCCCCGACATGGGATCGATATTGTTGCCGCCGGTGAAGAAATTCGGATTGTCGTTTGCCGATGGGACGCCCGAATAGGGATCGCCAGCCGGCCCGCCTGTATAGGCGTCCCCGCCCATCGCCAGACCGGTATAGGGGTCGGAAGGCAACGGCCCGGAGGTCCAGCCGCCCTGGGCCGGATCGTAAGGATCCGAGAGGCCGTTGGCGAAGGCGCTCGACAGCAGTTGATCGGCGCCGCTGACGCTGTCGATTTCGTCGGACGGCCCCGCCGGCGAGGTCAAAGGTCCGGCGGCCGAAATGGGACCCTCGGGCGAGGGCGACGAATAGCTCATGACGACCTCTTCATCGCGCTTCAGGTGATGGTGAACTGGGTGTCGTCGAAGTCAAAATGGTAGCCGATCGGGAGAATGAAGTTATGGCCGGACGGATCGAGATTGTTACATCGGACGACCAGCTCCCACGTATCGTCGCTGCCGGCCCCTCTTGCCGCCACCACCTGGCCCTTCAGCGGCGGCGCCAACGGCGCGCCGTCGAACAGTTTGGTGTGGATCGTGACGTTCGAATGGGGCGGCGGCGGCGCGCCGGGTTGCGCGATGACGATCGGGCCGCGATAGACCACCTTCGCCGAGATATAGACATTGCTGTTGTCCTCTACGCGCATCACAGTTTCTCCGGGCCGCACCGCCTCGCCCGGATTTTTGTAAATCCCGGTGACGACGCCACCAATCGGGGACAGAAGGATGGTGTTGAGAAAGGCGACCTGCAGCCGCTTCACGTCGAGATCCATCGACTGGAGATTGTTGGCGAAGATCTGCGAGATGTTCGGCGTCTTTTGCGCGTCCATGAACGCGGCGAACTGCTGATCGGCGAGGCTGATCGAACTGCGCAACCCCTGCGCCTGGCACTCGTAAAAAGGCGTGCGATAGCCGTAATCCTGATTGGTGATGTTCTGAGTTTCCCCCGTCGTGCCTTGCCACTCGGTCGCCGTGACGCCGGTGGGCGTCGTGAACCCGGCGCCGGAAAACGGCGCGCCGCCGGGGGGAAGGGCCGGAAAATTTCCTACCACGTTATAGGCAGTCATCTCCTCTTCGTTGTGGCCCCCCGTCGAGCTGACTTTGCTCGAGGTAGTCATGACGACGCCGCCCTGGGGGCCGGAGGGATTTCGGCCGGCGTTGGCGGCGTAGGCGCCGAGCAGCGCGTTGGTCTGATTGTTGGCGACCTTGCCCAATTGCTGCAGCAGGTCGAGTTTCGAGCCCGTCCCGGGCCCGTACAGGTTGTATATCATATTGGTGATCGGCAGCATGCCGGGCAGGCCGACCCAGGCCGTCGCATATTTGGCGTAGAATTCGTTCTGGCGCATCGTGATCGCCTTGTCGAGGGTAGCCGCGATCGGCGCAGAGCGGAGCGTGGCGAGCGTGCTCGGCCGCACGAACGTCGGATCGCTCAGGATGCCTTGGGAATCGTAGGCGAGCCGCGAGGGATCGCCCGGGGCGGTGTAGACCGTGAGATTGGCGTAGAAAAAGTCGAAGTTGAAACTCGCCACCGGCCAGCCGAGCTGCACGCTCAGTTGGTCGAGAACCCCGCTGACTTCAAAGCAGAGATTTGCCGAGGCGACCGGCCTCGCCTTCATGTCGATGATGGTTGCGCTTGGCATGGGGCACCCCTCACCTTACGATGCGACAGCTAACGATCGAATCCTGGGCGCAGGTCGCATAAACGCCGCAGATCTTGTCGATCGGGAGAGACACACATTCTCCCGGGTGCAAAGTTCCGATCGGCGTCTGCACGCCCGAAGCCTTTTGCGTGCCGATGGCGATCTCGACGCCGAAGACATCGTTGCGAATGTGCAATATGAGCGGCGGCGTGAACTTCTGGTCGCCGACTCCGGCCGAGCCCCAAAGGTAGTAGGTTTTTCCCGGTCTCACTCTTGTTCTGTAGGTCGACCGCGACCATTCGTTAATGTCGTTAGGATCGAAACTCGAGCTACGAACATTCATCTCACGACCTCCCCGGATTGGCTTATGCCCGCTTACCCATCTTATTCATAACAGCTTCAGCCCGACCATTCGCCCAGCCGAGCCGCCCGTCAGCTACGTGAGCAATTTACAACTCTCTGGGTGGGGTCTTCCGCCACTCGCTACGCGCGCCGCCGGGGCGCACCGAATAGATCGGGCCAGGTCTTCATTTCGACGCTCGCGCGGCGGCGACTTCGGCGCTCGCCGATTGGCGGCTGTAGCCGTTGCTCGTCAGGACCTCGATCATTTGTTCCTCTGGGGTGGCGAGGCGCTTGTTGCGGGCGATCCACTGCTTCCAGAACGGGGAAATGACTTCGAGCGGTCGAAGCGCGCGTTCGTTGAGCGGGCTCGTCAGCTCGACGGACAGCGCAGGCAGCGGCAGCGGACCCGCCTCGGCTTTGAAGGCTTTGTAACGCGCAAGCCAGTTCTCGTTCAGCCGGTTCGACTGCGGCCGGAAGCGCGGCGCTTTTATCGAGGCGGCTTCCGGGGCTGGCACGCCCAGCCATTTGAGGACGCGCAGGATGACGCCGGAATAGTCGGACGCCAGCTCCTCGTACGTGAGAGCAAGTGGGACGACGCCGCTGTCGCAAAAAAAGGCGCGCCACTTGGCATCGTTGGCGGTAAGCGTTTGCTCCAGGCGCGCGAGCGCGACGGGGTCGAAGACGGGTTTGGCCGCCTTGCCCTTCGGCCGGCTTGGTTCCGCGCCGTCGATAAGCCACCATTGCCCCGTCGCACAGGCGAGCTGATAGGAGATCGCCTGCCGCGCCTTGTCCCGGCGCGACAGCCAGATATATTTGACATGCGGAAACGCCGACGCAATGAGGGCTGAGGCCGGACGCTTTGCCGAAGCGCCGTTGTCGGTCAATTTCTCCAGCAGTCTTTCGAGCTGATAATAATGCAGCTTGATTCCGCACGCGCCATTGGGCGACCTTGCGAGCGCGCGGACCTGTTTGAGATACCCGGCATCGCTCAGATCTGTCGAATGCGTCATGCGCCACAGCGCGCGGCTCTTCTGTTCGACGAGCGGGTTGAACCATTCGCGCGGACGCCCCGCGAGGCCAGTCGCGGTAAGACCGTCGCTGAGCAACCAACTGCCCGAGCGCGGATTGGTGCAGATGATGTAGGCAATGGGCGCCACATGGCGAGCTTGGCGACCCTTCGTAGCCCCGCCGCCCGCGCGCAAAACAAGCGACCGAGACCGAGTCAACAGGTGCATGGAACCCACACGGGCAGGTAGGACCTCAACTTAAGCATAATCCGCATCTCTTCGTTTGTCATAGGGGCAAAGAGATTTCTGAAAAATACCAGTCCAGAGCACTTAAATATCAGAAATAGATCCTAACTTATTCCAATTTATGGGAATTGTCGCATCGCTGCCTGAGGATGCCATGGTCCGCATTGCGGCCGTCGGCCGGCGCCGGCACTTCGTTCCGATTGATCAGAAGTGTGATGAAACCATAGATCCCGATGAAGACCTACTGCTTTGACCATCTTACCCTCAAGGGATACGTCGTTTCGACATTCGTGTTACCTTCGATAGCGGCGATGAGCTGGAGATTTACAATGTTACCGCGGGCGAGATCACTAAGCTAACTACTTACGGCGCGCTAGCTTCAGTTCTAAAAATTGGAATATAGGATGGCCGGTTTTCTGGTCTTGCCCCTACATCCGGAGTGGTATTTTTTTGGGAGATCACTTTACCCCCGTCCGTTCGTCGGGGGATATAGTGATAGAATGCGTGAGCCGCATTTTGGGCACCACGTGGCGGCGGGAGCGCAAGATGCAGCGGTTCAAGAGCCCGGGTTCAGCCCAGAAATTTCTTTCAACCCACGCCGCCGTCTACAACACCTTCAACGTCCAACGCCATCTCATCTCCGCC